>Ga0182024_10004826_pt1 | contig 30660 bp, 31 predicted proteins | sample P32metaG_FD_120480 | JGI IMG/M metagenome (GOLD analysis project Ga0182024, IMG submission 120480) | Permafrost microbial communities from Stordalen Mire, Sweden - P3-2 metaG (Illumina Assembly) | ecosystem: Environmental > Terrestrial > Soil > Wetlands > Permafrost | place: Sweden: Stordalen... | reverse complement strand
CCTCGTTGGCGAGGAGTATATCCCGGCCGAAGATCAGGGCATCATCTACGCGCAAGTCGCGTTTCCGGCCGGGCATCCGCTGGCGCAAACGGCGGCGGCGATGAGCCGGCTCGAAGCGGTGACGAAACAGGTCATTACGGCGGGCGACCTTCAGTACGAGGTGACGATCGCCGGCGCATACAGCGCGGCGTTCGGCGGCTTCGTCCAAGAGGGCAATGTCGGCCAAATCTCCATTTACCTCAACCCCAAGCGCGGCCGGTCGACCTACGACGACGTCGCGGCGCTGCAGCAACGCTACGTCAAGGTCGAGCCCGGTGCGACGATCACGGTCGCTGCGGCGACCCAGCAGGGCGGCGGTAACCAGCAGCAGATCGACGAACTCGTCTCGGCGGGCGGTTCGGATCCGACGCCCTACGCGGCCAAAGTGTACGCGGCGCTCAAGGCAACCCCGGGGACGTCCGGCGTGCAGAACAGCGCAACGAACGCCGCACCGCAGATGGAGATCGACTACAATCGTCCGGCGCTGCAAGCGCTCGACGTCACCACGGGGACGGCCTCAGCTGCCGTCGAGGCGGCTTTCGGCGGCGACATCGCCACGCAGATCGAAACACCCGTGAACGGGCTCACCGACATCGAGGTCATCTATCCGCGCTCGGCACAGACGTCGCTCGCCGACGTCCTGGCGATTCCCGTGCGCGCGCAGAACGGCGGAATCGTTCACCTGGGCGACGTGGCCTACTTCAAGTACGTGCCGGCGCCGCTGGTGATCACCCGGCAGAACCGCATACAAGTCGTGCACATCACCGCAAACGTCGCCCCGGGCTACGAACTCTCGAATGTCGCCAAGGCGTTCGAGCAGCGGACGGGTCAACTCAAGCTACCCAAGACGGTGACGATCCGTCCCGCGGCGCTCGGCCAGCAAGACCTCATGGGTCAGGCGCTGATCGCCCTCCTCACGTCGCTGGCGATCTCGATCGTGCTCGTCTTCTTGATGATCGTCGCGCTCTACAACAGCTACCGCACGCCGTTCGTGACGCTCTTCGCGATCCCGGTCGCGACGATCGGCGCGCTCGGGGCACTCTGGATCACGCGCAACACGCTCAACCTCTACTCGTTGATCGGCATGGTGCTGCTGGTCGGGCTCGTCACCAAGAACGGAATCCTGATGGTCGACTACGCCGACACCGTGCGGCTGCGCGGTGCCACGAAGGAAGCCGGCATGCGCGAAGCCGCCGCGACCCGATTCCGTCCGATCGTCATGACGACTATCGCGATGATCGCCGGCATGCTGCCGCTTGCGCTGGGCTTGGAGCCCGGCGCGCAGACGCGCGCGTCGCTCGCGATCGTCGTGATCGGCGGCCTGCTCAGCTCGCTGGCGCTGACGCTCTTCATCGTCCCGATCATGTACCTTTGGATCGCGCCCGATCGTCTCCGGGAGCCGACAAAATTCGGGCAGCCCCGTCGTTCCTCCCAGCCGGCGTGACCGCCTGGAGCGCGCGCAACTCTCGTCGTCGGGGTTGCGGTTCGATGGAAACATGAACAAGATCAAGCTCGGATCACAAGGCGCGATCGTCTCCCGCATGGGGCTCGGTTGCATGGGCATGAGCGAATTCTACGGCGATCGCAACGACGCCGAGTCGGCCGCGACGATCCTCCGTGCGCTCGAATTGGGGATCACATTCCTGGACACCGCCGACATGTACGGGATCGGCGACAATGAAGAACTGATCGGCAGAACGATTCGCGGCCGGCGCGAGGAGGTCTTCATTGCCACCAAGTTCGGCAACGTGCGCAAAAAGGACGACCCCACCTACTGGGCGGTGAGTGGAAAGCCCGACTACGTTCGTTCGGCCTGCGATGCGTCGCTCAAGCGATTGGGCGTCGAAACGATCGATCTCTACTACCAGCACCGTGTCGATCCGCAGACGCCGATCGAGGAGACGGTCGGCGCAATGGCCGAATTGGTCGCCGCAGGTAAGGTACGCTACCTCGGCTTGTCGGAAGCCTCGCCGGCCACGATTCGGCGCGCGCACGCGGTCCACCCGATCACCGCGCTTCAGACGGAGTTCTCGCTGTGGGAGCGCCACGTCGAGAGCGACATTCTGCCGACCGTGCGCGAGCTCGGAATCGGATTCGTCGCGTACAGCCCGCTGGGCCGCGGTTTCCTGACCGGCACGATCGCGAACCCGGCCGATCTGGGCAGTTCGGACTCGCGAGCGCAGCGCTTTCCGCGCTTCTCCGGCGAGGCGTTCGATCGCAACCGTCTGCTGGTCGAGCGCGTGCAGGCGATCGCGCAGCGCCGCGGCGTCACCGCCGCGCAGCTCGCGCTGGCGTGGGTTATGGCGAACGGCGAGGACGTGGTCCCGATTCCCGGCACCAAGCGCCGCAAGTACCTCGAGGAGAACGCCGCGGCGGCAGACATTCACTTGACGCCTGCCGAGGTCGCGGAGCTCGAAGCGGCGTTTCCGCAGGACGCGGTCGCGGGCGACCGCTACGCAGCGTCCGGAATGAGTTCGATCGACCGCTGAAGGCGGCGCGCTCGCACGCTTCAGGCGCCGAAGCGCTGCGCGGCGCGGGCGACGGCTTTGGCCGCTTCTTCGGCGCGGTTCTTGGGCGCGGCGTTCGTCTCGAGCGCGCGCAGCAGGTTCATCGAAATGCGCGCGATATCGTCGACGGCGGTGAGGAAGGCCTCCTCATTCGCCTTCGACGGTTTGGTAAAGCCGCTGATCTTGCGGACGAACTGCAGTGAGGCGCCCTGCACCTCGTCCGGCGTAACGGGCGGCTCGAAATTGAAGAGCGTCTTGATGTTCCGGCACATAGCGGACGCTTCGCGATGCCGGCGCCGGCTACCGGCAGACCCGCCGGCTACGACGCGAGTTCGGTGCCGTGGTCCGTGGCGAATTCCCGGTGCGAGCGAACGGGCAGCTGCACCCGCACGTAGCTCCCGTAGCCCGGCAGGCGCGAGACCGTGACCGCCTTCCCAAGGCAGGAGATCAGGAAGAGGCCGCGCCCTGATTCGGCCCAGGGGTCGAGCGGCAGCGCGGGATGGTAATCGAATCCCGGGCCTTCGTCGATAATGTGGAGCACGACGTCCGCGCCTTCGGCCGAGAGGGAGATGCTTAACGGCCCGGGCGCGTAGCGAACCGCGTTTCCGATGAGCTCCCCGAAGATCAGTTCGCAACTCTGCAGCTCGTCGATGGTCGCGTCGGCGATCTCGAGGATCGAACCGAGCAGGTCACGCCGGATCGCGTAGGCCGCTGACGGATCGCCGACGTCGAACCGCCAGCGATGCCGGCTCCGGCCGAACTGCAGGGTGATGATCGCGATGTCGTCGCGTTGTTCGCCCTGTGCGATGGCGCGCTCGACGTAGCGCGCCGGATTCGCCGCGTGAAGCGCAGCCTCGCTCTCGAGAACGCGCCGCAGCATCGCTTCGCCGGCGATCGCATCCTTCGTGATCTCCGTTAAGCCGTCGGTGTACAGCACCAGCAGGTCGCCGTCGGCGATCGCGAGGTCGCGATCTTCGAAGGTCGTCTCGCGGGAAATTCCCAGCGGCGGCGAGGCTGCATCGAGCACCGCGATGCCACCGTGCTCCCAGCGCAAGAACGCGGGCGGATGCCCGGCCGAGGCATAGCGCATAATCGACAAGTCCGGGCTTACGGCGCCGACGAATGCCGTCGCGAGCGCATCGCTGCGGTCGAGCATCAAGGCATTGTTCACGATGCGCAAGATCGCCGAGGGCTCGTGAGCGATCGTTGCGGCGATACGAACTGATTGCCGGAGGTTGACCATCAGGCGCGCCGCCTCGACGCCTTTGCCGGTGACGTCGCCGATCGTGACGATCACCCAACCGTCGGGGGTTTGAAAGGCATCGTACCAATCGCCGCCCAGGTCGGCATCGCTCAGCCCAGGCCGGTAGAGCGCGTGAAATGCCAGCCCCCGCTTGGTTGGAAAATCCTGGGTCAGAAACGCGCGCTGCAGCGTCGCGGCGACATGCTGCTCGCGGCGGTACTGCTTGGCATTCGCGACCGCGAGCCCGGCTCGTCGTCCCAGTTCTTCGGCTGCCCGGACGTCCCGCTCGTCGAACGCTTCCGAGCCCGTGCGCACGAACGTAAGCGCCCCGAAGATGTGCGCCTGTGCCGCGACCGGAACCACGATCTTGGAGCGATAGCCCATGCGATGCATGAACGCGGCGTGCTCGCGCGATGCGGCGTGCGCGGCGATCACCTGGGCATCGACGACGGGAAGAAGCACCGATTCGCCGGTCTGGCTCACCCGCACGGCCGGGTGGGCACGGCTTCCCGAGCTGTAGAGAATCGACGAACCCAGATTCTTGAGCATCGGATCCAGCGACGCATCGCGGTGGGCGCCGGCCGTAACATACAGACGTTCCGAGCGCTCGTCGAACAGATCGAACAGGCACAGGTCGGCGAACGACTCGATGGCCGTACGCGCCACGTTTGCGAGCGTATCGTCGAGCTCAAGCGATTGGTGGAACAGCTCACCGGCTCGAACCAGGAGCTCGAGACGCTCCTGGGTTCGGTCGATTGAACGGCTCACGATAAGCGTTCCCTCCGTCGAAACGGCGAGCGCCTCCGCACTCTCGCCCGTGCTGGGTTCGAGGGACATCGGTCTGCGCTACCCGGCTGAGGCGGCCCCTCAAACCTCCGGACCGCGTTTCTTTACCGAGATGCCGCTCCCGCGGATGCCCGGCTCGCGGCTGATCGACCCCCGGCGCAGTGCCCCCGCCACCGGGGGGCCGGGCGCATCGTCACCGAAATTCTGCCGCGCCAGTGATGCGTCCCGGCCGAGGTTCTTGACCGTGCGGGAACCCGCCATTCCCAGCGGGACGCTGGTCTTTCTGTTCTCGGATATCGAAGGCTCGACCGCCCGCTGGGATACCCGGCGCGACGCGATGCAGGAGGCGCTGCGTCGTCACGACGCGCTCGTCCGTTCGGCGCTCGAACGGCACGGCGGCTACGTGTTCAAGACGGTCGGAGATGCGTTCTGCGCAACCTTTGCAACCGTCGGCTCCGCTCTTCGCGCGGCCTCGGACGCGCAGCGCGAACTCGCCTCACAGGACTGGTCGGATGTGGGCGGCCTGCGTGTGCGCATGGCGATCCATGCCGGCGACGCGGACGAGCGCGACGGCGATTACTTCGGACCGACCGTCAATCGCGTCGCCCGCCTGCTCGCGCTCGGGCATGGCGGTCAGGTGCTGGTCTCCGGTGTCGCCGGCCAACTCGCTGCGCAGGACGCAAACACGGAGTTGGGGCTGCTGGAACTCGGCACGTTCGGTTTGAAGGATCTCCGCGAACCCGAACGCGTGTTTCAGCTCACCGCGCCGGGCTTGGCCCGCGAGTTCAAAGCGTTGGTCGGTGCCGGTGAGCGGCCCGGCAATCTGCCGCGGGCCGGCACGAGCTTCGTCGGCCGCAGGCAGGATGCCGAGCACCTTGCCGAGCTGCTTCGCGCCGGTGGGCTCGTCACCATCGTCGGAACCGGCGGCGTCGGAAAAACGCGCCTTGCGATCCACGCAGCCGAACGCGTCGAGGGCGTGCCCGACGGCGCGTGGCTTGTCGAACTCGCGCCGCTCTCCTCGTCCGCACTCGTCGCAGGCACGATCCTTTCGGCGATCGAGGGGACGCAGAGCGATTCGGGCTCTGCGCTCAACGCACTGCTCGCGTATCTGCGAAGCCGGCGTCTGTTGCTGGTGCTCGACAACTGCGAGCATCTCGTGGCCGAGGTCGCGCGCGTTGCGGCGGCCGTCGTCGCGCAGTGCCCGCACGTGACCGTACTCGCGACGAGTCGCGAACCGCTCGGGATCACCGGCGAAAAGACGTACCGCCTGGCGTCGCTCGACATCCCAGCCGCGCTGGAACTCTTCGCCGACCGCGCACGAAGCGTGAATCCGCAATTCGCCGTGAGTGCGGAGAACCGCGCGAGCGTTGAGGACGTCTGTCAACGATTGGACGGCATCGCGCTAGCGATCGAACTTGCGGCCTCGCGGCTGCGGGTGATCTCGGTCGACGAACTCTCGCGGCGCCTGACCGAACGATTCCGCATCCTGACCGGGGGCAGCCGTACAGCGCTCCCTCGTCAGCAGACGATGCGCGCGCTCATCGACTGGAGCTACGACACGCTCCTCGACGATGAGAAAACCGCCTTTCGTCGCCTCGCCGTCTTCGCCGGCGGCTGGTCGCTCGAAGCCGCGAGCGCCGTTGCGGGCGACGAAACCCACGATCCGCTCGACGTTCTGGATCTGCTGGCGTCGCTGGTCGACAAATCGCTCGTGATCGCGGCGGTGGAAGGAACCGCCGAGCGCTACAGTCTGTTGCAGTCGATCCAGGACTACGCCGCTGAGCGGCTCGATGAAAAGAGAGAACGCACACCCGCCGCGGAGCGGCACGCGCGCCACTTCGCTTCCGTCGCCGAACGTGCGTACAAGGAATGGGAAGGCTCCCCCCGCCCCGGCTGGCTGGCTGAACTCTCGCCGGATCTCGACAACTTCCGCCTCGCGCTGAACTGGTGCCTCGGCGAACACAACGACGTTGCCCTGGGAGCGCGATTGGCCGCCGACATCGCGCCGGCATTGATGCGCTTCTCACCGCCGCAGGAAGCGATCCGGTGGTGCGAAGCAGCCCTGGCGGAGCCTGTTGAGCAGACACCCGAACTCCAAGCGCGGCTGCATTACGCCCTATCGATGCTTTATAACAACCAGGGATCTTCGAGGAACGCTCTTGCTGCCGCCGAGGCAGCGGCGCACATCTACGAAGGGCTCGCCGACGAGCGCGGTCGCGTTCGTGCGTACTCGCAAATAGCACAACAATACGCCAAGCAATCTCGCCATGCGGAAGCACTCAAGTACGCGGACAAAGCGCTGACTGATGCCCGCGGGCGCGGCGATCAGCGGTTGTTGGCAGCAACGCTGCAGCGTTGCGCGAGCGTGTTTCCCCCTGCCGGAATCGAGCGGGCGCGACAGCAATTCACCGAGTGCGTCGATATATTTCGCTCGCTGGGCCGCATCGAAGATACCTCGCGGGCCCTGGTCTTTTGGGCGGGTGCCGAGTCGCGCGCAGGGTGCTTCGAACAGTCAATTATCGTTTCGAATCAGGCACTGTCGCTCGGCGTCGAAGAAACGAAGCTCTACCTGACGAATAACCTCGCCTGTTCGGCGGTCGCCTCGAATCACGACGAGTTGGCGTTGCCGGCTGCGCGCGACGCGCTGAAGATGGCTGCGGACGCCGGTCACGCGACGATCGTCGTGAACGCCATCATCTATCTCGCTACCGTCTCAATTCGAGACGACTCGGCCCGAAGCGCCAAACTCCTCGGTTACGGGTTAGCACGTCGCGCCCAGGCCGCATATGAACTCGACGACGCGGACAACTTAATCGACCGCCGCGCAATGGCCGCGCTGCGTGGCCAGTTCGACGATGCGACCCTGCAGCATCTGCTCGCTGCCGGCGGTTTGTGGACCGAAGCCGAGGCCCGCAGCGCGGCGTCTGAGATCTAGAGCTCTAACAAGGCGAAATGATGCCGAGCGCGCGGCGCTTGTCGGAGGTGGCAGGGTCGGTGCACTGCTGGGTGAGCGCGTAGGAACCGGTCGTGCCCGCACATCCGGTTACGGCCGAATAGGTGCCGGTAATCTGATTGGTCGAGGCGCTGTACGTGCCGGTCATCGCGAACGTACACGTGGCCGCCCCGACGGTCTCGGTCCCGGTGCCGCTCAGCCCCTTCGCGGTCGTCAAGGTCCACGCAACGGCTTCCGTGTTCGGCACGCCGGCCGTCGTCAGCGTGAGCGTGCCGCCCACTGACGAGCCGTGCTGCGCTAACGTCGTCGTGACGGTCTGCGCGCCCGCAACGCTGTCCTGGGCGGTCCCGCTGTACTCACCTGAAATCGTCACGAGCCCCGGCGCCGGCGAACTTTTCGTGGTGCAGCCTGCAACGGCAAGCACTCCTGCGAAGCAGAGACACAGGAGACGACCATGCGAACGGCTGACCATGGCATGCCCGTTGTACGGGCGTTCGGAGCCACCCTCTCGCTTGCGGAGACGGCGGCCAAGGACGATCGGTTCCCGACGCGGCATGAAATCGCGCGATGAGAATTCGGCTCTTCGGCGACGGTCCGATCTGCGAGGGGGTACGCGAGGTGTGCGTGCGCCGTCGACACGAGGTGGTCGATCAGCGGCCGTACGACCTGATCGTGCTGGCGAACGTGACCCGCATTCTCAAAGGGCCCGAGATCGCCGAAGCGGGCCTCGGCGTGCTCTGCTTTCATCCGAGCGTGCTGCCGCGGCACCGCGGCGGCGATGCCGTCTACTGGACCTTCAAAATGGGTGATACGCAGAGCGGCGTCAGCTGGTTCTGGGTCGACGAAGGAATCGACACCGGACCCGTCGCGATCTCCGAGGCCGTGCCGATCCCCGCCGACAGTTCGCCGTCCAAACTCTACTTCGAGACACTGGTTCCGCTCGGCGTCCGGCTGTTCGACGTGCTGCTCGCGCAACTCGAAAACGGCGAGCGTCCGCGCACGCCGCAGGACGAGTCCGCCGCGACCTTCGAGCCGCTGCGCCCGCCCAAGCCGAAGGTTCCCTAGCGAACTACTACTAGTTGCAGGCCAACCGCCCGTTGCGGTTCGCGATGTCGCCGCCGCGGCAGCTGCGGGCCACGATCTGCGTCGTATAGCGCGTGCCGTTGGGACTCGGGCACGTCGCCGTCAAGACGCCGCCGTCCATGTACGCGTTCGCGCAGCTCTGCTGATACGAACCGGGCGGTAAATAGCTGTAACCGTTGTTGTTGGACGGCCCGCTGTAGGCGCCGCAGGCCAGATATCCGTTCTGGTTGCGCACGTTTCCGCCGCCGCACTGGGTCACGTCGAGCGACGAGTAGATGCGGTTCCCAGCCGGTGCCGTGCAGCTTGCCGCGAGCACCGGGCCGCGCATGGTGGCATTGACGCAGCTCTGCTGGTACGAGCCTTGGGGCATCATCATGCCGTTACCGCCGTTGCGATTGCAGTGCAGGTAGCCGTTGCGGTTGGCGATGCTGCCGTTCCGGCAAGCCGCGGCGTTGACGCTGCTGGAGACCCAGCGCCCCTGTGGGTCAGTGCATTGGGCCGAGAGTTGATTGCCGGTCATGGTGATGTTCCGGCACGACGACGGATACGAACCGGCGGGGAGATACTGGGCGTTGGCCGCGACCCCCGTCGCAAGCGACAGGACGGACACGAGCGTGAGACCGGCGAGCAAACGGCGCATACGAAGCCCTTTCGGAAGGTGATTGGTCGGCCGCTTCGCCAAGCAAGCCGCCTCATACCGCTTTCGAGAGCTGCTGCCTCATGAACATCGGATTTTTTGCTTTGTCGCTGGCCTTGGCTGCCACGACGGGGCCTTCACCGGCGTGGCTCGACGCCCGCGTGCCGGCGAATTGGAACGTCTCGGGTGCGGCGATCGCCGCGGCGCCCCCATGGCGTGTCGACGGTCGGATCGTCAAAGGTGGGAAGGACCCCGAGCTGCTCGCCGGCGGCCGGTGTGCGAGCACCGTACGGCCTGCAGCGGGGTCCGCTGATCGCGCGGTCGCGGGGCGGGGCTGGCTGGTCGCGCGCGTCGTACCGGCTCTGCCGTCGGCCATGAACGCGGGCGGCTGGACGGTGGTCATGGGCATCTCCGGTGCCGACGGCATGTGCCGGCCGGTGGGATATCAGCTCTTCGCGTTCCACGGCGGCGCGTTCGTCGGCACGCTCTCGCCGCAGCGCATGGACTCCCGCACGGACGGTTCGTTCGTCGCACTTCGGCCGAGCGGTCCGAACACGCTCCAGGTCGATTTCGTACGCTACGCGGACCAGGATCCACTCTGCTGTCCGCACGCGACGACGCGCGTGTCGTACGCGATCGCGAACGGTGTGGGTGCGGTCGTCAAGCCCATCGCGTCGCGCACGATGCCCAACTCGGGCTAGGGTCGCTACGGGAGCGTGAGCGGCCGAAAGCGCAGGCGGTGCGGGCGTGCCGCTTCCTCTCCCAGGCGCGCCTTCTTGTCCGTTTCGTAGTCCTGATAGTTGCCCTCGAAGAACACGACCCGGGAATCGCCCTCGAACGCGATGATGTGCGTCGCAATGCGGTCGAGGAACCAGCGGTCGTGACTGATCACCATCACCGTGCCGGCGAATTCGCTGAGCGCATCCTCGAGCGCGCGCAGGGTTTCGACGTCGAGGTCGTTCGATGGCTCATCGAGCAGCAGCACGTTGGCGCCGGCAAGCAGCGTCTTCGCAAGGTGTAGGCGCCCGCGTTCGCCTCCCGACAGGTTGCCCACCAGCTTCTGCTGGTCGCCGCCCTTGAAATTGAACCGGCCTAAATACGCGCGCGTCGGGAGCTCGAATTTTCCGACGTTGAGCAGATCGCGGCCGCCGCCGACGTCGTCGAACACGGTCTTCGTGTCGTCGAGCGACTCGCGGCTTTGATCGACGACCGCGAGCTTGACGCTCGGCCCGATCCGGATCTGACCGGCGTCCGGTTGTTCGCGCCCGGCGATCATGGAAAAGAGGGTCGTCTTACCGGCACCGTTCGGACCGATGATCCCGACGATCGCACCGGCCGGGATCTCAAAGCTGACGTCATCCATCAGCAGGCGGTCGCCATAGGCCTTGCGGACGCCCGCGAACGTGATGACCTGATCACCCAGACGCTCCGCAACCGGGATGAAGATTTCGCGGGTCTCGTTGCGCTTCTGATATTCGAAGCTCGACAGTTCGTCGAAGCGCGCGATGCGGCTCTTGTTCTTCGCCTGGCGTCCCTTGGCGCCGGAGCGGACCCAGGCCAGTTCGCGCTTGAGCGCCTTCTGCCGCGCGGACTCGGCGGCTTCTTCTTGCGCCAGACGTTCCTGTTTCTGGTCGAGCCAGGAACTGTAGTTGCCTTTCCACGGAATGCCTCGGCCGCGGTCGAGTTCCAGAATCCACTCGGCGGCGTTGTCGAGAAAATAACGATCGTGGGTTACCGCGACGACGGTGCCGGGGAAGCGACCGAGAAACTGCTCGAGCCACTCGACGCTTTCGGCGTCGAGGTGGTTCGTCGGTTCGTCGAGCAGCAGCATGTCGGGTTTCGACAGCAGCAGGCGGCACAGCGCAACGCGACGCTTCTCACCACCCGAGAGCGGACCGATCTTTGCATCCCACGGCGGCAGCCGCAAGGCGTCGGCCGCGATCTCGAGCTGCGCTTCCAAGTCGTCGCCGCCCTCCGCGAACAGCACCGCTTCGAGACGCGCCTGCTCGTTCGCGAGCGCGTCGAAGTCGGCGTCGGCGTCGCCGTAGGCTGCGTAGACTTCGTCCAGCCGCTTGCGAGCCGCGAAGAGCGCACCCAACGCCTCTTCAACCGCTTCGCGGACGGTCTTGGAGGCGTCGAGTTTCGGTTCTTGTTCCAGAAACCCGATCGTCAGGTTGGGCATCGGCAAGGCGTCGCCGTCGATGTCGGTGTCGATGCCGGCCATGATGCGCAAGACCGTGGATTTCCCCGAGCCGTTCAGGCCGAGGATGCCGATCTTCGCGCCGGGCAGGAAGCTCAGCGAGATGTCCTTGAGGATTTGACGCTTCGGCGGCACCGTTTTGCCGACGCGATGCATCGTGTACACGTATTGCGTCACAATCGCGCTGCCCCAGTCAGAGGAAGACCGCCGGCCCCTTCGGCCCGGCGGTCTTGCGTGCTTGCTCGGATTGCGCTTAGTCCATCGCGCAGACGAGCTGGACGCCGCTGACGTTGGTGGTGCTGTCGATCGCGTAGACCGACAGGTTCGAACTGACGGCCGTCGTCGTCGTACCGGACGTCGTGGTGTACGGCATGAAGTTGTTGGTGTTCCCGGCGGCGGTGGCACCGCTCAACCCGACCGTCGCTTGGCTGGGCGACGTCGTGGCGAGAACGCTCGCGGGCGGCGTTCCGGTCTGCGGGGCGACATAGACACCGAGGCCGGGCGCGGTCTGTACGGCCGGCAGCAGCACGTTGACGGCGGTTCCGAGCGCCGTTCCGCTGGTCAGCGTCGCCTGGAAGGTCGCCACGCTGCTCGGCAACTGATAGTTGTTCTGCCCGGCGCTAAAGAGCCCGAAGGAAACGGTTGCCATCGCCGCGGCGTTCAGGGCCGGCGACGCATGATGGAAGCCCATCTGAAACTGGCCTGCCGGCAGTGAGTAGACGGTTTCCGCGAAGAGTTGACATTGCAGACCGGTCGCCGCGGTCGTGCCCGCGACCTTGCCCGCGATCACGACGGTGTAGCGCGTGTTGGCGGCCAGCGCCGGCAGCGCACAGGTGAGCTTCTGGGTGCTCGGGGAGCCGGCCGCGGTCACGATGAGCGTATACGCCTTCGAGGTCAAGTCGCCGTAGGCGTTCAGGGTTGCATAGGCCAGTGCGGCGGCCGCCGGCGTCCCGGTCGCGGCCGTCGTGTACACGTCGACGCTGCCCAAGTCCGGCGAACCGTTGAGGAAGCGTACCGCCGACGTATTCGTGGTAGTGCTCAGCAGGTTTTGATTGCTGTTGCACCCGGTGAATACGACGGCACCGACCGCACAAAGAAATCCGAGACGTCGCAGACGCATGACCGCAGGGGGACCTTTCGAGGCAGGGAAGCGGGCGCAAAAAGTGGCTCGCGTACCGTGGAGAAGTCTTATACCGGCTCCGGCGCCCGAGTTCTTTCCGGGCGGACCCGGCCCGTGCTCGCCCGTAGCAGCGGCGAAGCCAAGCGCACGTTCGGGTGCGGAGGGTCACATGCGCGCTCCCGCGGTCTCTGTGACCGTGCCCGGGCATGAAGAACCGGCGCAGCGATGCAACGATGCCGGCATGCGTCTGTTGGTGCTGACGGTGGTTGCCGTGCTCGCCGGCTGCGGCGGGGGCGGCAGCAGCGGCGGCACGCCGCCCGCCGCGGGGTTCGGGGGCGCGCCGACGCCGACGCCCTCGCCCGGCGCTTCCTTCACCCCCGCCCCGGCGGCCTTGGGGCCGATGGTGGGCGGGTGCCGCGTCTTCCCCGCCGACAACCCGTGGAACACGGACATCTCAGCCGCCCCGGTCGATCCCGCCTCGGCGGCCTATCTCGGCGCGATGAACGCCGCGACCACCAACCTGCACCCGGACTTCGGAAGTAACCCAACCTACGGTATCCCGTACGGCGCCGTCCCCTCCACGCAGCCGTTCGTGCCGGTCACGTTCGACGATCCCGCGGAGAGCGATCCCGGGCCCTATCCGATACCGGCGAATGCGCCGGTCGAAGGGGGACCCGGCGCGACCGGCGACCGTCACGTGCTGGTCGTCGACAGCGGCAACTGCAAACTCTACGAGATGTACGCCTCCCAGTACGTCGGGCCGGGCTGGCACGCGGGTTCGGGCGCGGTCTTCGACCTCAGCTCGGACGCCCTGCGCCCCGATTACTGGACCTCGGCCGACGCGGCCGGCCTCCCGATTCTGGCGGGCCTGGTGCGCTATGACGAAGCCGCGCAGAACGGCGAAATCGACCATGCGCTGCGCTTTACCGTGCATGCTACGCAGCGGGCGTTCATCCACCCCGCGACGCACTATGCCAGCAATTCGACCGATCCGACGCTGCCGCCGATGGGCTTACGCGTACGGCTGAAAGCCGCGTACGACATCAGCGGCTTCACCGGCGCAAGTCACGCCCTGCTGGTCGCACTCAAGCGCTTCGGGATGTTCGTCGCCGACAACGGCTCCGACTGGTACATCACCGGAGCGACCGACACGCGCTGGAACGACAACGAACTCAACCAGCTCAAGTCCGTCCCGGCCGGTGCGTTCGAGGTCGTGCAGACCGGGACGATCATCCACTGAGCGCCGGCGGGCAGCGCTCCTAGCGGTAGGCTGCCATCATCGGAGCGTAGCGGTCGCGGTTCGCCGCGAGGTCGAGTTTTGCGATCGGCATCGCCGGCAAGTTGGTGCGGTCTTCGAGCGTCGGGCGATCCTCGCGGTAGATGACTCCCAGCGCGATCTCGCCCTCGCGCGTCAGCGCGTCGAAGGCCGCCAGGCGGTCGGCCGGGGCGTAATCGGCGCGCGCCGTCACGTCGTCGACCTTTTCTTTGAACCACGCGTAGGTGTTGATCTTGTTGTAGGTGACGCAGGGCGACATCACTTCGACGATCGAGAAACCGCGGTGCTCGACGGCAGCCTTGATCATTGCGACGAGCTGCTTCGGCTGCGCCGAGAACCCGCGCGCCACGAAGGTCGCGCCCGCGGCCAGCGCCAGCGCGAGGCCGTTGATCGGCGTGTCCGGATTGCCGTCGGGGCTGACCGAGGCGACGTAGCCCGTCGCGCTGGTCGGCGACGCCTGACCTTTGGTCAGTCCGTAGGTCTGGTTGTCCATCACGATGTAGGTGATGTCCGGATTTCTGCGCACGGCGTGCACGAAGTGCCCGGCGCCGATCGCATAGCCGTCGCCGTCGCCGCCGGCCGCGATGACCGTCAGATCGCGATTGGCGAGCTTGACCGCGGTGGCGACGGGCAGCGCGCGCCCGTGAACGCCATGGAACGCATAGCTGTGAATGTAGCCCGAGATCTTCCCCGAGCAGCCGATGCCGGAGATGAAGGCGACGTCCTTCGGTTCGCGTCCGAGCTCCGCCAGCGCCGATTTCAACGCCGCCAGGACCCCGTAGTCACCGCAGCCGGGGCACCACCATGACGGGGTCGCGGTCGCGAAGTCTTTTGCGGTGAGCATCGCCATCAGCTGATCTCCATCCGTTCGCTCGCGTGCGCGAGGCGTGCGACCGGCTCCATGATTTCGATCGGCCGGAAGGGTCGGCCGTCGTATTTCCGCACCCCGTGCAGCGCGTCGAGCGGCCCAACGACCGCGCGGATCAAACGCTCGAGCTGCCCGGTGTAGTTGTTCTCGACCACGAACACGTGCTGCGCGCCTTGCACGAACGCGCGGATGTCGTCCTCCGGGAAGGGCCACAGCGTGCGCAGCTGGAGAAAGCGCACCGGCACGCCCGCGTCGGAGAGCCGGTCGACGGCTTCGCGAATCGGTCCGGTGTTCGCACCGTAACCGACGATCGCGAGGTCGGCGTCGGCGACACCGTGCAGGACTGCTCGCGGGAGGTCGTCGCGCACTGCTTCGAGCTTGCCCATGCGCTTCTCCATCATGCGGGCCCGGTTGCGCGCGTTCTCGGTGATCACGCCGGCTTCGTTGTGCTCGGAACCGGCGGCGAGATGCATCCCGCCCGGGATTCCCGGAATGACCCGCGGCGACACCCCGCTCTCGGTGAACGCGAAGCGTTTGTATTCGCCGAAGACGACCTCGCCGTCATCGATCAGGCTGCCGCGGTCGATCCGCACCGCGTCGATGTCAAACGGTTTGACCGTCGCCTTGCTCTGACAGAGGGCCTGTTCGGTCAGCACGAAGACCGGCAGCTGGTACTGCTCGGCCAAATTGAACGCCGTCGCCGTGAGCTCGAACGACTCGGTGATCGTCCCCGGCGCGACGATCACGCGCGGGATCTCGCCGTGCCCGGAATAGATGAGATGGTTGAGATTGCTCTGTTCGGTCTTGGTCGGCATGCCGGTCGACGGCCCGGTGCGGGCACACTCCACGACGACGACCGGGATTTCGAGCACACCCGCCAGGCCGATCGCTTCGGTCATGAGGGCTTGACCTGGCCCCGACGTCGCGGTCATCGCGCGCGTGCCGGCAAAGGCCGCACCGAGCGTCATCGTGATCGCGGCCAATTCGTCTTCCGCTTGCACGACGACACCGCCGAAGGCCGGCAGCTGTTTTGACATCCATTCGAGGATGTCGGTCGCCGGCGTGATCGGGTAGCCGGCCATGAAGCGGCAGCCCGCTACCAGCGCGCCGAACGCGATCGCGTCGTTCCCCATCATGATCAGACGGTCGCCGTCGGGGCGAGCCGCCAGCCCGTACCCGCTCGGCATCGCGCCGAAATGCTCGGCGACGAAACGTTCGCCGGCTTCGATCGCGCGCAGGTTCAGGTCGACGACCTTCTCGCCTTTGCGCTTGTAGACGCCGGTGACGTCCTCGCGCATGATCGCGGGGTCCATCCCCACCAGCGTGCCGAGCACGCCGAGCGAGATCGTGTTGCGAACGAGTTCCAGGCCCAGATCTTCCTTCGCGATCTTGGCCAACGGGATCTCGTACCAGGTGACGTCGCTGCGGCGCAGCGCGCCGTCGACGACTTCGTCCGTGTTGTCGAAGATGACGAAGCCGCCGGGGCGCAGTTCGTCGATGTGCGCTTGCACGGCCTCGAGGTCGAAGGCCACCAGCCCGTCGACGGCGTCGGCCATCCCGTAGTCGCGGCGTTCGCCGGCCCGGATCACGTAGTTGGTGTGCCCGCCGCGGATGCGCGACGGGAAGTCCTTGTACGTGTAGACCTCGAGCCCCATGCGCTTGAAGACGCCCGCAATCAAATCGCCGGTCGTAAGACTACCGTCACCGGCCTGTCCGCCGAACATGACTTCGATACTATTGACGATCACTGCGCGACCTCGCGATCGGGCACCACCCAACGGTTGTGCCCTTCATTACTGATAGCGTTCCGAGCGGGCGCGAGCCCACCCTGCCTGCGAGGGCCTACGCGCCTGCCTCGGTCTCCGGCTTCAGCGGAAAAACACGGCGCAGCAGCGTTGCCAGCGGCCGGAAGATCAGCGGCGAAACGGCGCGCCATCGCGATGATCCCGGCAGCGTGACGTAGCCGTCGTCGAAGTCGAGCGCGTGAACCCAGAGACGCACGCCCGGCGGCGGCCGGCGGCTGAAGCACAGCAACCGTTCGATCGCTCCGGGCGCCTGACGCTCCAGCGCCGCGAGCACGGCACCGTCGTCAGCCGCGGTTCGCACCGCGGCTAGAAACTGCGCGTAGTCGACGCGTGCGGCACGCAGCACGAGGGCATCGATCGGGCTCTGACCGTAGAGGTACAGTCCCAGCGTACCCGCGACGTAGGCGCGGGCCTTGTCGATCATGCGCGGCAGCCAGATCACCCCGTCGACGGTCACGTTCCAGCGCCGCGGCGGGTGTCTGCGCAGGTCGGGCGCGGCGGCGGTTGCGTGGTCGGTCATCGTTCGAGCACTCCTTCGACCGCAGCCCGGAGTCCGGTCTGCGCGTCGTGCCAGCTCTCGGCGAAGAGCTGCAGGATCCGGCCGGTGAGGCCCCAGATTCGCCGCCCGTCATAGTCGAGCAGATACGTGTCGACGATGCGCTCCGCGACGTCGATGGTCCCCTTGCGCAGGGCATCCGACAGCACCACGGTCAGCGGGATGGTGAACATGCCGGCCGTTTCGTTGCCGTCGATCGTGAACGGGCCCGGAGCGATGACGGCAACGAAGGGCGTGACGTCGAACGTGTTCACGCGCTGACTCACCTCCGGCAGACGGCCGACCAGGCGCACGCGGGCGCGCTCGACGCCGATCTCTTCGTGCAGTTCGCGGATCACCGTGCGCTCGAGATCACCGCCGTCCTCGGGGTCGACGCCCCCGCCGGGGAGTCCGATCTGTCCCGGGTGATCGCGCAGATGCGATGCGCGTTCGACGAAGATCAGGCCATGCGGCGGACGAGCGTTGATCGCAACCGCGACGGCCGCTTTGCGGCGCGTGCGGACGGGTTCGCTCATTGCATCGTCTCCGCCACTGCATTGTCTGCGCGCGGGGGAGACCGCATTCCTGGCGGCGGAAGAATCGGGATGCCCGGGCTGACGGCGTGATCAACTTCTTCCTGCGCCGGCCGGTGTTCGCATCGGTCTGCGCGTTCTTCATCATCTTGGCAGGGCTGGTTTCGATTCCGACCTTGCCGGTCGCGCAGTTTCCGCAGGTCGCTCCCCCGGTCGTGACCGTCGCGTCGCAGTACGTCGGAGCCAACGCACAGGCCGCCGAGGCGTCGGTCACGACCCCGCTCGAGGAAGCGATCAACGGTGTCGACGGGATGCGCTACATCAGTTCGACGACGACCAGCGACGGCACCAGCACGATCGTCTGCACCTTCTTCCTCGACCGCAGCATCGATCAGGCCGCCAACGACGTCCAGAACCAGGTCAACAACACCTTCGGCCGCCTGCCGGCCGCCGTGCGCGATACCGGTGTTACCGTCACCAAGAACAACGGCTCGTTCGTGCTCGGGATGGGGCTGGGCTCGACCGATCCGCGCTACGACCGGATCTTTCTGAGCAACTACGCGTCGCTGAACATCGTGGACGTGCTCAAGCGCATCCGCGGCGTAAACGATGTCCGGATCTTCGGCGAGCGGCACTACGCCATGCGGCTGTGGTTGGATCCGACCCGGCTCAACCTGAACCGGATCACGGCGACCGATGTCGTCACGGCGCTGACGAACCAGAACGTCGAAATCGCCGCCGGCGCGATCGGCTCGGCCCCGATCCGCACCGATCAGCCCTACCAGATTTCGATTCAGGCCTCAGGCCGGTTGCGAACGCCGCAGGATTTCGGCGCGATGATCTTGCGCACGGATCCTGACGGCGGGTTCGTGCGCCTTCGCGATGTCGGACGCGTCGAGCTCGGCGCGGAGAATTACGCACAAGACCTGCGCTTGAGCGGCACCGACGCGGTCGGGGTTGCGATCCTCACCCTGCCTAGTGCGAACGCGCTCCAAGTCGAACGCGACGTGCTGGGGACGATGGAGCGCCTGGCGGCGCGTTTTCCCCACGGCGTCTACTACAAGGTCGGTTTCGACGCCGCCCCGTTCGTATCGGATTCGATCGCCGAGGTCCTCAAGACGCTGGTGATCTCGATCGTCCTGGTCGTGATCGTCGTGTTTCTGTTCCTGCAAAACTGGCGCACCACGCTCGTCCCCGCCATCACGATCCCGGTCTCGCTGATCGGCACCTTCGGATTGATGAAGGCGCTCGGGTTTTCGATCAACACGTTGACGCTGTTCGGGGTCACCCTCGCGACCGGACTGGTCGTCGACGACGCGATCGTCGTGATCGAGAACATTGCCCGCTTCATCCACGACAAGGGGATGTCGCCGCTCGAGGGGGCCGCCGAGGCGATGAAAGAGATCGTCGGCGCCGTCGTCGCGAGTTCGCTGGTGCTGCTCGCGGTCTTCATCCCGGTCGCGTTCTTCGCCGGCACGACGGGGCAGCTCTACAAGCAGTTCGCGCTGACGATCGCCTGCGCGATCACGATCTCGCTGTTCAACGCGCTGACGCTCACTCCGGCCCTCTCGGCGATGCTGATCGAGCGCGAAGAACGGCGTCATGGGCCGTTCTTCCGCGTCATCAACCGCCTGCTCGACGCCACGCGCAGCGGGTATCACGCCCTCGTTCCGCGTCTGATCGGGCTGCGCGCGCTCGTGCTCGTTTTGTTTGCGGCCGGACTGCTGGCAACGGTGTTTGCCTATCAGACGATTCCGACCGGTTTTCTCCCCGATGAAGACGTCGGGTACTTCTACATCACGGTCCAGCTGCCCGAGGGCGCGTCGCTGGCCGATACCGAGCGGGTCACCCGGCGGATCGAAGGCATCCTCAACGCCGTGCCCGAGATCGCGATCACCTTCGAGCCGAACGGTACGCAGTTCGGGGTCAACGCGCCGAACCGCGCGCTGATCTTCGCGTCGCTGCGGCCCTGGGGCGAACGCAAGGGGCGCGGGCAGTCGGCCGACGGCATCATGCGGCGCATCCGGCCGCAGCTGACCGCGATCCCCAACGCGACCGTCCTCGCGTTCAACCCGCCGACGATTCGCGGCATCGGCAACTTAGCGGGCTTCCAGTTCGAACTGCAGGACCCAAGTAACGGCGAACTCAGCGCGCTCACTGCGACGGCGCGAGGTCTCATCGCCGACGCGCGGCGCGACCCGACGCTGCGGAACGTCTCGACGACCTTTCGCGACGATAGTCCCGAACTGATCGTCGACATCGACCGTGACAAGATCGCCGCCCTGGGAATTCCCCTCTCCGATGTGATCGACGCGATGCAGATCAACCTGGGTTCGGAGTACGTCAACGACTTCGACTTCCTGAACCGCTCGTTCCGCGTGTACGTCCAGGCGGACACACCGTTCCGCGACCGGCTCAGTGCGCTCGACCGGATCTACGTTCGCGCTCCGAGCGCGGTGCCGGACCTGGCAGCGACGGTGCCCCTTTCGACGCTGGTGCGCACGCACATCGAACGCGTCGCGCCGATCATCACGCACTACAACCTCCTGCGCTCGATCGAGATCAACGGCATCCCGGCGGCGGGATACGGATCGGGTCAGGCGCTCAACGCGATGAACGGTCTGGCGGCGAAACTTCCGGCGGCGTACTCGTACGAGTGGACGGGGATCTCACTCGAGCAGATCGAGTTTGGGAGCCAAGCGCTGGTGATCTTCGGCTTGGGTCTCCTGTGCGTGTTCTTGGTACTGGCGGCGAACTACGAAAACTACTGGGATCCGGCGATCATTCTCGTTTCGGTGCCGCTCGCGATCCTGGGCGCCATCCTTGCGCTCGACTTGCGGGCGCTCCCCAGTGACCTCTACGCGCAGGTCGGCTATCTGATGCTGATCGCCCTCGCGAGCAAGAACGCGATCCTGATCGTGGAGTTCGCCAACCAGCGTCAGCGCGGCGGCCTCGATGCGGCGCACGCCGTCGCGGAGGCTGCCCAAACGCGGCTGCGGCCGATCCTGATGACCTCGCTGGCCTTCATCTTGGCGACCGTGCCGCTGGTCTTCGCATCGGGTGCCGGAGCCTCGAGCCGGATCTCGCTCGGAACGGCCGTCTTCGGCGGCATGATTCTCTCGACGGTCCTCAACCTGTTCGTCGTGCCGGTGGTCTACGTTGCGCTCGCGGGGCTGCGCGAACGGCTGGCGCGGCGCGGCGGCAAACCGCCGTCGGCACCGAATGGGCGCTCTCCCGAGGCTCTGCCGGTCACCGTGGTGCGCCGGCCCGACGGCGAGATCGTGCTCTCGTGAAATCCCGCCGGCTGCGTCGCGGTCCTCGCCTGGCGGTGATCGTCATCCTGACGGCACTGGCCGCGACGGTCATCGTCCGCATCCTGCGAACCGTACCGCACACCGCGTACGCGACGCATTTGCGTTGACGGGGGCGCGCGGCGGCGGTATGGTCGGCGGAACCGCTTCCGAGGTACCGGTGCAAATGTCGGTTCGGGTTTCTGTTCTGCTCGCTGCGGCACTGGCGGGGTTCGGCCTCGCCGGATTGCCGGTCGCAGCATGGCCGGCGACAACGGCCGATGCGGCGCGCGCTGCGGCCGCGCAAGCCGGACGCGTCGAACACGGACGTTATCTCGTACAGCAGGTCGGCATGTGCGCCGATTGCCACGGCTCCGCGCTGCACGGCGCGACGCTCGACTTTCTGGCGCCGGGTCTGCCGGTGGCCCGCAAGGCGCCCCGGATCGCCGGCTTGCCCGAATCCGCGACCCGTCAAGCCGTGATATTTCTCGAAACCGGCCTCAATGCGAAGGGCAAACGCGCGCGGCCGCCGATGCCGCAGTACCGCTTCGCGCCCGCCGACGCCATTGCGGTCGTCGCGTATCTCCAATCACTTCGCTAACCAGAAAGCGTCCACCATGCATGACGACGGCGCGCCGGCCGTACCGCATCCGCCCTACGACGAACTGCGCGCAGCGCTGGGAGACCAGCATGAGGCCGCGCCTTCGGTCGACGCGCTGCAAGCCGAGCTCGAAGGTCCCAAGCCCGACGCGCAGGCGGTCACCGCGCATGCGTCGCGGCTGCGCGGGATTCCCGTCGTCGAAGCGCGGATCGCAAACTGGTGGGACGATCCCGCTACCCAAACCTGGGTCAAGGCGATTACCGACGCGGGCTTGTAGTCGCGAGCGGCCACGACGGGATGACCGGAATGGCGGTGCGGCGCGGATGCGGCGGCCCCGTGTCGATGACGCGCGGCGTCGGGGGCGCCGGTTCGGGCGTGAACACGGCCGTCGGAGCAACGCGCGGCGCGGACGGATCGAACGGCGGCAGCGGGCGAATCGTCACCGCCGTCGCGAACGCGATCGAGAGCGTCTTCGCACGTCCATCCCAGCTAAGACGCGCGCCCAGACAGCGCGCCAGCGGTGCCAATTGCACCAATGCGACATCGCCATGCGCGACGCTGCGCGCCGTGCAGCGGCGTCCGGCGCGCTGGGCCGCCAACGTTTCCCCACGCAGGTCGACCCGGTCGACGAATTGCGCGACCAGCGCGGCCGGACCGACGACGTGTCCCGCCACCACGGTCGCCGGCGGCGCGCTGGGCACGAGCGCGCCGTTGACCAGTACGGCGACGAGCAGCGCGAGGTGAGCCGTTGTCACGGCTGATCGCGATCTTCCGCAGCGCCGCGCTGCGCTTCTCCGCCGAAGGGTCGCCGTTCATGGCGCAAGCGATCGCCTACACCGCGCTCTTCGCGCTGGTGCCGCTCACGCTGGTCGGCGTGGCGATGCTGGCGTTCGTGTACGGCACCACCGACGGAATCGAACGCGCCCATGCGGTCATCCAACTGTACCTGCCGCAAATCCAGGACCTGGTTGCCGCAAACCTCGACGCGATCGTGCGCTACCGCGGCCTGACCGGCGCCGTCGGCGCGGTCGGCCTGGTCTGGTCCGGGAAGAACCTGTTCCAAGCGCTGACGTACGCGCTGAACCGGTCGCTGGGGATCCAGCGTTATCGCCACTTCATCTGGGACGTCGCGATCGCGCTGGTGCTGGTGCCGTTCGTGGGCGTGCTCCTGATCCTCGCAACCGTACTCCCCATCGTCATCACGCTGGTCGTCCAGTTCACCGGTTTGGAATCCCTGCGCTGGGTGCCGCAGATCGCATCGTACGCGGCTTCGCTGGGACTGGTCTTCGTCGTCTCGGCGCTGCTGTACGCGTACTTGCCCAACCGGCATCCGAACTGGGGCGCCGTGCTCTTCGGCGCCGCGGTGTGCGCGGTGCTCTATTCGATCGCGCAGATCGCTTTCGCGGTGTACACGGCGTACACGGCGTACGCCTTTGCCATCTACGGAGCCCTCTCGGCGCTGGTCGTGCTGCTGCTCTGGCTCTATCTGATCGGGATCATCTTTCTGTTCGGGGCGCACGTGAGTGCGGCGTGGGAGCGGGACGCGCAGGCTCGTGCCCTCCCGCTCGCCTCGTAAGGGATCGTCTTCGCGACACCCGAATCTGTTCGGGTGCGTCGTTTCCTCGTCGTCCTCATCGCGCTGCTCGCGGTTCCGCTGGCCGCCGCCGGTCCGTCGGACCTCCTCGGCAAGCCGAGCGTCATCGTCTATCCCTTCACGGCGACGACCAGCACGATCAACCGCGAAGCGACCTCGCAGCTGGCTACGATCATCGCAACCCAGATGGCGGCTACCGGCCGGGTGACGGTGATTCCGCCGCCGCCGGGTACCGAGCGCAAGGATTATCTCTCGGTCGCGCGCGCGCAGAACGCCGAATACTACATCGCCGGATTCATGTCGCCGCTCGGGGACGGCGTCTCGGTCGTCGAGCAGGTCGTCAGCACGACCAGCGGCATCGTCGTCTCGAGCAACTCGTCGCAATTGCAGACGTACGCGGACGCCGCCGGTCAAGGCGAGCAGTTGGCGCTGATCGTCAGCCGGCATGCAAACCGCGCCCTGGCGTCGATCGGCACGGCGCCGCCCGCAGCCAGTCCGACCGCCGCCCCGACCGCCGAAGCCCAAGCGAACCTAGGCCGGCTGTTCACCCACCGTAGGAAACCCGGCGCATCGCCGACGCCGGCCGCCAGCGCGAAACCGCTCCCGGTCGCGACCGCCCCGGCGCCCGCGCTGGTCAACGTCACGCCGCCGCCCGCGACGCCCGCGGCAGTGGCGGCACACCAGTCGTCGATCGCCGTACTGACCCTGGCAGGTTCGGCGAATACGGGGCTGCGAGATGCCGCGACCGAGCGCATCGCGACCCGCGCGCACGCCGACCGCACGTCGACCATCGCCGCCGCCTGCGCCGATCATCCGCGGCTCGCGATCCTCTCGGGCTTTCTCATCGTGAAACCTGATGCCGGCTACGGCACGCGCGCGAACCTCGCGCTCTTCGCGAGCGATTGCCGCGGCAAGACGCTATGGAACCGCAGCTTCAGCAGCAGCGCGGGCGGCGCGAAAAGCGCACAGCTCGCGACCCAGCGCGTCGTCGACGCGGCGATCGTCGCGTACTTGAGCGCGCCGAACACGCCGCGCAGTTAGGCCTCGACCGCTTCGCCGGGGTCGATGAGGCCCGGCGGCACGTCGACGACGATTTCCCGCGCCGCGACGTCGACGGAACGGATGAAGGCACTTACGAACGGCAGCATCGCTTTCGCCGCTCCGATCAGCAGGATGTCCTGAGCCGGAAAATGTTCGACCCCGACGACGCGGCCCAACGGCGTGCCGTGCGTATCGAGCACGCTGCACCCGACGAGGTCGTCGTCGAGATATTCACCGGCTGCCAGCACGACGTCGGCACGATCGATCGCCAGCGTGCTGCCGACCAAGGCGGCGGCGCTATCGGCGTCGTCGACGCCGTCGAAATGCACCAGCGGACGGCCTTGGTGACGGCGGATCGCGGCGATGCGCAGCGCGCGCGTCGTGCCGTCGGCCAGCGTCGCCCGCACCCGCAGTCCGGCGGCGAGCGCGTCCTCGCCGATGCGGCTGGCGGCGACTTTCAGGTCGCCGCGTAGCCCGAACACGCCGGCCACGCGACCGGCGTTGCCATCACTCGGCCGCGTCGTCGCTCTCGGTGCCAGCGTCGCCGGCGTGCTCGGCCTCGGCTTCCACTTCTTCGTCCTCGAACGAGACGATGTCGATGCTGATGCGCCCTTCCGCGCTCGCACGCACGAGCGTGCGCAGCGCCTGCGCGACGCGGCCGTTGCGCCCGATCACTTTGCCGAGATCCTCGTGTTCGACGACCAATTCCACGACCGGGCCCTTGTCGGTGTCGACCGTTTCGACGACAACCTGCTCCGGCCGTGACACGAGCTTGCGAGCCAGAAAGCCGAGCAGATCGAGCGCGCGCTGCTGCGCGACCGCCGGGTCCTCTGTTCGGCGCGCGCCCCGGTCGGGGTCGTCACGCCGCGGGCGACGGAACGACTCGTCGCCGTCGTCGCCGGAGCGCTCACGGCGATCCCCGCGCGGACCGCGGCGCGGCCGTTCGTCCTCGGGCTCGATATCGTCGTGGGCGGCCTCTTCGGAGGAGATTTTGCGCGCTCCCAGCGTGGAACGGCGCTCTTCCTCGGCGCCGGCCTCATCCTCGCCGAAGAGGCCGAACTCGTCGTCGAACGCGCTCACGGAGCCGTTCCGCGCGCGTTCATCAGGACTTCTTGGCCTTGGGAGCGCGCTTGTTCTCAGGAATCGGGCCGCGCTCGACGAGACCCAACTCGGCGAACAACCGGCGGACCGGATCCGAGGGTTGGGCACCCTTCGCCAGCCACTCTTTGACTTTGTCCTGGTCGACGACCAGGGTCTTGGGCTCGGTGCGCGGGTTGTAGTGCCCGAGAATCTCGAGGAAGCGGCCGTCGCGCGGCGAGCGCGCGTCCGCCACCACGAAGCGGTACGTCGGTTGTTTCTTCGCGCCCATCCGGCGCAGTCTGATCTTAACCATGTCGTCTTTCTAGAATGTGCTCATGTCCGGAACACGGCCGAACTCCAGTGGTTAGCGCCCGAGCCCCATCGGGAGGCGCGGGATCCGGCCCTTCTTCATGTTGCCGAACTGTTTCATCATCTGGCGCGAGGCTTCGAACTGCTTCACGACCCGGTTGACGTCGGCAACCTGGGTCCCGCTGCCGACCGCGATGCGCTTGCGGCGCGACCCGTTGAGGACGTCCGGCCGCTCGCGCTCACGGCGCGTCATCGAGCAGATGATCGCTTCGATGCGGGAAACGTCGCGTTCGTCGATCTCCATCTTCGGCAACGCCTTGGAAAGCCCCGGGATCATCTTGACGATGTCGTTCATGGAGCCCATCTTGCGGACTTGACGGAGCTGCTCGAGGAAGTCGTCGAGGGTGAACTGCGACGTGCGGAGCTTCTTGGCCAGATCTTCGGCCTGGCGCTCCGAGTAGACGCTCTGCGTCTTCTCGATCAGCGTCAGGACGTCGCCCATGCCGAGAATGCGCTGGGCCAGGCGGTCGGGGTGGAAGGCCTCGAGGGCGCTGACCTTCTCGCCGACGCCGACGAACTTGATCGGTGCGCCGGTGAGGTGGTGGATCGAGAGTGCCGCGCCGCCGCGCGCATCGCCGTCCATTTTGCTCAGGATCACGCCCGTGATCCCCAGCCGCTCGTTGAAGGCCTTGGCGACGTTGACCGCTTCCTGGCCCGTCATGGCGTCGGCGACGAAAAGGATCTCGGTCGGTTTGACCGCCGCCTTGATCCGCTCCAGCTCATCCATGAGCCGCTCGTCGATGTGCAGCCGTCCGGCGGTGTCGACGATCACGGTCGGGATACCCAGCCGTCGCGCTTCGGCGACGCCATCGCGCGCGATCGCGACCGGGTCGCCTTGACCTTCGTCAAAGACCGGCAGATCGATCTGCTTGCCCAGCGTCTTGAGCTGGTCGATCGCGGCCGGCCGGTACACGTCGGCGGCGACCAGCAAACTGCGCCGGCCCTGCTCCTTGAGGCGCAGCGCCAGCTTCGCCGCATGGGTCGTCTTGCCCGAACCCTGCAGCCCGACCATCAGATAGACGGTCGGCGGTGCATCGGCGAACGTCAGCCTCGCCGCCGCGCCGCCCATCAGCGTGACCAGCTCGTCGTAGACGATCTTGATCACGCTTTGCGCGGGCGTCAGCGAAGTCAGAACGTCGGTGCCGACCGCCCGTTCCCGGATCCGGTTGACGAAGTCTTTCGCCACCGGCAGCGCGACGTCGGCTTCGAGCAGCGCAACGCGCACTTCGCGCAAAACGTCAGCGACGTCCGACTCATTGAGCCGGCCGCGGTTTGCCAGACGATCGAAGATGGCGCCGAGACGCTCGCCGAGTGCCTCTAACATCGGGTCGGGTGCGGGTTACTCTTTCGCTGCCGCGACGGCGTCGATTTTGCCGACGGCGTCACCAACGGTTTTGATCTTCTCGGCTTCCTCGTCGGGAATGTCGATGCCGAACTCGGTCTCGAAGGCCATGACGAGTTCGACTTGATCGAGCGAGTCGGCACCGAGGTCGTCGGTGATCGACGCCTCAGGTGTCACTTCATTCTCTTCGACACCGAGCTGTTCGACGATGATCTTCTTGACGCGATCGAAAGTGTCAGCGGCCATGGTGTTTGATGACGTCTCCTGGAATGCGAGCGAGTAAGGGTCCGCTTACATCAGAAAGCCGCCGTCGACGACCACGGTTTGGCCGGTGACGTAGCGGGCGGCATCTGAAGCAAGAAAGGTAACGACCGGTGCGACGTCTTCGGGCGCGCCGGCACGGCCCAGGGCGATGGTGGCAAGATAGTGTTCCCGGGCACCGGCCGGCATCGCAGCGGTCATCGCGGTCTCGATAAGACCGGGAGCGACCGCGTTGACCCGGATGGCGCGCGAGCCGAGTTCCTTCGCGAGCGACTTCGTTAAGCCCAGCAAGCCGGCTTTGGTGGCGGCATAGGCGCTTTGGCCGGCGTTCCCGGCCAGCCCGACGATCGAGGAGACCAGGACGATCGCCCCCGAGCGCTGCTTGATCATCGGCTTGGAGACCGCCGCGCAGAGGTAGAACGCGGACTTCAAGTTCACGTCGATCAGGCGGTCCAGGTCGGCGCCTCGGAAGCGCAGGATCAGGCCGTCCTGGGCCTGGCCGGCGTTTGCAACGGCGACGTCGATCCGGCCGTGCTCCGCCAGAACCGCGCCGATCGCCGATGCGACGGCGTGCTCGTCGGTGACGTCGAGGCTATGCGTGCTGATGGCGGCGTCCGCACGGGCAGCGCGACAGGCGGCCCCGGCCTCGGCCAGGGCATGCTCGTCGCGCCCGAACAGCGCCACGTCCGCGCCCGCGCGCGCGAGGTCGATCGCAACCGCGCGTCCGATGCCGCGGCTGGCACCGGTCACCACCGCGACGCGACCCTTCACGAGACTGCGGCCGCGGTCAGCGTGTTGCGCAGTTTCTCGACACCGGCCGCATCGCTGACGGCCATCACCGGCGGTGCGCCCTCGATGCGCTTGAGCATCGGCGCCAGCACGGCCGAAGCGCCGAACTCGACGACCAGATCCAGCCCCGCTGCCAAGAGCGCTAGCGACGTCTCGTGCCAGCGTACTTCGTCGGTGAGGGAGCGGATCAAATTCGTCTTGATCGCCTCGATGTCGGAGTACGGCTGCGCGTCCACGTTCGAGATCACCGTGAAGCGCGGCAAAAGCACCGTCGCCGCCCGCACGTGCTGCGCGAACTCTTCCTTGGCGGGTTCCATCAGCACGCTGTGCCAGGCACCGGCGACGTTGAGCGGCACGACGCGTTTTGCGCCGGCTTCCATCGCCCCCTCGCCGGCCGCCCGCACGGCCTCGGCATCGCCGCTGATGACGATCTGGCCCGGTGCGTTGAAGTTGGCCAACTGCACGCGCCCCGCGCCCCCGGCCACGGCCTGCTCCACGACCTCGCGCAGTTTTTCCGGCGAGAGTCCGAGGACGGCGGCCATGGCACCGCGCGCCTGCAGGGCCGCGCGGTGCATCGCCAGCCCCCGCTCGTTGACCAGCGTCAGGGCCGTTTCGAATGCCAGCGAGCCGGCGAGCGTGAGCGAGCAGTACTCGCCGAACGAGTGGCCGGCGCTAGCGACCGGTTGAAGTGCGCTCCCGACCGCCTTCGCGAGCGCCATGTTGACGGCATAGATGGCCGGCTGCGCGTACCGCGTTTCGCGCAGCTTTTCATCGGGGCCGCGCTCGCAGAGCGCAAGCACGTCGTAACCGAGAAGCGACTTCGCCGCGGCAAAACAGCCGGCGGCATCAGGGAAGGCGCGCGCGATGTCGACGCCCATGCCGACCGTCTGCGAACCTTGGCCCGGGAAAATGACCCCGACGCGCATCACGCCGCGGCGTGTCCGTTCGCACTCCAGCGCCAGGCAACGGCGCCCCAACTCAATCCGGCGCCGAAGCCCACGAACAGGATCACGTCGCCGTCTTTGAGCTTGCCTTCGGCGACCGCCTCGGAGAGCGCGATCGGAATCGAGGCGGCGCTCGTGTTGCCGTAGCGGTCGATGTTGACGATGACCCGCTCGCTGGGCATATTCAGCTGCTTCGCGGCCGCATCGATGATGCGCCGATTGGCCTGATGCGGAATCAGCCACCGCACGTCGCTGGCCGTCACCCCGGCCTGCGCCAGCGCGACGTGTGTCGCTTCGATCATCTTGGTGACCGCGAAGCGGAACACTTCACGTCCGTTCATGTGAATCGTGTTCCGTTTCGCAGCCAGATCCTCGGCGGTCGGCGGCGGCTGCGCCGTACCGCTGAACGGCAAGTAGAGGTTCTCGGGTGCCGAACCGTCGGCGCCGAGATCGGCGCCCAGGTACGAGTCGTGTTCGGTCGCCTCGAGCACGACGGCGCCGGCCCCGTCGCCGAACAGCACGGCCGTCGAGCGGTCGCCGTAGTTGACCAGGCGCGTCAATTCCTCGGCCCCGATCAGGAGCACGCGCTTGAAGATTCCAGCGCGCACCAAACTGGCGGCAACGGTCAACCCGTAGATGAAGCCGCTGCAGCCGATCTCCATGTCGAAGGCGGGCACGCCGGTGATCCCGAGCTTGCTGCCCACCACGCAGGCCGTCGCCGGAAAGGCGTAATCCGGCGTCACCGTCGCGACGATGATGCAGTTGACGTCGCTAGGTACGAGATGGGCTTGGGCGAGCGCGTTTTTCGCGGCCGCCAGCGCGATGTCGCTTGTCGGCTCGTCCAACCGCGCGACGTGCCGCTCTTTCATCCCGGTCCGCGACGTGATCCACTCATCGGACGTGTCGAGCAAACGCTCGAGATCGGCGTTGGTGAGGACTTGCGCGGGCACGAAGTGCCCGACGCCCGCGATGCGGACCCCGGTGATGTTCAAGAGCTAGGCGTGATTGTGGCCGGCGTGGTCGTCCTTGGGCGCCACCACTTGCCGGCCGGCATACGTCCCGCAGAACGCGCACACGAAGTGCGGCCGCTTCGGCTGGTGGCACTGCGGACACTCGACCGTCGTCACCGCGTTGAGCTTCCAGTTGGCCGCCCGCCGGCTACGCGTCTTCGAGCGCGGAGTTTTCCACTTGAGATTCGCCATGATCGCCTTCCGTCGTCGGGGCCGGACAGGTGCACCCGCCGCCCGTGTTCTTGCTTCGACCGCAGCTTGCGCACAAACCGCGACACGATGCGCTGCAGGTCAGACTGTAGGGGAGCGCGCTGGTGGCCAGCTGCCGCGCCAGGTCGCTCACGTCCAGCGACGTGCCGTTCAGTACGTTGTTCTCTCCGAAAGGGTCGCTGCTTCCGCTTGGCGGGTCGAAACGTTCCTCGACCTCCACCGTCAGCGGGACGGCGACGTCCTCCAGACACCGGTCACAGCCTCCCGCGATGTCGACCTCGAGCGAACCGTCGATCTGCAGCCCCCGCTCGACGCGCCGCAGCTCGAGGCGGACGCGCGCCGGATGCGGGAACGTGTAAGGGCCGAAGGGCGGGAGCTCGACGCGTTCGTCGAGGGAAATCGGGCGCCCGGCAGCGAGCAGGGGACCGACGTCAATGACCAGTGGTGAACCCATACCATGGAACGGGGCCCCCGCGAGGAGACCCCATCAACCGGAATATGGTAGACCACCCCGGCCCCCTTGTCAACGCGAAGAGGCGGGGTG
>Ga0182024_10004825_pt1 | contig 30661 bp, 28 predicted proteins | sample P32metaG_FD_120480 | JGI IMG/M metagenome (GOLD analysis project Ga0182024, IMG submission 120480) | Permafrost microbial communities from Stordalen Mire, Sweden - P3-2 metaG (Illumina Assembly) | ecosystem: Environmental > Terrestrial > Soil > Wetlands > Permafrost | place: Sweden: Stordalen... | reverse complement strand
GCCGAACGTAGCGCCGCAAACCAAGAATAGCACATGTTTAGAGGTGCCGGGAAGTTTCCATGGGCAATCCGCCGTGATCGTGCGACCGCTGAGTAAAACTGCGCACTTTCTCCCATAATATTGGGTTGTTGAGCTGTGATTTGTACGCGAACCGGCACAATCTGGCGTGTAAAGTGGTCACTATTGACCGGTCGCAGCGAGGCGTCAGAATGCCTGCGATCCAGGTCGCAGTTGAGACGCCGGTCCAACCAGTACCGGTGGTCGTCCCTCAAGCGGCCGCGGCCTATGTGCCACCAGTCTTTACGCGCAAACAGGACCGGAATTAGGCCCGGTGCGGTGGCTGGTCGTTATCGAGTGCCGACTTTGATATCGTGGCAATACCGGAGCGTCGGGTAAGAGCCATATGGAATCCCCAAACAAGAGAGAAAAAGTGGCCGGCAGGCGGCCAGAGTACAATCAAACGCTGACACTCCTGGCAAACAAGGGCGTCAAATATTCAACCGTGATTGACCTTGGATGCGCTGACGGACACTTCTTTGTTCAGCATTATCTGCAAGGACTTTTTACAGATAGCGTCCCCGTTCACATTGACGCAAATTCGCTCTACGAGCCGTCACTGAAATCAATTCAGACCGAACTGGGCGGTCATTATCGCATTGCCGCCGCCTCCGATCGAAATGGCGCGATTGAACTGACAACATCTGTTCACCCCTATTGGAGTTCGGTTCGGGGGCCGGATGATCTGTATTGGGCGAGAATAAACAAATTATCGGACGGGGCGGAGACTGTTGCGGCCATCCGCCTTGATGATTTGGCCGACGAATTGAAACTCGAACCGCCATATTTGCTCAAGCTCGACATCCAAGGGGCCGAGGTTGACGCCCTCAAGGGCGCGCGACGCATCCTGAATGATACCCATGTCGTTATCTGCGAGGCGGACGTTGCGGACTTTCAAGCCATCAATGCGGAACTAACGGGCGCCGGCTTCGATCTCTTCGATGTTACGGGTCTGAGCTACACTGCCGATCATTGGCTTGGCTGGTTCTACCCGGTATATCTCAACCGGGCCCTTGCGCATTTGATCGAACCCAGCTTTTGGCGCGAAGAAAGCTCGCAATCCGTCATCGACGTACAGATCAAGCGGCGAAAATATATTCTGGAGTGGCTGGCAGAAAGTTTGACGAAGATAAAATCTCAAAAAAGCGATCCATGAGTTCGATTGCGCTCATTTTTCGTTCATTCGAGGGGTTGGAAGTCACCATTTACCCGGATGACTTGGGCGACGACGTTAGGCGGCAAGTGGACGCAGGACGCGCGGGAGAGCGACCCCTTCACACGGGAGGGGTCACAGGTTCAATCCCTGTCGCGCCCACCATCATTTCCGCAGAAAAGCTGAGTTTTTCGATACCAGTCAGCGCGCCAAACGGAATTTGGTGGAAGGAAATGGAGGCTGTGCACGCCTAAAGATGTGCACTATCCGTGCACTTACAGCCCTAACCTTGGCAACGTATGGTCTTCGAGCAAAATTGGCGTATTTCCTCGGAATTCGCTGGCGCAACGAGGCGAACACAGGCCGAACGCACCCTGAACAAGATAGAACGTACTCCCAAGGTACTCCCAAGCCGCGGACGAAAGGGATGCACATCTAGACGGATCCCGCATTACTGGGCGGGATGCGCCTTTTTGTAGGCCCCAATGGCTGCGTTCACGGATGCGCCAACATTCTCTTTCATTTTTTGGTTCGAAGCGGCCAACGCCTGATTGCGGTTTGCAATTGCCTTATCGAACGGCTTGTCGGGTGTTGCCGCAGCTTTCTGCGCATCAATTTCTTTGCCCAGGCAGTCTTGATAGGCATCCGACGAAGCTATGAATTGTTTGGCGGCGCCGATGGAGGCCTTAAGCCCGTCCAAGGTGACGGTCGCGCCATCAATACTCGCAGGCTGATCCGGCGCCACACAGCTCGTCTGTGCCAAAGCTGGCGCAGCGACGATACTTCCCAAGAATGCCAAACAAATGAACCCCCGCATTGCTTCCTCCCCAAAAGCCCTGGGCAGACTATCCGAATTGGAATTTTAGGATAGGGCCCAGTTTCTCCAAGGCGCGCGAGAACAATTCAACCTGCGACACTCATTTTGACGGGGCGTCTGTGACCGAGATATCTGGATACTGTCGCTGCGGCCCGAGGTTATTTTTTTGTGGGTTGTCTATCGGATCGCTGTTCATGATATCCCGATTAATCCGCCCTTGGTTGTATTGCGGAGAACTGTACGGGATTTCATAGTGCTCAATCTTCGCTTGATACGCTTCGAATGCTTTTTCGTCCTGAGGTGTGCGCTTGTCGCATCGTGCTGCCGGGAGGGCCGCCTGCTCTTGACACCACAAATCGAAACTCATGGTCGTGACGTCACGATTGGGGTTCGGTTGCGCCACCGCAGGAGCGACAGCCGCCAAACTCGCAGCGACGACAATCAAAAAGCGGATGAACATATGGGGGCGCATCCATCTATAACGCGCGACTAACGCTTTGTATCTTCAGAACATGTCTTGCATTGAAGAGTATGCATGATCGCCAATCGGCAGTCGAGCAGCTACAGCTTCAAAAGTGTCTCGTTGGAAACAAATTCCGGCTCACCGCTGGGGGCAATATCCTGCACCGGGGGAGTTAGGGCCTTTATCTTTGCCTTGGTAGGGGCCCTACGCTTCGCTTTCTTGGCAGCCCGTTTAGCGACCTTCTTAGATGGTACCTTGGCCTTTTTGGTGGCAGCGGCTTTCTTCGCCTTTTTCGACTTCTTGGCTTTCCCCTTCGCCAATGCCCTCACTACCGGCTTTTTTGCCTTCTTCGCTTTTTTCGATTTCTTGCGTTTTGCCCCAGCCGCCATCGCAATACCCCCGAACAGATTGAGGGCAAGACATACGCCGAATCAGTTCCCTAATTAAGCCTCCGATGACTGGTTTTAGGTCACGCCCGCGAATTGAGCGAAACGCCGAGTCCGAGCGCCTTTTGACGAACAGCGCCTAGACTGCGCTTCAGCTGTTTGGCGATCTTTGGTGCGGGAGTCTTCTGGCGAGCTAATGACTTAAGCGTCCGCACATCTTCCTTAGACCAAAACTAACGTTTCATTTTCGGCATGAGATATCCCGTATTTGCTCATTGACTAGATAGTACATTCTGATCGTGCGCCAAGAGTGTGGAAGGTTCATGAACAAATGGGTCATGTTTAAGTTCTTCCCGGCTTGGTAGCCTTGCGATCAGATGCGCGGTAGAGGCCAACCCCATGAATAAGCTATTTGTCGCTGTAACCACGGCGTTGTGCTTGGCAGCTATCACCAGTTCCGCCAGCGCGTTTTGCGGAACCGGAGATGCCAGCCAAGAATGCGGTCGGGCCTTTAGCGGTAGCGACAGCTCTAAACAGTCTGATGGAGACACCACGCAGCAGGGCTTCGATGCCCAAACCGGCAACCAGTGGTCTACGGCATCTCACAAGATGGGCGACTTCACCTTCTACAGTGGGATGTCATCCGGCAATTCTTGGGACAGTCGCCAACGAGGGTTTGGAAATAGCTTCAATGGGCCAGGTTTAGGCTCACAAAATCAAGCCAACAGCCCTCATTGCGCGTTTTACGGTGCTTGCTGATTTTGATCGTGGCTCACATCGCCGGTGGCTGAAGGCTAGATAAAGCACGCGGTTACAAAGCCCGCCACCGCACAAGAACCCCATAGAAGACCCACTGCCATAAGCCAGTCCCGTTTGCGCCAGGACTTGCGGAGACCAAATGAATTCGGTTCGGTGCGCGCGCTTGCCATGGCCGCACCGTATCCAAATATGGTTAATTTCCAATGATGGGGCCAGATTGATAGAACGTAATCCCACGGAAAAGTTGCGCAAACTCGGCCAAGCCTCCATGGCCTGTACAAAAATCACCATGGGGGGCGGTTATCCTGTCACGGCCGTTTGAGGGCCGCGAGCTTCTCACGCCCAGGGAAAAGATCGTGCTGGCGCAGATCGTCCGCGGCGCCTCCAGCAAACTGGCCGCGCGCAAGCTCAAGATAAGCCCGCGCACAGTGGAATTTCACCGCGCCAACATCATGCGCAAGCTTGGTGTGAAAAACACTATCGAGCTGGTGCGCCGCGCGATGGGGCCAAGCTGGTAACTTTACGGGCCTCGTAAATCTACCAGTAGAACCAGGCTCTGCCGCACCGCATATGGCGACTGAAGCATTTGGCACGTCGTAAACGTCACCATGCAGCCCGACGCACCGAGAATCTTGCATTACCGGCGTTTCTTTAAGGCGCTGCTATGCTGCTTGGTGGTGGCGACGTATCCAATTAAGGAAGCCCATGCGCGAATTGTCCTTAATACCCCACCCGGAATTCTGGAACTTTGCTATCACACACCTTCGCTATGCCAGAACCAAGTAGCGGCATCGGCGCCGGCAACGATGATTGGTCTCATTGCCACCGTCAATACGCGCGTCAATCACGGGATCATTGGCGCAGATCTATCTAATACCGCGTATCCCAATCGACCCGAAGCCCAGAATTGGGAGCTCGTGGCACCGGGCGGAGCCGGGGACTGCAAGGACTATGCGTTGACCAAGCTCTTCCTCCTATCCTGGTCCGGTGTGCCATTGGGAGCGATGAGAATGGCAGTCGTTCATGTCCCCAACACCCCTAACAACACTTCTCACGCCATCCTCATCGTACAAGTGGATAGTCAGGAGATGGTGGCAGACAATTTGACCGATGCGATTCTTCCGCTCTCGCAGTCCCCATACAAGATGCAGACCATTCAGGACCCGCGCACCCGAAGCTGGATGCAGGTCGAATGATGTTCGGATCACCTTCTAGACCAGGGCAATCCGGCAGCCTGCGACGCTTGTCCTCCCAGAGTGTTTCCTGCGTCATTCGTAACCGATTCGGGTGTCTGCTCCAGTTAATTCGACGCCAAATTCAACTGGTACGTGCATGCCGAAAATGGAACACCGAGTTTTTTGTCCTTGCAAAAAAAGAACCTAATTACAAAGGTTGTCAAAACATCAAAAGCCCGCCCATTCATTCAGCACGACATCATGAAATCCCGTCCTCGCAAATCGGCTAAAGGCGCCGCGAAAAAACCCGCGCGTTGGCACCGGCACCCAGAAACACGGCGGCAGGACATCCTTGACGCTGCCCTCGCCGTATTCGCGGAAAAGGGGTTTTTCGCGGCGCATATGAAAGACATTGCGCGGCGCGCCGCCATCTCCCAAGGCACGGCGTATCTCTATTTTGCAAGCAAAGAGGAAATCTTCAAATCCTTAGTACAGGAATCGCTCGGGCCCCGGGTTTCGCAATTGGCGCAAATGGCGCGTGAATTCGAAGGGCCGACTCCCGACCTCATACGTTTCGTCATGCGTGCGATCGTCGTTTTCCTGCAGAGTAGCGACCGCGCCGTAATGCCAAAACTCATTATAGCCGAGACCGGCAATTTCCCAGAGTTAGCGCGATTTTACAAAACTGAGGTGACCGATCGCATACTTGCCATATTTGAAGGGATCGTTCTTCGCGGCATAGAACGCGGTGAATTCCGCGAGATCGATCCGAAGCACGGTGGCCGATTGGTGTTCCAGCCGGCCATGTTCGCAGCAATTTGGCGCGCAAGCTTCGGGACCTTGGACAGCGAGCCATACGATTACCAAGGGCTTATCGAAACCCATCTCGATGTCGTATTGCGCGGTTTTGCCAAAGATGAAAACCATTAAAGCTCGCCTTTATTTTTGATTGCGCTAAGCGCAAGCCGTGTCAACGAAAGCTGGCAAAGCCATGTAGTGCACGGCCAGCGCCGCTCAGCGCTCAATCGGTGCGCCAGCGATCACCGCCGGGAGGACTTGTTCTGAATGTCCGCTTTGCCCCCGAAAGCAGCCATTCAAATCGGGTCAGCTCAATGTCCGCTTTGCGCCAATAGCGGTCATTCCGCGGCTTCTGTTGTCCGCCAATCAAAAATATGTGTCCGCCGTCGCCAGAGGCACCGTAATGGCCACAGGCACGGGATCGCTTCACTAAAATCGCTTTGAACGCGCGGATCGGCGATGAAATAAACCCCCTCGCAGGTCTTGCCTGCTGATTGACCTGCGTCAGAGCTGCATTAGTCTTGCGGGTCACTTGTGCAAGGCTGAGGGCCGGCTGGATGGGACAATGACACCAGAAGCATTGATGCGCAAAATAGCAGCAGCCTTTGAACAAGCGGACTTGCAACCTCTTTTTGATGCAGTTGACGATGAAACGGTTTGGAAGTCGGCTGCTGGCTCAAAAAACCATTTCCGTTTTGGCGGTGAATACAAAAAACGGGCGGGCGTCATAGACGTAACGTCTCACATCTCGACCTCATATTATTTTTGGCACTTCAAACCGAAAGAAATAATTTCGCACGGCGAGATCGTTTGGGGGCTGTTTGACGTCGAAGCTGACTACAAGCCAGCTGATAAGCCCAGACAACGCCCGAAATACGTCTTTTTTGAATGTGCCCTTCGCTGGCGGGTGCGAGACAATAAGATCATTGAACATCAGGCATTCTTCGACACCGCCAGCTTGTTGGCTCAACAGGGAGAGCTTCCCAACCCCGAGCGTTAGGGATGCGACCATGTGCCAAACTGTACCAGTGCCGCCCGATCCCGCGCGCGTGGCGGATTGATGCAACGGCCAGGAACCGCCAAGTCCAAATGTCCGCTTTGGGTCAGGAGCGGTCATTCGATCCCGGTCAGCCCAATGTCCGCTTTGGGTCAAAAGCGGTCACTAAGGTTTAACCGGGAACCAGTTAGCCGTTGAGCGCAGCAAGCATCGGGGAATCGTCTTCACTTTTGTTAATATGCTCGATCCCCTGCCGCATGTCAGACATAATAAAAGCAGCGCGCCGCCCAACACCGCCTGATGATGTCGGGAACTGATTGGTCCAAGCGCCCATCTTCACAGTTAGCGCACACAATGCCTCGCCAATAGATAGATGATAACGCGAGATCAATGCCTCAATCTTTTTGAAGCGCTCCCCGGAAAGATCCCGCCACATGTCTTTGGTACTGCGTTCGAAGCTCTCAATTTTTCCGGTGGTGCTGGCCAGCTTTCCATTTATGGTTTCCTCAATCATGTTGACGATGCCAATAAGTGAGCGGTCCTGCGCCAATTGGTGGTTCGCGCGAATAGCGGCCAGGCCGTCCATGAAATTCTGAACTTGAGGAAGTAGCTGATCCAAGCACTGGCGATAATAAGAAAGCGACATAAAAATGTCGCCATAGTCCTCAAGAAATTTTGGAATTGCTTCAATTGGAATTCCGAGCTTCTGCGACATGGTTGCAAGTTTTGCACGCACAGACACTGCTGAATCTGCCCGAAACATGCCCAAGATATCGCCAAAGTTCTGGCCAACAGTGTCGTGGCCGAATATCTCCGCTACCAAGGGGCGCGTAAAAGAGGTCATATAGGCGTTCAGTGATTGAATCTTGGCTGGCGACAATGTCAGTCCCGTATTGTTCGGTATCGCTATGTTATGAGAGCGCAGCAATATTCGAAGACTGTAGACGTCGAAGCTGGGCAAGCTTGCGACTGCTTTTATTAGTTTGATGTCGGGATGGTTTGACGTATCGGTAAGGCCAAGAAAATTAGCAATTCCGGTCACGTCTATCTGACCGCGCCCACCCCCGGCGACACTGTAAAACTCAACCACAGAATCCAAACGGGCATTCTTGACAAGACGTGCCCTGCGAAAAACAGCTGTCTGCATCGGCAAGATCGCGATCGGGAATGTATGTAACGAATCGCGATCCTCGTCTGTTATTTCGGTTGGATTGCCGGCACTTGGTCCGGCGTGTTTGGCTGCCGCGGTCATGAGTTTATCCTAACGCTTCGACGTGTGCGTCAATATCGACTTGCCGATAGGCGTTTTTATCGAGCTGCGGGCCGTTCAGAAGCCTGCCCATTTTTTGGTTTGCCGAGGCATTTTAATTTGGTCTTGCGGTCTGAAGTGTTCTGGCCCGCGTCCGCCTGTGTCGGATTGTGTCGAAGGGGCTGACCGCAGACTTGATGGCAACGTTAGGCGGAAAACAAAGACCCAGAAGTCGTCGGTACGAATGTCCGCTTTGGGTCAAAAGCAGCCATTCAGCTGACCGGGGTCGAATGTCCGCTTTGGGTTAAAAGCAGTCATTCGGCTGGGCGCCGAAACTGAAATCACCGCTGAGTGGGGCCGCCAACCTCGGTTGTAAACCACTGGTTTGACGAGCGTATTTTGAAGCCAATAGTGTGTCGGGTTTGCCCCCTCAGAACAGGTACCGGGCGCTCCATTATGCATCAAGCACGCGTACCTAAGGTTTCGAATCCTTTAGCTCATCCTCAATTTCCTCAAGGACGGCTTGAAGCCGTTCGACTGCTTGCTGAGATAGAGAAGTGTAATCACCGCTGCGCATGGGCGATTTTAATATTTCAATTTGTCGCCTTATACGGTCACGTGTCTCGATAAGTTCATCACGCTGAGTTGGCTTGGGGCGTTGGACGGGTGGGCTTGGATTGCCGGTATTGGCGATAAACCAAACTACGGCAGCGACCACGGCCGCGAGAGCAACGTAATATTCTCGCGGAAGTGCCATCAAATCTTGCATCTGTCCCTCCCCAGAAGCCGGGACAGACTATCAAGCCTAGGCCAGCCGGTCAGCCAGCTTTTGAAGCTGGACGGCTTTCAGTTGCTCACGCGATTTGAAGCAGCTCCAGACATGTGCCAACAGAGGCTTCGCGAGGTCCGCCATCGGATTTGATCATGATCCGATTCTGTTTCCCGCCGCAAAACCCCGGATGGGGATTTCAATTGGACAAGGGTTAAGTCTTCATGTGTGGCTTTATGTGCGGTTGTTCGTGCAGGACGAGGTTCAGCAGAGACTTATGAACCTCGATATGACCGTTGTAGGTGATAAATCCCATCTTCCGAAATCTATTCATGAAGTAGCTGACGCGGGACCGAGTAGTTCCGATCATTTCAGCAAGTGTCTCCTGACTTATTTTCGCGAGAACTTGCTCTTGCTTTCCTTCAATGCCGTAGTTTGCCAGTATCAGAAGAAGTCTAGCTAGCCGCCGCTCGCTGGAATTGAACAACTGATCGATCAGGTCGGCCTCGACCCGGATGGTCCGGTTCAGGATATGGTTTATGAACATCTCCGAAAATTCTGGTTGTTCCTGGACCATGCGGATCATCACGGGCTTTTCGATACGCTCCACCACCGCTTCGGTCATGGCCGACACGGTCACCAGCCGTAGGGTCTGGCCCGTCATGCAGGCCTCGCCAAAGAATTCATCCGGCCCTAAGATGGCTGCGACGGCTTCCTTGCCCCGGTCCGACACGACCGTAACCTTCAGCTTTCCCTTCTGGATATAGAAGACGGCGTCGGCGGGGTCGCCCTGGGAGAAGACGACCTGGTTCTTGCGATACTTGGCGGTGCTTTTGCCCTTGCCGGTCTGCTCCGGGAAGGATTCGGCGCTGAGCGCCGGTGATTTCTTGATAGCCACTTTGCCCCTCCTATTCGTCAGCGTCCCGCCAACCTTGATTATGAACTCGCCGAGGGGGATGTCGGTAATGTACATTACCGATACGGTGGAGTTCGCTTTTTACGCGTATGTTTTGGGAAGGTGAAAACTGATACGCGCTCGCACCAACCGATAGCATTCACAAGACGCCTTAACGAGGCCCTTACGATTAACTATCGTGACATGCTGTCGGCTGTGCACAATCAGACCTGCATCTTCCAACTCTCGAGCAGCATTCGTGATGCTTGGCCTGTGGACGCCCAGCATTTCGGCGAGCAAGTTTTGAGTGATCTGCAGTGTGTCGCCGTCACCGCGGTCACGCATCATGAGCAGCCAACGCGCTAACCGCTCCTTGAGGTTATGCGCGCCGTTGCACGCTACTGACACCAACACCTGTTCGAGAAAGGCCTGTGCGTAAGCGAACATGAGACGACGGAAGGACGGCATCGACTCCGTGGCTCGTGTGAACGCCGCGCGTGACATCTTTGTTGCACCCCCCGGAATTTGTACCAGAAGCCGGACAGACGAACTCTTAGCACCTAAGACGGCTTGCACCGTCGTGCAACCCTCCCGACCGATTGTTGCCATCTCAATGACAGTGCCGTCCCCATAAACCGCGACAACCGAGACCACTCCGCCGTCGGGGAAGAATATATAGTCGAGGGGCCTATCAGCATCCATTAAGACCTGCCCGCGTCGGCAGGGAATTTGTTCAAGGTCCGGCATAAGCCGCTTGAGATCGGAGGATGGCAGGGCGAGCAAAAGTCGATTGCGGGGCCAAATTGATGGAGTACTCATGCGTTTTAAACGCCGCGAGGTGCGCTCTGGTTGCATGAGGAACGCAACTGGAGACTGATGCCGACGCCCCCTGCCTGAATGAGTATCTGGCCGAATGACCGCTTTGCACCAAAAGCGGTCATTCGGCCTAAACCACTCGTAGCTGGGATGATATCCAAAAGCGTAGAGACCGCTTGAGCATCCTCCAATTTTGTGCCGCTAATGTTTTGGGCAATTTCCCATCCCGTTGCTTAAACCTATACGTCCGACCATGCTCATCACATCTTCGGCTCCACAGCTTTTCACAATCGTCCCACCAGATGGCAGTACAACCTTCGAACTGCCGGGAACAATTGTGATGTATGGGTTTCCCAATATTCCGTTGGACGTTACTGCCATCGCCGAGTCCACTGGAATCCGAAATTCGCTCTGAATATTCATATGAACGGTCGCCAAATACGTATGTGGATCAAGGCTGAGTGAGGTAATCGAGCCAACCTTTACACCTGATATTCTCACGTCAGTATCCTTGCCTAATCCATCAGTTTTGGGGATGTGCACTTGCAGATCGTAACCGTTCGCAGAAGCTTGGCTTGGGCCATAGTGAATCCACGCACCAAGAAGGACTGCAACCACAACCACAAGAGCCCCGACCATTATTTCCTGGCTCTCCTCCCTAGTCCGTCCTATTGGCATGCTCTGGCCCTTCTAATTAGTGCGCTGTTCAAAGTCAGCAATTGCCAAAAATCACATGGCCAAACTCTGGTAGCTTCCACGGTATATCCAGCCGCCAATCTTTCATGCATCGCGCCCAAGTAGCAGGGACAGGTTAAATCCTAATGCGGCTTGCCGGAAGTCGGGACCTATGTCCGCTTTGGGTCAGAACCGGTCATTCAACCCGGTCAGCCCAAGGTCCGCTTCGCGCCAAAAGCGGTCATTCAACCGCGGTCTGCCAGTGTCGTTGATCGGCATCATGCCGTTCTGCGCCATGACCAGGATGACGGCGACCGCAAGCGCGCGCCGCCGACAGCACCCGCCAGCGTGATCACAAAGGCCTGCATCTCTTCTACCCCCGACATCCCCGCCGCTGCTGGGCGGCCAGCGGCGCCGCCGCACCGATAATGTCGTTGGCGCGCTGCCAGTCGGCCGAGCCTTGCGGCAGCTTGCCCCGTGCGCGGGTGGCAAAGACCATCGCCCGGCACATGTCGCCCACGATATACCATTGCTCGGCGGTGGCGAGGTTGGCCATCGGTTCGTTCTTGAGCATGCTGTAGGCCTGCGCCGTCTCGAACCAGGTGAAGACGTCGTCGTCCTCCACCAGGATCGCCGCCTTCAAGTTGGTGAGCGCGGGCTGGGCCAGCGCGTCATTCTCGGTGGCAAGCTGGGCGGTGGCCAGCGCCAAGAGCAGCTGCGGCGCGCGGGGGCGCAAGGACACCGACTTCTGATAATCGGGAATGGCAAGCGCCGGTTTGGCCATGGTCATGTAGATCTGGCCGCGGGCCTCATAGAAATAGGGATTGTTGGGTTCTTCCGCGATCAGGCTGTTGATCGAGGCCAGCGCCTTGGGAAGATTGGGCTGGCGCAGATAGGCCATGGAACGGGCATAGCGCGCCGGCTCGCTGTTGTCGGATTCCGGAAAGCGGATCAACGCGTCCTTCACCGGCAGCACAAAGCCCGCCAGCTTGGCCTGTACCATCTGGAAGGTGTGCAGCACTTCGGGGGAATCCTGCACTTCGCGATAGGGCGAGGCCTCCACCATGTCGTTAAGGTCGAAGACGCGGTCCTGGCCGGACGGGTGATCGACGGCGAACTTGTCCACCTTGTAGGCGCTCATCGCCTCTTCGTCCGCGAAGCGCTGGAAGGTGTGATACATGCCCATCGGCGACTGATGCGTGGCTAGCAAGAGCTTGGCGGCAATCTGGTCGGCGGTGGATTCCTGCACCCGGGTAAAGGCGGCGAACTGGCCCATGGCATAGGCTTGGCCAATCCCCATAATGGCTGGGGCCAATGCTCCCGCACCGGCCACTATAGCGGCCAATCCCGCCACCAGCGACAGCAGCATGGGGATCATCGCCTTCTTCATGCCGTACTCGCCGCGCGACAGATGGCCGGCCGAGATATGGCCGGTCTCATGCGCCATCACCCCGATCAGCTCATTGGGGGTGTGCAGCCACAGAAGAATGCCGGAGAAGATGAAGATGTTCTCGCCATCCTCGCCATAGGAGGCGAAGGCATTGATCTCGTCATCGCCGACCAGCCAGACCTTGGGCACGGGATTGAGGCCCGCGGCGCGCGCCAAGGGCGTCTCATAGCTCCTCAGCATTTCTTCGGTTTCGGTGTCGCGCAAGATGCTGATGTCGCCCTGGGCATAGGCGGGCAGGCCATACGCCATGAAGGCACAAGCGAAACCCATGGCAAAGAGAAGTTTGCGCGAGACCAAATTCGGTGTTTTCAGCGACACACCAGCTACTCCCGTTGCCCCGCTTTAAACCTCAACCCCCGGGCCGCGAACCTATGGGCAGCCGTGGCTTTGGTCAAACTGTAGCGAAGCGGCCCGGGCTGGATATTAAGCTCCGCTGTGCCCGCGGAAATCAGCGCGGGATCGTGACGATACGCGCGCTCCCCGTCGCCATGCTGGCACAGATCCAGCCCGCATCGAATGCCCATGTGGTGATCACTTCCGCCAGCTCATCCTTGGTGACGCCATTGCCGAGGGCATATTGTGGTAACCTGATAACAGTCACGATCAATCCTGAGGTGGGCCACAGCCCAATGTCCGCTTTGCGCCAAAAGCGGTCATCCAGATACGAGCACCAGCCGACCCCCGGCGCGCATCTATCGGTCATTATGGCGGATTCGCGGGCCTTCCCCCCGATGATTTACCAAATAGGACGTCGGTGGGCGTTTGGCACCGGATGGCAGCGAAATTGCAGCTGTCGTTCTGCACAGCCAAATGCATGATCAAATATATTAGCGCAACACCAATCCCAATTGACACTAAGAGCAGGAAGAATGGGTCAATACCTTTTCGCGGAATCGGAGCCGATAGGTCATCTTTTTTAGGTTCCACCCTGATTAATATCGAAGTCTTGCAATGCCTAATTATCTCGAAGATTTTGTGGTTGTCGCCCCATCGATCTGAAACGCGTTCGAGAACGACGAGAGGCGAGCTAAATTCTTTGAGCGTTTTGCAGAGGGTCGCCACGCCGTCTCCCACAGCAACAATCTTTGCAGCCGAAGTTGAACATCGTGTTTGCAGTTGGTCAATCGCGCTTTCCGCCATTTGGATATGGTAGCGCTGCAATTCAACCACATTGCGAGGTTGGCCGGGCGCAAAAATACGCGTGCTAACGGTGCTGTGGAATAATAGCATTTGCGTTTCGCATTCTTCGGCTATTCGCGATGCAAATTGAATTAAGCGCTCGCAGTTGAGCTTCAAGTCGAGATAACAGACAAGATTTGATATTTTCATGCTGCTCGCGGACGGGGAGTTATCCAGCCAAACGGGGCAGCGCGCATCTTGAACTACTTTGGCCACCGTCGAATTGAGCAAAAAGCGTTGGAACACTCGATCTGCATTCCATGTGCTTTCAATATCCCATTTTGGATCTATTCCCATGGCAATGAGGTCCACATTTTCGCGCCGAGCTACATTCAATATTTCAAGTGGGGGGATCCCAATAGCGGTGAGGTATCTAATGCGAATATCTGGTGCGTCCAGCGTTGCGGATAGCCGCGCTCTTTCAAGCTCATCCTCATCCGAATAGTCACGGTGAGCCCTAACGCAAAGAAGAATGACCTCCGCACCGCTGTGTCGTGCAAGCCAAACAGCACGACTTAAGTGGGAGCCTTGGCCTCCGGAAGCAACAGGTACAAGTATGGATTTAGTCAAACGACCCACCCCGATGTCGCCGATAATCTATAAAGTGGAGTTGTCGTCCAATAATGCCGAACAACATGAAGCGGCGGCAACGGCAAACGTCCGCTTTGGGTCAGAACCGGTCATTCAGCCCCTGCCTGCCCAATGTCTGCTTTGCGCCAAAGGCGGTCTTCCGGTCCATGTCCCTCCTTTAAGTTAAAGACAGGAGATAAAGGCGAGCCAGCAGGCAACAATAATCATTCCGACAATTGCCTTCGATGGCATTGGACAGGCGCACCCATTCCGCGCGGCTTTTGTATTCGGACGCGCCGAAAATGCCGGGCGGAGAATTGCCCTCGCCCCGCAGCGGCATCACGATCCGTTCGCCGAAGCCTTTCTGCTCCGCGGTTTTGTAGACCACGCCGTGTCCCCGGTAGAAAGCGGGCTCCAGCACCACGCGCTTGGCGCGCATCAGTGAGCGCGGATAGATGTCCTTGGGCCGCAGGTCTGAAAGCCGTGTGCCCTTGAACGGCCTGGTGGAAACACCGGTGATCTCTATGCCCGCCAGCCGGCCGATAAAATCGCCCTGTGCCGCGTCATAGTCATAGCACCACACGATCGGCAGATGTTTTTTGATCGCCGCCGGGCGGATGTCTTTCCATCCGGGCAGCTGGTCCGCAGGACAGATTTCGCGCCAGTGCCGGGCTATGTCCTTCAGCGCCGGCGACGAGATGGTGTCGAGAAAATCCGCAAAGGCGCGTTCCAACCCTGTCTGGTTCATCGAGCCCGGCTCCCTTTTATTTCTTTGATTCTTTTGGGCAAGCCTAGTGGAACAGGGGCTTCGCGCAATTGAAGCATAGCGTGCGCCCGCGCTCACGCTTGGCCGCACGACATTTTGTCAAACACGCCGCCTGTTCGAGAATCCCGCCAATTGCCTGACAGCACGCAGGCGATACCGATATCATCGGCGGCGGCGGACGGCGTGGATGCGAAAAATGAAGTTTCGGATGCGCAATTTGAATTGCTCATTCGATGACGCGTGCGCGATTTACGTCCCCCTGCCCGGTCTCTTTTGCGGCTTTGCGGGCCAGCCTCGCTTCGGATGCGATTGCCTGCTAGAGAAAGGCACGGGAGGACAAAATAAAAATGCTCAAGATCAATATGTTGCTGGCATCCCTGGTGATGGCCCGTCTAAGCCTCTCTATCCCCGTTCAGGCGGCGATTTCCAGCCAGCCCTGGGGCACAACCGCCGACGATGGCCGCGCGGCCAATCTCTACACCCTCACCAATGCCAAGGGCATGCGCGTGCGCATCACCAACTATGGCGGGGTGATCGTTTCCATCGATGTGCCGGGGCAGGGTGGCAAGATCGCCGATGTCGTGCAGGGCTTTGACAGTCTCGCCGACTACACCAGCGCCGATTACATCCGCAACAACGGCCATTATGGTTCGATCATCGGCCGCTTCGCCAACCGCATCCGCGGCGCCTCTATCACCCTGGACGGCAAAAGCTATGCGCTGGATGCCGACAAGAATGGCGATCTCGACCAGGGCGGCACCATGGCTTATTTCCGCCAGGTTTTCAGCGCGGCGCCCCATGATGGCGCAGAGCCCAGCCTGGTGCTCACCCACACCGATCCCGATGGCTTCATGGGTTTTCCCGGCACGGTACAGGTCACGGTGACCTACACGCTGACCCGCAACAACGCCCTGCGCATCGATTACCGCGCCACCACCGACGAGAAGACGGTGATCAACCTGATCAACCATTCCTATTTCAACATGGCCGGTGATGCCTCAGGACCAGTGGACCATCAGCTGCTGCAGGTTTTCGCCCACCACGTCACCCCGATCGACGACAGGAGCATTCCCACCGGCGAGATCCGCGATGTCGCGGGCACCGATTTCGATTTCACCAAGCCTGTGGCGCTGGGCCCGCGCCTTGCATCAACCGATCCGCAGATCGCCGCCAAGAAAGGGCTGGATCACAATTTCGTGACCGACGGCGCGCCCGGGCATTTGCGCCCTGCCGTTCGGCTGACCGATCCGGCTTCCGGACGGCGGCTGGAGGTATGGACCACCCAGCCCGGCGTCCAGATCTACAGCGGCAATTCGGTCAGGCCCAAGGTGGCGCTGGCCAAGGGTTACGTTCCCCATGGCGCGATTTCGTTCCAGACCCAGCATTATCCGGATTCACCGCATCATCCCAATTTCCCCTCGACCGAACTGGTGCCCGGACAGACATTCCATGAGATCACGGAATTCCGCTTTTCGGTCGTGCCGGGGCACTAGCCCGGCGGTGAATCCGGCAGGGCAAAGACATACAATGCCTGGCCGTGATCGGGATGATGCAGCTCGCCCAGCATGGAACTGGGCTTGGCAAACGGACTGCCGCCGCCAAGACCCGTGGTGATGGCGATATACTGCTTGCCGTCCACCGCATAGGAAACCGGATTGCCCTGCACCACGGTGGGCAGGCGCACCGTCCATAGCGTCTTGCCGGTGGTGGTCTGCACCGCACGGAACACCCGGTCGTAATCGCCGACCAGCGCGATATTGCCATCGGTGGAAAGCACACCGGTCAGGAACGGCGAACGCTGCTGGAATGACCAGACCGGCTTCATGTCGGAGGTGCGATAGGCCGCCAGCCTGCCCATGTTGCCGTCGGTGCCGGGCATGAAGAACACCCGCTCCTCGCCTTCGGTGTTCACCGTGCCGGTATGCTGGGCGACATCATGGCCCAGCATCAGGTTGCAGCTCTGGTCCAGCGGAATGATGATCAGGTCATTGGCCTTGTCATAGCTGGTGGGCGGCCAGTCATGACCGCCGGCGGCGCTGGGACAGGCCGAGATCCAGGTGTTTGTCTTCTGCGCCAGCACATCGGGACGGAAGCTCAAGCGCCCGGTCTTCTTGTCGATGCCGTCATAGACGTTCTGGAACACGGTCTGTTTGGCATCGATGAACTTGCCGGTGACGCGGTCCAGCTTCCACAGAATGCCGGCCTTGCCGATGGTCATCAGCGTTTTCTGGTCACCGTGATCGATCAGCACGCGCTCGAACACTTCGTCCAGGTCGAAGGTCTCGCCGGGCGCGTGGCTGAAATACCATTTCAACTTGCCGGTATCGGCATCCAGCGCCAGCGTAGAGTTGGCGTACAGCGTGGAGGCGGTGCCGCTCTTGCGCGAAGCCTGCATCCAGGGCTTGGACTGGGCCGTGCCCCAATAGGTGATGTTCAGGTCGGGGTCATAGGTGCCCGCGATCCAGGTCTCGCCCCCGGCGCGCATGTCGTCAGGCACGTTCTGCCAGGTATCGCCACCGGGCTCGCCCGGTGCGGCGATGGTGGAAAATTTCCACGCCTGCTTGCCGGTTTCCGCATCATAGGCGCTGATATAGCAGTGCGGCATCTGCCCGCGGCACAGCGTGAGGCCGACGATCACCTTGCCATGGGCGACAATGACGCCGCCGGTTTCGTTGAAGCCGTTGCCCTGCGGGGCGATGTCGGTCTCCCACACCACCTTGCCGGTTTTGGCGTTCAGTGCATAAAGCTTGGCGTCGGTGGCGTTGATATAGACCTTGTCTTCATACACCGCGAGGCTGCGCAAGGCGCTGTAAGCGCGTGTCGCCACCGGACCCAGCCGGTTTTCCCACAAGAGTTCGCCCGTCCTTGCATCCAGCGCCTGCACCGTGTTGCTGGTATTGGCCAGGAACATGATGCCGTCGTGGATGGTGGGACCAGTGGCGTTCTCGCCGCCCTCATTCATCGCCCAGGACCATTTGAGCTGCAGCTGGCCGGCATTGCGGTCGTTGATCTGGCTGAGCCCGCTATGGCTCCAGGCCTGGTAGTTGCCGCGATAGATCAGCCAGTCTTTGGGATCGGGATGCACCAGCATCGCATCGCTGACCGGGGTGTAGTTCTTGATCTTGCCGGTGAGCGTCTGACCCAGCTTCATCGCCGGTGCGCGGCCGCCACCGCCCTCGCCTTCATCGCCGCCGCGCCGGGCAGCGGCGACATTCGCCGGGATCTGGCCCGTCGCAACAGACGAAATTAGCGTCGTGGCGCTGCCGTCGAACGGCTTGCTGCCTGGCTTGGCGCCATTGGCGCTGAGGATGAAAGCCGTGATGTTCTGATAGGCTGTCGCGTCCAGGCTGCCGGCGCGGCCATACGGCATGTTGGCGCGGATGTCTTCGTAGAAATCCTTGATGCTGCGCTTGCCCCATGTGGACATGAAGCTCGCGCCCGCCAGCGGCGGTTGTTCACCTGACCCCGCCAGATTGGCCTGATGGCAGCCCGCGCAACTGGCGGCATAGGCGCTGCGCCCGGCCGCCGCCTGGGCCGCCGTGAACGGCGCCTCGGCCGTCTGGGCCACGCCATCGGCAATATAAAATCCCGCGGCCGCAAGACCGGCAGCCGCAATTGTCAGTCTGAATTCGCGCATGCGCATGGTCTCTATTTCTCGGTCCAGTTGCCAGGCACATCGAGCTGCGGGATGAAGCCCTGCCCCGCAACTGGCACATCGGCGCCGGGGAACGGATGATCCGGCAACAGCCAGCCCCACAGATTTCCGTCCGGCGCCTTCTGGCTGTTGATCTGGATATAAACATGACCCTGTTTCAGCGCCTTGAGCTGGGCGCCGGACAACGACACCGACCCGCTCACCGAACCATCGTTCTGACCGTTCAGCGTAAGCTCAGCGATCGCCGGCCCCGGCACACCAATGCCCGGACCGCTGTAAAGCTTCACACTGGTCGCCGCCGACGGCAGCTCGCTGAAATCGCCGGTCACCATCAGCATCCTGCCGCTCAGGCTGGCGCTGACATGGCCATCGCCCTGCACATTGGCGCGCATGACGCCGTCATAGGCGACCGCGGTCAGCCGCGTGGCATAGACATCGGCCGCAAAGCCCGGTGTGGCGGCGGCGGCCAGAAAAATGGTGGCAAGCAGCAGGCGCAATGATCGCTCCGTCAGATAAGGTCGATGCGGAAGACATAGCCGCCATAGGGGCTGTTCAGCGGCGGCCAGCCGGGGCGCTGATAGGCGGGGTTGTCGATCGGCCAGCGCGGATGCTCGCCCGCGTCCACGCCATAAAAGACACCATCATGGATGGCGATATCGTGCGGATCACAGGAACCCGCCACGAATTCCACGATCTCCATCACTTCGCCATTCTTGGTGTCATAGCGGATCAACTTGGGCGTGTAGCCTTCATAGTTGGGCACATCCGGCTTCTGGGTTCCGGTCACCTGCCACAAACCGCCGGTGGCGCTGTCAAATTCGATACCGTGGATGCGGTCCTTGAGGTTGGGCAGCGCAGTGTGCGGGAACATCCATTCCACCTGCCAGCTTTTGGGATTGATGCGCACCAGCGACTCCAGCCGGTTGGAACTGACCCAGAGCTTGCCATCCTGCCAGGCCAGGCCGTGACAGGCGCCGCCATCGTCGGCGGGACCGAACGGAATCTGGCGGTGGCTGATCTGTTTGCTGTTCATGTCAGTCTGAAAGATGCCATTGACCGGCGGTTCGGGATGATTGTGGACCGATACGCCATTGGCGCCGCTCCAGACACAGCCGTCGCCAAAGGTCATCCCGCTGGTGTTCTGGCTGTTGGTGGTCACCGTCTTCAGAACCTTGCCGGTCTTGAAGTCCAGCAGCCACGCCTTCTCGGTCTGGCCGTCATGGCGCTGTTCCTGCACCCAGAAACCATTGGCCGGATCGACCGCGATGCCGTTGGGCCAGCCCGCCGGGGTCAGAAACAGCGGCGTGGTCTTGGCCTTGCGGGTGGGGATCTTGCGCGGCGGCGGTGCTTCGGGCCCGCGGCCCAGTTCATCCGTGCCCCTCTTGGCTTGCGCGAAGGCTGTGCCGGCTGCCAGGCCTGCGCCCATGCCGATTCCGGCCAGGAACTGTCTCTTGTCCACCTTGTTCTCCCCGTACACCGGCGACTCACATTTGAGCCGCGCCCTGTTTTTTGAAACGCTAGCACCCGGGCGCGGCGCGGATCAAATAAGACACTGTATCCGACTTTGTCGTGTGCATAACGCGAGGCCCGCCATAACCCGTTGATTGTGCAAGGCCCTTGATGATAATCGCCGCTTGGGGACAAGATGGGCCGGGCGCACTGCCCATCATCGACGGGGCGATGACTGTGCAAACCGACAGCGGCCATTCTGCGAAGACGGCGCTCCATGAAGCCGAGATGGAGATACGCCATCTGCATGGCACCATCGCTGCTCTGCGCCAGGAGCTGGAAGAGCAGCGCGCCGGCAAGGACCAGGCCGTCCAGCAGGCGTCCGCCGACGCGCAGGGTGAAATCAAACAGCTGCGCGACACCGTGCGCGCCCTGCGCGACGAACTGGAAAGCCTGCAACACAGCAAACAGGACGCGGTGCAGAAGGCCAATGCCGATTCCGCCGGCGAAATCGGCGATCTGCGGCGTACCGCGGCGGCGCTGCGCGACCAGATGGAAAGCCTCAAGCGCGACTGCGACGACAGGCTGGGCGCGATCGAGCGTACCACCCGCGGTGAGCTGAAGGAATTGCAAGATACCGCCAGCGCCTTGCGCCGCGAACTGGAGAAGGCCCATGGACGCTGACATCCGCGCCCGGCGGGCCCGGCACAAGACCAAGTCCGCGCCGAAGAAAAAGCCGGCCGCAAAACCCGCCGCCGACAGCGCTGACAAGAAGCTGATGCGGGCCGAAATGCTGCTGGACATCACCCGCGAGCTCGCCGGCACCGACAATCTCAATGACGTGCTGGTGAAGATGGTGGAGATCACCGCACGCGAGACCGACTGCGAACGCGCCACCCTGTTCCTGAATGACGCTGAGACGGGCGAACTTTATTCCCGCGTCGCCCAGGGTGAAGGCAGCCGCGAGATTCGTCTGCTCAACTCCAAGGGCATCGCCGGCCATGTCTTCACCACCGGCCAGGGGCTGATCATCGACGATGCCTATTCCGATCCGCGCTTCAATCCCGACATCGATAAGCAGACCGGGTTTGAGACCCATTCCATACTTTGCGCGCCGGTGCGGACCGTAAAGGGCGAGATCATGGGCGTGGCCCAGGCGCTGAACAAAAGGGGCGGCACCCATTTCACGCCACAGGACCTTTCCCTGCTGGAGGCCATGACCACCCAGGCGGCGATGGCGCTGCGCGGCAGCCAGTTCATCGAGCGCATGACCAAGCTGCGCCTGACAGAGCTGGAGTTTCTGGATGTGGTCGCGGACACCACCTCGGAAATCGACCTCCATGTCCTGTTGCAGAAGGTGATGCGCGAGGCGGTGCGGATGCTGAATGCCGACCGCTCCACCCTGTTCCTCAATGACGAAAAGACCGGCGAGCTGTGGTCGCAGGTCGGCAGCGGGCTGGACGCCCTGCAGATCCGCTTCCCCAATCATATCGGCATCGCCGGCGCGGTGTTCAGCTCCGGCAAGACCATCAACATTCCCCATGCCTATGCCGATCTGCGCTTCAATCCCGCCTTCGACAAGAAAAGCGGCTATTTCACCCGCTCGATCCTCTGCGTGCCGGTGGTCAACAAGGCCGGCAAGGTGATCGGCGTCACCCAGGTGCTGAACAAACGCGGCGGCCCTTTCACCGACGAGGATGAATCGCGGCTGAAGGCTTTCACCGGACAGGTCTCGATCGCGCTCCAGAATGCGGCGCTGTTCAGCGATGTCCAGAACATGAAGAATTACAACGAGAGCATGCTGGAAAGCATGACCAACGCGGTCATCACCACCAACGCCGATGGCCAGATCGTGACCTGCAATAAGGCCGGCTATCGGATCATGCAGGTGCGGCAAGAAGACATCCTGTCCATACCGTTCGCCGAGTTCTTCGTCGGCGCCAATGGCTGGGTCGCCGAGAAAATTCACGAAACCGGTGACGGCATTTTCGAGCTGCTGGATGCGGAGATGGAGTTCGCCGGCCAAAAAACCTCGGTCAATCTCACCATCCAGCCCCTGGTCAGCGCCGACGGCAAGAAGCTGGGCTCCATGCTGATGCTGGAAGACATCAGTACCGAAAAGCGCATGAAGTCCACCATGTCGCGTTACATGGATCCCGGTATCGCCGCCCAACTGATGGAATCGGGCAAGCAGGACGACATTTTGGGCGGCAAGAGCGCGGTCGCCACCATCATGTTCACCGACATTCGCGGCTTCACCCCCATTACCGAAAGCCTGGGGCCGCAGGGCACCGTCGGCTTCCTCAACGACTATTTCACCCTGATGGTCGAGGAGATCAGCAAAGTCGATGGCATGCTCGACAAGTTTATCGGCGACGCCATCATGGCAGCGTTCGGTCTGCCCATCCCCCATGACGACGACGAAGACCGCGCCACCCGCGCCGCGATCGCCATGATCAAGACGCTTTGGCAGTGGAACATCGAACGCAAGGCCAAGGGGCAGCTGGCCGCCGACATGGGCATCGGCATCAACACCGATGAGGTGGTATCGGGCAATATCGGTTCACCCAAGCGGATGAACTACACCTTGATCGGCGACGGCGTGAACCTGGCGGCGCGGCTGGAAAGCGCCTGCAAGCAGTATGGAGCGCGCGTCCTGATCAGCGAAAACACCTTCAAGAAACTGAAAGGCACCTACCGCATCCGCGACATCGACGATGTCGTGGTCAAGGGCAAGACCAAGCCAGTCGGCGTCTATGAGGTGCTGGACTATCACACCGACGAAACCTTCCCCCACTTGATGGATGTGGTGAACCATTTCCGGGAGGGGCGCAAACACTATCGCGCCGGCGACTGGGACCGGGCGGTCCGCGCCTTCCAGGAATGCCTGAAGGCGAACGAGCACGACAAGCTATCGGGCGTCTATATCGAGCGTTGTGAAACGCTGAAAGCCGCGCCACCCGTCAACTGGGACGGCGTGTGGCGCATGACTTCCAAATAGAACCCCAAATAATCAGTGGGCCAGCGGATCGGGCCGAAGCTGGATATGCACCACCTTGCTCGTCGTGCCCTTGCCGCCTTCGATGTGGGCGACGGCACGGGTGGCATAGGTGGTCCACAGTCCGCGGCCCTTCCAACCGCCATTGGGATCGTCGATCCGTCCATCCATGCCCTTGGCATAAAAGCCCATCGGATAAGGCACGCGCAGGGTTATGAACTTGCCGTCCACCAGCGCAAACAGCGCATCTGACGTATTGCCGGTGGCGATGGGCGTGTTGGCGCCAAGGCCCAATGTGTTGAACTGGTCCACCCAGGCGTAATAGCTGGCTTCGGCGCTGCCCGAATCCTTCACGTCGCGAAATTGTGGCCCGGGGAAAGGATAAAGCGTCCAGCCTTCGGGACACTGGTTGCCGGTCGCCTTCGGACCGTTCAGCGGGCCTTTGCACTTGCGCCGGTCGAAGCTGGCGAAATGACCGCTGGCCAGCACGGTCCACACCACCCCGTTGCGGTCGATGTCCATGCCACGGGGCGAATAGCCATGTACCGGCGCCCTGGGGTCATCCAGCGGGGGCTGATAGACTTCTGCCAGCGCCGTTTGTGGCGGATGGGTGCCCGGCACCAGCCGTACGACCGCGCCCGGAAAGCCCACCGACGAACCCCAGATCGAACCATCCACCGGACTGACGGCCACGCCGTAGAAGCCCGCATCCACACGATGATCCTTTGCCGGATCTACCGGTTGGCCAGGCTCGGTATAGGCATCGCGCTTGCCATTGCCGTTGGTGTCCAGCACCAGCGGCGTCCAGCCCTGCGCCTTCTGCGCATCGCCCGTCGCCAACCACAGTTTGGTATCGAACCAGCCCACCACCGGGCCGCCGCCGCTGGTCCAGATGCGATCCTGGGAATCGAGTTGTAAATGATGGGTGGCATAGCAGGTGTCGATGGGCGTGAATTTCTTCGTCGCCGGATCATAGACCGCCAGCTGCCGGCCCGAGCTTTTCAGAGGAAAGGCCTGGGCAGAGGGATTGCTTGATCCCGCCTTGCAGAAGGCCGCCTCATTGTCCGGCGCGCGCACACGGGTTGTCAGCCAGACCCGCCCTTTCTCGTCGAACATCGGATTGTGGATGCTGGTCTGACTGTTCCAGATCGCTTCGCGGCCCCAGTTGGGCGAAGGATTGGGAATGTCGTTTTCCTTGCTCGAGGGCGTGTCGGTGTCGCGCGGAAACGCTTTCACCTGGCTTCTCGCATTGGCCACCGGGTCCAGCACCGGGATCATGTCGGTGCTTTCCTCCGGTGAGCCATAGAGCTTGCCGTGCGCGTTCAGGGTCGGGTTGCGCTTGTCGGTGGAAATCTCGTCATGCAGATAGGCCTTGGGCGTGTTCCAGTCCCAAAGGGTGATGACGATGTTGCGCTCCTTGCCTTGCGGGCGCTGGGGCCTGGCGAAAGGAAGCTCGCCTTTGGCGATGCGGTCGCTCCAGTCTCCGAACAGAGCAAAGGCGCGCGGCGTGTCCAGCCGATTGATCGAGCCGATCATGTTGTCAGCCGCCTGCCCCACCTGGATGCGATATTCCCAGGCTGCGGCGGAAGAATCGAAATGGCCCAGCTGCTTTTCGATATTGCGGGTCGCAGCATCACCCAGCTGGTGACAGGTCACGCAGCCATCGGTCTTCACCATGTCGAGCCACTGCTGCTGGCTGTGCATCTTGGTGGCCATGCCATTGCCCGATGGTCCGGTGCCGGGAAAAGCGTTTTTGGGCGGGATATGCAGCATCGCATACCAGTAGATTGCCGGATAATACTGCGCCGCGGCCGCATCGCTCGCCGCCGGCACCGCCTTCAGATCGACCAGATGACCCGGGCGTGATTGCGTCTTCGGGGAATCCACCAACCCATAGCCGCGCACCCAGACGGAATAATTGGCCGCCGGCAGATCAGGCAGCACATAGCGGCCGGCATCGTCGGTGACCACGATCTTGGCATATTTGGTGGGAAGGTCTTTGGTTTCGGCGATCACCCAGACGCCAGCTTCCGGCCCATGGGGGCCCGCGACGGTGCCGCCGATGTCATCACTGTCGATTGCGACCTTGCTAGTTTCCGCAGCGCGACCGGAAAAAATCAGAACACCACTCGCCAACGTAACCAGAATAACGACGCCGACCTTGCGCATCATGTCGCTTCCTCCCGGGGCTGGATCTCTTGTGCGGACGTCTCCTGAACGCGCGTCAAACGGAAGCGAAGTCTAGTCCCGGCGCTGCAATGCGCAAAGAGGGCCTATGGGTCATGCCGGAGGCTTTTTGACCCTCAGCACCATGTCGATTTCCAGCACGACATTGTTCAAGGTCCGGTCCAGCTTCTGCAGTTCCTCGACGCTGATCTTGCCCTCGCGGTACATCGAGCGATAGGGCTCGTCCAGCTCCGAACGGCTGGAGACCAGCTCGAAATCCACGTCATGATACAGCGCCAGCGGCGTGTTGGGGGCGCCGGTCTTCTGCCATTCCAGATTGGCGGCCTTCGAAAACATCTCCATGGTCGCCGCCGTCACGGGGCGCACATGGGTGGGATCGGTCAGGAAATTGTCATGCCGGGGATGCGGCACCCGGATGTGCAACGTCGCGCCATCGCGGGCTACGCGGTAAAGCTCGCGCATGATGGCGATGAAGGTCTGCGGGCTCTGGCCCAGATGCTCCAGCACGTGGCTGAGCAGTATCTCGTCCACCGAATTGTCGGCCCAGGGCCAGGGAAAAGTCTCCAGATCGAAGACCTGATCGGGCGTGCCGAACTTGTCGACATTGACCCAGTCATCCAGGATCTGGCTGCCGCAGCCCAGATTGAGTTTCATGTTTTCCCGCTCGCCCAGCTCATTTGAGCCGGTAGGCGATGAAACTGTCGTCCGTGCCGGTGCCAAAGCCCGGCTGGCCGCCGGCCGCGACCAGCACATACTGTTTTCCGTCGCGCCCCAGATAGGTCATGGGCGTGGCATGGGCGCCAGCCTTGAGCGCCACCTGCCACAAGGTCTTGCCACTCGCTTCATCCACGGCGCGGAAATGCTTGTCCTGCGAAGCGCCAATGAAGATCACCCCGCCGCGCGTGACAATGGAGCCGCCGATATTGGGCGCACCCAAAGGCAGCGGAAGACCCATCGCAATACCGAACGGTCCGCTGTTGGAAGCGTCACCGAAGACCTGCTGCCACAAGACTTTTTGCGTCTTCAGGTCCACCGCAGTGAGATAGCCGTAAGGCGGGCGCTGGCAGGGAATGCCCAAAGGCGTCACAAAGCCCGTCCAGTGCACGCCATAGGGCGTGCCCGCCATGGCCGCGCCCGGCGCGGTCTTCCTGCGGCGCGGATCGCCGTTGATGTAAAGGCCTTCGGCATCGGCCTCAGCACGCGGAATGAAGCGGTCGTGATCGGCCATCAGGTTGGAATTGACCACCAGGATGCCGCGCGCTTCATCCACCGACACGCTGCCCCAATCGATGCCGCCAAGTTCACCGGGCGACCGGATCGATGGGCCCAGACGGGGCGGGGTGTAATAGCCGCGATAATCGGCCTGGCGAAACTCGATCCGGCAATAAAGCTGATCGAAGGGCGTGATGCCCCACATGTCGGCCTCGGTCAGATTGGGTCCGGCGAAATTGGGCATGGCGGTCGAGAAAGGCTCTGTATGCGCCCAGCGTTCGCCCGGAATGGTCGACGACGGCACGGGCCGTTCCTCTACTTTGGTCAGCGGCTTTCCGGTGCGGCGGTCCAGCACAAAGATCTGCCCCGTCTTGGTGGCTTCGACCAGCGCCGGCACATTGCCATTGGCGGTGGGAAAATCGATCAGTACCGGCTGGGCGGCATTGTCATAGTCCCACAGATCGTGATGGATCATCTGATAGACCCAGCGCACTTCACCGGTATCGGCATCCAGCGCCACCACCGCGCTGGAGAAGCGGTCGGTCTGTGGCGTGCGGTTGACGCCATAGAAATCCGGACTGCCCATGCCGGTGGGCAGATAGACCAGGCCCAATGCGTCATCGCCGCTATAGGCGGGCCAAGCGTTGGGCGTGGACGGGGTATAGACCTCGCCGGGCTTCGGCGGCGCGTGGTCATTGGGGCGGCCGGGATCGAATGCCCATTTCAGCGCACCGCTGACCGGATCATAGCCGCGCACCACGCCGGGCGGCACAAAAGTCGATTGATCGTCGATGATGTAAGAGCCGATCACCGCAACCCCATGCACGATGGTGGGCGGCGAGGTCGGATTGATCCAGCCGCGGGGGAATTTGTTCAGCCCCTCGCCTTCCGACAGATCGACCGAGCCATCATGGCCAAAGCCGCGGCAGGCCTCCCCGGTCTTGGCATCCAGCGCGATCAGGTGATTGTCCACCGTGCCCACCAGAATGCGAGTGGGACATTCGGTCGTGCCGGCGGGTGCGCGGAAGAATGTCACGCCACGGCAGAGCCCGCGGCCACCGGCGGAAATGTCGATCTTGGTCTCATGCCGCCAGACCTGTTGGCCGGTCACCGGATCCAGCGCGAACACCGCACTGTGACCGGTGCAGCCATAGAGCAATCCATCCACCATCAGCGGCGTGGTCTCATACAGATGGGCGGAATGCGCGTCGGGTGACTGCAGCCCCGCATGATAGACCCAGGCCTGCTCCAGATTGGCGGCATTGGCGGGCGTGATCTGGGCCAGATCGGAATAGCGCGTGGCATGCAGCGAATTGCCGTAATGGGTCCATTCGCCGTTCGTGTCGAGATGGACGGCAGAAGGAAACGGTCCGGCCACCACATCCGGCGCAGGCGGGGTGAAGAAGGAATAGCCGAGTGTGCCCGCAAGTCCCGCCAGCAGAACCACGGTGCCGATCAGCCGCGTGCCGAAGGCCAGATGCGAGGGCAATAGCCACAACAGCCACAGCGCGGCCACCGACAGAAACACCAGCCGGGGCATCAGCGCCCAGCCGTCCAGCCCCACTTCCCGCAGAGACCAGACCAGGGTGCCAAGCAAGACCAGCCAGAATAGCCCGATGCCCGCGGACGAGCCGCGCATCACCAGAAAGGCCGAAATCAGGATCAGGACGCCCGCGATGACGTAATAGGTCGAGCCCCCCAGCATCGCGAGATAAGCGCCCGGCAAAGCCAGCGCCAGACCGGTGATAACCAGGAGAAGAAAGGTTAGTGTCCGCATGTTGCCCCGCGGTTGTTGAACGCCCCGTGGGCGGAGTTTAGAGCCCGCGGTCCAATCGGCAAGGGCGCCAGCACAGGATTTGACGGATGAAAGACCTGCCCAAAGACCTGCTCAGTGTCAAAATCATCAATCTGGCGCACCGAGCGGACCGCAAGGAGCAGGCCTGCAAGGAAATGGCGGCGCTGGGCTGGGGCGACGGCGATTACAGCTTCTTCACGGCGCGCCACACGCCCGACGCGCCGGCGCGGGGCTGCGCGCTTAGCCATGGCAAGGCGATCGCCGATTTCCTGTTCGCGGAAGAAAAGCCATTCCTACTGGTGCTGGAAGACGATTTCACCGTCCGCGCTGGTGCGGATCTCCGCGCCGGCCTGGAGGCGGCCATCAGCCATGCCGGGTTCTGGGACGTTTTCCTGCTGGCTCACAATGCCGCGATCCCCATCGCGCGCACGCCGGTCAAGGATGCTTTTCGTGTCGTCAATGCCCAGACCGCATCGGCCTATCTAGTGGGCCGGCTTTATGCCGGCCGGCTGATGGAGATGTTCTTCCGTTCCGCCGAGATGCAGGACCGGCTCAAGAATATTCCCTCGCCCGCGCGCGAGATGGCAAACACCGTGTTCCGCTGCGACATATTGTGGAAACACCTGCAGGAAAATGACCGCTTCTGCGCCCAGGTTCCCGCACTGACCACCCAGCGGCCGTCCTATTCCGACATCGAAAAGAAGATGGTCGACTATGGCGTTTAGGGCTTGATCCGGAGAGCCCCCCTTTGCGTAATGGGACAAAAGGGGTCTTTGGAATGACGTTCGCCACCACCGCCGCCAATCTCGCCGAACGGGCCCCCCTGCCCGACTTCGTGATCCGCGCCGGGATGCGGCGGGTGATCGCCGCCAATGACGCCCATGTGCCTCCGCCCGGCACCGACGCGGCCTTTGCCCGCGCCATGGCGGAACACGCCATCGCCGAACATGCCGATGCCGCCAACCGCCAACATTACGAATTGCCGCCGGAATTCTTCGCTTTGTTCCTGGGGCCGCATCGCAAATATTCCAGCTGTCTTTATCCCACCGGCAAGGAAACGCTGGGCGAGGCCGAAACCATTGCGCTGGCCGAGACCGTGGCCCATGCCGGCCTCGCCGATGGACAGGAGATTCTGGAGCTGGGCTGCGGCTGGGGCTCGCTGTCGCTCACTATGGCGCAGAAGTTTCCGGGCGCGCGCATTACCTCTGTCTCCAATTCCGCGCCCCAGCGCGGCTATATCGAAGCCCGGGCGCGCGAGCGCGGGCTGACCAACCTCACCGTCATCACCTGCGACATGAACGATTTCGCCACCAGCAAGGTGTTCGACCGCGTCGTATCGGTGGAGATGTTCGAGCATATGGCCAACTGGCAGGCGCTGCTGTCGCGGGTGAAGACCTGGCTCAAGCCCGACGGCCGGCTGTTCATTCATATCTTCACCCATCGTCATCGCCCGGCGCGCTATGACTGGCGCGATCCGGAAGACTGGATGGGTCAGCATTTCTTCACCGGCGGCATCATGCCGACCGTGGGACTGATCCGGCAGTTTCCCGACCTGTTCACGGTGGAAGAGGAATGGCGCTGGAGCGGCAGCCATTACAAGCGCACCGCCCTGCAATGGCTGGAGCTGTTCGACGCCAACCGTGCCAAAATCGATCCCATCCTGGCGGACGTCTACAGCGCCGATGCGGGTGTGTGGCGGCGGCGCTGGCGCATGTTCTTCCTGGCCACCGCCGAAAGCTTCGGTTTCAGGGACGGAGAGTCCTGGGGCGTCAACCACTACCGGCTGAAGCCCGCTCAGTAACTACGGCCGGATGGTGAAGGACGCGCCATTCTCGCGGCCATTGCTCCACACCGAAAAGGGATTGTCGGCCGCCACCTGCCCCGGCGCGGGCGGCGAGGCTGAAATCAGGGTCATGTCGAACAGCAAGGTCTGGTTGGGTGGCACCGCGCCGTTGGCCGCGCCCTTCGCCCCCAACGCGAGATTCGCGGGCAACGCCATCTGCCAACGGTCACCGACATGCATCAACGACAGGGCTTCCGCCAGGCCCGCCATGCTGATGGTGGTCTGCGAAATTGTCTGCGGCAGCGCCGGGTTGGTCGAATCCACCACCACGCCATTGATCAAGCGCACGGTATAGGACACCCGCAGCAGATCATCGCCGCTGGGCCTTTTGCCCGTGCCGCTGCGCAAGATCCGGTATTGCAACCCGCTGGGCCGGGTGATGGTGCCGGGCTTCGCCGCATTGGCCGCAAACCAGGCGGCATTGGCCGCGGGGCTTAAGGCATCGTCGGCCGCGTGCGCCATGGGCGCGCCCAGCATGAGCACAAACAACAGGATTACTATCCGCATGGCGCATTCTTTCCGGGGCATGGTAGGCCGGTCAACACTAG
>Ga0182024_10004824_pt1 | contig 30662 bp, 22 predicted proteins | sample P32metaG_FD_120480 | JGI IMG/M metagenome (GOLD analysis project Ga0182024, IMG submission 120480) | Permafrost microbial communities from Stordalen Mire, Sweden - P3-2 metaG (Illumina Assembly) | ecosystem: Environmental > Terrestrial > Soil > Wetlands > Permafrost | place: Sweden: Stordalen... | reverse complement strand
GGATCCGGGAGCGCAGGCGTCCCGCCTGCTTATGCGATCTCTTTCAACTGATCAAAGTAAGATGGCATCACACCAGCTCGCCTCCGCCCCCACTATGCCCAACGAGCATTTGGTAAGAGCTGCCGGTCGAGATTGTCGGAAGTTGCATTCAGTGCTCAACGACTTGCTGATCCAGCTTGAGCAAGGCATGAACGTGCCCGTGAGCCAGCCAAATGTGGTCGGCACTGAGGTTATACCGGCCACGCCCAGCCCTTCTGGTGTGTTGAATAGTGGCTACATGCCACTGCGACCGAAACAGATTGCCGCCGCATCTGACAAGATCCGTGAATCATCCTTGATTCTCGCCGACGAGCTGAACCAGGTGACCGAACCGGCAGCATTAGCTGTTTTTGACAGCACGAAAGCGATCAGGCAGGGGCAAATTTCACTCAACGAAGGGTGGCAAAAGTTGTTGCAGTCACTTGCTGAACAGGACTTCGACCGCAAAGATGCTTCTAATCAGGCTCGTGATCTTTTGCAAACCGTAGAAAAACTAGAGAGCGAGCTGAAGAAATATCACCCCCCTTTCCAATAGCCTCCTTGGCAATAGGATGGTTTCAAGTTTCAGGAAAGCGGGCTCTAAGCTGTTAATCAAAAAGTGGAGAAATTCAAAAATTTATCTGATTTTTTTGAACCTTTTGCCGGCTACGAGCGTATTAACTAATAAGAAAGCATTTGGAGGTGCAACTAGATGAGCAAAATCCCAACCGTATTGGCTCTGTTATTAGGTCTGGTCTGCTGGGGGCAGCCGTCTATAGCGGCTCCCGATGCTGATGACAGTGGCACACCTGCAAGCGCCGTGCCGACCCCCCAGGTGGATGGCACTGGAGCCCAGCAAGGCGGCTGGCGTCGACACCATCGTATGCAAGCTGATTCAACCAGCCAGGCAACGGATACGAACACAGGTGCAGGTCTGGGAGCCGGTAAAGGACCGGGAGCGGGCCGGGGTCAAGGTCTGGGAGCCGGTCGCGGTCAAGGTCTAGGTCGGGGAGGGGGCCGTCCAAACTTCAAGGGAGTGATGGGTCTGCAGTCTCTCACTCCGGACCAGAGACAAAAAATCAAAGGCATCGTTGAAGGCCTGAAGAAAGATCGACAAGCTTTGCAGGCCCAGATGGCGTCGGCCGGGTCGGCAGATGGAGGTGCACCAGGTAGCGCGCCAGCAAAGGGGGCCCCGGCTGCCTCGGCTGGGGGCGGCGATGCCCAAGCAAACCCAGAGTTGCGCAAGCAGATGCATCAAAAGACCATGGCTGCCTGGCAGCAAATCAAGGGCATGCTGACGCCGGCTCAGACGACTGAGCTTGAGCAATCTGGCAACAACGGGCAGCTCGTAGCGCCTAAGGGGGGCGCACAAACTACGCCCAGAGCTGGCAAGCCAGGAAACGACCCAGAGGGCTAACAATCACCTTCGCAAATCTCTAGAATAGTTTCTTCCCGATCGAGTACTCTTCGCTAGTCGTGAAAAGGAGAAATTGAATGAGGCTAGGATTCTCAGCGGTTGTAATGGCGATCAGTTATTTCTTGAGCGCGCCGGCCTCGCAGGCCAGATCGATTGATGTGCACGCTGTGGCCACCGGCAGCCGACCCGCTATCGCTGCCGATGGCTCAGGTCATCTATATGCCGCTTTTCAAGCATACGTCGATGCTAAACAAGTGCCGGACATTTATTGCGCCGTCAGCACTAACGGTGGTGCCACCTGGACTGCCCCGAAAGACATTTCGAATACACCCGGCGTCTCAGGCCATCCGGATATTGCTGTGGAGAAGAACGGTGCCATTGATGTTGTCTGGAATGACAACAGCGTGGACGTAAAGAGCCCAGATATCTTTTTCGCTCGCTCCACTGACCAGGGTAAGACCTGGACTACGCCCCTGGACATTTCTAATACATCTGGAGTGTCCGCAGAACCTGCGCTTGCCCTGGGTGCAGACGATTCAATTCATGTGGTCTGGACCGATACCAGTACGGGCGAGAAAGACAGGGATATCTATTATGCTTGCTCCAGAGATAGCGGCAAGAAGTTTGCCAAAGACCCCCTCCTGCCGGCGATCGATATTAGCAACACCCCAGGCTCCTCTTCCGAGCCGACCATCGCTGTCGCTGCCTCAGGGGTCATTCATGTAGCCTGGACCGATACCACTCCAGACGAAAGCCACCCTGATATCTATTATGTTCGCGGTGAGAAAGACTCCTGGACCAAGTCCATAAACGTCAGCAACTCTAAGCTCATCTCTTCTCATCCAGCTCTTGCCTGCGACAAAGAAAATGTCTTCCTCGCCTGGTCGGATAATTCCTTGAAGGAGGACGCTGCCGAAATTTGGTTAGCCATAGCCAGCAAGTCCGACAAATTTGCCGAACCTGTCAACCTCTCCGAAACCAAGGGAGCTTCCATTGAACCAGCGGCAGCGGCGAGCAATGGGCGCCTGGCAGTTGTCTGGTCAGATACTACAGGAGGTGTGAAAACCCTTAGCATCTACGCAAGAGGAGCCTCAGTCGATAGTGGAGGGGATTTTTCTGAAGTGATTCCCGTATCGAATCCGGCGCACATCGACAAACACCCGCATGTAACCATTGCTGGTGGCAAAATGGTTGTCATCTGGGAAGAAGTTGCCGGTGGCGGTGAGGAGAGCACTATAAAGGTAAGCTCAACGGTGATGAAAGGGTTGGCTACCCTTCCAGCCACGCCAGTCGATCCGAGGGTTCATGGTAAGGGCAATCAGCATTGATCTTCTGGTGGATTGACCTGCTGGAATCTAAAGGGGGGTGAATGAGGGTTCGCTTCTCAGCCGTGGTGATGGCGATCAACTTAATTCTGAGCGCACCGGCAGATGCCCAATTGCTTGATGCGCACACTGTGGCCAGGGGCAGTTGGCCTGCCATAGCAGCTGGTGGTGAAGGCCGCCTATACGCCACCTTTGAAGCATATGAAAATGATGCCAAAGTGCCGGACATCTTTTTTTCGATTAGCACTAACGGTGGTGCCACATGGTCGCCTGCAAAAGATATTTCAAGGACGCTGACCGGCGTCTCAAGACATCCGGATATTGCCGTCGAGAAGAACGGCGCTGTTGATGTCGTATGGAGTGACAGCAGCACCGACCCAACCAATCCAGATATTTTTTTCGTTCGCTCTGCCGACGGCGGTAAGAGCTGGACCGAGCCGATGGACATTTCGAACACTCCTGGTGTCTGCGCCGAACCTTCTCTGGCCATTGGTCCGCACGATTCCATTCATGTGGTCTGGAGTGATACCAGTACGGGAGTAAGAAACAGAGATATCTATTACGTTTGTTCGAAAGATGGAGGACGTAAGTGGGCCAAAGACCAGCTGCTTCCAGCTGTCGATATCAGCAGCACGCCGGGGTCATCTTCTGAGCCGAGCATTGCTGTGGGAGCTGAAGGTATCGTTCATGTCGCCTGGGCTGACACTACCGCCGGTGCAACCCACCCGGATATCTACTATGTTTGGCGTGAGAATAACGCCTGGACCAAGCCGGTTAACGTCAGCAAGTCTGTGCGCATCTCGTCTCATCCAACTCTTGCCTGCGACAAAGGAAAGGTCTTCCTCGCCTGGTCAGACAATTCCAAGAAAGAAACGGCTGCCGACATCTGGTTAGCCGTAGCCGATAGGCCGGGCAAATTTGCCAACACGGTCAACATCAGCGAGACAAAGGGAGTTTCTATTGAACCAAGTGTAGCTGCTGATGATGGTCTTTTGACTGTCGTCTGGTCTGACACCACAGCTAGTGCGAGAAGTCTAAGCGCCGATGCGAAGACAGCCAGCATTTTTGCAAGACTCTCACCCGATAGTGCCAGCAACTTTTCTAAGGTGATCAGTGTATCGAATCCTCAACAGATGGCGATACACCCGCATGCAACCTTTGCTGGTGGCAAAATGATTGTCATCTGGGAGGAACTCGACCGCGCCGGCGAGGAGAGTACGATAAAAGCAAGCTCCATAACGATAAAAGGGTTGGCGACCAGTACCGCCGCGCCAGTCACGCCCACAGTCCATCGCGCCGTCACCGGCAATCAGCATTGAGATGCTGGTCCGGTCGTTGTTAAAGACACCTGTGGACGCTGCTCAAAGAGCGGTCTTAAACCATTAATGGTGCCGACAATTACGGAACCGTTGTTTAGAAAAGTGGCGCGCAGAATATTGCTCTGGTCAGCCAGTGAGAGAGCCAGACCGAATAGGTTTGGCACTGACACTAAGACTATGTTTTGCCGGGCTAGAGCCATGCCGCAACGGGCGATTTCAATGCTTTCAACCAGCCCGCTCAGATCGTCGGAAGTAAGCACTATGTCTGCACGATAGCGGGCAACCTCTGAACCGGTGCCGAATGTAATGGCCACATCCGCCTCTTCCAGGGCCAGCAGGTCATCGGCATCGTGACCGACAAAGGCGACGAGAAATCCACAATCTTGATAAGCCTTTACAACGCCAGCCTGGTCCTCCGGCAATGCCCGGTAGTGCACTTGCTCAATTCCAACCTTGGAAGCAGTCTCTTCGGCAACATCCCAACTTCCGCCCGTGGTCATTGCCACACTAGTGCCCATACGTTTCAGCGCCGCCACTAGCCGCGGTGCTTCTGGGCGAAGAGCGACCTGATGGGCAATGACACCGGCCAGCTTGCCATCAATGGCGACGCAGGTTCTTGAGTCACCCCGACTCGTGCATTTATCGAGGAACTCCTGCGCCGGCGCCAGATCAATCTCTCCGATCCGCATCAGGCGAGTATTGCCGGCAAGAATGCTGTGTCCTTCCACTTCGCCTGAAACACCAAGCCCACTGAACACCTTGGATCTACTGCGCTCGGGCACAGGAATCGTATGTAATTTCGTATAACTGTAAATGGCATAGGCAGCCACAGCACTATAGCGTTGCTCGATTGCTGCGGCATAGCGGGCTACGTCCTCCACGCAGTAGGATGGGCAGGCGAAAATCTCTGTCACTGAGGGTTTCAGTGCTGTCAAAGTGCCAGTCCTGGCAAAAATGATCATGTCCACTTGAGCCAGCTTTTCCAGTGTTTCGGCGTTGCGGATCAAGACGCCACGGCTGCCCGCCTGGTACATCGAAGATAACAGAGCAGTCGGTATTGCCAGTCTTGAGCCTGTGATGAAGTCCAAGGTGATAATGGCCATGGCGCGGTGATGATTGCGGGTGGCTGCGAACAGAAGCGACGACAAAAGGATGACTGGCCACACCATTTGGTATCCGGCTCGCTGGGCGGAGTCTTGTAGCTGTGTTCTCTGCAGCGTCTTGCGTTTGACTTTCTCCAAAAGCGGATCTGTGGGCAGTTCCGGCAGCGAGCATGGCTCGTTTTGAACGTACAGCTTGCCGTCGATCAACAAAGTATTTGGCTTCACCCGATCTCCTGCACAGACAAGCTCAGGCTCAAAATCTGACTGCGGGTCGGAGGGAACGATGGTGCCCTCACCCTGAACAATCACACCGGCAAAGGCGATCAACTCGCCCGGGTAAACAACCAGCTGATCGCCCTGGTGCAACTTCGATACCGGCACACGCACCCGGCTGTTCCCGCTAACCAGCCAAGCCGATCGCTGAGAAAGAGCAAGTTGATATTCGATCAGTCCCTGGCAGCGCTCGAAAGCAAGATGACGGATAAACTCGCCCAGACCGATGAGGCAGACCATCACCGATGCCGGCATAAAACCGCCCTCACGGATCAAAAGCGTGCAAGAGGCGCCGTCTAGCAGGTCAGCACCGATCCGCCGTTCATCGACAAGGATAAGCAAGGCGCGGTTCAAAATAGGCAAGACGGAGAGGGCGAGAATTGGTTGAGTAATGGCAATCGGCAGCTCGAGCACTGTCGCCACAAGTGATGCAGCACCAAGAAAAAACTGACTCTTTGCCGGTATCAGCTCTTCAAAAATAACTGTGGCACGGTGTAAACCTTCCAGAAGTGGCGGCAAGCTCCGTTTGCCGTCTGTGTTGATCTCGGCATCGTTCTCTATCCGTACAACCTCGTCTAGACGTAATCGGTCCAACCAGGCAATCGGATCGAAAGCCTCAGGACGGAACGAGATTATCACTGATCCGCAAGCTGGATTCACACGTGCGCAGCGCACGCCCGTTTGCCTGCTGAGCAGGTCCTCAAACCCGGCCGCCAGAGGTTTGTCGTAATGGATTGCTTTAACGCGCACCCTTACTCTGCCGGGCAATTTGTGGAGTATTTCGTAAGTGTTCACGATCTTTTCCGGTTGTGCAGATCGAGAATTATCCTCGGTCCGCAAGATGCTTTCCATGGTTTCTTAAGGGATGCGCATAATAAATGTGGTCAGCGATCAGAGTTGGCTTATGCCCGGTAACCGATCGAATCTGAAAGAATAGCCGCCGCCGACGAATGCGGCCGGCGCCGCCCTGTTCATGCCAAAACCAAACTGCATATCGATCTGCATGTTTTTATTAAGCTTGCGCACCGCTCCAAAGTGGGCGATGTTCAAAGGTGCCAGGCCTTGTGTATAGAATCCACCGTATTCTGCAAAAATGGATGTTCGCGATCCAATTGCCCGGCTTATGTCACAGAAGTTCTGCCATTGCGCACTTCGCCCCGAGTCTAACACTAGAATGGATTGCATACCGGCAATTGACCATTTCTTGTTCAACGGTTTCGACCAGGGAATTCGCATTACCGGCTGCACGCCACCTGTTGAAATCAGCCTTCGACCCGTGGGGACGGTCACTCCGGCAATGAGCGAAAGCTGCAGGTCTTTTGCGATGACGGGAAATTGGTGCTTAAGCCCTGCTTCTTCTATGTCGGAGATACCCGATGTGGTACTGCTGCTGGTGTCTGAGGGAAGAGATGAACCCTGCTGGTGATGCAGCACATAATCAGGCACAAACGCCTGGAACTCAGTGCCTTTCGTCAAACCCAAACGCAACTCCGTTTCCGGTATATCGAAAGTATTTAGGCCATGTTGGAAATGCTGATAAAGTGTCCCATTTTCAAACTGCAAGCTGCCTTTGGGCACCACTAATGGTGAGTCCATAAAGCTTGGCCGGTTGGTGTCGATATCGTCGCTCTGTTCCATGGCTTGCGCAGGACAAGCAGTCAAGAGTGAGATGAGCCAGATAGCCAAAGCAAAAGCGCAATTGATCGCCTGGGGTTCTCTACTCTTAGGGTGAAATTGGCACACCTTCAAAGTCCAAAGCTCGACAGTAGGGGACACCCAATCATCTCATCCATCGCTCAAACATGCCACGAGCAGATCAAGCTGTTGTCGAAAGTCAAGATGCACTGAATCGCTCAGGCACCCGGCACCGAATTGGTGGTCGTTTAAAGGTCAGGCAAATGGAAATCGAACGGCACCAGGCATAGTATCGCCACTTTGATGAAAATTGACAGAATCTTGACGCTGCGCTCCGCAAGTTAGACACTACGTTGACCATGGTGCGCTCTGCGGTTGATATAGTGCTATTAGTGCTCAAGACACGTGTCAGGCAACCCTTCAGGCACCAGCACGGCAACCAGGAATTCGAAATGGAAGCTTGATTAGGTTCAATGATCCGGTTGCGTATCTGATGCTTACAACTTGTGTTTTGAGGATAGGAACAACTCCAGTTCCCCGGAGTGTCATGCACATTTTCCCAAAACTCGGGCAAAGCAAATGGTGGATCCTGCCATGGATCTTAGCTGTGTTGCTGCCTGTGAGTGTGCAGCAGGCGTGTCTGGGCGGTCCTACGCCTGTATATTCGAGCACTCAGTACAGCGGTCAACTCTGGATGTCTGAACCGCAATGGGCGAAAAAGCAACGGGCTCCACGTCTAAAGCGCACTAAGTCCAAGACGACCAGAAGTGCTCAGCAAGCCGAAGCCGGAAACGGAACTGGATCGCAAGCCGGAAGCGGAACTGGATCGCAAGTCAGAAACGAAAGCGGGTCCGGCGCAGGCGCAGGAACTGGAAACGAGACCACAAATACAACGCTGACAGACAAACCAAGTCCAACTGAGTGACTGAAGGCCACTACGCCGACTTTGCTTCCAGTTCGGCAGCAACCTCTGTTGGTGCATGATGGCTGGCAGTGGCAGCATGCATAAACTGCTTCCACCATAACGACAATGGATTCTTGGCGATTTTGTGCCTCATCATTAAAGTGCGGGTGTGCACTTCATCTGGTGGCATATGGAGGGCGCGAACAATCGATTCCGATGTGCCTTTGAGGTCGCGTGGGTCAGCCGCCAGAGCGTGTTGCCCCAGTTCGTGCCAGACACCTGCCCCGGGCGAAAGAAGAAGAACACCGGGCGTCGAGTGCCGGCAAGCGACAAATTCTTTGGCCGTCAGATTTAGTCCATCTCTGACCGGATTAACCAGCATCGCTGTCGCCACCGGATACAGTGCCGCCAGCTCACCTGCTGAAAGTGGTTGCTCCACCCAGCGGATTGGCTCCCAGCCATTCTTGTGCCATCTTTCATTGACGGCTTTTCCCAGAGCGCGGCAATCTTGCCAATACTGGTCAAAAACAGGCAGTCCGGCTCTGCTTCGTCCGCAAATCTGCACGAAAGCAACCTCGCCTCGCAGATGCTCGTTATTTGCCAAAACATGATCGATGATGTTCATCCGCTCGATGACAGATTTGGTGTAATCGGCTCTGTCTACGGACAGTACAAACTTTTCGCCGGCTGCCACGCCTATTCTTTCCAGGTCGACCTTACCGGTGGAAGAGAGTTGTTCCCATCTTTCAACATCTATGCCCAGCGGTTGGACGATTATTTTGGTGGCATTTGCCGGCGCGGCAACCGATTGCAAATATGGACGCAAGACATAAGCTGAGCTCTCAAAACCGCTCGCCATCTGTAACTCTAAGCTTGCATGGGCATCCTTATGGGCATCGTTGGTGTTATGCACCGACATATTCGTCTGGTTGACAGTGTATTGACCGAGATACTTTTGCACGAAGCTCAGAAAGTTATTCGCGTATTCTGTGGTGTGGAAACCTACTGACTGAGCCGCTAACAGTCCTTGAGCCACCTCAGCTATGGCCTCGATGAACTCCTCTTTGACATTTTTAGGCCAGGGAATATGCCAGAAAATTGAACTGCGGCCACCACTGCCACTGAGCAGGCGCGGCAAAAGCGCTAGTTGATAATCCTGCACAAATTGACGCTGTTTGCCTGCTCTTTCGAAGTTTATATATTGGGCAAAGGTGTGATTGAATTTCCTATACAGGCGTCTTTTGTCGCAATCATAACTGGCGTATTCAGGCAGATCATGCATGACCGGCCATAAGAATTCGTTGCAATAGGCATAATGCCCCTTGATGATAGGCTCGGGGATGTGGGTAACAAAATTCCCCTTCTCAGCAGTGGGCGTCACATACTGGAGAGCATCTTCAGCCACAAACCACCAGGAAACATTTGTCTGGCGCTGATTTTTCCAACCGCTTTCAAGACCGGACGAAACGCCGCCAGCAGCTCCTGGCCCTCGATACGACACTATATCCATGTTCACCTTGGCATTGACATGAAGTAATCCGTGTAACCAGAGTGATGACGCAATTCATTGTCATATGTTGCGAGTTTTAAGATTATGTAAGATCACGTTTCTATCTTTCTTGCGGAAGTCCTGGTCCACCACTTGAGCCGGACGCAGACGCGACAGCGTCTTCCTGGCGCGGTGGCAGACATAAGGGTTCTCGTCCTTTGTTAGGGCCTCAAGCATTTTTTCGTCGATGTTGTAGTTTTCAGCCAGCGCAAAACGCACATCTGGATTGGGGTCTTCGATCAGCATCCAGATTACCTCTTTGCTCACCGATTGCTCAATGCTCATCGTGTTGGCTGCTTCAGCCAGGTTGAGAAGCCATCTTGCGTAGGTTTGGCCAATCGAATCTTCATTCACTGCAAACAGATCTGAAAGCTCTTCCGTTTCTTTCAACTTCATTGTTTGCCATTCAGCTTTGATAGGCTCAGGCTGCTTGAATATGTCTCTGATGTCCACTTCTTGCTCAGTTTGGGCAGTGTTCTCAGGGAATTGCACGCCGCTCTCATATAATCGACGTAGTGTTTTGGCGGCTCTGTGAGCGACATACGGATTCTCGTCTTCTGCCAGTCTCACTAAAATCGGCAGCGGGCAGGAATAGTTTTCAGCAGTGCCGTATCTGATATCGAGGTCATCCACAGTTGCCAAAATCTCGAACATCTCTGGAGGCAACGTCGTGCATTCCGTCAGCATGGCTTTCAAGTCTTCATCGCAGTTTCGCGCTAAGTCACATAGCGACAAACTGAGCTGGCGGAGGTCACCGATTAGGCATGAGAGATTTTCAAGACGACGCTCTTCAAGCATCGGATTCACACCGGCATCGTTAGATTCCAGGTTGAAACATCCATTGTCTGGATCCATTGTCGGTGGCAGGCAGTCAAATTGAGAGTCTGGAATTTGGTCCACATGAGCATCAATGCACTGCTGGTTGCGCTCGATGTACCCGTCGACTAGTTTGGTTTTTATGGAGTTGGTTATGAAAGTCGAAATGTGATCGCTTCCCAATCCACTTGCGGAATTCTCGGACTGAGCATATTGCAGCTCCGGGTCGGCTCTGTGGGCTCTACTTTCCCTTTGCAGCCTGGCATCACGTAACACGTGGGAGAGCATTTCCGATTCAACGTTTTCAGTTGCCAGCGTCAACTGCGACTGCGTATCGCACGAGGGCGCTTGATCAAGATTCAGTGCGGCTGTGCCATCTACTTCTATGCCGCTGATCGCATTGTGTGCGTGTTCTGCTCTTTGTTGGCCATTATCGGCGTAGCGACCAAGTTTGAGTATCTTTGTTATGAAATCGAGCATATGCTTATTGCCTACTTCTGGGATATCGACTGCGTCTTGCCGTCCGCTGTCTTGTATTTCGAGTTGTTCGACGACTGAGCAGTGGCTTTGTTCCTGGCTTTCAGAATTGATGAAAATACGAAGAAACGCCTGACTTTGTTTTGTCAGGCGCTTGTGCATAGTTAGAGTCCCGCCTTCCAATAAAGTGCGATTCACTCTTGTGCCGCATTTTAAGACGCTTTGGAGATGCCCAGTTGCTTCTCCAATTCATGTTTTTTAGCGTGCATGCGGGCGGAAAGTTGAGACAGCGAATAATCAACGTCTGAGCATTTGTTCTCTATAGGTAAGAACATTAGTTCTTCCGTATCGAAGATGTGCTTCTCGAGCTGCTCTTCGGCGTGCGCCACCAGCTCTGGTAGCATAGTCTGGCTGCTCGTGATATCAGAGAGCAGCATCTGAAAAGCGTTGAAGTCCGCCGTCGATTTTTTTAGATGAGCATAGCGAATATGGCGCACGACCGATGGGCAGAATAAACGCTGCTCCAGCTCTGTATGCATTTTCACGACATTGAACAACTGTTGCACTGCCGTCATTCTTTGCCCGGCATCTTCTGTATTGTCTATGACCTTGAGCAGGTCGCACATTTGGGAATGCTCGGCGCGCAACATCTCAATTGCATTGGTTCTCTCATTCAGATATGTCATTTGAGATTCCTTTTCATAGAATGTTTACTGATTGGATGTGCTGTCGGTTGTGGTTGTCGAGTCAGCCGGCGGCGTTACGGTCACGTTAGTGGTGCTCGGAGCTGCCGGTGGCGTGTTCACTGTAATGGGCGGTGTGGCAGGAGCGGCGGCGGGCATTTGGATGACCGTTGGGGGCTGCGGCGCCACAGACATGTCTATACGATTGGTGTTAGCAACGCTGAAGTAGTACACTACCACTCCCAACACTGCCACCACTATCAGTGCGATGATCGCGTTGACGGCTGACCAGTCATTTGACGGGGTGGTGTAAATTACTTCCGGTTCTCGTTCTCTAATAATCATTTCCTAACTCCTTTGTAATTGTGTGAGTTGCCTGCTCAGCCGAGCCAATCCAAGAATATTCATTTGCCTCACATCCAGGTCAATTCACTTTGGTTACTGTCGGTCCAGGCTGTCGAAATGTTCCTTGTCTCATTTTTCTTCTGTCGAACAAACACATATGTTTGAAAATTGCTCAGAGATGCCAATACCTGCCGGCAATGTGCCCGGCAGATTTAGCAATCCTCTCGAAGCAGGCGGGACGCCTGCGCTCCCGGATCTAGATTGGGTTAGTGCGAATGAAGCTTGTCGGCCGCTTTCTCAGAACCGCCGCGCAGTTCTTCCCAGGCTTGTTTCAGCTCTTCGAATGCCTTGTCCAATCCACCTTTGAACTCTGTCCAAGCTTCTCCACTTGCCTCTTTCATTTCCTTCATATACTTGGTCGTTTGTTCGTGCTTTTCTTTAAGAGCTTGCATTTTGGCTTCGGCCTGCTCTTTGGCGTGCTCTTTAGCGGAACATGCTTTGGCCGAAAATTCGTCTATCTTTGCGCCCAGCTCTTTCATTTTGCATTCCATACTGCCTTCGTACTCGGTGCGCACGTCAGTGGTGCTGTTGCAGCAGCTTTGCTCGCTCATGTTGCCTTCGTTCATCAGGAAATCTCCTTTACTTGTAATCCAGTCCAGGACGGCGACTTCGCCATCCGATCGATGGTTTGCACGCCAGGCGCGCTTGCCGATTAAGGACCGCAGATGGCGAAAGAAAGTTCCTGCCGACGGCTTATCGTGAATTGACCTTACGCTTGCGTGGCTGCGACTCCAGCAGACCGTAATAAAGTTCTTCGTATCCATCAACCATTTTTTCGACGCTGAACATTTTTTTCACGCGGTCGATGCAATGTTGCCGACTTATCTTTTCCAGCAGGGGGAATTTATCGACTAACTGATCGACGCTTTTGCCGATGATCGCCGTCTCCGGTTCACTTAAAATCTCCCGCACGGAGCCCCGGTCGAAAGCCATTACAGGCGTTCCTGCTGCCAGCGATTCGGCCATGACCAGACCAAAAGGCTCGTTGAAGTTTATCGGATAGACCACTGCGATAGCGCTCTGGTAGAGCTTCACCTTCTCGTCGTGCCCGATCTCGCCGATGAAGTCGGCGCCTCCATGACGCAGTCTCGGTTTCACTTCCTTCTCAAAGTATGGCTCATCGTTTTTGTCGACTTTGCCTGCGATCTTCAGGGGCAGATTGAGCTTTTGGGCAATATCAATGGCTTCAGCCGTACCTTTGTCGTTGCAGATGCGACCGACAAAGAGGAGAAAATCTCGCTTGCAGTTCAAATCAACAGGTGTGAAAGCATCCACCTTGATGCCATTGTATATAGTGGCAACATAATTCAGTTTCTCCGGCAGATTCAAGGTCTTGAATGAATCGCTGATAGCCACGTAAGATTGATGGGCAAATCTACAGTAGATAGCTTCGCAGTATGGTTTTACCTGGTTGTGCATGGTGGTCAAGACAGCACATTCCAAGGTGTCCAAATAGGGCAATGCCGACCAGCTCATATGGCTGTGCACGATGTCGAATTCAGATTTCATCTCCTGGAGCGTCAGCAGTGTGCGTATATCGAATGCAGGCCACTGCGTCGTAGGAAACTTTCCCTCAGGGCGCAAGGCTTTGGGGGTAACTGGAATCAAGCGAGCGGCAGTGGTGGAGTCACCTGAGGCAAAGAGTGTGACGTCATGGCCGCGCTTTATCAGCTCTTCAGTAAGCAGGCTGACAATTAACTCGGTGCCTCCGTAACCTGGTGGAGGCACAGGCTCGACGTTGGCTGACAATTGCGCAATTCGCATAGATTAAATTCTCAGTCCATAGATCAAAGTGAACGAACAATTCTAACCTGGATTTTGCACAAAGTCCGTTCCCTGAACTCCTCAAAAGGGAACAATCAGGGGGTATGGAAGGTCTTGATTTCCAGAGCAAAAGTGGATGTTCGCGTCTTATTGGAGCGTGTGAGATGGTATCGTTTGGACCGAAATCAAGAAGTTTAGTAATATCCGATCTGGACGAGCTGTTCGACTGTCATTCTCAGCAGGCATATGACGATGCTGTGTGCGATACCAAACTTTGTGCCGCTATTCGTGCAGCGCAAGCCCCGCCGTTACTAGATCTATTGTCTACTCACCGCTGCGCGTCGGTTCGAGCCGCTCTGGCTGGCAATAAAAATCTCACCGATGAAATTGTTTGGAAGCTCGCTTTTGATGTGAGCGTGGTCGTGCGTGTTCAGCTTGCCGGCAACGCCAGTCTCTCCGATTTTGTCCTTGAGTCTCTGGCCGAAGATGAAGACGAGCGGGTCGCCGCCAGAGCCAATAAAACAATTCATTCTCTCAAACCCCCTCTTTCCCTCCAGCATATGATTCTTGGCTTTTTCTCAACAAATCGCCTGCGCAACGCAGGATAATGTCGCAGACGTAAACTGACCACTGATGCATGACAATGCTTTGTCTCAGAGCGCGGGCGGTAGTCGGTGGTAGTCGCTATTGCCTGCAAATAAGATAAAGCCATGACCGACTCCCAGGAAACTTCGAAGAATGCCCCGAGGGGCGAGATTTTGGCCTGGGCGATGTACGACGTGGCCAACTCGACATATGGCACTGTGGTTGCCACCGCCGTTTACAACGCATTTTTCGTTCACGTGATCGCCGGTCCGGAAAGCGGGCTTCCGGCAGGGGCGGGCACATTGTTGCTGTCTGTGGTCATCTGTCTGTCCAGTCTGGCTGTTGTTGTCACGGCGCCGATCATTGGCACCATATGTGATGCTACGGCAGGCAAAAAGAAGATGCTCTTCTTATGCACGTCTGCCTGTGTGCTAGGCACCGCGCTTCTGGGTCAGACAGGACCGGGCACAGTGGTTGCCGCAATGCTGATTCTGGGGCTCTCCAATGTCGTCTTTGGCACGGGCGAAGATCTCGTCGCCGCCTTCTTGCCTGAATTAGCCACTAAGAAGGATATGGGAAGAGTGTCGTCGCTTGGCTGGGCGGCTGGTTATGTGGGTGGGCTCTTTTCTCTGGGCGGTGCCTTTGCCTATGTGCATTGGGCTATGCGGCACGGACAGACCTCGACAGAATATGTGCCCGTAGTCATGCGCTTTTGCGCCATATATTTTGCTGTGGCGGTGACGCCGACCTTCCTCTTTCTTAAAGAACGAGCCGTGCCTGATCCTCATTTGAAAGATAAGAATCCCGTTGCCGTCGGCTTTGACAGGCTCAAGACGACTCTTACTCATGTGCAGCATTACAAGGATCTATTCAACTTTCTCATCTGCCTGTTTTTCTACAATTGTGGCACCATGACTGTCATTCACCTGGCTTCGGTTTATGCTCAGGAAGTGATCAAATTTACGCCCCAGGATTCGATCACCATGATTCTGGTGGTCAATGTTACTGCTGCAATTGGTGCAGCAGTTTTTGGTTTTGTGCAGGATAAGGTTGGAGCAGTGCGGACGCTGGTTATCACATTGACGATCTGGACAATCGCAATAGTCTGTGCGGCAGCGGCTCAGAACAAAGTTCATCTGTGGATTGCAGCAAATTTGGTCGGAATCGCCATGGGTGCTACAGGGTCGGTGGGCAGAGCCCTGGTTGCTCAGTTTGCGCCTCGCGAGCGCTCCGGGGAGTTCTTAGGTTTGTGGGGAGTGGCGGTAAAGTTAGCCACCGCATTTGGGGCGCTGTCTTTTGGAGCAGTATCTATGCTCACTCATAACAATTATAGATTCGCCATATTGTCGACTGGTGTGTACTTCATTTTGGGCATGCTGATGCTCAGCCGCGTCAATGAGCAGCGCGGGATTGCTGCTGCCCGTGAGCCTTTACCCGAGTCGGGTGGGTGATTGCGCTCAAGTCCCTGCTCGCAGGGGCAGCTGACCCTGGTATCCGATCGTATAACGTAGTACGTATAACGTTATACGTACTACGTATAACGAATTCGCAAAAGACTACCAGTGCACTCTTGGGGGTTGCCCTGGGGCGCCGGTTAGTCTTCCAGAAGGTACTCTTAGAATGATTGACCCGCCGGAGTTTGCTGAAGCTTGGCCAAGATGCCCGCCAAGTCCTCGGGAAAGATCGTCTCGTCTGTAGATGCGATCTCCTCAAGCGACCACCATCGATGCTCGGCCATGACTTCCGCTTCCAACTCCGTCCAATGATCTTTCGACAGCGTTTCGTCTGTGATGCGCACAACAAAGAAACGCTCATCTGCCATGACATATTCACCGTCAGGCAATTGCAGCACAAATTCTCGCCTGGCGATTTGGCGTCCGACAGCATCAACTTTGATGCCTGTCTCCTCAAAGAGTTCACGCCTGGCAGCCGCCTCGAATGATTCGTCGGCTTCGACGCCTCCACCAGGCGTTGCCCAACAGTCTAGTCCTGCCAGCGCCCCAGTTTTGTGTGAAAAACGCAATAGTAGGAGCCGGCTATCACGATTCAGCACAAGAAGTCTGGCAGATGGCCGCTTACGCATGATGTTTCCTCTGAGCAAGACGCTACGATGCAGTTTCGCCGATAGTAGCACGGGTGCAAGATTTCCTGCGGTTTACGATTTGGCGCGCACCCATCTGCCTCATCCAGGGTATGAAGCATTTGATCTGCGCTGGTAAGGAATAAATGCAAGATTTTTTTAAAAGACTCGTCGGAGGTAAGCGCATGGAGAATTCAGGCACCACGACTGATGCAAAATCTACGATCAGAGCGAAGCCCAACCCTCGCTGCTACCAGTTGTTCGAGGCTCTCGCTAATTCAGACGGCAACAATACGGCGTTGAGCTCTTGCGCGACCGGGGTTGCAATCCTCGATGCCGATCCTGCTATTCAGGCGGGCGTGGTCATGGTCTGCCTGGAGCAGATGGAATCTCCTACGTTCCACTACTCATTTAGCAGGGTTTACACGGTAAGAACCATATGTTCCAATCTCCTCACTAAACCCCTCAAATATTCGCACGCCGAGATCTTATACATCCTTGATTTTGCAACTAGGTCGAGTGTCGAATCTCATACAACCATCCCAACTCTTGGCACGTTTGTAGATGCAGTCGAAAATCACATCTTGCGTGAAGGTCTGTCTGAAGACATCGTCGCAAAACTGGTGGCGCTCGCCGACAAGATCGGAAAGCGTGCCAACACCAACGAACTCAAAAAGCTCATGCATCGTGTCAAGACTCTAAGTTTAGGCGGATCACAAGAAACTGTTGCGATCGTGGCTGAGGAAGCATGGAGCGATGTGGCCATCGCAGATCTCCATTCGATGGATGCTGACGAGCGGTCAAAATGGGATCGCATTTTGTGTCACAGCGTGGCGCTGACATCAACGGAGCCCTCGAAGAAATGGCTTACGCAAGCGAAGCAGTTGCTGAACGATCTCGGTGCCGAAAGGTTTCAGATTACAGTGATGCGCTGGTTCCCCTTGATTGGTAAGAAAGGAAGCGCCACTATTCCGGTCCCTCAGTCGCAGTATGAAGACCATCGCAATGAGCTGATCTCTCCTCCCAACGTTGATTTACTGAAAGGTCTTGCCTGGTTCTGTTCGTTTTACCAGGACGATGATATGGCGCGTTTGCTGGGAGACGCAGCCGAGGTGTGTTTCAAGAAAGTACCTGGTGTCGGTGCGCGTTGCCCTAAACTCGCCAATGCCTGTGCTGCGGTTCTTTCATCGATGACATTTAAGGAAGCCGTTGCACAGCTGTCCAGGCTGAAAACCGGCGCAAAGAATGCTTCTTCCCGAAAACAACTTGATAAATCTCTGGGCAATGCAGCACAACGATCGGGAATGACTGTTGCCGATCTGGAAGAGATAAGTGTGCCCGAATATGGCTTCACTGAAGTAGGAAAATTCCTCAAGCAATTAGGAGACTACCAGGCGCAGATAACAATTAGCGGCGCTCGTTCAGCGGAAGTGCTGTGGACCGACAACAAAGGGAGGGCACTAAATTCGGTGCCAGCCGCCGTTAAACGCGACTTCGCGGATGATGTAAAAATGCTCAAAAAAGTTTCTTCAGACATTGAGAAACTTCTGCCATCTGTCAGATATCGCATAGAAAGTAGCCTTCTGCAGCAAAGGCATTGGCAGTATAACGCCTGGCGCGAGCGATATCTCGATCACCCCATATGTGGTGCCTTCGCTCGTAAGCTGCTCTGGAATTTCAACGGTAAAGCAGGAATTTGGCTCAACGGAAACATCGTTAATTTAGTCGGTAATCCTCTGGCACTTGAAGATATGACTCTTGTCGAGTTGTGGCATCCGATCGGTGCTGCAGCTGCGGATGTACTGGCTTGGCGTCAGTGGTTGGTAGACCACAACGTTACCCAACCGTTTAAACAAGCGCACAGAGAAATTTATGTTTTGACTGATGCGGAACGACAGACCGGCACCTATTCCAATCGATTTGCCGCTCACATAATCAGACAACATCAATTCGCCGAGCTGGCCAAACAACGTGGCTGGCGGTACACACTTCAGGGGGGCTGGGACTCCGCCAACACGCCTGAATTGCTGCTTCCGCAATGGGACCTGCGGGTTGAATTTTGGGTCGATCCGGCGCTTGAAGAAAACACCACCGAAACCGGAATCTATGTGAATATTGCCACAGATCAGGTGAGGTTTAGCCGCCTTAATACGCGAGACCTGGTGAATTTAACCGAGATTATGCCCATTGTTTTTACTGAGGTGATGCGAGACGTGGATTTGTTCATCGGCGTCTGCAGCATCGGTAATGATCCCACGTGGCAAGATGGTGGGCGCCATCACGACTACTGGCAGAGCTACTCTTTCGGTGATCTTTCCGCCACGGCTCAGACACGAAAGTCCGTTTTGAAATCGATAATTCCGCATCTTAGGATTGGCTCGAGATGTTCCTTTAGTGACAAGTTTCTGGTTGTGAAAGGAGATTTGAGAACATACAACATACACCTTGGTAGCGGCAATATTTTGATGGAACCCAACGGTCAATATCTGTGTATCGTGCCATCACGGGGAGATAAGGAGAAGCCGGATGATGTATTTCTTCCCTTCGAGGGCGACAGAACGATGTCTATCATTTTAAGCAAGTGCTTTCTGCTGGCTGAGGACTCCAAGATCAAGGACCCAACGATACTGCGCCAAATTCAGCGGAAATGAGAGGGCGGCTGATTAAGATTGCACCTCCATGTTTCGATGCTGAAAACAAGCAAAGAGTTCAATGAGAACTTAAACCAAACTCAAAATTTATAAATGAGGGTCAGGGAAGTTCTCGGGGTGGCCTACACTGAGTTATCGTTTTCGGGACATTGACAAGCCTGTTCAACAATCTCAAAAAAGGTTGAAATCCTGCATTGGAGCTAGATTACGGGGATCAGATCTGCCGCTGCGTTTAATCTTACAAAGTATCGAAAACGATAACCCGACATAGTGTCCGATCAGGCAGTGCAGCTCAGGTCTGTCCAGGTCAGGTCTGTTCAAGATCAGATTAAAGAGTTTTTTGACGTTCGAGGCTCACGAGCCAGAAGTAAGCCAATGGCCGCCGATATGCCAATGGTTGCCTGCCGATATGCCACTACTGCTGGTTACTCATTCTTGGTCTTTCGTACCATCTGGCATCTGCCACAAGCCTCGGATCCATCGGTTCTGGAATCCTGCAAGAACTGCACAAGCATTCCAGCGAGCTTGCTCTTGTCCAAGGGCTGAAATAGCTTTGATCTCCGGTCGTCACCCAAAATTCACATCAACAAGGTAGGATGAGTATAGGTACTGTCCGTGTGCCTTACTCAATCGGCTGAGATTTGGCTTGCCAGGTGGTAGCTGCTCAAAAGGCGCCGAAGAAGTTTTAGGATATCTTGCTCAGCCCTCATGATGGACAAAACCCACAGCTTACTGATTATCTTAGGCGCCACTGTATGCAGTGCACTAGCGGGGACTGGGTCAGCCGGCGCACAATCGGCGTTCAGTGAAGCGAACCAGCCGGATGGCGCCGTTTCGGCAAAGAATCAAACCTCCGAGGGGATGACCAAGCCAGATAGCGCATCCGCACGCGCCGCTAGCACATCCTCCGCATCTGCCGGTAGTGCATCCTCCGCATCTGCCGGTAGTGCATCCTTCGCATCTGCCGCTAGCGCATCCACCGCATCTGGCGGTAAAGTATCCACCGCATCTGGCGGTAGCGCATCCAGCGCACCAGCAGCCGGAGTGCCTGAGGCAAACTCAGATGCGGCTGATAAACGGGATAACATTTCGGCACCGGCTCAAACCTTCGACGCCATCAAGCCGGACGCCGTCAAGCCTGAGAACACTGCAGCACCTGTGGGTTCACAAGTCAATAACGCGCAAGCAGACGAGGCGCCTGCGCTGCCGGGCGCCGGGGCCGCATTGCAGGTGGAGCCAGCTGCAACAGGCGACGCCGGTTCCACTGCCTGCATCTTCGAGAAGCTTGTAGTCGGTCTTTCCGGTGCGCCGATCAACGACAGCACCCGCAACTTGCTGCAGGGCGTTAAATCGATCAGGCGAAAACAAGATTCCGTCGAGCTGACAAAAGAGGATAACAGCGTCACTGTTCTAGGCAGTGATACTGAATTTGGTGCCAAAGTAGTCAGAGACTTTGGTGAAGTGAAAGAGAAATTGCAATCCAAACTTGGTGACAAGATCGGCAATCTAGCAGATGATTTCATCGGACTGAGCGCTGCGGGAAGTCACTTTACAGTGGAGCGCCTCAGCCCCGACGATCAGGTGATCGATTTGACGCAGCTGCCTGCCGACCTCAAGTTGCCAGTCAAGCGAGTGCGCCTGGGGAATGTGAAATTCAACATTGCTGAATCAAAAGGACGCTGTGTTTTGAAGGACATCGAAGGAATTGAGGTGGTACCAACCTCCCCGTTGGTCGTGACAATTGAAGTAAAGGAGTTTGCTCGTTACAAAAACGCCGATGGAGATGACGTCCTCACTGTGGGCGTGAAAAGTCCGATACCGAGGCCATTCCGCATGCTCTTCGGGTTCAAGGAGCTGATGAATTTTAGTTTTACTTTAAAGCATAAGCCCGTACAAAACATCGGTCAGGTGCCCGATGGCGCCAAGCCAAACAGGACCGAAGAAACCGACAGCTCTAAGCCTTGATGCCCCTAAGCCTTGAAATTGCCGAATTTTTCAATCAGCGCTTTGGCGGCGTCGCTTACCGATTTCCCTTCAGTTAACTTGGGCACTGTTCCATGAGTGTCTAGCGAACGAACTGCCTCGCTGGCTTTCAACCGCACGCGTGGATTTGGATGAGCTTGGGAAACCACATATAGCGGCGGAATGCTGACAGGCTTTTTCTCTTTTACGAGTTGGTCGATGGTTATGCAGATCGCCTCATAATCATCGCTTTTAAGACCGTTTATCGTCATCTTAAAAGTCATCTGGTCTAATTTGCCGAAAATCCCTTTCGAGGCACCACGAAAAAGGTCCTCCACCATTTGCAAACCAGAATTCAAATCAGTCATGGTTTCACCCGCTAAGCCGTCCTACTAACTTGTACCACCAATAAAAAGCATCAAGCGCTCTGTGGGAGCGCTCGTCTGCCTGATGTTATTCCGAGCAACCTGTTAGTTCTGTTGATTCCGAGCGGCTGCCCTTGGTGCCACGGGTTAGGCACACATCAAGGGAAATCAGTTCTTCTTGTGGTCAGTTGGCGGATGGGTCAGCTAGCGGATCGGTCAGCCAGGGGATCGGTCAGCCAGGGGATCGGTCAGCCAGGGGATCGGTCAGCCAGGGGATCGATCAGCTGGGAATCAGGCAACTTCGCTGTTGCCAATTACATCCTGGGTGCGCTGCACCAGTTGGTGCAACAGCCTCAGGCAAGTTTCTTCCAACATATCTTCGTCTAGTGGCTCGCCGTCAATTTCCCAGATGATGGAATCGTCCTCTTCTCTTGTCGCCTGCAGAAGCACCATGGGCTCTCTTCCAGCCGTCGACAATCCGATCAGATCTTCGACCGGAAGAACGTAAGCGGCGATTTGATTTTTCTGCCCGTGAATGACGAGGCTGAACATCGTGGTAGTGAGTCGAGCTCGCAATGACCCCAGCTTTGTCTGGTTTCCTTTGGTGATGGTGACAGCTTCCGGCTCCATGGCCGCGACGAAAAGCTCGCTGAAGCCCAACACCGTGTTCAACTCGATCGAGCAGGACAACAGAATGTTGAACATGGCATGGATCATTTCGGTCATTGAGGTGGTGTATGTGGCTTCTTCCTTGACTGCTTCCGACAGCTCCTGGCGCCGGTTCTCGAGAAACTCCAAGGCGCTTTGAGTGATTTGACTCATGAAGTCGTTTTTTGTTTTGCGATAGCTCATTTTATAGAGCGCCAGGACCTTCTCATTCACCAGCGCCTTGTGAAAATTGCCGGCCTGCAGGTTCATCTCGAACATCTCGCGTTCGATTGATTTGTTGAAGTTATCGACTACTCTCCATCGATAGCAAAAGAAGTTGTTTTTGGGAAAACGCGCTCGTGCTCTCCAATCTATTTGCTGCGGTGTGAATGTTTTGGTAGCCATTTCTATGAGCCTCTTGGTGCGCTGGTAGACGACAGCCTTGACTGACACTTCAATCTTAGGGTGGAAAGCGCGACTTGTGAATTCTCCATTCCGTTCTAACGAAATGGTGTAAGCAGATCTGCAACCGTGGCAGATTGCCAGTCGTCAAGCTTCATATTGAGCCCCTTGTAAAGAAAATATGGGCATCAGGCACTATGGATGGGCAAATGGTATAGCATTCCTATTCGTGCGCCCACACTGGTGAAGAGGAATTGAGATGACAGTCCAGACTGAGAAGAAGACCTCCGTAAAGTCCTTCATCAAGCACCATTTCCGCCACTTCAACGCTGCTGTGTTGGTGGACGCCGCGCGAGCCTACAACCATCATCTCAAGGCCGGCGGCAAAATGTTCATGACTTTTGCCGGCACAGTAAGCACCGCTGAAATGGGGTTGTCGCTGGCAGAGATGATTCGCCAGGACAAGATTCATGGAATTTGCTGCACTGGCGCTAATCTGGAAGAAGACGTCTTTAACCTGGTCGCTCACAATAATTATGTGCGCTTGCCCAACTACCGCCACCTTACCGCCCAGGACGAAGCAGCGCTTGCTGAGCGCGGCTTGAACAGAGTTACCGACACCTGCATTCCTGAAGACGAAGCTATTCGCAAGATTGAGAAGGAAGTGCTACAGCTGTGGCAGGCAGCCGATCAAGCTGGTGAATCGTATTATCCATACGAATTCATGTATCAGCTGATCAACAAGAAAATGATCGAAAAGCACTATCAAATTGATCCCAAAGATTCGTGGCTGATCGCGGCTGCGGAGAAGAATTTGCCCATCTGGACGCCAGGGTGGGAAGATTCGACTCTGGGCAATATCTTCGTCTCGCATGTTATCCGCAAAGACATCAAGAATATCCACACCGTCCGTAGTGGCTTGGAGGCGATGCAAACTCTGGTTGAGTGGTACAGAAAGACCAGTGCGAAATCTTCGATTGGCTTCTTCCAACTCGGTGGTGGCATTGCCGGCGACTTCCCGATTTGCGTGGTGCCGCTGCTGCTGCAAGACCTTGAGGAGCAGTGCAAATTCTGGGGCTATTTCTGCCAAATTTCCGACAGCACGACCTCATATGGATCGTACAGCGGTGCGGTGCCAAACGAGAAAATCACCTGGGGCAAACTAGATATTGATACGCCGCGCTTTGTGATTGAATCCGATTTCACCATCGTGGCGCCGCTAATTTTCGCCTATGTGCTCGACTGGTAAGCATCCGCGCAGCGCGGGCGCCACGGACCCGTGAGACATCGACATCGCCGGCAGAGCGCGCTATCTTGAAACCGTCGCTTCCGGTTGAATTGCCTGTCTGAGCATATGATACGGAATCGCGTGACCAAAGACTGTCGGGTCATCGTCTGTGTAGTCGATGGTCTGGATGGTGTCGTTATCGGCCAGCTTAACCACCTCGTGCTTGCGCGCCGAGTCCAGGCTGCCCAGGCGGATTGCCCCGTGCAGCAACTTAGAGATGATCAGGCGGACGTCTTTATAAGAGGCAAAGACTCTTGTATCTTCGGAGGTGCTTTTGAAAATCTGCGAATATTTTTGGAAGACTTGAGCATCCATGTCGGGTGAGCAGAGGAAGACATGACGGAATTTTTCATTGGGCAACTCCCCAACGGCTCGAGCGTGCTGAAGCGACCAGCACAGTATTCTGCATCCCATGCTGTGCCCGACCAGAATAATATTATTGGCACCGAGCTTGGTGCTCAGATCCTGCAAAACATCTGAAAGCTGAAAGGAACTCCATTCGGCGTTGCATTCATCGGCTGTATAAGTGAGCACATTTCGCCGTGATGGCCAGGAAAATAGCACCACTGGTAGTTGCAGTTCATTGCTCATTTTCGCGGCGACGCTGCTGGCTACGTCAATGCTGCAATCATACCCATGCACATAAAGGATTACCTGCTTGGTCTTCTTTTCCTTCTGAGCATCAGCTAATTTTGCGAAAAAGTCTTCAGTCTTCAAATCGGTTGAGTTTTCGGCGCGCTTGGCGAAGAGAGTCTTCTTGCCGTCATGCACCGTCAACTTCACTTCGCGCACTCCATAATTAAGATCATCAGAGCGCTCGAAGGTGTAGAACAGCTTCTTTTCCTTCTTTACCAACCTGTTTGTGATGTAAAAGACTTGCACATTGCGGGGGACGGTTTCGTTCTGGGGCGGCACAACAGCGGCTGGGGTGGGAACCGCCTCAGCTCTGGTGAACGTGACAAACGACAGCGCCAGGAATGACGCGGTCAAATTATTGCGCATACTGCTATTCCGGTTTGTCAGGCTTCGATTGAGTGTCATCGTTCCGGTACGCCAATGAATCTGTCTGGGATGGTCTCTTAGAATATTAACCTCACTATCGCTTTGAAACCACTTATTGGAGCAAAATCTAACAAATCGAGGTATTCCCGGGGTTTGTACCCAGCAAAACGCCCAAAAACCATCTTACTGCTATTTGATGAGCCTGTGAGCGTCGGTTCAACAGTTTTGCGGTTGTTCCTGTCTGTTGGCTTCATTGTCCAGAGGCTGGTTCAGGCTGACAGCTGAGCCGTTAGAGAGCCGCCATCGACTCGCTACCGACTGTCTACCTAGGGTTTGATCAAATCTTCCAGACCCGGCACCTTGCCCGCATCAAACTTTGTTCGCGTGTTCAACAACTTGCAATTGGGCACAGCCTTCCTAAATGCGAGCAATGTGCCTGAGCTTAGCTTGCACTCACCAATATCTAACTCTTGCAACCCGAGGGCGGTCAGATATCTAAACCCCGACCCCTTGATGTTATCGCAGCTATCCAGAGAGAGCGCCTGCAACTTTTTGTCTTGGGCAATCACCTTCAGGTCTTCGTCGCTAACGCCTGTACCGCCTAGCCTGATGCCCAGAAGATTGCATTTGCCAAGACACTTGACGCCTTTGGCACCGATCGCTACTTGCCTGAGGTCCAGTGTCTGCAAGTGGGGCAATTTCAGAAGGGGAGCGAATCCATTATCTGTCAGCTGAGAGCACGAATTGATTACTAGATAATTGAGGTTAGGTGCCAACGACGGCAGCATTGCCAACCCTTTATTGGTTATGCGAGTGCTGGCCAGATTCAACGATTGGAGTTTTGGGAAATGGGCCAAACACTTCAAGTCGTCATCAGTAAACCTTGTGTCCTTGCACGAAATTTCTGTTACGTTGCGCCCATCCAGTTTGGACAATCCTGCACCAGTCAGATTCTCGCAACCTTGGAGGTCGATTATGGTCAGTCCGTGGAGATCGCAAAGGCTCTCTAAATCGGCATCTGTGATTGTGAACACATCATCGGTTGTGTAGGCATCAGTCAATCTGCCTGGGTCGTTTGTGGGTCTTGAAGCAAGGATAGGGAGAAATCCTGCTTTCTTGTGCTTCTCTATCCAGTCTTGAATTTGACGACGCTGGTCAGCAGCATGCAGCTTTGTGGCAGTTTGCACCGCCATAGGTTTTGCTGTCTCAGGTCGTGGGGCCCCCTGAGCGACCGGCTTGTACAGGTGCGAGACTGCTAATGAAATCGCCAATCCGACGATCGCTATCAGCATCACGCAAACTACTGCGGGAAATTTTTGCGCATAGACAGGTGGTAGATGGGGCAAACGATGCTGCTTGGCGGCGGCAAGATTATCGCTGGTGGTGGCAAGACTATCCTTGGCCTGCAGCAAGCTGCGCCTAACTTGCGCCATGTCTGCGAATCTATTAGCCGGTTCCTTTTGTAAAAGTTTTTTGATGATCTTTTCAATTATCGGATCAGCCGGTCGCTTCAAGTACAGTGTCGCATTTGGTGGCGCGTCGTTTAAATGCTGAAACATAACCTCCAGGGGCGCCCTGCCAACGAAGGGCGGCCGACCAGTCAGGCACTCAAATAAGATGCAGCCCAGCGCATACTGATCTGTTGTGGCGTCGGCGACTCGTCCACTCACTTGTTCCGGGCTCATATACGCTGGGCTGCCAAATACTTCTCCAGTTTGAGTGGCTTTGATTGAAGCAACCGTGCTCGTCAACTTGGCGATGCCAAAATCGACCAGCACCACTGAGCCATCCTGGCGCAACATGATGTTGGCGGGTTTCAAATCTCGGTGCACAATAGCCTTCTCGTGGGCATGTTCGAGCGCAGCTGCGACCTGCAAAACAATCTCCAGAGATTTCTCTTCTGATAATTTGCCGTTTGTGCCAAGCCATTGCGAGAGCGGCATTCCCTCTATATAGTCCATCACTATATATGGTGTGTCATCGACAACCTCAAATCCGTGCAGCCTCACTATATTAGGATGGTTCAGCCTCCCTACCGCTTTGGCTTCTTGATGAAATCTACGATGGGATCGATCATCAGCCAGCCGATCTGGTTGCATCTCTTTAACGGCTACAGTTCTGCCAAGCTGAGTGTCGAGGCATTTGTAAACGATGCTCATGCCGCCGCCGCCGAGCTCTGCTTCGATTCTGAAGTGGTCGGCTATTATTGTGCCCTCCGGTTTGCTGAACTGCGGATCAGGTGCTGCCGAGTCTGTCACAGAGTCTGTCATGCCGACTCCAAATTGAGCTTGGTCGTTGAGTGCATCATTTTCAACCAGATTGTCTGGGTCGCATGGAGTTTGCCTATTGCGTGATCCGACAGCGTTCTTGTTTGGCTGCAAAAGAACGGATGCCGTCTTTTGTCAACTTAGAACAATGAGTCAGATCTATCCTTAACAATTTTAATTCACTCAAATAACCTAGGCCACGATCAGTAATTCCGTCACAAGCGTTCAGACCAAGCACTTTCAATGTTTTGATCTTTTTTGACAACAACTTCAAGTCTTCATCTGTAATATTTGAACCACCAAGTTGCAGGTCTTTCAATTGAGTCGAGTGGAGGTATTGGAGATCGGCTGCTATATTCGTGCTTCGCACTTCGAGTTGGGTTAGATGGTGCAACTTACCTACGGACTTCAGGCAGGCGCCTGTCAGCTTGGAGTCGGAAGAAATAGTAAGCACTTCCAGGTTTGGCACAAATGTGAGTGACTCCATTCCCTTATCTGTGATCTTGGTCGCATCTAAATAGAGGCTTTGCAAATTTGGGAATTTACTCAAGCTCTTTAAGCCATCATCTGTAATACCACAGTTGTCCAGGTTCAGGCTTTTTATGTTGTTTCCACCCATTTCAGTTAAACCGGTTCCGGTCACATGGGGAGAAGATGAAAAATCTATCTTTTCCACATGTGCCTGGTTAGGGATACCGAGGATATCTTGGTCTGTAAGGGCATTCTTGACTGATCGTGCATCAATGCCATCTACGCAGAATGTTCCGAGCCGCGGGTTCCCGTCCCACTTTAATGCTTGAATCCAGCAATTCACATTCTTTCTATCAATCTCTGATATTGACGAACCGATTTCTTGTTTTCTGTGGACGGAATCCTGAGTTGAATCGGCCAAGTCGCTCGCTTTGTCGGATGAGGACCCGCCCACTTCTGAAGTATTCGTCTGGCGCGTTGGCGTGCGCTGCGACTGCGGTTTAGGATCGGCAACTTTCTTGATTGAATATAGGATGGTGCCTATTGCCAGACCCAGAACGAGTGCGGCACTGACGAAAACTAGCAAGTTCTTTTTGGTGGCAGGTGCTGGTGTCGATAATGTTTTGTTCGCGGTGCGGTCTTGATTCGCGGTGCTGTCTTGATTCGCGGTGCTGTCTTTGTCCGCGCTGCTGTCTTTGTCCGCGCTGCTGTGTTTGTCCGCGTTGCTATCTTTGTCCGCGCTGCCATGTTTGTCCGCGCTGCTGCGTTTGCTGTCGCTGCCGTCATGGCTGCCGCGGTGCGCAACTGTAGGGTCAAGCGCTTCAGTGAAACTTTGTTTAACTGCGCCCATATCCGGGAATCGCGCTCCTGGCTCTTTTGCCAGCATCCGTTGGACCGTCTTTTCCAGGCCCGGGGGGAATCTTTTGCCCAGAGAAGCTTCTAGCAAAGATGAGGGCTCACTGTTTACCTGCTCGAACATCACTTCGACGGCGCTGTCACCAACGAATGGTGGCGCACCTGTCAAACATTCAAACAACATGCAGCCGAGAGCATATTGATCTGCGCGGGCATCGACAACTTCTCCCTTTATCTGTTCCGGGCTCATGTAAGCTGGACTGCCCAAGACTTCCCCCGTTTGCGTCGCCGCTACTTGCATATTGGTGGCATTGACTTTGGCAATTCCGAAATCAACAATTACTGTGCTGTCATCTTGGCACACCATAATGTTGCCTGGCTTCAGATCTCTGTGCACCACTTCATGCTCGTGAGAGTAGGCGAGCGCATCTGCGACTTGCCCACAAATACGAAGCGCCTTTTCCACTGGCACGGTGCCTGACTGGGAAATCAGTGCGGCAAGCGACAGTCCTTCAATGTAGTTCATGACGATGCACGGGACATCCTCGATAAATTTGAACTCGTACAACTTGACGATGCCCGGATGATTGAGCTGTGAAACTATTCTTGCTTCCTGCAGGAAGCGCGCATGCCAGCGCTCGTTAGAAAGAAGTTGCGGCTGCATGATCTTGAGCGCCACCGTTCGCCCGACTACGATGTCTGTGCACTTATAGACGATGCTCATAGCGCCTCCACCGATGGTGCTTTCGACTCTGTAGCGATCGGCGATGAGGGTGCCCTCCCTCGTATCGAAGAGAGTCCTAGTTTGCGAGCCGCTTTTGTCTGGAGTAGGTCTCACCTTGATACCTCTTCTCTAATGGCCGAAATAGTCTAAAACACTGCCCGCCTTGCTGCTATCAAATTGTTGTTTGGTCCACCAGATTTCGCAGTGGGGCATAGCCTTCCTAAATGCAAGAACAGCTGGCGAGGTCTTCGTCACGTTGCAATCACCGATATCGATGAACCTTAAGGGCAGGCAGGTGAGATACTTCAAACCCGAACCATTGATGAAGCTGCCGCTGCCGTCAAGAGAAAGCTGTTCCAGGTGTTTGTCTTGCGCGATCGATTTCAGATCTTCATCATCAACGTCCGAAGTTCCTGCCTTAATGACGATCAGCTTGCTCTTGCTAAGAAAGCTCATGCCGTTGGCTTTCTTGGGAATTCCCTTGATCTCCAGATACTGCAAGTGCGCCATTTTTAGAAGAGGCGCCAGTCCATCGCCAGTGATATTTGTGCAAAAGTTGATTCGTAGAGTCTTAAGCTTAGGGGCTTTCGAAACAAGCAGTTTCAACCCTTCACTTGAAACTGCTGAGCTACTCACATTCAATGTATCGAGAAGGGGAAAGTTGGACAAATTTTTTATGCCGTCGTCGGTAAAACCTGAGGCTCTGCAGCTGATATCTCTTACAGCTTGTCCATCCAGTTTGGCAAGTCCCGTTCCGCTCAAGTTCTCGCAATTATCCAGGTCGATTTTAGTGATTCCGTGGACATCGGAAAGCCGTGCCAGATCGGCATCTGTGATCATGAACACTTCATCGGTAGTAAGCCGATCTCCTGTTTGGGCGAGGGCGTTCTGGCTCTCACTCTCCCTTTCGTCGACATCGTGGAGACCCTTGTATCGTTTAGCTGGTCTGGCAGCAAGAATCGGGACATATTTGGCTGCTTGGTGCACTCTGATCCAGTCTTCAACTGAGGTGCGTTCATCGTCTTCATGTTGTTTCAGGGCAGTGTCCGTTGCTATAGGCTTCATTGCTGGAGGTTGTGGCGCATTGGTCTTAGCGATCGGCTTTTCCGAAGTGTGTTGAGTGTGCTGAGCGGCAAAAATCGCCAATCCGCAGATTATGGCTAGGAGCGTCGCGCCAAGTGCAATCGGTAACTTCTGTGCATATAAAGGCAAACGTGGTTTCTTGGCGACGGTAAGATTATCCCTGGCGGCCTCTAAACTGCGCCTCACTGCTGCCATGTTCTCAAATCTGTTCGCCGGCTCCTTCTGTAAAAGCTTTCCGATAATCTCTTCGATCATCGGATTGATGCGTCGTTGCGAATATAGTGCCGCATTTGGTGGCGCGTCGTTTAGATGCTGAGACATTACATCCAGTGGTGCACCACCGACGAAAGGAGTCCGCCCGGTCAGGCATTCAAATAAGATGCAGCCCAGCGCATATTGATCGGTTCTGCCATCCGTGCTTCGCCCACTTATTTGTTCCGGGCTCATGTAAGCCGGGCTGCCAAAAACTTCCCCCGTTTGTGTGGCTTTAATTGAAGCTGCCGTGGTAGCTAGTTTTGCGATACCAAAGTCGACCAGCACCACCGAACCGTCCTGGCGCAACATGATGTTGCTTGGTTTCAGATCTCGGTG
>Ga0182024_10004823_pt1 | contig 30665 bp, 20 predicted proteins | sample P32metaG_FD_120480 | JGI IMG/M metagenome (GOLD analysis project Ga0182024, IMG submission 120480) | Permafrost microbial communities from Stordalen Mire, Sweden - P3-2 metaG (Illumina Assembly) | ecosystem: Environmental > Terrestrial > Soil > Wetlands > Permafrost | place: Sweden: Stordalen... | reverse complement strand
GGGGAAGCGAGCTGGCTTGCCCGTGTATGCATTCCTGGGCGGTAAGGTACGGAAGGCCATCCCGCTGTACGCAACAATCGAATCGGTCGAACTCAACGAAGTAGAAGATCAGATACGTAAGGCAATGTCGGAAGGATACCGCCACGTCAAAATCGGCCTTACCTCAGGGGCTACCTCAGCGCAGGAAACTCAGAGTCAAGGAAAGGGTAGCGGCCTCCGATTGATGTCTTTTGACCCTTGGCCTTATGTTAACGAGACGATCAAAATGTTTGATTACGTGCGAACAAAGATCGGTTTTGACGTCGAGCTGATACACACCGTTCACGAGCGAATACCACCCTCGATGGCGCTGATGCTAGGCAAGACGGTGGAGCCTTATCGTCTCTTCTTCATCGAAGATCTATTTGCCCCGGAGGACGTTGGTTGGTATCAACACCTACGCGACGAGACTAGTACACCGATCGGAACAGGCCAACTTTTCTCAAACCGCAACGACTGGTTGCCACTCGTTACCAATCGATGGATCGATTTCATCCGTTTACATGTTTCTGCCATCGGCGGCTTCAACATGGCGCGCAAAGTAGCGGCGTGCTGCGAATTCTTCAATGTGCGCACCTCATGGCACGGGCCTGGATTTGTGTCGCCAGTTGGAGTGGCTATGAACATGCACCTCGACTTTCCATTCTATAACTTCGGAATTCACGAAGAGCACAAATTCTCCGAACAGGTACTCGAAGTATTTCCAGGGACGCCAGAGATCAAGGGTGGCATGATGCATTCGAACGACCGACCCGGGTTTGGGATTGATATTGATGAAAAGGCCGCGGCGAAATATCCTTACACGACCCCAGGCTTCAACCGCGGCGCTCGCCTTTGGGATGGAACACCAATGAGGCCGTGAATCTTCAGAGCGAACTCCAGAGGTGATCATCGGCGGGAAACGCTGTGCTGTAGGGATTGTCGTTGGGAAAAGGTTATTACTTCTGTTCTTGCTGGACGCACCTCAGATATATTCCACGAGGTGAATTAATATCAGAGGTGAGCAATTTTGCCAAGCCATGCTGATGTGATGGCTCAGACGCTTGCCGAGTGCGGTGTCAGGTATGTGTTCGGACTGCCCGGCGGCGAAATCGCGCCATTCATCGAATCCTGTCGCAAGACTGATTTGCGGTTTCTCTTGACGGGTCATGAAACCAGCGCTGCATTGATCGCGCAGGTCCTGGGGCAGATTACGGGCACGCCGGGAGTTTGTCTGTCAACTCTGGGGCCGGGTGCAACTAACCTCGTCACTGGTGTGGCTAATGCCTATCTCGACCGGAGTCCGCTACTCGCCGTCGTGGCGCAGATTCCGCAAGCCTCATACGCGAATATGACTCATCAACGTCTAGGGATTGAAGCGCTGTTTGCTCCGATTACGAAGCGTTGTGTGACGGTAGGATCGGGTGACAGCGCTGACCTTATTCGTAATTCTCTCTCAGTTGCCATGGCGCCTCGCCCAGGGCCCGTCACGTTAGTCCTACCGAGCGATGTCGCCAACCAAACGTCAATCAACCACGTCAAAAATACAAAAGCCGCACCCACAATCACTCGCGCTAAGACAGCAGATTCGCTCGTCCGAATAGCGGATCGAATAACCCGTTCGCGACGCCCTCTACTGCTGATCGGTTTGGGATGCCCACCTGGAAGCGCCGCTACAGTCAGAACGCTCGTCGAATCTCTCCAAGCACCCTTTATGGTTACTCCCAAGGCCAAGGGTATTGTGCCTGAGGATCATCCTTTGTTCCTAGGTGTCGCCTCGGGAATGGCGCTCGACCGGGACATACTCGAAACGATACGGGCTGCCGATCTGATCTTGGGCATAGGGTTCGATCCGGTTGAGGTTGACAAAACTTGGTTCACTGAAGTTGAGGTTGTCGCGATCGATTCGGTGTCGATGGCCGAAGGGGATTATCACCCAATTGAAGTAATTGGTGAACTCGAACTTCTTGTCCAAGAACTTAATAATCACATGACCCAGCCTCGGTCATGGACAACTGATCTCGTTGACGCGCGGCGCCAAGCGTTGAAGCGGCTTCCTCAACATTCGAACAGAGGTGTATCCACTCTAGGTCTCATCGAAGGACTGCGGTCGGCGTTTCCCCGAAACGGAATTGTGTCTTGCGACGTGGGGTCACACAAGGCATTGATGGGGCAATTCTGGAGAAGTTACGAACCCGGGACTTTTTTCATGTCTAACGGGCTGTCCGGGATGGGATTTGGCATCCCTGCAGCAATCGCCGCTCAGCTTGCATATCCCGACCGGTCGGTCATGGCGGTAGTGGGAGATGGTGGAATGTTGATGATGACTCACGACCTTGTGCTTATTCGTGAACTCGGTCTGCCGATCGTGATCGTCGTTTTAGCCGACAACAGCCTGAGCCTGATCCGGGTGGCGCAAGAACGCCGAGGATATCCTCCGTGTGGAGTGGATTTCGCTGGGCCGGACTTTGCTGCTGTGGCAAGAGCATTCGGGATTCGGGGCGAGAGAGCAGTAACCATTAAAGATGCACAAGCGGCATTACAGTGTGCTCTCGATAGCCGGAGTTCGCTGCTGCTCGAAGTGCCCGTCGATCTGCGCGAATACTATGATCTTGTTTGATGTCAACGACCGATTCTACTTGTCGACGAGGGAGCTAACGGATGGCGGAAGATCACTCAGGGATGACCAACGAGTTCGCCCAGTTCGTCGAAACTTTTACCTTTGACCAACTGCCGGCACCAGTTGTAGCTCGGACCAAGGAGGTGATCTACGATGGTCTTGGAGCGTTGCTCGCTGCGACGTCACCTCGCTATGACATCGGGCGCGTGATCGAACGGTACGTCCTGGAATCAGGAGGTACGCCTGAGTCTCAGGTTTTCGGAACGTCTCTCCGAACAAACTGTGCCACAGCAGCACTAGTTAATGGAACGCTTGGCTATTACTGTGACATTGAGAGCCATCATGCGGGTGCAATCATGCATGCAATCGCGGTGGTGGGTCCCGCCGCGCTTGCAGTAGGAGAAAGGCAGCACAGTTCTGGACGAGATGTTCTCACGGCAATCGTGGTAGGCATTGATGTTGCATGCCGAGTGAGTTACGCCTTAAGCGGCCCCGCACTTTACGCTCGAGGGTTTCATCCGACCTGCGTGGCCGGAACCTTTGGCGCGATGGCTGCAGCAGGACGCCTACTCGGCCTTGAGGGAAAATCCCTCCGCAACGCATTTGGACTAGCTGGAACAGAAGCATCGGGACTCTTAGCATGGGTCAGCGATGCGACCGAGCACTCCCGTCCTTTCAATATGGGCCTTGCTTCCCGCCATGGAGTACTCGCTGCCCACCTTGCATCGTGCGGATTTGGAGGCCCGCCTGCGATCTTCGAAGGGAAGTACCCTCTGGGCCAAGCCTTCACGGGACAATGGCACGCAGAGGAATTGTTCAAAGACCTCGGCCAGCAGTTCAAGGTTATGGAGCTTTATTTCAAGCGCTTTGCCTGCTGCGCATTCATTCATCCAGGCCTCGATGGGCTGCTGGATATTCAGAAGTCCGAACATATCGACGCTGAAAGCATCCAGCACATCACCCTGCGTTTCCCAAAATCAGGATACAAGGTGATTGACAATAATGCTCTCCGTTCTCATTGTGCGCAGTATGTCTTAGCGTTGGCCGCGACCAAGGGTCGTGTGCACTTTGACGACATTCTGAACGACCGACGCAATGATCCCGAGATCCGAACTCTTGCGAGTTCGATCGAAGTCATCGGTGACGACGAACTCGACCGAACCTATCCAGATTTGTACCGCTCCATAATTGAGGTCAAGACGCATGGCGGGTCTTGTTACGTACGAGACGTCACGCACCCTCGCGGGTCTCCTGAGCAACCGTTAACCTCTGAAGAGCTCCGTCAAAAATTTGCCAACCTGACCGCTGAAGTACTCGCGCCTGAGCGTGCAGAGGCAATCAGGCAAATTGTCGACCGACTGGATGAGTCGTCAAATATCGGCTCCCTGTCTGAACTCCTCGCGAAGGATTCTCCACAAACAGTCCGCTCGTCGGCGTGAAAATGTCCAAAGTCCTCTGGCTTTCCCGTCAGGATATCAATGCCCTAGATGTGGGCCCTGCCGTATACATTGATCTGGTTCGGAAAACGTTAGAGTGGCACAGCGAAGGTCTTCTCGAAGTCCCTACCAAACTTGGGATTCACCCCCCCAAAGGTCGCCACATTAATGCTATGCCGGCGTTCGTCAAACCCTTACAAGCGGCGGGCTTAAAGTGGGTTGCCGATTTCCCGAACAACAGGAAATTGGGACTGGCAACCATCCAAGGTCTGATCGTGTTGAACGATCCTGACACGGGGACACCACGGTGCGTTATGGATGCTGCGACAATCACGGCTATGCGGACTGCTGCAGTGACAGGCGTGGCTCTGCAGGCCTGTGCATCGACAAACGTCAAGCTCGGCACCATAGTGGGAACAGGAGCCGAAGCGCTGTCCCATTGCATAACGCTTCCGATTGCTTTGCCAACGCTGAGAACGCTCCGCATCGTCGGCCGCGAACTTTTGGCAGCAACTCGGTTTTGTCACGAAACGAAGCCGAAGGTTGACGTGGAACTGATTCCTTGTGAAGTGCGGGCGAATGCTGTTGCAGATGCAGATTTTGTCGTAACAGTCACAACTTCGGTCACCACACGCCTCTTGGAGCCGGATTGGCTGTCTGCTGGCGCCACCGCAGTAGTTTTGGACAATCCTGGAAAAGAGACAACGTTAGTGCACGCCCTTGATCGTGTGATCGTGGATGATCGGCGTCCCTTTGCGACGGAGGATGTGCAACATCGATTTCCGACTGGTGTGCCCAAGATTGACGGAGAGCTGGGAGAAATTCTTACCGGTCGCATTCAAGGCCGACGAACGGCACAAGAGCGAATCCTCATTTTGAATTTAGGCTTTGCTGCATGCGATGTGGTCGCTGCGTCCGAGATTTATCAACGTGCAACCAAGACGGGGCTTGGCACAATATTGGAGCTCTAGCTGGCCAAAGGCATTGGCATCATCCACATGGCACCCCACTCAATTTCGGGAACCGCTTCTCTCGTTTCAACCTTGATTGCCATCGGCTTGCTCCTGTTTCTCATCTTGTACTGCAAGATCCATGCTTTCTTCGCCCTCCTCTCCTCAAGTCTAGTATTGGGATTGGTCTCGGGGATGTCTGCGCACGCTGTTGTTGTTTCATTCCAGGAAGGCATAGCTCAATTGTTGGGTTCGACTGCGGTCATTATCGGTGTAGGAGCTGTGCTCGGCCGGTTGATTGAGGTCTCAGACGGCGGCGAAGTTGTCGCGCACACTCTAATGAAAGCGTTTGGTGAGAGACACATCCCGTGGGCCGTGCTCATCTTTGCCTATCTGATCGGCATTGCGATGTTTTTTGACGTGGCTTTCATAACATTCACACCTTTGGTGTGGAATCTCAGCAAGAGCTCACATAAGTCACTTCTCTTGTATGCCATGCCCCTTGTCGCTGCACTCATGACTACAACTGCCCTGATCCCTACCAACCCCGGTCCGGCCGCAGCCTCCCAGCTCCTAGGGGCGGAATTCGGACGAACGGCGCTATTCGGCCTCGTGATCGGTGTCCCCATGGCGATTGCGGGCGGAATCGTTTATGCAGGTGCGGTCAGTAGACGGGTTTTTGTCGTGGCCCCGCAGAATCTGATGCCTAACAGTCGGGAGATTAGTGACCAAAAGTTCCGAAAACCTTCCTTTATAAACGTACTAACGATAATACTCCTCCCCGTAACGCTGATGGGAATGGGCGTTCTGCTGCCGCCCCTCTTTTCGGTCGATTCTAAAGTCGTGCTCTTGCTGAGGTTCGTCGGCCATCCGTCAATTGCTCTGCTGTTGGCCACGGGCCTGGCTTACCTCGTGTTAGGAATCCGACTAGGGTTTCGGCCAACTTCTTTGATGCACCAAAGTTCTGAAGCATTGAATTCGGTAGGATCCTTAATCTTGATTATTGGCGCTAGCGGCGCATTCAAGCAGATGATGATCGATTCCGGAGCTGGGAGCGCGTTCGTCCAGCTCATTCTGAAAACAAGGTTTTCTCCACTACTGATGGCATACCTAGTAGCCGCCGCATTGCGTATCGCATTAGGCTCCGCGACGGCGTCGATTGCAACTGCAGGTGGGATTATAGCGCCCATTGCGCACGCATTTCCGGCGGTTAACCCGGCCCTCATGGTCATGGCAGTGGCAACAGGGGGTTCCATTTTCTCTTATGTCAACGATGCCGGATTTTGGATGGTGAAAGAGTACTGCGGCATGACAGTTTCACAAACGCTTAAATCTTACTCAGTGATGAAAATAGTGGCATCAGTCACCGGTTTACTGATCGTTTTGGTGCTCAGTCGCTTTGTTTAGCAAAGCCCGGAGATCGCTAAGTGATGACAAAACGAGTCGACACTCTGGTTATTGGCGGAGGATCTGTTGGCGTCTGCATAGCATACTTCCTGTCTAGAAGGGGTCGTGAGGTCACTGTAGTTGATCAGGGGCAGGTTGGCGCGGCCTGTTCCTATGGCAATGCCGGCATGATCGCTCCGAGCCACATTATTCCGTTGCCAGCTCCAGGCGTGCTGTTGAAGGGACTCAAGTGGATGTGGAATCCCGAAAGCCCGTTGTACATCAAACCTCGATTGGACCTGGCATTGCTCTCATGGCTCTCGCGATTTGGCATGGCTTGCCGAAAGGCGCCGATGGTGAGAGCCATGTCTCTCATGCGCCAATTGACCCAAGCCAGTATGGCTCTTTACCAAGATTTTGCTCTCGCCGGCGCCTTTGGCTTCCACTTTAAGCAAAAAGGGTCGCTGATGATTTACAAGAATCTGGGGAGCTTTGAGGCTAGCGTGAAAGAGACTGAGCTCCTTAAGCCGTACGGCATAACGTGTAAAGTACTCGGCTACGCTGACGTGCAACAGATCGAGCCAAGGGTTCATTCTGGCGTGGTTGGGGGAATTTACTTTCCTGAAGACGCGCATCTTAATCCATACGAATTCGTAACAGGACTTGCCTCATGCTCTCTCAATGACGGTGTGAAAGTTTTGACTTCAACTGAAGTACTGGGCTTTGAGACATCGGGTGAGCGGGTCTCCACCGTCCGAACGACTCGCGGTGACTTCGTGGCCGAACAAGTCGTGCTAGCGGCGGGTTCCTGGTCGCCGCAGTTGGTTAGGGGCCTCGGGATGAGAATACCAATTCAACCGGCGAAGGGTTACAGCATCACAGTTCGGTGCTCCGAACGCGACGACTCCATCCCTGTGTGGCTAAGTGAAACAAAAGTTATTGTTACCCCGATGGGGGGAATATTACGCTTTGCAGGAACACTGGAATTGGCTGGTTTGGACTTCTCGATTAGTCAACGACGAGTGGGTGCGATTCAGCGCGCAGTTCGAGAGTACCTGGTTGGCATGGATGAATACGAATTGTTGGAAGTTTGGCGCGGATTGCGTCCGTTAACGCCGGATGGGCTTCCGATCATTGGGAAATCTCGCAAGTGGAAAAATCTGATCATTGCAACTGGACACGGCATGCAGGGACTCGCTCTCGGACCAATTACCGGCAAGCTCGTGGCACAACTTGTGTGCGGAGAAACCCCAAGCATTGATCTCACGGCGTTGCGTGAAGAGCGCTTCTTATGAGCGTCGGCTACTAGTCATTGACGCAGATTTGGAAAAGCGTCCTCTACGCTTCTTGGTTGCCCCGCTACGCACCGGTATTTCGTTGGATGCCCTTGAACCCGAGATTGGGTCAAGATCTTGTGTCAAAACATCAAGAGCCGAGGTGAAGGTACGCACCGAAACGTTAATCTAATACCCCACCAACGCTGGATGCGAATTATTCCGGTCGCCATCATAATGTACACGATCTCGTACGTTGATCGGACCAATATCGCAATGGCTTTGCCATCCATGAGCCGTGACTTACACATGGATCCTGCCCAGGCCGGAAATGTTGCCGGCATCTTTTTTTGGGGTTATCTGCTGCTTCAGCTTCCTGCGGGCTATGTTGCGAATCGGTGGAGCGCAAAACGCCTGATTAGTATCCTCTTGGTTGCCTGGGGACTTTGCGCGATTAGCTGCGGCTTAGTTCGCACTTGGCGGGAACTCTGGCTAATGCGCTTGTCGCTCGGAATTGCCGAGAGCGGAGTGTGGCCAGCCGCGCTCGTCCTTCTTTCCCGTTGGTTCCCGCGTAGTGAGCGGGCGCGCTCCAACGCTTTGTGGATGGTATGCCTCCCTGCCGCGGTGGTCTTCTCGTCACCGTTTTCTGGGTGGACCCTTGACCACTGGAACTGGCGAATCATGATGATCGTCGAGGGAGCATTGCCTCTTTTATGGTTAGGAATCTGGCAGGTCTTCATTAACGACCGGCCCAGTGACGCGAGATGGATTTCGACAGCGGAACTCAACTACCTCGAAACGGCCCTGACACAGGAGGCGGTGGATCTTCAAGGGTCTAGCTCGGATAACTGGTTGCAATCGTTATTCCGTCGTGAGGTCCTCCTCTTAGTGTTGATTTGTTTCCTTCGAAATATCACCGATTTTGGGTTTTTAATCTGGTTGCCGAGTGCATTGGAAAAAGCCAAGAAGCTAACCAATACAAACGCAGGAGTCCTTTTAGCGCTTCCGTTCATCGTAGGAATAATTGCGATGATCCTCAACTCCTGGCACTCAGATAATTCAGAAGAACGGCGCGGCCACATGGCTCTGACCTTCGCAGTCGGCGGAATATTTCTGATTATGGGTGTTTTGATGAGCGGTCGATGGCCTCACTTCGCATACGCTTGTGTGTGCCTAACCGCCGTAGGAACATATGGCCACCTGGGTCCTTTCTGGGCCATTCCTACAGAAACCCTGCCTAGAAACGTGGCGGGCCCTGCGATCGGATTCGTTAATGCAGTTGGAAATCTTGGGGCGTTTGTCGGTTCCTTTGTCGTTGGCTATCTAAATAAGAACACGGGAGGATTTCTCTATGGTTTTGGTCTTCTCGGAATCGCCCTCCTGATCGCGTCGGCGCTTTGCTTATTCTTGAGTCCTGTGCGGCCATCTGTTGGAGGGTGGGGGTCGTAATGTTCCACTTAAGCCCTGCGTGAAACGGCAGACGACTCCCCGGTGTGCTTTGCCAGCCCGCACCAGCATCTCAGTCCGTTTGTCGCCCTTTAATAGAGAGCAGTATTCGTCTCGAGCGCCTGGTCTGACACGACGCATTTGGCACCCTCCCAGACGACACATGCACCTCGTCCGTGTTTTGATTTGTCTCGGGCGCATCTCTCGCAAAGCAGCGGGGCAAATGGGTGCGCGGCGATGAGTTCGCGCCCATCCGTGGTTCTCCGAAGGCAGTGAAATACCTCTTGTGCAAAAGGTTGCCCATACAGACCGCAACGCATTTGTATGTTGCGATAGCCCAGCTTTGGGTTGTCAATTTTTGAATGATTGAGAATGGCCTTCTGTAATAGTTCGGCCTACTTCCTCGGTCGAAGATTTCGCCCTGAGATACTTATCATCTTGCTCTAGTGCCTAATGAAGGGTCGTGTTCGTCTCTAAGATTTTATCCGAAACAACGCACTTCGCAGTATCCCAAACATGGCAGACCTCTCTTTCATGACTATGGGCACACTTCTCGCAGAGCATTGGTGTTACAGGGTGGGCTGCGAGAAATTGACGTCTTTTTTCAGTGAGCTGAAGGTAACGATAATATTTAGCAGTAGCCCGCTTGCCACAAAGACAGCAAGATGGACACCCAAGCTGGATCAATCGATCAATCGCGTCTTTCGATCAGTCGACAATGTTTCTGTCTTTGGCGACCTCTTGTCCCGGCTGCCACGTGCGCGTTGCGAGGTTTCCATGATGTTTAGCTCCTCCTTTTACCGTGACTTGATTCCGCCCGAAGAATTCCAGAAACTGGGAACGAGTCGGGGAACAGATTGGGAACAGAATACCCGCGAACAGCATCGCACAGGGCCTAACAGCTCCTAGCTAAATCATTGAAAGGCAAAGACGGGCTAAAACATCCTTCAGCTCATAACCTCGCTTCGAGTCTCTCTCCCCGCTTCGGCTCTCCCTAACCTCGCCTGGAGTCCCTCTCCTCAACGGACGCGGCGTATCATTCGGCCATTATCTTAATCCCTAAAATCACTACTCCAGGCACTATATAGGCGCACACTTCAAAAAAGACGAATGATGCGACCCCAAAAAATCACGGACTCGCTCTGGCAGTGTGGAAGAGTCGGCCATCCCCCAGAAGGTCTGCTTGCTTGACCCGCCGGGAAATTTACCGTTTAACGGTTCACACTCTCTGGGGCTTGGCAATTTGCCGCTTCCTCTTCTGCGGCTCCGGAAGCTGCACTCCTTCAATTCTTTCCACGAACTGCGGATACTTGGAGTCAGAATTGAATCGCACCCTGTGAGCGTTCCCTTTGTGTAATTCGGCGCTTAGCAGCGGCGGAGCGAAAGCGAAGAATTTGGTCGCGTAGGTCTGCGTTTCCTCATCGAAGATGTTGAAGCTGATTCTGTTCTCTCCCTTGTACATAATCTTCTTCACATACAGCCGAACTATCAACACCTGACCGGCTGCTGGAAACCTCTCCGCAACACCGCCCTTTACCATCGAACGAGACACGCTCCCCGGTCTGTATCCAGTATCATCATCAAATCCTCCACGCTTTGCGGCAGCTTTGGCGGCTTCATGAACCTGCTTTGTTATGGCTGTTTTCTTACCCTCTTGCCAGACGAAATCGGCTCTTACACCTTTCTTCGCAGCCTTAGTGCGGGTCTTGAGCAATTTGTCCCACAGGTCCTCGTTGAACTTTGTTTCGCCAGAAGAGTTCTTCCAACCCTGCTTTTTCCAGATAGGTGCTCGGCTTAGGTTGTTCGTCACGTACGGAGAATCGGTGACGATCAAAACTCGCGTGATGCCGTCCAAAGGTGCGTTGTCGCAAATCCACCGAAGTGTTTCAACGCATGCCAATAGCTCCATGCGGTTGATGCTGCTTTCACCGCAGCCGAAGTCAACAATTTGTTCGTCAAGGCGGCTCAGGTGTTCGGGGAAATGGACCATAGCAGCGCACCCAGAGTCCCCGCCTGGATTCTTGTAACAGGAACCGTCCGTGTAGATGTGGACTGCGCGCGGATCAAGCAACGAGCTTCTCCCGTATTCGAATCTCGCAGTACCGTCTAGCCATCGGCAATAGCGGCCGACGATTCAAGAGACGAGGGGTACGGCAGCCTGGAAATCAAAGGCTCATATGCGTCGCACGGGAGGGGTCGGCGCAAACCGCCAATCGGGAGATTGGCGTTCCCGGGAAAACCAAAAACGAAGGCCTGGCGGCACGTGCGTTCGGCCTCGCCCCTACCCTTCGTGCCTCTGGGCAAGCGAAGCGGGGCACGGTACAAAGGCGCAGCGACGGCGCTTCGGACAAGGCACGGACACCGGGAGGGAAAGAGAATCCCGCCAAGGCTGCCGCCCTGAGGGGCGGCGCTACATAAACTAAGGCGTGAGGCGAAAGCGCTATTCGGGAGAATGACGTTCTCAGGGAGGGGCGCATCCTGCGCGATTGTGGGAGACCGCCGCCCTGAAATTGAAAGGTCTCGATCCGCACCAGCCACTGGCCGCTCGGTGTATAGTTGGCGGGCGCGGATCGGCCCGAAAAGGTTTCCCGTACTTGGGAGGAAATGTAATGGTTCAAACCACCCGGCGTTCTACTGGCGTTTGGATGTCTCTGGCTGCTGTGCTCTGCTTCGTGCTCGGCGCGGCAGCACAGGTCAGCCCTGATCTGTTTTCTGGCTTGCAGTGGCGCAACGTCGGTCCGTATCACGGCGGACGCATCGCGTCCGTCTCCGGAGTCATCGGCGACCCCGGGACTTTTTATGTAGGCCTGCCGCAAGGTGGGATCTGGAAAACAACCAGCGGCGGTATGACCTGGTATCCAATATTTGACCAGGTGACCGAGGTTGATAGCATTGGCGCCATCCAGGTCGCGCCCTCGAATCCCAACATTATTTACGCCGGGAGCGGCGATGCGGTGTCGAGCGCCAGCACCGGCACCAACGGAAACGGGATGTACAAGTCCACGGATGCCGGCAAAACCTGGGAACACATCGGCCTCGAGGGCGCCTTGAAGATCCCGAAGATCATTGTCGATCCCAAAGATCCCAATATTGTGATCGTCGTCGCCATGAGCGGAGCCACCGGCACGCAACGCGGCATTTTCCGCACCGACGACGGCGGCCAGACCTGGACCAACGTATTGCACCCCGACAATGAGACCGGCGGCCGCGATCTCTCCTCACCGTTTGACATGCCCAACGTGATATTTGCAACCACGGAAGCGGACACCGGGATCCCCGCTGCGGGCCGCGGCGGCGCGGCTCCGGCCAATGGCGAGCCCAGCCACACCAAACTGTACAAGTCCATCGACGAAGGCAAGACCTGGACCGAAATTGCCTCGAACCCGTCGACCACCGGGCGCATTGCCGTGGCGGTGGCGATGCACACCAACGGGCAGCGGATCTACGTGATCGGTGCCCCGCAGCAGAATGGCTCCGGTCTTTTCCGCTCCGACGATCAGGGCGCCACGTGGAAACACATGGCCGGCGACGATACGCGCATCGCCGGCAGGGACTATATCTGCGGCGTCTGGGTGGATACGCAGAATCCCGACGTCCTCTACACCCTCAGCACGGCCGCCTATAAGTCGACCGACGGCGGCGAGACCTTCATCCCCTTCAAAGGCGCTCCGGGCGGCGAAGACATGCACGACATCTGGATCGATCCCACCAACAGTAAGCGCATGCTCTTTGGTGTCGATCAGGGCGCGGCCATTACCTTTGACGCCGGGCTTACGTGGAGCAGCTATTACGCTTTGCCGATCGCTCAGGTCTATCACATCGCCACCGACAACCGGTATCCCTACTGGGTCCTGGCTTCGCAGCAGGACACCGGCGCGGTTATGACCCGCACCCGCGGCGACATGGGCACGGTGTCAGAGGTCGATTGGATGCCGGTGCCTTCTTCCGAGTTCGGCACGCTTACGGCGGATCCGCTCGATGCCAATATCATCTACGGCGTCGGTTACGGGGCTGCCGGGGGCGGCAGCGGTTTGGTGAAGATCAACCTGACCACCGGTCAATGGGAGAATGTTGCGCCCAATTTTGGGACAGATGCAGCCAAGTATCGTTCCGGCCGGGATGCCTGGCGGAGAGCCGATCCTTTCGATCCGCATGCGATTTATACCGACATGCAGTGCCTGCTGGTGTCGCGCGATGCGGCACATTCCTGGAAGGCGTTTAGTCCCGACCTTACTGTGGAGAAGGGCAAGCCGCAGGTTCCTTGCGGCACGCCGGTACCGACAGCTCCTGCTGCGGCTCCGGTTGCGGCTGGCGCAGCGCCTGCCGGCGGACGCGTCGTCGTCGTTGCACCCTCCATCAATGACTTTGCCATCGCGACCCTTCGGAAGGGCGTGTTCTGGACGGTCAGCAGCAATGGACAGATCTACAACACAATGGATAATGGCGCGCACTGGAACAACGTTAGCAACATTACTGACGGCTCCAGCGTTACCTTCAACATGATTGAAGCGGGGCACGCCGACGTCAACACTGCCTACCTCTCCGGCCGGGCGGGTGGCGGCGGACGCGGCGGCTCCGGTGGCAACGTCCCGTTGATATGGCGCACCCACGACGACGGCAAGACCTGGAGCAAGATCGTCAACGGATTGCCCAGCGACCAGCCTACGGGAAGCTGGGTGAACGTGATCCGCGAGGATCCGAAACAAAAGGGCTTGCTCTTTGCCGGCACCGAGACCACGGTCTATGTGTCGTTTGATGACGGCGAGCATTGGCAATCGCTGCGGCAGAATCTGCCCAGCACCTCGATCCGCGACATGGTGTTTCACATCAACGATCACATGAGCGATCTGGTGATCGGAACCTACGGCCGCGGTTTCTATGTTCTGGATGACACGACGCCGCTGCGCGAGATTGCCGCCAAGTCGCAGGCCATCGCAGCAGGGCCGGTCTATTTCTTCAAGCCCGGGGATGCCATCCGCGCGCGCGTAAGCGATAACTGGGACCAGCCCCTCAATCCCGAGTTGCCGCACGCGCCCAACCCGCCCTACGGCGCCATCCTTTACTACCACCTGAGCCGACCGCCTTCCGGCGAAATAAAATTGCAGGTGTTCGACGCAGAGGGCAAACACGTCCGAACAATGTCGAGCATTCCGCCGGTGCTTCCCGAGCGCTGGCCCTACCCCGAATACTGGGTAGCCAAAGGGTCGGATCTCGCGTTGCCGACCAAAGTGGGCACCAACCGCTCCAATTGGGATCTGCGTTACGACGATCCGCCGACATTCAACTCTGACCTCGAAAATCAAATGAATGTGGCGCCCGGTGGATATGTCACCCCCGGTCCGCACGGGCCGCAAGTGATCCCCGGCGTCTACACACTGAAGCTCATCGTTGATGGACAGACTTACACCCAGACGGTGACCGTTCGCAACGATCCGCGCGTCGGCGAGAGCGCCAAGGTCATGGCCGATCTGCGCGCCAAGAACAAGCTCATGTTGTTGGCGTACGAGGGGAGCAAGGATTCGAATGCCGGAAACTCGGAAGTGTTGGCAGTCCGCCAGCAGGTGGCGTCGTTGAGCGCCAACCGGCTTCCCGCCGATGTGGCCAAGGCGACAACGGATATGGACGCCAAGCTCGCCGCGTTCGGCGGCGTCGTCGCCGGTCGCGGCGGCCGCAGTGGAGGCGGTGGTCGCGGCGGCGCGCCCACCCCGGGCGCGCTCGCGCCTTTCAATACGGTGAACGGCAGCTTCAATGCCATCGTCAGCATGTCGCAGGTCGGGCTGGATGCAGCGCCGACGCAGGCCCAGATTGACACTTGGGAAGCGGACTGCAAGGAATACAACGCCACCGTAGCGGCATGGAAGAAAACGCAGTCGCAGGATCTGGCTGCCTTCAATGCACTGCTCAGCAGGAATAATCTGAATCCGCTACAGGTATCTCCGACCGCGCTTACCGATCCATCCTGCACCTTCACGGCGCCCGCCGCGCCGGGGCCGGCAAGGGCGTCCGTCAAGAAATAGCGGAGGCCCTCCAACTCGTGTCTGCGGATCACTCTTGCCGACTACGGGGCGAGGGGTCGCGGTTTTTTCGGGACCCGGAATGGCCGTCTGCCGCGAAGATTTGACAGAGTTCAACAAGCAGGCCGCAAAGATATACGCGCAATGATTCGTCCTTAGAAAGCGCCGGCGCCGAGACCAACGAAGCCGCGCCTCCGCTCAGAATGACACCGCGTTTGCGAGGGCGCGTGAGAGAGTGAGGGTGTGCACGAGAAGCGCCGCGGAAAGACCGCCGGCCCACTTCGCTCCGCTCAGTGCAAGCAAGGACCTGCGCTACACAGGTCTGTGCGGGGCGTGCGCCCGAGCTACAAAATGCAACGGGCACCAATTGCCCCGCCCCTACATTTCGTGAAAACTTCGTTGCGTCCAGGACAGGGGAAAGCGTAGGATGCGCGAAGTTCGAGATCCAAATCGGATATTCCGCTTTACTGCGAAGTACTCCCCGGCCCCCGTTGAAAAAGCAGTTGAAAAGGAGCCACACATGAAAAAGCGATTCTTTATGCTTTTCGTACTCCTGGCGATTTTTGTTTCGCTGGTGGGTTCGGCGGGACATGGCAATGCTAAGCAACCTGCGTCAGCCTCGATCGCGGCAGCCGCACAGCAACCGGATCAACAAACGTTTCAGGGAGCGCCGGATTGGGAGCATCCGTTCCGGCTCAGCAGCACGACGTTCCAGAGGGATGGACAAATTCCGGCAACGATGGTTTTCAACGGGACGCTAGGCAGCACCTGCACCGGCGGAAATGAGTCGCCCGAACTTTCGTGGACACACGCCGGCCGGGGCACACGCAGCTACGTCGTGGCTCTGTTTGACGTCTCGGCAAACTTCACGCACTGGGGGGTATATAACATTCCGCCTGAGACCACCGAACTACCCGCGGGCGCGGGAGCTCCTGGAAGCACCACCGAGCCGCAAGTCTACAATGACGCTGGCATTCAGGGTTATACCGGTCCGTGCCCGCCGCCGGGTTCTGAAACCGACACGAACGGCATTCACCAGTATGTTTTTACGGTCTACGCGCTCGATCAGAAACTCGACCTGATCCCTTCGCCGGATTTCCCTCCGAGCGCCGACGCATTGTATCGCGCCATGATCAACCATGTGATTGATCAGGCCAGCATCACCGGCTTCTTCAGTTGCACAGACGCAAGCTCCTGCTCGTAACGCTCGCAGCCCCGCGCTGTGAGGTCCAGGGCAAAAAGGGGGCACTGCACAAGCTACGACACGCGCGGCGGAATGCCTTGCGTGTGGTACATTGCTTTGCCAGGCGCACCAGCTAGCTTCTGTCGGGGCCACCGTTGTAATGCGATCTACAAAGGAGCGATTCATCATGAAGAAAGTTCTATGGAGTGTTTTACTGTGCGGTCTGGCGGCCCTGCCCGCGGCGGCGCAGAGCGCAACGGCGGGAGGCGGCGCGCAAATGGCTGCGCCGACGGATCCGCTGGCGGCGTTTGTGAAGAGCGCGTTTAAGTCCATCAGCGCAAATTTGATCGGGTCGGCGGAGCAAATGCCGGAAACGAACTACGGCATGAAGCTCGGGAACATGCCGGAAGTGCGCACGTTTGGCGTGTTGCTGGGACACGTGGTGAACGCGAATTATTTTTACTGCGCAATGGCCAAGGGCGAGGCGAATCCCCAAACAACGGATTATGAGAAGACTCCGCAGACGAAGGATCAACTCGCAAAAGCGATGCACGCGGCGATTGATTATTGCGGAACGGTGTACGACTCGCTGACAGACGCGACGGCAATGCAGATGGTGACTCCACAGGGGCCAAACGGCGCCGGCAGGCCAATGTTGCGTGTGGCCATCCTGATGCGAAACGTGGGGCATAACAACGAGGAGTACGGCAATCTGGTGGGATATTTCCGGGCGGCGAATATTGTGCCGCCTTCGACCGCGGCTGCCGCAAGTGGTGGGAGAAGGGGCGAGTAGATTGGCGGCGTAAAATTTGCACACGCCAATCGGGAGATTGGCCTTCCCGGGGAAGGCGCTCCCGGGGAATTGCAGGTTCTATTCGCTGTTAGCCAGCCTGCCGGAGGGAATGAGTCGAAGACCCAACACGTAAGGACGACGTGTTGGGCGCCCGCTCTTCTCATAAAACTTCACTCGGCCGGAGCGTTCGCCCGGCTTCCCGCTGGCCGATTTCTCTTACGCGATAAGCTTGCGGCGGATGACACCAGCCAAGCCCAGCAGGCCTGAGCCAAACATGATAAGCGCGCTCGGCTCCGGGGTTACCAGTGCGTCGTCGGTGAAGTCAATCTGCGGGCCACTGCTGGCTAGGGTGATGCCAATATCCCCAGGTGCAACGGTAGCGCCGGTGGTGTAAGTTAACGTTTCGAGAGCGAACGTGCCTGGCGTGATGCTGCCATTCGATCCAGTCAATGTCGCGAGCGTGTCTCCGCCTGCTGTTAGCGAGATTGAATAGTTAGCGATAAGGTCCGCGCCAGGATCGCCGGGGACGAGTGGAGTGGTGTCGGGAAGCCGGTGGCCGACATAGATGGAGAAAGCGTACGTCGTGTCAGGCGTCAAGCCTACGTCGAGTGTTTGGAATATCGAACCGCCATTAAGCCAGACGGTAATCGGTCCTCCAGGCAAGCTGGTATACATTGCGTTGCCAGATATCTGACTGCCGTACTCATTGGTGGGATCGTTTGATGACCAGCCGGGTATCGGGCCGCCGTTCCATGCACAATTCGCCGGCGCCAAGCATGTATATATCATCGGGCCCGCCTGCTGGAAATCACCGTTGACGATGTTGAGGCCGTCTGCCCGAGCGACGCCAGACAGCATTCCGAACATGATGACTAGAACTGATAAGAGAATTTTCATAAAACTCCTTTTACATCCCAACTCTAATGAGCCTGCGCCGAAGGATACCGGCAAGTCCCAAGAGACCGCTGACAAACTCCACAAAAAGGGCCCCCTAACGATAGAGCACGTCCCGAACCACACCGTTTAGGCTGAAAATGCTCCAGCGAACGGCTTTACGGGACAAGGTATAGAGACCTGGGCGTTTCCTGGGTATCGCCTAGCCCAAAACCGGCAAATTTCTGCCATTGCTTTCCCGGAGGGCGAGTCTCTGCTTGTGCAAACTGAAACACGGATGTGGAGGGGCCGGTGGAAACAGGTGGGTCTTGAAGTGTGTCTTATGAGACAGTTTTTCCGCTGCTACCTGGTATATAAAAATTGTTCCGAGGAAAAAAACAATGGCCGATATCGAAAGTGACTACGATATTTTCCAAGAACTCTCAAACGGCGAAAAGTTCTGGCAGTGCTACGTACGGGACTTCATGACTGCGAGCGACACAGTGGCAAAATTGGGACGCGTTACGAAAAATGAAGTTTTTGCATTTTGTATAGCTACGCAGCAAGTCGTGGTGCGTGCTAACGCCACGAAATAGTCACCGAAATGCCTCGGAAAGACTGTCCACACATTCAGCGAATCTTGTGCCGCCCTCCACGGCTGACGCAAATCGGGGGAGTAGATTCGACGGCGTAAAAGCGCACGCGCCAATCGGGAGATTGGCGTTCCGGGGACGGCGCACCGGCCTTACCCAGGACAATACCAAGAGGCGCGGGAGCGGCGGCTATTGTTGCTTCGCCGATGCTCCAGTTTGATCGACGCTGCCCTTTATTAGTTCCGTCTTGATTTCGGTTTTCTGGTGCGCGAGAGCGTTGATTTCTGTTTCGAAGGTTTTATACCCCGCTAGTTCAATCTTGATGCGATGCGTTCCGGGGGTCACCAGCATGGAGTGGAATGCTCCGCCAAAGTCGCTGGCGTGACCGATGTAACCGTCGTCCAAAAAGACGGCTGCTCTCTCGGGCACTACGGTCACCTTCAATGTTGCGGCGTCGGTCTTGTTCGGGTAATGCCAGCCGGGATCTTTTAGCATATTCACGGTGACAAGCTGGATCTTGCCGGGTTCCACGCTGACTGTTTCAGTGAAGTCCTTATAGGCGGCCCGCCGGACAGCGATCTGATGATCGCCCGGCAAGAGCATGATCTTTTTGTCGCCCTTGAGTTCGTTCACGTAGCCTACATATTGGCCGTCTATCCAGACACCGGAGTTTTTCTCAATCTTGGTGGCGCCCGAAAATTCTAGTTCCCCCATCACCTGATTTTGCTGGGCGCGCGAGCTGCGCGGCGCGACAGCGAACAAAGCAAGCAAAAGAGCAACGACGAGGAACCGGGCCGTTTGTTTTCTGAACATGATTCCTCCTTTGCGGATTCTGTTGGACGAAGACACCTTTTCCCCGCTCCTGCTGTGGATTAGTGCACGCCAACGCCCAAAATCTTTCTGGGGTTGCAATTCGCAACCTTTGGAATTGACGGGAGTTAAGGGATCTGGTGCCATTTTGCGGAGCGGAACAGGCAGTCGCCCTAGCGCGATTTTACCTGCGTCCCGCCTATAGGATGCGTGGGGCCTGGATGTGAGGCGAAGCGGTGGAATCTTTTTTCTGAAGGCGAAGTGAGGCTCAGCCCTTGGCTTTTGGCGGGACGTAGCCTTCGGGGAGTTTGGCGCCTTCGCCGAAGAAGAACTGGTCCATCTGCTCTTCCATGACTTTTTGCGATTGCGGATCGAGTGGGTTCAAGCGGTACTCGTTCATCAGCATCTTCGAGTATTCGACCCAGAGTTTCCAGGCTTCCTTGGAGACGTTTTCGTAGACGCGCTTGCCGAGTTCGCCGCGCCAAGGCACGCGGTCGAGGCCTTCCATTTCGCGGCCAAACTTGACGCATTTCACCATGTGCGCGCCTGCTTTTGGCGCTGCTTGGGTGGGGGGTGGGGGTCCGGCGGGACCGCCGCAATCGTTTGCCATGAAAATCCTCCGCTCGCTGCGCGTTTCGTATCGTCTTACGATAGCTGCATCGGCGCGCAAATGCAAAGATGGGCGCGGATGCTTCGGCCAGAGTGTCACGCGTGGCCGATGCATCGGCGCGCAAATGCAAAGATGGGCGCGGATGCTTCGGCCAGAGTGTCACGCGTGGCCGACGCCGCCAAATTTACCGACGGCCCGCTCGCTCAATTGGTGGGCGGCGCAGCGCCATTCAGGGGAATGGCGTTCCCGGGCGCCTCAACGGAGATTTGACGGCGCGGCGGCGCACGGCGTATCGTTCTGCGCATGAACCCTTACGCAGCGCAGTTGGGCAATCGCGATCCAATCGAAGTGGTTGCGGCCACGTCAGCGCAACTGAAGAAGTTGTTCGAAACGCTTGGTCCTGCGGGCATGAAGGAGTCGCTCGCTCCCGGAAAATGGAGTGCGCGGCAGATTCTGTGCCATTTGGCGGATTGCGAATTGGTTTTTTCGTTCCGTCTGCGGCAGACGCTGGCCGAAGATCGGCACGTGATCCAGCCGTTCGACCAGGACAAGTGGGCCAACACCTACGGGGCGTACGAAGCCGGAGAGGCGATGGCGCTATTTACCGCGGCTCGCCAGTGGAATGTGAAGTTGGTCCGCGCGGCTTCTCCCGCGATGCTCTCCAAAGCGGTGAACCATCCGGAGCGCGGTGAGATGACATTCAAGACCATCGTCGAAACCATGGCGGGGCACGACTTGAACCATCTGCAACAGCTCGAAACCATCGCGGCGCGGGTCGCGCCGGGCGGCAAACGCTCGTCTTTTTCAACCTCCAACTGATCGAGCGGCGTAAGTTGTTCATCGCACGGCCGATATGAAGTGGGCCGCGCCAGCCGAATAAATGCTCTTTGTACAGCCGAAACACAGACGCACGCCTCGCTTGCGCTCGGCCGCGCTTTCTGCGAAAACTGAAGATTGCCGAGCGTGATTTCCGCTGGGCGGGCCCTGCCGGCCTGAAGATCCCGACCGCTATTGTTCCAGTTATTGTTTTGGAGGAGTGTTGAGCCGCGTTACGACGTTGTTCTGGGACATCGGCGGTGTGATCCTGACGAATGGATGGGACGCGCCTTCGCGTAAGGAAGCGGCGGCTAAATTCGGGTTGGATTGGGACGACTTCGAAAAGCGCCATCCGTCTGCTAACGAGGCATTCGAAACGGGCGAGGCAAATCTGGACGAATATCTCGCCGCGACCGTTTTCTACCGGCCGCGGCCGTTTTCCGCGGACGATTTCAAGAAATTTATGTTTTCGGAGTCGCGGGAATTGCCGGAATCGCGCGCCGTCGTGGACCGTCTGGCGCGCGCCGGGCAATATTTGATGGCCGCGATCAATAACGAAGGCGCTGAAGTGAATGCGTACCGCATCGCGCAGTTCGATCTGCGGCGGACGTTCACTCTTTTTTTCAGCTCATGCTACGTACGGGTGCGCAAGCCGGACCCTGCTATTTATCGCCTGGCGCTAGATGTGACGCAGCGCCAGCCTGAGGAATCTATCTTTGTGGACGATCGTGAGACAAACCTCGACGGCGCGCGGAAGACGGGCCTGAAGACCGTCCATTTCGAAAGCGCTTCGCAGATCGAGGCTGAATTGCGCCGGAACGGCGTGGAGATACCAGCATAATGACGATATTTCGAGGACGTTCGTGACGCCGGACGACAATCCTGGAGTAACCAAGCCCCACGTAGCGGCGCCGCCGCGCGAAGTGGCACCGGGCCTGCTTGTATGCCCGGATGCGGATGTGGTTGCCAGGGCGGCGGCCCGGTTTTTCGTCGAGTGGGCCTGGCAGGCCATCGCGAGCGACGAACGGTTTTGCGTCGCTTTCTCGGGCGGCAAGACGCCTATCGGTTTTCTGCGCGCGCTTGCCACGCCTGAATATCGCGCTCAAGTGGATTGGGCACGCGTCTTTGTGTTCTGGACGGACGAGCGGCCGGTGCCGCCGGAGAGCGAAGAGAGCAACTACGGCTTGGCGCGGCGGGAACTCCTGATTCGGGTGCCCATCCCCGGCGGCAATGTGCACAGGATGGAGGCCGAGCGCGCGGACGTGGGGCGCGCTGCGCAGGATTACGAAGACCTGTTGCGCAAAAACATTACGCGGGATGCGCGAGGCTTCCCGCAATTTCATTTGGTGATGCTGGGTCTTGGCGCGGATGGGCACACGGCGTCGCTATTTCCGGGGCAAAGAGCGTTGCGCGAAACTTCACGGTGGGTGAGCACGCCAAACGTGCCGAAGATCGGCAGCCGCCGGATGACGTTGACGCTACCGGTACTGAACGCGGCGCACAAAGCGCTTTTTCTTGTTACCGGGGCGGAGAAGTCCGAAGCTCTCCATCAGATGCTGACAAAGAAGCTCGATCCGCCGCTGCCGGCACAATCGGTAAAGCTGCCGGACGGTACCCGAACAATCCTGTGTGATGAGGCGGCTGCGTCGAGTGTGCTGGAGGAAATTGGCAGGAAGGGCGAACTCAAGGGCCTGGATGAGCCGGCGAGTCCCGCGCCGCGCCCGAAGGAACCCCGAAGGGGATTGTAAAAGCTTGGCTGAAACTTCGGGCCGAGGTAACCGCCGTTCGGCCGCTGAGATTCGTTGTCGTTTGCCACTGCGCAAGATTTCCGGCCAATGCCCTGTGCAAAGCCCGGAGACTCCGAAGGAACCGCTGCAGAGCTGCAACTTTGCGACCGCTGAAAAAATCCCAGACCGGAGACGACTTCTGGGGCACCCACATGCGTGAAATTCGATAGGTTTTACTCGTAGCGTAGGGCGGACATTGGGTCCACGCGCGAAGCACGCCAAGCCGGCAAGGCTCCGGCGAGCGTAGCGACGGCGAGCAGGACGACGGCTGCGCCCACGAGTGTTGCCGGGTCGCGCGCGGTAAGTCCGTAGAGCATGCTCTCGAGCACGCGCGTGGCGGCGATGGCCGCGCCGAGTCCGACGGCCGTTCCGATCAATGTAACCAGTAACGCCTCCCGAAGGATCAGGCCCAGGATATCGGCTTTCTGAGCGCCCATTGCTAGGCGGACGCCGATCTCGCTGGTGCGCCGCGCCACATTATAGGAAAGCACGCCGTAGAGTCCAATGCAGGCCAGCAGAAGAGCGATGCCGCCGAAGAAGCTGGAAAGCTTTGCCGTCATGCGGTCGCGAATCAGCCGGCGATCAATCTGGCCAGGGATGGTTCGAATTTCGAGCGGATCGAGGGTGGGATCGGTCTGGCGCACGGCTCGGCGCAACGTACTCGAAACGGAGGAGCCATCGCCGGTAAAACGGATTTCGAACACAACGCGCGAAACGGCTTCTACGCCATTCATCACGGGCACGTAGAAGCGGCGCGGGGTTTTGCCACGCAGACCGTTGTATTTGGCGTCGGCGACGACGCCAACAATTTCGCAGTCGGTGCGGTTTTCCGGGTACTCATCCACAAGATGCCGGCCGATGGGGCTTTCGTTTTCGAAATAGTAGCGGCTCATGGTCTGGTTGATCCAGCAATGCTTTGCGCCGGTCTGATCGGCGAGAGAAACGTCACGGCCCATGAGGACCGGAATGCCGATGGTGTTGAAGTAGCCGGGGCCGATCTGGTCGAAGGCAGCGTCCATCTCCTGGCCGGATTTGGGCGTGTATCCGACGATGGAAAGTTGATCGCCGGACTCGGTGCCGAAGAACAGACCGTTCTCAGAAAGCGTGGAGCCGCGCACCCCGGGGATGGAATCGAATTTCGGGAGCAGATCGCGATAGAGCTGATTCACGCCCGCCTGCTTGTAACCGTCCAGGACCGGGTCCATGCGGAAGAGCAGCAGATGCCCGGAATCGTAGCCGAGCTGAATGGCGGTGAGCTTTTGCAGGCTGCGGACGAAGAGTCCGGCGGCGACCAGCAGCAGAAGAGAAATGGCGACTTGGACGCCGACGAGCACTTTGCCCATGGGCAGGCGCGAGCCGCCGGTTTGTGCTCCAGCAATGGAACGGGAAGCGCCGCGGAGGACATGGTTCAGATCCATGCGGGTGGCGCGCAAGGCCGGCGCGAGACCAAACAGGATGCCGGTCAGCAGCGTCGCGCTAATCGTGAAGAGGAGAACGCGGACGTCAGGATGGACATCCAAGGGCACGGGATCCGGCCCTTCCGAGACCATGCGCAAGAGCAAGTTATCGGCCCAGAACGAGAGCAGTAGCCCAAAGGTTCCGCCCAGGGCTGCGAGGAGCAGGCTCTCCGTCAACAATTGCCGCATCAGGCGCCAGCGGCTGGCACCCATCGCGAGGCGCACGGCGAGTTCGCGCTGGCGACCAGTGGCGCGCGCGAGCAGAAGATTCGCTACGTTCGCGCAAGCGAGCAGCAAGACCAGCCCGACGAGACCCATGAGGACGGCGAGCGGCTTCTGGTATTCACCTCGCAACGACGAAAGACCATTTCCCGCATCGCGCGCGATGATTTTCTGGTTTACGAAATCCTTCAGCTCCTCGGGATTGGTGAGCGTTCCGGCTTCGGCGCGGAGCACTTGCTGAAAAGTGACGTTGATGGAGGCCTTCACTTGATCGAGGGAAACGCCCGGCTTCCGGCGTCCGACGACTTGCAGGAACATGATCTTGCTGATGGAACCCGCGTGCCAGGTAAGCAGGTCACGGCCCGGGAGGACGGCCTGTTGCATGGTGAGCGGAATCCAGAGGTCAGGTAAATCGCCAACTGTGACTCCCGTGAAGTCTGGCGGCATTACGCCGATCACGTCGAACACGGTTTGGCGGATGCGAAGCCTGCTGCCGATTACCGAGGGGTCGTGTTGGAGCCTTCGCTTCCAGAACGCATAGCTGACCACGGCTTGTGGGTGCGCACCGATACCCCGGTCCACTTCGGCGCCGAACGTTTGACCTTTGAGGGGCTGCACTTCGAGTACGGGGAAGTAAGAGCCGCTGACCATGCTGATGCTGGCGGCGCTGCCGGTTTCCGCCGAACCGCCAAGCGACACGGGGGCTTGTTCAAGATGGCTATCCGTGGCGAAGAGGCCGGAGAAGACTTGGTTCTGATCGCGAAGGCCTTCGAATTCATGGTAGCTGTACAGCCCTCGCTCGCCGGTACTGGTGCCATTTTGCATGCCGGCTTCTTCCGGGTCGCTGAGCACCACCAATTGCTGGGGATCAGGCACAGGCAAGGTGCGGAGAAGCACCGCATTGATGACGCTGAAGATGGCGGTGTTTGCGCCGATGCCGAGAGCGAGCGTGAGGACGGCGATGACGGAAAATGCGGGACTCTTCCTAAATGCTCGCAGAGCGAACCGCAGATCTTGCGCCAGCGTTTCCATGTTTGGGCATCCCCTCCGAGCGACACTACGCGCGAGTCACCCGTCCATTCCATATAGACGCCGAAACCGCCAGAAAGTAAGAATCAAAAGATGCCCCGAAAGCGCCAATGATTCTCTGATAGGATAAGCTGGCGTGAAATGAACGCGAGTGGTATGGCGCGCTGTATGGTAGATACTGCCCGCCGAACCGCTGAACCGGGGTGGTATCTCAATCCCGATCGCTTGGTGACGTGACGGTCCCAGCCGCAGAACACCTCCCAGGCCCTCCGAACGGTGCAGAATCATGAGCCGACAAAGCCCTCCCAAGTTGAAAAAAACTTCGCGCAAGACAAAGCCCCGGGCGGTGAAAAAGGAATCTGCAGTGCCGCGTGGCAGCAGCCGGGCGGGCGGTGAGTCCGCGGAAGTGCAGCGCGCGAATGCGCGCAGCAACGCCGAGCTCCTGGAAACGATCAGGAGGCAGGAAGAGCTGCTCGAACACGGACACGACTGCATCATGATCCAGGATGTGAACAGCGGGATCGTATTCTGGAATCGCGGCTGCGAGGAAACCTATGGCTGGAGGAAACACGAGGCGCAGGGGCAGACTTCGCAGCGCCTGCTCTTCACGCAGTTTTCCGCAACGGAGGAAGAGGCTCGCCGCAGCCTGATGGAGAAGGGGCTTTGGGAAGGAGAACTGGTCCACACCACGAAGGACGGCAAGCAGATCACCGTGGAAAGTCGGCAGATTCTACAACGTGACGCCAGCGGGATGCCGGCACGCATATTTGAAATTAACCGCGATATCACTTCGTGGAAACATGCAGAGCAATCTTTGCGGCAGCTTTCCGCGCGCCTGCTTCAACTGCAGGATGAAGAGCGGCGTAGAATCGCCCGCGAGCTGCATGACAGCACGGGACAGTTGCTCGCCGTCCTGGTGATGAACCTCGCGGCGCTCAACGCGCGAGCGAGCAAGTTTGACGCGGCGACCGCCGAATTGGTTCGCAAGGCGATGGCCTCAGCGCGGCAGGCCTCGGATGAGATTCGGACGCTCTCCTACCTGCTGCACCCACCGACGCTCGATCTCACGGGGCTTTCGTCCGCGCTGCAGTGGTTTGTGGAAGGCGTGTCGCAGCGAAGCAGCATACAGGTGGATCTGCAGATCGAACCCGACCTGGGACGGCTCCCGCAGAATCTGGAGACGACGATCTTCCGCGTCGTGCAGGAAAGCCTCACAAATGTTCTCCGCCATTCCGGCAGTCCCACGGTGACCGTTCTTGTTCGCAAGGAGGATAAATCAGTGAGGCTGGAAGTTGCCGATCAGGGGAAGGGAATTGAGCCTGCGGTATTGGCGGCGTTGAATACATCGGGCGGGGCGATCGGCGTCGGCATTCGCGGGATGCAGGAACGAGTGAGGCAACTGGGAGGCACGCTTGCGGTCCATACCCGGGGCAAGGGAACCACGGTTACCGCTATCCTCCCCATTTCGGAGGAGACGGGAGGCCAAGATTCGCCCCGCGCAGACGGAGCGACCGCTGCCGGCCGCAAGACGTGAGGCGCCGTCTCAGCTTCTTTCCCAATCTGCGGCAAATCTTTCTCTCCTTATCAACTCGCTCTTCATTGACGCTCCGTTGAGGGTGTGATTCAATCGGCGCCGCCGGCCATCTACTAGCGGGTCCGTAGAAGGAACTTTCGCTGGCCAATCCTGCAAAATCCGCGCTGCCAATGCCGCGGAAGGAGAAAATTTGCCACAGCATTTCAGTAACAGAATTCGATGGATCGCGCTGCTCGGAGCAGTTCTGACGACGTGTCTTCCAGTGTTTGCGCAAAACTCGCAAAGTGGGGCGAACGGCGCACCGAACGATCCGTTTCATGCACTCCATTTCCGGGCGCTCGGGCCGATAGGGAACCGTGCGGCCTCAATCGTGGGCGAGCCGGGGAATCCGCTGGTGATGTATGTGGGCGCGGCATCGGGCGGAATTTTCAAGACGGATGACGGCGGAAACAATTGGCGGCCGATCTTCGATGAGCAGGATGTGTCGGCAGTGGGCTCGCTGGCCATCGCTTCTTCGCAGCACACGACAGTGTGGGCGGGCACGGGCGAACCGTGGCTGATCCGGCCGGATTATCCGATGGGCGACGGCGTTTATAAGTCCACCGACGCGGGGCGCTCCTGGCACCACATGGGCCTGGAGAAGACGGGGCATATTGCGCGCATCATCGTCGATCCAAGCAGTCCGGACACGGTGTTCGTTTGCGCGGTGGGACAGGCCTATCGTGCGCAGCACGAGCGCGGAATCTTCCGGACGAACGACGGCGGGAAGACTTGGCAGCAGGTCTTGTTTGTGGACGAAAATACCGGCTGCTCAGAACTCTCGATGGACGCGCACGATCCGCAAACCCTTTATGCGGGAATGTGGCAGGTGGATATCAAGACTTGGGACCTGAATAGCGGGGGCACGGGTAGCGGTGTTTATGTGTCGCATGACGGCGGCACGACGTGGAAAAAGCTCACAGGACACGGACTGCCGGAAGCCGATCACGCGATGGGCAAGGTTGCCGTGGCCGTGGCGCCTTCCGATCCCAATCGCGTGTACGCGCTGATTCAGGATGCGACGCCAACTCTTTACCGGTCGGATGACGCGGGCGCGAACTGGCGGCTCGTCAACCAATCGCACTTGCCGTCGGAGCGGTCGGCATATTACACGAGAATGGCCGTCTCGCCAGATGACCCGAATCTACTCTACTTTCCTTCGGTGTCTTGGAGCGTTTCGCGCGATGGCGGCGAAACGCTGGCGCACGACATCGTTCCCGGCGGCGGAGACAATCACGACATCTGGATTGATCCCACGAATCCGAACCGAATCCTGGATGCGAATGACGGCGGGCCGAGCGTCAGCCTGAACCGCGCGCAATCCTACGAGCAATATATTCTGCCGATCGCGCAGGTCTACCACGTGTTTACGGACACGCGAATTCCTTACAACGTTTTCGGAAACCGGCAGGACGGCGACGCGTACATGGGTCCGAGCAACAACCTTTCGTTCGCTCCGATCCTGGCAGGGGACTGGAGAACGTACGGCGGATGCGAGAGCGGGTTCGGAGTTCCCGATCCGCAGGACCCGGATATCGTCTGGTCTGGCTGCTATGACGGCGGGTTGAACCGCATGGATTTGCGCACCGGGCAAGCGCGCACGGTGAACATCTGGCCCGACGCCACCTACGGCTGGGCGCCGAAAGACGTGAAGTATCGCTGGCACTGGACGTTTCCCATCGCGATCTCGCCGTTCGATCACAACAAAGTGTACGTAGGCAGCCAGTACGTGCACGTGACGACGAATGCCGGGCAGACGTGGACGGTGATGAGTCCCGATCTGACGACGAATGACAAGACGCACCAGCAGGATTCCGGCGGCGTTAGCCACGACAACCTGATGACGTTCGATGGTTCGGTGCTTTATGCCATCGCAGAATCGCCCAAGCAGGAGGGGCTCATTTGGACGGGCAGCAACGACGGGCAGGTGAACGTCACAAAAGATGGCGGTAAGAACTGGGCGAATGTGACGAAGAATATTCCGGGCCTGCCGCCATGGGGCACGGTGATGAACGTGGAGCCCTCGCGTTTTGATGCGGGCACGGCGTACATCGCGGTTAGCCTCGAACAAGTAGGCGATTTTACGGCGTACGCTTACAAGACCTCCGACTATGGCGCGAGCTGGAAGCTGATCAGCGGCTCGGTGCCGAAGAGCGTGAATGCCAGCGCGGATTGCGTGCGCGAGGATACGGTGCGCAAGGGCATGCTCTACCTGGGCACGAACAATGCGATTTACGTGAGCTGGGATGACGGCGGAAGCTGGACGCGTTTGCGCAGCAACCTGCCGCCGGCGCCGATGTATTGGCTGGAGATCGAGCCACGATTCAACGACTTGGTGGTGGCGACATACGGGCGCGGCATTTATGTATTGGACGACGTCACGCCGCTGCGCGAGTGGGACAAGACCAGCGGCGCGGAGCTTCATCTTTTTGCGCCGAGGCAAACTTACCGCCTGCGAACGGTACAGTCCACGCGGCCGTCCGAAGCCGTGCACGTGATCGGAGAGAATCCGCCCTATGGAGCCGATATCAATTTCTATCTCGGCAGCGGCGGCAAAGACACAGACAGCAAGGACGCAGCCGGCAAGGGCGCGAAGGATTGGACGCTCGCGATCTCGGACGGCGACAACAAGGTGATTCGCACGTTGAAGGGCAAAGCAGAAGCAGGGCTGAATCGTACGTGGTGGGATTTGAGCTATGAGGGCGCGCACAAAGCGCACCTGATGGTGCCGCCACCCGATGCGCAGTGGGTGCGCAATGGAAACGAGGGCTGGCGTCCGCTGGTGGTGTGGGGCGACGGCGAGCAGGGAGGCAATTCGGGTCCGCGCGTTGCGCCCGGGCATTACACCCTGAAGCTTACCGTTGGCGAGCAATCGGCCACCGCGCCAATCGAAATTCTCCGCGACCCCGGCACGCTGGGGACGGAGGCGGACCTACAGGCGGAAACCAGTTTTCTGCTGCAACTACGCGACGAAATCAGCGAAGTGGTGGACATGATCAATCACATGGAACGCACGCGGCGCCAGTTGGAAGATCTGCCAGGAATCATCGGCGCCGATACGGCAGCGAATCCCAAGGCAGCCGCAACGCTCAAGGCGGCCAAGGACCTGGAAGCGAAGGCCGTGGATGTGGAGGGATTACTGGTGGATGTGCACTTGACGGGACAGATCGAGGACGCGTTCCGCCATCCGATGATGCTCTACGGCAAGCTTGCCAATCTGGAGAGCGGGCTCGGCGGCGCGGGCGCCGATCTGCCGCCCACGGACCAGCAAGTAGCGGTGAACAAAGAGCTGATCGAGAAGCTCTCGCAGGCGCGAGAACGGCTGAAGGCATTCGGCGAAAGCGATATGCCTGCATTTAACCAGCTTTTGAAGTCGAACGAGTTCGCGGCGGCTATCCAGCCGTAGCTTGAAATTTCATGTAACCGAGGGGGGGCCCTATCCGTCCCACCGTACACAGTCTTCACATCCGCCGGCCGCTTATCCGCAATGGAAAGCGGCCGGCCGGTTTTTTAGGGGCAGAATTCCACGCACGTCTTGAAGAAACAAGTGGATAAGAGCCTTACCTATGAGACGTGATTGCGAAAATCTGCTACTGCGGGTGCGCCGTTGGCTGAAACCGTCCGGCGTCTTGCGCGTCGTTCTACCTGATCCGAAGCGCATCGCCAAATCCTACGTCGGAGGAACAACTGATGCGTCAAGATTTGTTGCCAGCACACACCTAGCAGAGGACGGTCTCGGTTCGTGGCAAATTCTCTTCGGTCATATCCAGCACCG
>Ga0182024_10004822_pt1 | contig 30672 bp, 33 predicted proteins | sample P32metaG_FD_120480 | JGI IMG/M metagenome (GOLD analysis project Ga0182024, IMG submission 120480) | Permafrost microbial communities from Stordalen Mire, Sweden - P3-2 metaG (Illumina Assembly) | ecosystem: Environmental > Terrestrial > Soil > Wetlands > Permafrost | place: Sweden: Stordalen... | reverse complement strand
GTGCAGCTCGCCTTTTCCGATCAGATCGGCATTTCGCTGTTACTGATTCTCCCGCTCCTGAAGCTTGCATTCACGGCAGGCTGCCTGGGCAGCGGAGCTTCCGGCGGGTTGTTCACGCCAACGATGACGATCGGTGCACTACTCGGCGGACTGCTCGGACATACCTGGAATCGCATCTGGCCGGGTGCATCGATGGGCAGTTGCTCTGTCATCGGCTCGTGTGCCTTTCTCGCCGCCGCAACGCACGGACCCCTCTCGGCCCTCGTGCTGGTTCTGGAATTAACTCGTCACATTGATGCGACCATGGTTCCGATGCTTCTGGCGGTCGCCGGCGCTGTTTTTGTAGTCCGCCGAATCGAAATACGTTCGGTCTACTCCGTGCGACTGCATTTGGACGAGGCGGCAGAGCGCCCGGAGGTTCCATCGAGTTCAAACGTTGTTTGCGAAGGCTACGATGTCGTGGCGGCAGCAACGGGGTACGCCGAAATCGTCGATCTATTGCTGAACACCATCGACAACCCAAATCGGCCCATATATGTCGTTGATGACAAACAGCGACTAATCGGCCGCATTACGCAAACATCCATTTCGGCGATTCGATCGATCCCCATCCCCTTGGACGCCGTCAAAGCCGCCGATATCTTTGAGGAAGTTGACCGATTGACTTCGACAATGACTCAACAACAAATGTCGGATGCCCTTCGACGATCAAATGACGGCACGATGCCTGTCGTGGAACCCGAATCCGGACAATTGATCGGGATTTTCCGCGCAGAACCTGCTGAGATGAGCCCGTTCGACTCACTTCGTTCGCTCAGGGCATCCGACTCGGCTGAAGCCGGCCTGCCATGAGCGAGGCCGTACTCGGCCGAGTCGAATGGAGCCAGCGGGACACCAGTAGAACTCGCGACCGCGTTTTTGAGCGAATCCGGGCGTTTGCCGGTCAAGATGGCAGCTTCGATCGCGCAATTGCTTCGCCGCGCCGCGGTATTGCCCATTCCCATTCTGACTGGACGGTCATAGCCTGATAAGATGGCTTTCAAGCCCGAGATGGATAGATCCGACGCCTCCTCCCCCGTGCCCGAGAAACGAATTTGGTTGCCGGTACGTATTCGACTTTCAACGTTCCTGCCGGTGATCCTGATTGTCGTGACATTGTTCCTGATCGCTTATGGGCAATGGGCACTCTTCGGCCTGCCAGCGGTCCCTGCCAACCCCCACCTCACTCCGGAGACGGCGACTCAGCCGTATGGTTTTGCGGCCTGGATTCGTATCACCCACTATGTGAATCTTCTGTTCATGGTACTGCTGATCCGTAGCGGGCTTCAGATTCTTATGGATCACCCGCGGCTCTATTGGAACGTTCACTGCACCCCCGGCAGCGAGTGGATTCGTTTTACGCCGGTACAAGTGCCGGTGGATCGGTTCTACACCGCGAAGGATGACGCACGGTATCTGACGCCGTGGATCGGTCTTCCCGGCGGTCGCCACACACTGGGGTTGGCTCGGCACTGGCACTTTGTCAGTGCGCTGTTCTGGGTAATCAATGGCGCCATCTATGTCTCGCTCTTGTTCGCCACGAGCCATTGGCGGCGAATCGTGCCCACGTCGTGGCGCATCTTTCCCGACGCTTGGGCGGTGTTTGTCCATTACGCCACGTTCCACCCGCCGCCGGAGCCGAATGGTTACTTCCAATACAATGCGCTCCAGCAGCTCAGCTATTTCGGGGTAGTTTTCGTCCTGGCACCGCTCTCCATTTTAACCGGTCCGGCCATGTCGCCTGCGCTGGTCAACCGGTTCAGTTGGTATCGCAAGCTGCCCGGCAATCGCCAGGTCGGCCGGTCCATTCACTTCATGGTGCTCTGCGCCTACGTTGCGTTCGTCATTGCTCACGTAACCATGGTGTTCGTGACTGGTTTCGCCCGCAACATGAACCACATCGTGATCGGCACGAACACTGCTCTGCGGTTTGGGATGTACATCGGGGTCACCGGGCTTGTGATCCTTCTTCTACTAAACATCATGGCCAATTGGGCAACGTGGCTGTTCCCGCGGGCTGTGCAGCGCGTGGGCGATATGCTGGTGAACCCGGTCATTCGGCTGCTGCTCGGCGGACACGCCTCGCGGGCCGAGTACACCCGAGCCGACATCTCCTCTTTCTTCTGGCCGAACGGGAGAATGCCCACCTCGGAGAAATGGAAAGCGCTAGCCACCAACGGCTACAAGGACTATCGATTGAGAATCTACGGACTTGTCGAAAACCCGGTGGAGTTGTCGCTGGACGAAATAAAGGCGATGGGTCAGAAGACACAAATCACACAGCATCACTGCATCCAAGGCTGGTCGGGCATTGCTGAATGGGGCGGGTTGCAGATGCTGGAGTTGATGAAACTGGTCCGTCCCCTGCCAGAAGCGCGGGCGGTCCTGTTTTTCTCCTTCAGCGAGGGCACCGGCGGTGGACAGTATTATGACAGCCACACGATCGAAAACATGAACCACCCCCAGGCTCTGCTCGCCTACGAAATGAATTACCAGCCGCTCAACGACGTGCATGGCGCTCCATTGCGGCTACGGGCGGAAACGCAGCTTGGCTTCAAGATGGTCAAGTGGATTGATGCCATTGAATTCGCTAAGGATGTGAAGCACGCGTACAAGGGGGAGGGTGGCTACGCCGAGGACAACGAATTTTTCGATTCGATGGCCGACATTTGATGGAGAGAATATCTAATGGAAGAGCAAAAGCCCGAACGATTACGACAGAACCCCGAACCACGATTCGCCGCGCCGCAGCATGCGTTCAATCTGGAGGAAGTAGCGGCAAGACTCAAAAAAGAACTCCACGCCGGTGAAGCTGGGCACCGCCAGGAGACGTTGTACAAGCGCGGACCCACTTCGGTGTCGCTGTTCCTCTTCGGCCATCTTACGCGCTTGGCTCCGCATCGCGCTAAAGGTGTCGTGACCATCCATGTGCTCAAAGGCCATCTCCAGGTGACGGCCGAAGGCCACGCGAATGACCTTCACGCCGGCCATGTGCTGGTGCTGGCTCCGGGAGTTGAGCACGATGTGGTAGCGCGGGAGGAGAGTCAGATGCTTCTGACCGTGTGTCTCGACACTGGCAAGACCGAGTCATCGCAATGACCAGCGCTTCATTCACAATCTGGACCATCGGACACTCCACCCGAACGATCGAGGAGTTCATCGACCTCCTTCGCGAACATCAGATCGAAATCCTGGTGGACGTGCGGCATTTTCCCGGCTCGCGTCGATTCCCGCACTTCAATAAGCCCCAACTGGCCGACACACTGGGAACGGTAGGCATCCGTTATGAGCACTTGGTGGAACTGGGCGGTCGGCGGCCGGTCCAACCGGACTCCCCCAACCTCATGTGGCGCAACGCCTCTTTCCGCGGCTATGCCGACTACATGGAGACCCTGCGCTTTCGCGAGGGCATTGAACGGCTGTTGAAAATCGCTCGCACCGGGCGCACCGCGATCATGTGCTCGGAAGTGCTGTGGTGGCGTTGCCATCGTTCGATGATTGCCGATGAGCTTAAGGCAAACGGGGTACGGGTGCTCCACATCATGGCTTCTCGAAAAACGCAGGAGCACCCTTACACTTCGGCGGCCCGTTTGGTCGACGGGCGACTCTCCTACGAAATCCCTTCTTTATTCACCCCCGATCCACTTCAACAGGAGACCCAGCCGATGACGCACAAATTTAAAGTGGGAGACCATGTAGAATGGAACTCTGAAGCAGGCCGCGTTCGCGGGACGATCAAAAAGCGGATCACCTCTGAAATCACGTTCAAGGGATACACTGTCCACGCCTCAAAGAATGAGCCGCAGTATTTGATCAAGAGCGACAAAACGGACCACATGGCGATGCATCGGGGCTCGGCCCTAAATAAGATCGCCAAGACCAAAACCTGATTCGAGTATTCGACTTTTGCGGAAATGGTCAGGGACGGCCTGCGACCGTGGCGCGAGCAGAGAATGTGCAACGCTCTTCACAGATTTGCATCTTTCCGACGAACGGCTCGCAACCAATCTAAGCCGGTTCAGTGAAACAAGCTGGCTACGGTGAATAGACGTTAGAAATAAACCTGCTTCAAGTCCCTGTGGACACGCCGTCCATTCGGGCGATAGATTTGGCAGGATGCTTCTGCTGAACATTCAATCCTCGCCGCGCGGGCCAAAATCCGCATCCATCGCCGTGGCTGATGCCTTCCTTGAAGCGTATCGGAAAAACTGTCCCGGTCTCATTGTCGACACGCTGAACGTGTGGGACGAGAAGCTACCGGAGTTCGACAGTCAGGCAATTGGCGCCAAGTACAAAGCGATCAACAAGCAACCAATGGATAGCGCAGAAGCAGCAGTGTGGGAACGCATTCAGGAGCTGGCAGGCCGTTTTCAGCGGGCGGATCGCATTGTGCTGGGCGTCCCTATGTGGAATTTTGGTCATCCCTATAAACTCAAGCAGCTGATTGACTTGGCGTCGCAGCGCAACATGCTATTCACAAATGACGGCAACGGGTACGGCCCATTACTCCAAACGCCGCGGGCCTTGGTGATCTATGCTCGCGGTGGCACCTTCACGGAGGATTCGCCGTCGCCGGCTTCGCGCTTTGACCATCAGGAAGACTTTCTCGATTTTTGGCTGAACCTGATCGGAGTTCAAGAGGTCAGGACCCTGATTGTGGAGACGACAAGTTGGCGAGGCCAAGAGCAAAGCGATCGGAGCATCGCACGCGGAAAAGCGGAAGCGATTAAAATGGCGTTGGACTTCTGATGAAAAATGACGTTTTCCTCAAACGAGCGCCTTTTTTGACCTTGGTTCGCAAAACCGGGTAGTTATTCAATGGTCCCTATTTAGATTCGCAGCGCCACCATTCCTCATCGGCAAAGATGCGTGACATCTGACGCAGGGGAACTTTTACTCGGAACCGCGGGTTCGCAGATTCGGCAGAAAAATTCCCCAGACTTTCACCAAGTGTGGGTTACTGCCACAAGCTTGGGCTGCCGCCGCGGGTATACTCTGAGATTTTGAGATGAAAATTGGAGCCACGGGGAATCGAACCCCGATTTGCTGAATGCGATTCAGCCGTCATCCCGTTAGACCATGGCCCCGGTCAAGCGAGGCGACGATCCTAGCGACATCGCCGGGGCGGTTCAAGATGACGGTGCGATCGACCCAAGACCTCCTCCTCGCGCAGAAACCATGAAAGCCGGGTCTCGCAAGCGGCGGAGCGGTTAGGAACAATGTTCCTGCTTTGGCGAGCAAAGAAAAAATTTCACGCCGAGACGCAGAGAAATGCTCTCAATAGCTCGCGGCTTCGGCGATTCGGAAGGGCGGGCCGAGGCTCGGTCTGCCCGATCCCTGCTCGATCCGGACGACCGCCCAACGCTGGCTTGGATTCTTTGAAAGGATCATCACGCGTCCATACGCGCCATGCTCAGCGAGGATCTTCGGCATCTCGCGGTTGGTGTCGTACGCGTATTTCGTATCGATCAAGAGCCCGCCGTCTTCGGTACGGCGCGATCGGATACCCACGATGAAATCCGGATAGAAGCCGCTCCCTGATTCCAAAAGCACGTTGATCGACCACGGCTTTCGCGGTGGGTTTCGATGCCACCAGAGCACCGTCCTCGTGTCATCGCTATCCAAATAATCGCCGAAGCTTCTTTCCCAGTTGTTCAAACCTTCTGGAAACACGCCATAGGCGTTCAGCCTCGATCGCGGCAACGGAACTTCCGAATCGATCTTCTCTGGTATTGGGTCGGCGTCACGGATTTCCGCGGTAGCAGCCATCGCGGCCTTCTGCGCGTTTCGCAGCAACTCCGGGTGCTGTGACAACATGATGTCGAGATATTCGCTCAATCGTTGCGAGTCGGTGGCATCATCGACACCACGCCCGTCGAGAAGAACGTGCAGGCGGTGCGTGAGCGCTCGGCGGAGTTCTTTCGCGCTGAAGATGCCCGATCGCAACAATTCCGCTTGCGCTTTTCGCTGCATCTGCTCCAGCGACGGAAGAGCGAATCCCAACTCCGTCTGAAGGTGATGCGTGAAGATTTCCAGCGTCAACTTCTGAACGCGAACGCGGTCTCGGTTCAAGATTGTGTTCAACAACTGCTCTGCTGACACAAAGAATCGCTGGGCGCAATCCTCTTCCGTGACGTCGCGATCTTCCGGAAATTCCTGGGACTTAAAGCGTCGCGGCACGTCTGGCCGTAGCGGGTAATGATATCGGCCTTCGGGTGGTGGCGCGCTGAGCAACGCTCGCACGGCGCCGCGGACCTCTTCTGGCGTCCGCGCAGTTGCAAAGAGCAGCGACTGCCTTGCATCCAGATTCGTTTCGTCGTTTAGATCGACTGCCGCGGGCGGGATGAAAATTGCCCCCGCCGGCGGCACCGGCGTCAGCATCATCTGCCCGTCGGCGCCCAGCGATTGCACGAGGTCACGATCTCCTACGCGCACGATCACAGTGGTGGGACTCACCGTGGCATACGCCGTCTGCAATTGGTTGATTCGCTGTCCGGCGGTGTCCAGGCCCTGCTGCGCATCGATGTCCGCCAGCAGCACGTATCCATATTTGAGCGCGTCTGGGAGTGTCTTTCCCTGAAGCCGGCGGTGTACGCGAAGAATCCGCCCGACGAGTTGGACGCCAAAATCCTCGTCGCGGGCGGCTCGCATGGATACCAGCGTCCACGCGCGCGGGGCGTCGAATCCAAGGGCGACCGCCATTTTAAAGATCAGCACCTCGCGCGTTTCGTCGTTCGCCAGCGCCAGCAAACCCGCATCGGGTTCATCGGCGGTGTGGGTCGCGATTTGTGCTTCGGTAAAACCGCATGCGATCAGCTTTTCCTTCGCGCGCTCGACCGACTTCGGCTTCGAATCGACCTGCACCAACAGCAGCGGCGTCAGGTTCACCCCCATGCGCTGCAATTCCGCTTTCAGGAACTGATGCAGTGTTCTCGCTTCACGAAGCGCCGTCGTTTCAAAGTCAACGAGGGCGTCAGTTCCCTCCTCGGTGCGCCACGCGACGCACTTGATTCCGTTCTTGATCAGTCCCGCGCCCGGCCCGCTGCCAACGGCGTCGGCGCGGCTGATGCTGACGCGATGCAGATTTCCAATCTGCATCCGCTCTTCCAGATCGCGCAGGTCCGCGTCATCCGGCGTCGCGGTTACCAGAATCGTGTACTCCGGTGTCAGCACGCTTCGAAAGAAGATCGCCGCCTGCGTTTCCCCGTGGAATCCGTGATGCGCTTCGTCGACGACCACGCCGATGCGAAACCCTTGCTCGCGCAGCATCTCGATCAATTCGTCAACGCTTGGATTTTGCTCGCCGCTCTGTCGGACGTTACGGCGGTCGCGCACGCGGGTGGCGACCGTCTGCCATGTGGTGACGAACACATCCCCGCTCCGTGTGCCGATCCCGTTGCGGTCTTCACCGAGCGTGCGCAGGCGCAGCCCGTGAAACTGCTCGCGCAAAAACGCTGCTGACTGATCCACCACACCCTTGAATGGCGCAAACCAGAACCAGACCACGCGATCCAGCGACGACAGCTTCTCGACGATGTACCCGGCCATCAGCGTCTTGCCCGATCCGGTGGGGGCTTCGATCAGCAGATAGCCGTTATCGTGAATCGCCGCGGCGCGGCCCTGCTCGTCAGCGCCCGCGGCGTCGAGCATCTGACGCGCGCGGTCGAACACCGCGACTGCGCTCTCGATCGCCTGCTCTTGAAATGCTTTGAGGGTCTTGATTGCCATGACGGGTCCAGGGCCCACCGCCGACGATTTCGGGATGCAAATTTGGTGGCCGGCCCGGTCAGGCGCGAGCTGCGCCAGAGCGACGGCGCCGCGCTTTCGACGGCTTCTTCTTTCGAGCGGGCGACGAAAGTCCGAGTTCCCGCTTGACCTGCTCCCAGGGAATCAGCGGTTTGCCCGCATTGCGGCGCTTGGCCTCTTCGAGAATGCGAGCGTCTTCGGCGTCTTCCAGGCGATCGAGCAGCGCCACGTAATCCTTTCTCGGGACAACCACAAACTCCTCTTTGCCATTGCGGATCAAGACATCGTAGTTTTTTGGGTGCATGCTTGCCTTTCACGTCGCTCGCGGAATCACCGGCGCAAAAGTGATACTCTTGTGCGAACGCCTTTTAGCGAGTTACGCGCGCGAGCCCCTGCGTTTACGCTTGGCCGGCGTCATTCCGAGTTCTTCCTTGATCTCGTCAAGCGTGTACGTCGGAGCGTTCGCGTTCTTCTTTTTCGACGCCTCGATAGCGCGAAAATCGGCTTCATCCTCCAGTCGCTCCCGCATTGCCTCGAAGTCCTTCTCGGGGACGATGACAAAGCGCTCCTTCCCGTTGCGAACCAGCACGTCATACTTCGTTTTCAACATGGATCACCTTCTTAGTCATACGCTTCGGAGCGATGCTTAATATCGTGGATAATGATTGTACGTCCATCGACATCAAACAGAACACGCCAGTCGCCCACGCGCAGTCGATAGTTCGGCACAAATGCCTTGAGCCGCTTCACGTCCCCGGCCAAATCGTTCCGCATCCGTTCAATCTTGCCCACCATGCGCCGCGCAACATCCGGAGACATCGCTTTGAGCGCTGCGCGGGCTGCCTTCAGAAAGATGATGTCGTAGATCATTGCGCCGACTTGCCCTTACGAGCTAAATCCTCACGCCAAACCGCCGCGCCAGGCTCTCCGGAACCGCTTCCACCTGCACGTTCTGCTCAGTGCGCAGGCGCTGCTTCACCAGGTCCGGCTGCCAGGTGTAGACGATGCACACCGCGCTCTGGCGAACGGTCTTCACCAGCGTTCGCCCGTCACGGGCGCGGAAGTGGGGCACGTAGATCAGCCGCTGGTCGTCGTAATCGGTGTGAAGGATCGGCTTGTCATCGAACGCCGTAAGCGTCGGACCGTGGGTGAGCTGTAGCGCCGTCCAGACTTGCGGGTGATCGATCTCGGTCAGCTTTCCGTGCGCGATGCGGCGGCAGCGCAGATAAGCGAAGTCCCCGCCGAGGCCCGGCGTGGCCGCCTGTCCCGAGCTTGTCGAAGGATACCCTTCGATCACCCGCCGAACCCGCGTCGCGCAAACATCACGGCACAGATTCTTTTCCGGCTCGTCTGCCGTCGCTTCCGTGCTCGATACGAGAATTACCCGACGATTGCCGCCGTCTTCTTTGTTCAGCTTGTGAACCGCGTGAGCGGTTGTGCCGCTGCCGGCGAAGAAGTCGACGACGAGATCGTCCGGGCCGGCACCCTGGGCAACCAACTGCCCGACGAGTTCGACGGGCTTCGGAAAAGTGAACACCTTAGGCCCCAACACGCGGGCGAGCTCCTTCGTGGCTTCAACGTTTCCGGGAGCGTCCAACACCGTGGAGAACCCCATGTATGCCGACTGCATGTCCGTCTGATAGCGTTTGAGTCGAGGTCGGCCTGTGGGCTTTGCCGGCCAAAGGATGCGAGCCGAGTTTATCAACGTGTTCATTCGTTCTTGGCCGTAGATCCAGCCGCGGGAGGGGTGTGGGGGAAACCTCGTGCCATCCTTTGGATGGATGATGTCGTAGTGTAGATTTGGTCGCTCCGTCGCGTTCGCCAGACCCGTCAAATTATCGCTCATCCACGGCCCCAGCGGATCGCCGTCCGGGTTAGCATATTTCGTCAGATCTTTCGACTGACCACGTAGGCGGCCGCTCGCGCTCGCGGAGTAAGAAATAACGTATTCGTGGTCACCCGACACTCCGTTCAGATTTCGACTATCGGCTGCGGTTCGCCTTTTCCAAATGAAGTTACCCACGAAATTTGACTCGCTGAACACGGACCTCATTAGAAAGCAGAGACTCGGCATCTCGTTGTCATCGATCGACACGAAGATCAATCCATCTTGCGCCAGCAGATCCTTGGCAAGGGTAAGCCGCTGGTACATGAACTCGCACCACTTGGAGTGCCGCCAGAGGTCTTCCTTGTCGACGAAGTGATCGTTGTAGACGAAGTCCTTGTTTCCGGTGTTGTATGGCGGATCGATGTAGATGCACTTGACCCGGCCGGCGAAGGTCATGCGGAGGTAGCGGAGGGCGTCGAAATTGTCTCCCTCGATGATGAGGTTTTTCCAGGGGCCTTGCTGGCCGCACGATAGATCGCGGTCGAGATCGAGCGCGACAAAATCCTGGTTCAGCGCTTTGTCGCGCTCAATCTCATTTGCTTCCCACACCAGCCCAAACCGCGTGGCGTCGCGCCGATCGCGCGATTCCAGCAGACGAATCAGTTCTTCCTTGCTGAGATCGTCGTATTTCTTACTGGCCATGGTCACCGAATGGAGATGGATCGCCGAATCAGGTCTCGAGGAAATCCCCCAGAAGATTCGTGATTATATCTACAGCGAATCATCCTGCCTTGCGCAGACGCCCGACAGGTTTTGGGGTGGGTCTTGATCGAGCTTTGCGCGCTACCGGGGCCGGTGAAGCGAGCGCCAGGCTTTCGATCAAAGCGCGCGGGAGTTTGCCCTTTCCGATCACTCGCTTAGCGTCGAGGATTTCAATCCCCACCAGCCGCTCCTGCTCGTCGAAATCCAATGCCATGTCTTCGTTCAGGCAGACCGTGCGAACCTTGTGATGGCCGTCGATCAGGTAGATGTACATCGCGTCCACTTCTTCGTCGTAGGTAATCTTCATGGTTCACCTGCCGTCCAATTCAGAAGAAGAACGTATACACCGCGAGGCGCATCGCCGCTATCCCCGGCTGTCGCCGGCGTGCTCAATCGTCTCAGGCTTTCCAGTTTCGCTTGAAATTGCGTTCACTTGCGTTGCTGGCGGTTTTCGGGTGCTTGATGGGTTTGTGGAGGGCGTGTATCGTTCGCGGCTTTCCCTGGCCGGGACGAAATGGGTGCCCGGCTGGATGAATGCCCGAAATTACAGGAGTTAATGTGCCCCCGGAATTCCGCCGCCGCTCTCACTTGTTTACCAGCGAATCAGTCACGATGGGCCACCCGGATAAGGTGGCGGATCAGATCAGCGACGCCGTTTTGGATGCGCTGTTGACGCAGGATCCGCGGTCGCGCGTGGCGGTGGAGACGCTGGTGACGACGGGGCAGGTGGTGCTGGCCGGGGAAGTGACGACCAAGGCGTATGTTGACGCCGCCCAGATCGCTCGCGACACCATCAAGGAGATCGGCTACGTCCATCCGGAAATCGGCTTCGACTTTCAAAGCTGCGGCGTGCTGACCGCGATTCACAGCCAATCGCCCGATATCGCCCGCGGCGTCGATAAAGCCGAGGATGACGATCATGAGCAGGGGGCCGGCGACCAGGGCTTGATGTTCGGCTATGCCACCGACGAAACCGAAGAGCTGATGCCGCTGCCGATTCACCTGGCGCATCGCATCGTCGAGCGGCTGGCGCTGGTTCGCGAGAAGGGGAAGCTGCCCTGGCTTCGCCCCGACGGCAAGAGCCAGGTAACGATTGAATACGAGAACGAGCAGCCGGTGCGGGTGCACACGATTGTCGTCTCCACGCAGCATGATGAGAGCGTGCTGGATCGCAAGAAGGATGTCGTTAACGAGAAGGCCAAGCGCGAGATCATCGAGCAGGTGATTCGGCCGACGATTCCGAAGAAGCTGTGGAGCGATGACATCATCTTCCACATCAACCCGACGGGGAAGTTCGTCGTCGGCGGGCCGCACGGGGACACGGGGCTGACGGGCCGCAAGATCATCGTCGACAGCTACGGCGGCCGCGGCGCACACGGCGGCGGGGCATTCAGCGGCAAGGACCCGTCGAAGGTCGATCGCAGCGCGTGCTACATGGGGCGTTACATCGCGAAGAACATTGTGGCCGCGGGGCTGGCGCGCAACTGCGAAGTGCAGCTTGCCTACGCGATCGGCGTCGCCCAGCCGGTCAGCGTTACGGTGAGCACGGAAGACACTGGCGTGATTCCGGAGGACCAGATCGCGGATTTGATTCGTGAGCATTTCCCGCTGACGCCGCGAGGGATCATCAAGCATCTGGATCTGCTGAAGCCGATCTACAAGCAGACCGCCCGTCATGGGCATTTCGGCCGGCCGAACGTCAATGGGTTCTTCAGTTGGGAGAAGACGGACAAGGCGGAATCGCTGGCCAAGGCGGCGGGGATTTCTAAGAAGAAGTAAGGCATCCGTGACATGGGCTTCCAGCCCATGCGGAACGATCTTCAACTGCAATGTGCGTTTGTTTTCGATTGATCAAGCTCGAAGCGCAGCGCGAGTTTTGGGATTGCTTGTAGGTTGAGAACCTTCTGAAACCGCGAGCGGCGAGCGTGGGTTTTCCGGTTGGTGCGGTTTCTGAAAAATGAAAGTCGCTTGCATGGGCTGGAAGCCCATGTCACAAACGCTTTTTGGCACGGCCACGCGATTGCGTGGCCGTGTGCGTTGGTGGATGCTGAGGCGCCATGGAACTTTTGAAAACGATTTGTTCGATACCGGCGGCGCCGTTTGCGGAAGAGCGGGTAATTGCGTTTGTCAAAGAGTTTGCGAAGGCGCGAAAGCTTCGATTCACGAGCGATCGGCATGGGAACATTCTGCTGGAAGTTCGCGGGCGATCGCGGTCGGCGGCGCGGTGGGTGTTCACGGCTCACATGGATCATCCGGGATTTGTAGCCGAGAAGATGCTGGATCAGAACACACTTCGATGTGCGTTTCGCGGCGGAGTTCGCAAGGAATTCTTCGCCGGAAGTCGCGTCAGGTTCTTCGACGCGGATCGCGAAATCATTGGCATGGTTCAGAGCGTTCATACGACCGGCAAAGACCCTTATCCCGATCGCGCGACGCTGAACGTGCCGCGACCCGTGGCTGTAAGGTCGATTGGCATGTGGGACGTCGGCCCGGCAAAGTTCAACGGCCGGCGGCTTTACAGCCGGGTGTGCGACAATCTCGCCGGAGCGGCGGCGATACTGACCATGCTCGACCGTCTGCATCGGAAACCGGCCGAATCCACGGTGGCCGTGTTACTCACGCGGGGTGAGGAAGCAGGATTCATCGGCGCGATCGGGGCGGTGAAATCGGGTGAATTGCTGAAGCCGACGGATCGGCTGATTGTGACGGAGTGCTCGGCACAGCAGCCGTATGCGAAGCAGGGGGATGGAGCGATCATTCGCGTCGGCGATCGCACCAGCATTTTCAACTCAGCCCTGACGGCGTTCGTTACCGCGCGGGCAACCGAGCTGTCGAAGAACCGAAAGTCGCTGAAATTTCAGCGCGCCCTCATGCCGGGCGGGACGTGCGAAGCGACTGTCTACGATGCCTACGGCTACATCGCCGCGTCGGTGTGCGTCGCGCTGGGGAATTATCACAATATGGACATCGCCGCGAAGCGGATCGCCGCGGAGTACATCGATGTCAACGATTGGCAAGCGATGGTTCAATTATTCGAGCAACTGGCCGCGCGCGGGCACGCGTTTGAAGGGGGTCACCAGGAGTTGAAATCGCGACTGGAAAAGCGCTTCGCGAAATTGGAAAAGCTGCTGTAAATTTCAGATTCGAGCCGGTTCAGCGGCAATCTCCAACGCCGAAACTTCGAGTTCATTGCCGCCGCGAATATCGGGTGTCGGCGAATTGCACGCCGGGCAGCACAAGCGTTGCATGGATGGGATCGTGCGCTGGGCCTCACAAACAGAGCACCACGCGACGATCGGCATCTCTTCGATAACGAGTTTGGAATCCGCGAGAAGCGACTCCTCTCGCGCAAGCTCATAGGCCGACAGCAGCGCCGCTTTCACGACGCCGCTGAGTGGTCCGAGGCGCAGGTGCACGGCAATAACGCGCGCATCAAGCCGCTCGGCTTCCTCAGAAGCTACGTCGATGATGCTCATCGCGATCGACAATTCGTGCATGGGCCGTCACATCCGCGACATTCGAATATAGCGGCGAAGCTCCGGAAAGACCCAGATGAATCCAAGGACCCCCAGCCCGAGCAGGATGATGCCGCCGATGCCGGCGGGCTTTTTCAAGCGAGCCATCGGGCAGCTTGCGGCGCTGGGCGCGCCGTGAATCGCTTCACGGATGCGTTCTGTCAGGGAATACATGGAGTGGCCTCCTGAGGGTTGTCGACCAGTGTAGAAGAAAGTTCGTTGACGAGCGATTCCACGAGCTCGATCGCGCCATCGACGGCGGCAGCCACCGGCGCGCTCATTTCCAGCGGCATGTCCATTCCGTCGTCATCATCGGCTGGCACACTCGAGGGTTGGCAGCCAATGATAACCACGCGCCGCGGCTTCGCACCCATCGAAGCGGCAGTTTGCAGAACCTTGACGGGATCCATCGAGTGCGTGTCGATGGCGACCGGCGCGTCGCTGGATGTTTCAAGCCGCGGCTCAAGAACGAATAACGTGCCGGGCGGTTCATTGGGCCGGGGAACCGCATCGATCAGAATTGCCGCGTCGCAAGTGTCGACGAGCGCGTAAGCCAAATCGAGTCCGCGGATTCCGAAGTCAACGACACGCACATTATCGGCATGCGGCCGGCGCAGCAGCCGCTGCGCGACTTCTGATCCGAAGGCGTCATCGCCAAGAAAGATGTTGCCGATCCCGGCGACGAGGATTCGCGGCTCTGATGTCATTGGGCCGCCTCGACGATCTCCACTTCCTCAGGGCTGAAGAAGAATCGATGGCCTGGTTTTCCATCGAAGCCGAAGTCGCGGCCGGGGTCATCGTCAATCGTCACCGCCAGGTGAATTCGATTTTCAAAGTCCTGCTCGATCGAGGCGATGGTCGCCGCTTTGCCGGCCAGGGCGATGTCCATGATATCGCCGCCTTTACGCGGGCGCAGCCGCACACGATCGCCGGGCTTGAGCTCGATGCCGGCTGCGAGCACGCGCTGGAGCTGCTTGTGTTCCTCCATGGGGTCCCAATTATCCATGGTGCGCCTCCGAGCCGGCGGGGCGAAGCACGCCGTGCAGATTCATCAACTGCTCTCGTGCGAGAGATTCGGTGCGGGCGAGCATTTTGGCGGCCATCGGATCAGTTGCCGTGGCTTGCCGTTTTTCTTCGTCGGTCAGCGTCATGATTCGCAGCGTGAGGATTTCATCGATCTCGCACCCGTCGAAAAGATCGCCGGGGCTTTCGGGCGCGATCTGTGGGTAGTCGGACAGAATGATCGGCGACACGAGGAGCGTGTCAGTTGAGCCGGGATTACCGACTAGAACCGGCCAACAGCCGGTGCTCTGGCAAATTTCAGCCAGATGTCGAAGCTCCGCGGGCGGATCGGTCATCGAAACAAATCCCCCGCGTTCACTGGTCAGCACGAGGTGCGTTGAGACAAGCGACCGCATTAGCGCCGCGTCGCGATCGGCGAAGTCGCGGCGATCGAATTCCGTTTCATTCGTCACGCGAACGGTGAACTGATAAACGCCGGTCACTTTCTGCTCGACGGCAATTTCTATTGCGCCCTCGATCTGAATCTGCTCGCGCACGATTCGGCCGACCGAGACGCCGTTGTGATTCAACGGCTCTACCGTCCGGCGCGCTGGGAAGACAAAATGCTCCCGGCGCGGCGGGTGCGGCAAACGCAAATCATCCACTCCAACGGCTCGTTCGACGGCTTCCTGCCAAGGCTGATAAGTGCGATCGCCCACCTGAAGCGATGGCACGCGCTCGAAATCACCGGCCTGCTCGATCGAGCGCTCCACCAGATGCAGGAAGCGCACTTTCACCGAGAGGCTCATGTCGGCGCTGGCTTGAATCAGGCATTGCATCTGCATCGACCACGGATCTGAACCCTGATTTTCTTCGCTGAACGCGCGGGGATAGAGCCCGCCAAACGTCCATCGCTGCCGCGTCTTCACCGAAGGCCGGTAGGGATACAAAATGTATCCCTCGTACAACACTGCCTGCGCGATTTGATCGACCAACGGGCGGCTCATTGCGTCACCTCGCTGGAGGAGGTCGATTCATCGAGAAGCCGTTCCAGAGCCTGATCCCAGGTGGCGATCGCATTATCGCTTTTGAATGCCGACAATCGATCGAACAGATCCTTCCGGAGGCACAGCCATGCCGTATTCGGGTAGTACAGCTCCATCATCTGCTTCCACACGCTGACCGGAAGCCGAAACGTCGCTTCCTTTTCCCAAGAAATTTGCGCCGTCTGCAGAGCCAGATCCGCGCCGGCATAAAAGATGGTGCCGCTGAAGAGGAACGACAGCGGAACATCGCCCGCTTCGAGAGCGGCGAAGTATTTGGTAGCGGCGACGTTGAAGTCGTAGGTGCACGGGAGAATCAGGTCGATCAGGGTGTCGTCAGCGAAGGCCGGCACGGACGTCACGGTGTTCGTCCAGAGCATGCTGCGCAAGGTCTGCCCCCAGCGATGCGGCTCGCCGAACAGCTCGTGCAAACCCTCTTGCTCGTCGGGCTGATAGCGACGCTGCGCCGGCTCGATCCGCACCTGACAGCGAAGCAGGATGTTGTGAATCGCCGGCGATTGCTCGGCTGCTGATTGCGTAATCCGCAGCTTGAACGCCAACTGCGGCGTGGCCGCATACGGGATCGCCTGCACGCCCTCGATTTGAAATTCCAGATCAGGCATGAGCGCTCGTTTCGATTGATCGGCGTTTGAGGTCTTCAAAGAATGTGACGATCCGCTTCCAGACTTCCGTACCGCCCGACAGGCCGCGCCAGTGGGTGCGAATTACGCCGACGAGCTTGAAGCATTCGTCGATGGGAGCGCGATAGCATTCCCGCGCGCCATGAACGCGATTGACCAGCAGCGCTTCCACGTCCGCATCGAGCGCCCGCAGAGCGGGATTGTCGCGAACGATTCCATCCCAGGCCTCGGCGGCCAGCATGGCCTCGGTCGGCCCGGCGGGGCTGGGATAAACCGCGATCGTCTGATCGTGCGTCGTGCTGTGCAGAAAGAACGCGAGCGCGATCGGAACACCGAGCCCCGCCCACTGCTCGTCGGACATCGTGAAGTCAGACCAATGCTCGATCCGCCGTGGAATTCGCAAGTAGCGGGTGCCGTGACTGGTTTCGAACAGCGTCGCGCAGGCATCGCACGCGCACACAATTGCCCGGCTCTTGGGCTCCAGCAGGTGCTGATGATTCTCAAACAGCGGCGCAGCGCATATTTCACAGATCTCGCGCCTGGGCCGCGGCCGACTGAATCGGCGCAAGGCGGCGATTGGATTCTGTCCCGGCAATCGTGGGGTGTCGACGGATTCCATGATGTCCTAAGCCGGCGGCATCTCGGGCATGCGCGGGTCGATCGGACCTTTGCTCTCGGCATTGATGCTGGTCGAGTCGCGGGCCGAGCGGTAGCCGTTCTTTCCTTCCTCTTCGCGGCCGGCTTCGCGACCTCGATGGAATACAAGCTCTTCACCCTTATGGGTGCCGGGAATATGCGTCGGCTTCGGCGGATTTGAATAATTCATACGGACGCTCCTTGCAGATCATGAAGTTTCGCGGCGCTGGCCAGTAATCCCTGGATAGGAACAAAACCGCCGGTGGAGGTGCTGTCATCCTTGATATGAATCGCCGTCGCATCCGGCGCGCGATTCAACACGGCTTGCTCAACGGAACTTTTCAGCGTCGCGGCGGTGGACTTGCACCCCTTGGCGGTTCCGGTCATCGCAAGCTGTACAACGCCGTTCTCGCTCACGCTCAGCAGCTCGACATCGCGTCCGTGCGAAATCAGCGACGGCCGAACCTTATCCAGCGCGGCCCGCACGCGCGTCGGCAGATCGTGCGGATGCAATCCGTAAAGCACAAGCAAACTACTGGCCAAATCATCTGAAGCGATGTCATCGACGATCGCCTGCGCGGCGGCGCCGCCATTTGAAAGTCGATCGACGATTCGGGCGATCGCCGCACTGTGGAAGTCCATCAATCCCTGAATGATCTGAGTCGTCTTCTCCCGCGCCGCGGGATCGGCGATCGATTCCACATCCTGCAGCAAGGCGTCGAGCTGCTGCATCTGCGATTGAAACTCATTGTTGTCAGCCGAGTGATTCATCAGGCTCCTTCTACTGTTTCTGCGCGCCGAACATCGGCATATGACGCACTTCAAGAAGCTTGGCGTCTCCCTTGAACATATGCACGCCGCACGGCAGGCAGGGGTCGAAGCTGCGAACCGCGCGCATGATATCGATTCCCTTGAACTTGTCCGGCGGGTTCTCCTCGAAGATCGGCGTGTTCTGTACCGCATCCTCATATGGGCCGGGCGTACCAAATGAATCACGCGGGCTCGCGTTCCAGGGTGTCGGTGGATACGGGTGATAATTGGCGATCTTTCCGCCGCGAATCACGACGTGATGCGAGAGCACGCCGCGCACGGCCTCGTGGAATCCGCAGCCGATCGCTTCATCTGGAACTTTGAACTCGGTGAAAGTCTTGGTGTTGCCGGCGTAGAGCTCCTTCATCGCCTGCTCGCAGAAGTAGAGCGCGCAAGCGGCGGCATACGCTTGGAAGTACGTGCGGGCGCGATCGCGTTCGATCGCGTTGCTCCACTGTGGAATTTTCCACTCGAATTCGACTTCCGGTTTTGTGGCCGATTTCGGCAGGTAAATCTTGACGCTGCTGCCGGTGGCTTTGATGTAGCCGATGTCAACGAGGCCGGCGAGGGCAGTAGACCAAAGCCGCGCGATCGGGCCGCCGCCGGTGTCGAGCGCCAGGTGATCGCCGGTGCGTTTGTCATACCATCGCGGCGACATCACCCACGTGTACTTATCTCCAAAGTCGCGCTTCTGCGGCTTGGGGGTTGTCGTTTGGTTCCATGGATGACGTTTGTCAATTGGATTTCCAAGCGGATCATGGGAGACGAATGTCGGTGCGCGATCCTGCCAATCCTGATAGAACGAGCTGCCGAGCAAGATGCGGATGCCGAGGTTGATGTCCACCAGATTGTTGGTGACGAGCTGGCCGTCGACCACGACGCCGGGCGTGACGAACATCGACTTGCCCCACTCGCCCATCCGCTCGTAGGTGTAGTCGCAGACGTTGGGGTCATTGAATGATCCCCAGCAGCCGAGCAGCACGCGGCGCTGGCCGACTTTTTCATACCCCAGCAGAGCTTTGTAGAAGAAGTCGAACAGATCGTCGTGGAGCGGCACGACTTTCTTCATGAACTCGACGTACTTCATCAGGCGGGTGAGGAAGTCAGTGAAGAGTTGGATTGTCGGCACGGTGCCGACGCCGCCGGGATAGAGCGTCGATGGGTGAACGTGCCGGCCTTCCATCAGGCAGAACATCTCCCGCGTCAACCGGCTCATCTGGAGCGCCTCGCGATAGAACTCGCCAGTGAAAGGATTCAGCGATCGCATGATATCCGCGATTGTCTTGAACCCATGTTCCTTGGCGTGGGGACACTCGGTTTTCTCGGCCAGCGCCAGCACGCCGGGGTTGGTCTCTTTGACCATCTGCTCGCAGAAGTCGACGCCGACGAGATTGTCCTGATAGATATTGTGATCGAACATGTACTCGGCGGCCTCGCCGAGATTGATGATCCATTCGGCCATCGGGGGCGGCTTGATGCCGAAGGCCATGTTCTGGGCGTAGCAGGCGCAGGTGGCATGGTTGTCGCCGCAAATTCCGCAGATTCGGCTGGTGATGAAGTGGGCGTCGCGCGGATCTTTGCCCTTCATGAAAATGCTGTAGCCGCGGAAGATCGACGAGGTGCTGTAGCACTCGGCGATGCGCTTCTTCTCGAAATCGATCTTGGTATAAATTCCCAGGCTGCCCACGATGCGGGTGATCGGATCCCAGCTCATCTCGACGAGCTTGGACGAGGTGCCGGGCTGCCCGGCATCTTTATTTGGGAGTACATCTGTTTTGTCGGCGAATTGCGAGCCGGTTAGTGTCGTGGTCATCGGCGAACTCCTTGAATCAATCAGCCGTGGTAGGTGGTGGGGCGATAGCCGGTGGTGAGTTGCTCACCGCGATGACGCCACTTCGGTTCCTTATTGACGCTGTGGTTGGTGATGCGCCGGAGGTTTCGGATGATGCGTCCATAGACGCCGCTGGCCGCCGAAGAAAAACTACCGCCGGGCGGCTCATCCATGAATGGCATGAATTTGTCGGGAAAGCCCGGCATGGTGCAGGCGATGCAGATGCCGCCGACATTCGGGCAACCGCCGATGCCGGCCATCCAACCGCGTTTGGTGACGTTGCAATTGACGACCGGGCCCCAGCAGCCGATTTTCACGAGGCATTTCGGCGAGCCATATTCGTGGGCGAAATCGCCTTGCTCGTAATACCCGGCTCGGTCGCACCCTTCGTGAACCGTTTTGCCAAAGAGCCAGGTGGGGCGAAGCTGCTCGTCCAGCGGAATCATCGGGGCGATGCCGGCGGCCTGGTAAAGCAGGTAGAGCACCGTCTCCATGAAGTTGTCGGGTTGCACCGGGCAGCCGGGAACATTGACGACCGGAAGGCCCGCGGCCGAGCGCCACTTCCAGCCGAGATAGTCTGCCAAACCCATCGCGCCCGTTGGGTTCCCTTGCATCGCGTGGATGCCGCCATACGCGGCGCAGGTGCCTATCGCGATCACCCCGAAAGCTTTGGGCGCCAAGCGATCGATCCATTCGCAGGTTGTGATCGGCTGGCCCGTGACACTATCGGTGCCCATCGCGGCCCAGTAGCCTTCGCTTTTGATGCTCTCATTCGGAATCGACCCTTCGACAACGAGCACGAACGGATCAAGCTCTCCAGCCTCGGCTTGATACCAGTAATTCATGAACTCATCGCCGACTTCATACGCCAGCACGGGGTTGTGCAGATGAACCTTCGGCAAGCCCGGAATCGCGCCGAGGATGACGTCTTCGATGCTCGGCTGCGATGCGGCGGTAACGGAAACCGAATCGCCGTCGCAGCTCAATCCAGCCGTGATCCAGATGATGTGGACATCTTTCACGGCAGGTGGCTTCTGCGTTCTGGCGCCATAGAGTGGCGAAGTAATATTTCCATCAGGCATGATCGAACATCCTTTCTGACAAATCGCGTCCAAGGCCTGCGCCATTTGCGATTAATTGGGAACCGGGCGCGCATGGCCGAACTTGATCAACGCAACGAAGACCGAACCCCCGAATGCATTTCCAACCGTTGCCCAGAAGAGAAAGCGAAAGAAGTCGCCGAAGGTGACGCCCTGGTGGGCGAACATCGCAGCCAGAACTTCGACGGTTCCGAGCACAACGTGATGAAGTCCGCCCAGACCGATGGCGGCGGTTACCATCCAGACAATGACGATCTGACTGATCGTGTCGCGCGCCGCCGAAACCATCCACGACAAAAGTCCCATGAGCCAGCCCGCGAGAATCGCGCTGAGCAGGATGACGTGGCCGCCGTGGTCGATGAGCCGATGCCCGATGACGCCGAACGATTCGGGTGACGCGACGTGCAGCGCCGGGGCGACGTAGCTGATGATCAGGGCAAACGCGACGGCGCCGAGGATATTTGCGAGGTAGACAACCACCCACAATCGTGCCACCGAGGGCAGCGTCGCCTTGCCGCGAAGCAGCGGCAGCACCGCCAGCGATGTCTGCTCGGTGAAGAGTTCGGATCGGCCGACGACGACGAAAATGAAGCCAACCGAATACATGTTGGCCACAAGCAGCGTGACAATCGGCTCCGGCAGCTTGTCTTTGGCGATCGTCTGCACGACGGCCATGAGAAAGACGCTGAAGCCGACGTCGAGCCCGCCGGATAGGGCGGAGACGAAGAGCGTGGACGTCGGCCGCCTGATCGCATCGAGACCTTCGTGAACCTCGTGGCGCAGAATCTCGCTGGCCGCCATCTTTGATGGAGCGTCGTCCTGCGTATTCTTGGCAGACAGATCGGATTTCATCTTGGCCCAGTCGACACACGTTCATGTTCCGTTTCAGCAGATTCGCGGCAATTGTTCGCCGGCAAGCATGGTTACGACGCGCTCGCCGCCGACGATCGATTTCATGACAACCATGCCGCGATGATCGGCCACGACCTGGCCGACGACGGCGGCGTGTTTTCCGAGCGAATGATTCCGCATGACATCGAGCACGCGCGACACATCCCCCGCTGGAACAACGGCAATCAGTTTGCCCTCGTTGGCGACGTAAAGCGGATCAAGCCCCAGCATTTCGCAGGCGGCTTTCACTTCCGGTCTTACGGGAAACTTCGATTCATCAATGCGAACGCCGACGTTGGAGGCGTCGGCTAGCTCATTGAGCGTGCTCGACACGCCCCCGCGAGTGGGATCGCGCATGCAGCGAATCCCGGGGCAGGCTTCGAGCATGATGCGAGTCAGATCGTTCAGCGGCGCGCTATCACTTTCGAGCACGGTTTCGAACTCGATTCCCTCACGAACGGACATGATGGCAATACCGTGATCCCCCACGGTTCCGGAGATCAGAATCTGATCGCCGGGCCTGGCGTTTCGAATGGAAAGCGCGCGCCCTTCGGGAACGATCCCCACCCCGGCGGTGGTAATGAAAATCTGATCGCCCTTGCCGCGATCGACGACCTTGGTGTCGCCGGTGACGAGCATGACGCCGGCTTCGTCACAGGCACGCCGCATCGACGCGACAACGCGCTTGAGATCCTCAATCGGCAGACCTTCTTCCAGAATGAAAGCCGCTGACAGAAATAACGGCGTCGCACCGCCAACGGCGAGGTCGTTTATGGTGCCGTGGACGGCAAGGCTGCCGATGTCTCCACCGGGGAAGAAGATCGGCTTCACGACGAACGAATCGGTGGTGAATGCGATTCGAGATGACTCGATATTGAGCGTCGCCTGGTCTTCCAGCGCCGCCAATGTGCTGTTGCCGAAACCTGGAACGAAAAGCTTTCGAATCAGATCATTGCTGAGTGTTCCGCCGCTTCCATGGCCCAACAGGATTCGATCGTATCGCGAGATCGGCAGCGGACAGGATCCGAGAATCGATACGTCGACACCGGCGGATTCTTCACCCCGCGGCTGAAGCGACGGCTGGGTGCGAGAGCTCATCGGCCGCCCCCGATCTGCACCAGTTCCGATTCGCGGCTGGTCGATTCGAGGTGTCGGCCATACGCGTGGTAGGCGGCGCACGCGCCTTCGCTTGAAACCATGGTTGCCCCCAACGGCGATTGAGGCGTGCATTCCTTTCCAAACGCGGGGCAATGATGCGGCTTTTTCATCCCGCGAAGAATTTCGCCGCTGATGCAGACAGACGATTCCTGTGTCTCGATATGCTCGACTTCGAACAGGCGCTCGGCGTCGTGTTCACGATATTCCTCGCGGAGCCGATATCCGCTTTTCGGGATCGAGCCGACGCCGCGCCATTTGCGATCGCAGATTTCGAAGACATCGTCGATAAGCTGGCGCGATCGCAGATTGCCTTCGCGACGCACGGCGCGCCCATACTGGTTCTCAACGCTGGCCGTGCCGGCTTCGAGCTGGCGCACGGTCATCAGAATGCCTTCGAGCATGTCCACCGGCTCGAACCCGGTAATCACGATCGGCACATGAAAATCGCGTGCGATCGGCTCATATTCCTCGTAGCCCACGACGGTGCAGACATGTCCCGGCCCCAGGAATCCCTGCACACGATTGCCGGGCGCGCCCAGAATAGCCGTCATCGACATCGGCACGGTGACGTGCGAGACCAGAACGCTGAAGTTCTTGAGCTTCCGTTTCGCGGCCAGCCAGACGGCCATCGCATTGGGCGGCGCGGTTGTCTCAAAGCCAATCGCGAAGAAGACCACGTGGCGATTTGGGTTTGCGGCGGCCAAATTCACCGCGTCGAGCGGCGAATAAACGACACGCACGTCCACGCCTTGCGACTTGAGCGAAAGCAAATCGCCTTGTGATCCTGGCACGCGGAGCATGTCGCCGAACGAGCAGAAGATGACATTGGGGCGCGAGGCGATCGCATGGGCGCGGTCGATCATTTCCAGGGCAGTCACACAAACCGGACAGCCGGGGCCGTGAACCAGTTCGATGCAATCGGGAATGACGCGATCGACGCCGTATTTGACGATGGTGTGCGTCTGCCCGCCGCACACTTCCATGATGACCCACGGCTTTGTCACCGTGCGAGCGATGGCATCGGCCAGCTTTTTCGCAGCTTCGGCATCGCGATATTCGTCGAGGAATTTCATGCCGGCGCTCCTTCCGCGCCAGGCGCTTGCAGCTCATCGAGTTGATCCATCCCTGCAAGAAACTCGAATACGCGGCCCGCTTCGTCTTCGTCGATCTTCGATAGCGCGAAACCAACGTGAACGAGCACGTACTGGCCAACCTGCACATCGGGAACATGTTCGAGACAGACTTGTTTTGAAACCCCGCCGAAATCGACCTTCCCCATCAGCACATCGTGCTCATGGAAAGTTCGGATTATCTTGCCCGGTATACCCAAGCACATGGATCAGCTCCTCTGCGGCTGCATCACATCGAGGAAAGCTGCGTCGCGGCAATTGCCAGTTGCCCGAGGCTTAAGCCGCCATCATTGGGCGGAACAATCAAATGACGCAACGGCAAAAAACTAAATGATCTGAGTCGCGCTTCGGCGGCGGTGGCAAGTATCGAGTTCAGGAAGACGCCGCCACTCAGAACGACCGTAGAGATTCCCGTATCGGCCCGCAGGTATTGGCACGCCGCGAGGATGATCTCGACGAGCGCAGCGTGGAATTTTGCGGCGATAATGCGTGGCTCAACTTCGCGCGTCACATCCCTGACAACGTCCTTCACGAGCGGCCGCGTATCGACGACGAACGAATCGACGTCTCTATGAATATCGAATTCGTAACTATTGGATGGGAGTCCATGTGTCGCCATCGTTTCCAATTGAATCGCCGCCTGCCCTTCGAAGCTCACAAAATCGCGAATTCCGGCAATGCACGCGACGGCGTCGAACAGACGTCCGACGCTCGAGGTGAGCGGAGCATTCAACCGCTGTTCGGTCATCCTCCGCACGGTGCGCAGTGCGATTGCGTCGATGCGATCCGTTAACGCCGGCAGCTCGATACCGGCATCATGCAGATGCGATATTGCCATTCGCCATGGCTGCTTGATCGCCGCTGTGCCGCCGGGCATCGGCACGTATCTCAGATGGGCGGCACGCTCGACCTGTTTGAAATCACCCACGAGGAACTCGCCGCCCCAGACCGCGCCGTCGGCTCCGTATCCGGTCCCGTCGAAGCACACACCGATCGCCGGCTGATTAACGCCGTGCTCCGCCATGCAGCTTGCCATATGCGCGTGGTGATGCTGAACCGCAATGAGCTGAATTCCTTCGCGGGCCGCACGCTCTTTTGCGTAGTGCGTCGATGCGTAATCCGGGTGCAGATCGTGCGCGATGTATCGCGGCATGATTGAAAACAGCCGCTCGTAAAGCGCGATATCTTTTTCGAACGCACGATACGCTTCAAACTCGTCCAGATCACCGAGATGATGGCTGACAATCGCCTGCCGATCGCGACCCAGTGCGAAGGCGCCCTTCAGTTGGCCGCCGACCGCGAGAATGGGTTCATCGCATTTCACGGGCAGCGCAATCGGCTGCGGCGCATCGCCGCGTGAGCGCCGAATGGGTGATTCACGTTCTCCCATGATTCGCGTGACCGAGTCATCGCACCGAACATGAATCGGCCGATTGTGCGTGAGGAAGAAGTCGGCGATTCCCGACAGTCGTTCAAACACCTCCGGCTCGCTGATCGCGATCGGCTCATCAGCTCGATTCCCGCTGGTCATCACCAGCGGCGCCCGCAGCTCGCGCATCAACAGGTGATGCAACGGCGTGTAAGGAAGCATCACGCCGAGCAGGGGATTGGCTGGCGCGACGGCGTCCGACAGATCGATCGACGCGCGTTTTCGCAGCAGAACGATCGGCTGCCGCGGACTACAAAGAAGAGCCCGCTCCGACGCCGAGATTTCACAGAGCGCCTCGGCGGATTCCAGATCCGCCACCATCACCGCGAACGGCTTTTCCTCGCGATGTTTGCGCCAGCGAAGTTCGCGCACCGCATTGCTGTCCCGAGCATCGCACGCCAGGTGATAGCCGCCTAATCCTTTGAGCGCGCCGATCCGCCCTTCGCGTAACGCTTCGGCAAACCAGATCAGCGGATCGGCAATCTCAACTCGATTTCCTTTCGAATCAGCAGCGGTTAGCTGTGGGCCGCACACGGGACATGCCGTGGGCTGAGCATGAAACCGACGATTGACGGGATTCTCATATTCCGCCCGGCAAGCCGCGCACATGACGAAGTGCGCCATCGTCGTGCGTTCGCGGTCGTAGGGAACGCCGGTGACGATCGTAAGGCGCGGGCCGCAGTCGGTGCAGTTGAGGAACGGGTATCGATAGCGGCGATTGGCTGGATCAAATAGCTCCGCAATACAAGCGTCACACGTCGCAACGTCCGGCGTGATCGTTGGAAGCAACAGCCCGTTGCGGTTACTCGGCTCAATGCGAAAGTCGCGGTCACCAATTATGTGGGTCAGCGACCAACTCAATTGATCAATTCGCGCCAGCCTGGGCGGTCGATCGCTCAGCTCGGCGAGAAACTGATCGAGCTTCCGCGCATCACCTTCAATCTCGATCGTGACGCCGGCGTTGTCGTTGGTGACAAAGCCGCACAACTCCAATCGCGAGGCCAGCCCGTAGACGAAGGGCCGAAACCCCACGCCCTGCACCGTGCCACGAACTGCGATCGCGCGTCGTTCCGTCGGTCGAGCCATCGGACCACGAGCCTATACCGTTGGCCGGTAGCGGTGAATATCAAAAATCACAGTTTTCACGTTGCGTGCGTTTCCCACTGGCGGTATTCGTTTTGAAAACCGTCTGGCTCGGAGACAGCACGTGCATCCCAAGAAGGGCGCTATCGCGGTTCTCGCAACGCTCGCGATCGTCAACATCGCGATCTGGATTCTTGCGGTTGCGGTCTTTCGCAACTATGCGCTGCTGGCTGGCACGGCGGGTCTTGCCTACACATTTGGTTTGCGCCATGCGCTCGATGCCGATCACATCTCGGCCATCGACAACGTCACCCGCAAGCTGATGCAGGAGGGCAAACGGCCGTTGCTGGTGGGCTTCTTTTTCTCGCTCGGGCATTCAACGATCGTCGTGCTTTTATCCATTGCGATCGCCATGACCGCGGCTCGAATTCAAACTGACTTCCCGCAGATGCAGCGCGTCGGCGGCCTGATCGGCACGTCCGTTTCCGCGTTCTTCCTGCTCGCGATCGCCGGTGTCAATCTGCTGATCCTTCGCACCGTGTTTCGCGCGTTTATGCGCGTCAAACGCGGGGAGTCTTACGACGAGCAAAACATCGACGAAGCCATGGGCCAGCTCGGCATCCTGGGCCGCATCTTTCGTCCGATCGTCCGGCTGGTTGATCGTAGCTGGAAGATGTATTTCGTCGGCTTCCTGTTCGGCCTGGGATTCGACACGGCTACCGAGATCGGCGTGCTCGGCATCTCCGCCGCCGCCGCGACGCAGGGGTTGCCGATCTGGTCGATCGTCATCTTCCCGCTGCTGTTCACCGCCGGCATGTGCCTGGTGGACACCGCCGACGGCATTTTGATGCTCGGCGCATACGGCTGGGCCTATGTGCATCCGATGCGCAAGCTTTACTACAACATGACCATTACCGCTGTTTCGGTGCTGATTGCCACCGTTGTTGGCGGGGTTGAAGCCCTTGGCATCGTGAGCGATCAACTCGATCTGCATGGCCGCTTCTGGGATTTGCTCAACAAAGTCAGCGACCACTTCAGCGTCGTGGGCATCGTCATCGTCGGGATTTTTATTTTCGCCTGGATCACGTCCGCGATCTGCTATCGCGCTTTCGGTTATCACCGCCTTGAACTCGCCGGCTTTCCGGTCCGGCCCTTTCAGCAAGAGCAGTAGCTGTCCACGTCCAACGCTTAGTAAGGCGGGAACAGTTTCGCAACGATGCGAGTCGGAGCCCGCTTATGGCAACCTTCATTACCCACGACGGCCGGCGCATACCATTTATCAATTGGGCGAGCGTATCGAACGGTCACCCCGTCCAACGTGAATACTTGCAGATGGAGGAGAGTGTGATAGAAAAGCCGGACCATCCGTGCCCGCCGTGCATTGCCGCGAATGACTTGCTTGATCGGAACCTGCTTGCGTTCATCGAAGGTTGACCCTTCCACCAGTTTCGATCGCAAATAGAAAGGTGGTTCGTCATGAGCGTTGGGCTCCTCGCATTCACGATTTTTCACACGCTGATCAGCCTCGTCGGAATCGTCGCCGGGTTGGTCGTGCTATATGGCCTGCTTGTCAACAAGCGATATGACGGGTGGACGCTTTGGTTCTTGATCACCACAGTCGCCACGAGCGTGACGGGATTCATGTTCCCGGTTCATCACTTCATGCCGGCGCACGCGCTGGGAATCATCTCGCTGCTGATTTTGCCGGTGGCGATATACGCCCGGTACGCCCGGCAGATGGCCGGGCACTTGCGGCTGACGTATGTGATTACCGCGATGCTCTCGCTTTACTTGAATTGCTTTGTGCTGGTGGTTCAGTCGTTCATGAAGATTCCGCCGCTGAAGGCGCTGGCCCCGACGCAATCGGAGCCGCCGTTTGCGATTGCACAGTTGGTTGTTCTGTTGGCGTTTATCGTCCTGACGATCGTGGCGGCGATTCGATTCCGCCCGACGCCGGTCGGGGCTGGAGCAACACTGTCGATGAATTGAAGCTTCTTGGACAAACAATGGTTGGTAGTGCGAGCCTTGCTATAATCGCTCATACAGGAACCTGGGAAGACAACGTCGCGCGTTTGAGGATTGATCGATGGCACGATACGCATTTGCGCTGGTTGCAGCGCTGTTACTTACTTTCGTCACCGGTTGCCAGACCGGCGCGAAGCCCGCGGGGGATATGGCCAGCGCCATGCCGACCAAGGCGCTGCTTGTCACCGGCAACGGCGGCAACACGGTGGTGTTCATCCCCGGCGACAAGCCCGGTGAGGTGGCGGTTTTGGCCAGCAGCGACATGCCGGTGTGCGCCCAGTGCAACGCCGACGCCGTGAAATACTTCCAGACCGGCGAGCTGATCCCCGTCTGCTCGGTGTGCGGCGCCAAGCGCACTCCGCTGAGTGTGCCTTCGGCGGTTACTTCACACGCTCATAACTGACGCAGCGACCGATTTTCAGGCACGCCTCCGGGTCGGTCTCCCGGCCCGGAGGTTCGCTTTGATCGCGCCATTGATATCCGCAATCGATTGAATGGGGCGCAATTCTATTTCATTGAGGAGAACCACGATTCCGTGTCGCATCAGATCCGCGCGACCATCGCATGGTACGACGCGGTAAGGATGGTCGAGGTCAACGGCCAGAAGATCTGGCTTTCCCATTACGCCCACCGCGTTTGGGATCGCTCCCACCATGGTGTGTGGCATTTATACGGCCATAGCCATCACAGTCTGCCGGACGATCCGAATGCGCTCAGTTGCGATGTTGGCGTCGATGCGACAGCGGTGCGATTGAGTCGCCCCGACTCGTACGGCACCGGTCAGGTTCCGGATGAAGGGTTGATGCCCGAGCACTATCGCCCGATGCATTTTGACGAAGTCGCGGCGCTGATGAGCCGTAAGACGTTTTTGCCCGTGGACGATCACACCAAATAGACACACTCCTCGAGCATAGACCCCAAATCGATGCAGGTTTCTCTTAATTCGGGGCCACAGGCATCGCCGCTCTCAGTATAAACATCGCCGCTTCCAGGCAAGAAGGGCGGCGTGAATATGAGGATCCTGTCGGCGACGCTTGATCGAGGAACCAACCGTATGAACCGCACAATTCTTGTTGGCTTTCTGTTGGCATGGCTCGCAAACACCGGCTTTGCTGACGCTACGCAATCGGGCGGCCTGAGCATCGTTGCCAATCACACCGCGGTCTTTACCGCGCCAGCCAAGCACGTTCCGACGAACGGAATGGTGGATGGCCCGCTGATGGGCAACGGCGATGTTGGCGTCGTTGTCGCCGGGCCGCCCGAGAATCAGATGTTCTATATCGGAAAGAACGACTTCTGGCGTCGCAATGACGCGAGTGTCGTTGCCGTCGGATCGGTTCGTCTTGCGATGCCCGCGTTGGCCGGCACCAGTTACAAGCAAGAGCAGGACATGGCTCACGCCGAGGTGCGCGGAACGTTCGCGAAGGACAGCTTGACGGTTCATCTGACATCGTGGGTCGATGCGAATCAGAATCTGCTCGTCACGCAGATTCGAAGTGAGGGGAAGCCGGTTGATGTTTCACTGACGTTGGCATCCGGCGCGAAGGGCGTTCACGGGGATCCTGACGCCGGCGGCGCGATCATCTCATGCTCCCGAAATGCCGACGCCATGCCCGGCAGTCGCGCGGTCGCGGTCGTCTCACGCTTGCTCGGCGCGACATCGACAGCATCGGATGATGCGCTTTCGCTGACCTGCCAACCCGGCCAGACGGTAACGATCGCCACGGAAATCCTGAGCGATCTCGATGTCAGGGATTGCCAGGCCGTCGCGAAAGAGCGCGCGCTGGCTTTGAAGCCAGATGACATCGCCGGCTTGAACGCAAAGCATCGCGAGTGGTGGGCCAGTTTCTGGTCGAAATCGCTGATCGAGATTCCGGACAAGGAGATCGAGAAGCGCTGGTACGCGATGCTCTACGTGATGAGTTCGTGCAGCCGGGAAGGGAAAGTCGCGCCCGGTTTGTGGGGCAACTGGATCACCACGGATCATTCCAACTGGCACGGCG
>Ga0182024_10004821_pt1 | contig 30673 bp, 28 predicted proteins | sample P32metaG_FD_120480 | JGI IMG/M metagenome (GOLD analysis project Ga0182024, IMG submission 120480) | Permafrost microbial communities from Stordalen Mire, Sweden - P3-2 metaG (Illumina Assembly) | ecosystem: Environmental > Terrestrial > Soil > Wetlands > Permafrost | place: Sweden: Stordalen... | reverse complement strand
TCTGATCGACAAGGCCAGAGCCATACTCGTGCACGGGCAGGATCGCGCCAGTGTGATGACGGCCATAGCTTGCCGTGTCTCGCTTCCACTATTCTCGCGGAGTTTCTGGCTCTTGCGACGGCGTAGCGCCGTTAGGTACTCGTGTGAACGAACTTCTAATCGAGCAACACCTCCTATCCAAGTCACGGCTTTCGCAATCGTCTCTTACCTTCGCATTCAATAACTTCCTTAACGTCACCTGTTCCTTGGCCGTACGCGCGTGCTATTTCAAGTATGAAAGGATCATACGTGTTTCCAGAGCCGCAGTCGCCCTCATGGGTTCGTTTTTTCGAAAAGCATGTCCCCTCGTTCTCCTCAACTTGGGATGCGTCAACATATTGGCTTCGTTTTTTCAAAATCGCCTATCTCCCCGCTGTCACCCCTCAAGATGCGTCAACGGATTGGCTTCGTTTTTTCAAAATCCCACCCGTCTGCTACCCTGATCGATAACGTGAAATCCATCCACCTCATCCTGCTCCTCGCCCTCAGCGCCGCCGCTCAGGATTTCACCGACATCCAGGTCGATAAAGTCTCCACCGGCAATATCTTCACCGAGGGCCCGGCCTGGTCCCGCGACGGCTTTCTCGTTTTCAGCGATATTCCCAACAACAAAATCCTTCAGTTTGAGCCTGGCAAGCCGGTGGGCGTCTTCCGGTCCAATTCCAATGGAGCAACCGGAAATACCTTCGACGCGCAGGGCCGCCTCTACACCTGCGAAAGCCATCTGCGCCGCGTTACGCGCACCGACAAAAAGGGCAAAGTCGAAGTCATCGCCGAAAAGTATCAGGGCAAGCGCCTCAACGCTCCCAACGACATCGTGGTGCGAAAGGACGGCCAGATCTACTTCACCGATCCCGCCTTCGGCAGCCAGGAGGACACGCGCGAGCTCGACTTCTTCGGCGTCTATCACCTCTCCCGCCGGGGCGACCTGGAGATCGTCGCCAAACCCAAAGGCCGGCCCAACGGAATCGCCCTCTCGCCCAATGGGAATATTCTTTATGTGACCAACTCGGATGAGCATAACGTCCGGGCCTACGATCTCGATCACAACGGCGCCGCATCCAACGAACGCATCCTAGTCTCCAAGATCGAGGGGGTCCCGGACGGCATGCGCGTCGACGAAAAAGGTAATCTCTACGTTGCCGCGAGTAAGATCGAGGCGTACACGCCCGACGGCAAACCACTCGGGTCCGTGCCCCTGGCTGAAACCCCCTCCAATTGCGCCTTCGGCGACGCCGACTTCGAATCGCTCTATGTCACTGCGCGAACTTCGGTGTATCGGGTACGCTTGAATGTAAAAGGGAGTGTGCAGTATTAAAGAAGATAGCCGCCGCTATCCCTCGCGTCCGTTCCTGGGAGTCGGGGCTTTGATCTTCGAGAACGGCAAGCTCCTGATTGTCGAACGCGCCGGAGAGCCATTCAAGGGCTATTGGTCGCTGCCGGGCGGCATCGTCGAATGCGGCGAGAAGCTCGACCAAGGTATCCGCCGCGAAGTTCTGGAAGAGACCGGGCTCGAAGTGGAACCCCTTTCTGTTTTTGAGATCTTCGAGCGCATCCTTTCCGACGCCGAAGGCAAGACCGAATATCACTACGTGCTGATCGATTATCTCTGCCGCCCGGTGGGTGGCCGGCTTGCGGCTGCGAGCGATGTGAGCCAAGTCGCATGGGTGACGGAACAGAACCTCCGCGATTATCGTCTTACAGACGGCACCCTGAGCGTGGTCGAAAGAGCCTTTGCAAAACTTCAGCCCTGATCTGCTCGAATTCGAATCGCTGCGGCAGTTGCTCGGCCGCTTTGTGCACAGCCGGCTGGGCCTGGACGAGCTCGATCAAATGGAGCCGCATTCCGACCGCGTCGTTCTCGAGAGCGCGCTTGCCGATGTCGCCGAGGCGATCGCTTACCTGCGCGCCACGTTCCAGCCGCAATCCGCCTCCCGAGGCGCCGCCATCCGGGTCCGCTTCGATTCGCTGCCTGATATTTCAACCAGCCTTCCCCTGCTGCGTATCGAGGGCGCCGGTCTCGAAGCCAAGCAGCTTCTGGAGCTTACACGTTTGCTCGAGCAGGCTGCCGAAATTCGCTCGCTGCTCAACATCGCCGCCGAAAAATATCCGCGCCTGGGCGCGCGCGCCTCCGCGATCTTCGATCCCCGTCCCATCCTGCGGGATCTCAGCGGCAAGATTCTTCCCGACGCGTCCTTGGCCGACGATGCCAGCGTGGCGCTCCAGCGCCTGCGCCGCGATATCGACAAACAACAGCGCCAGATCCAAATCTCACTGGAACGATTCCTGCGGGTCCATCACGACGACGGCACTTTGCAGGAAGAATTCATCACGCTGCGCAACGACCGCTTCGTGGTGCCGGTAGTCGCGGGCCAGCAGCGCAAGGTTTACGGCGTCATTCACGGCGCCAGCGGCAGCGGCCACACGCTCTTCGTCGAGCCGCTCGAAACCATCGATCTGAATAACGAACTGGTTCGCCTGCGCGAAGAAGAACAGAACGAGGTGCTTCGCATTCTGCGCGAATTAACTGAACTTTTGCGCGCGCACGCCGCCGAGATTCAAGCCTCCGTGGATGCCATCGGCACTCTGGAACTGCTATTTGCAAAGGCCGCTTTTGCGCTCGATTTCGACTGCACCATCCCGCGTTTCAGTCCGGATTCTTATCGCAGGCTGCTGCTCACCGCGGCGCGCCATCCGTTGCTCGAAGACGTGCTGCGCCGGCAGAAGAAGCAGGTCGTCGCCATCAGCCTGCAGCTTGACGAAAACCAGCGCACGCTGTTGATCAGTGGACCGAATACCGGCGGCAAGACCGTCTCCATGAAGACCGTCGGATTGCTGGCTCTCATGGCTCAGGCCGGTCTGCCCGTGCCCGCCGCCGAAGCCGAATTTCCGCTCTTCGACCAGGTGCTGGCCGACATCGGCGACCAGCAATCCATCGAGCAAAGCCTCAGCAGTTTTTCGGCGCACATCGCGCATGTCCGCGAGATGCTGGAGGCCGTGACCCCGCAATCGCTGGTGCTGCTCGACGAGCTAGGCCGCGCTACCGATCCCGATGAAGGCGGCGCGCTAGGCGTCTCCATTCTCGAGACCTTCCGCTCTAACGGCGCATTTACTCTGGCCTCCACTCACCTGGTCGCGCTCAAGATTTATGGATCAACCACCGCGGGCGTCTTGAATGCCTCCATGGGTTTTGACGAAGGGACGCTGCAGCCGACTTACGTTTTGCGGCTGGGAGCGCCCGGTAAATCGGCTGGACTCGAAATCGCGAGCCGCCTGGGGATCCGCGAGGATTTGATCGACGATGCACGCAGCCGGATGTCCACTCACGAGCGCGACATGGAGCGCTTTCTCGCTGAGTTGCACGAACGTCTGGACCGCCTGTCGAAGGCCGAAGCTGAATTGAAAGATCAACGGGAAGCGCTGGCGGCGCGCGAACAGTCGCTGGCTAAAGAGTGGCAGCAGCGCGAACGCGCCAAGTTCAAGGAAATGGACCAGCGCCTGCAATCCGCCATCGCCCAGTTTGAAGCCGAAGGCCGCGAGACCATCGACAAGATTCTTTCGAGCACCGAGCAGCGCAAAGCCGCCGAACAGGCCGAGCGCCGAGTGGCCAAAACTCGCCGGGAGTTCGAGGAGCGGGCCCGCGAAACAGTGCTCGGAGAACGGCCGTCAGTCGCCCCGGTAGCCAAGATCGAGGAAGGTTCGCGAGTGCGCTTGAAGGGCGTCCGCGAGCCGGCCCGAGTCCGGCGCAAACTCTCGGGCGGACTGCTCGAAGTGGAAGCGGGCTTGATGCGGATGCAGGTGTCCACCGACGACGTCGAGGAAGTGCTGCCGGTCACGCCCGAAGCCGCTCGGCTTCCAAAGAACGTTTCGTACGAGGCCGGGCCGCGCTGGGACGTCTCCTATCGCGAGATCAACGTCATCGGACAGCGCGCCGAAGAAGCGCGCGATAAGGTGGATAAATTCCTGGATAGCGCCGCCATGGCTTCGGTTGACCGGGTCCGTATTGTACACGGCCACGGCATGGGCATCCTGCGTAAGGTGATCGCCGAGCTGCTCACCACCAATCCGCATGTGGAGAAGTTTTATCCCGCCGCGCAGAATGAAGGTGGCACGGGTGCGACGGTCGTGGAGCTAAAATAAACCTATGGCATCGGTGACCGGCCTCACCATCGACGACTTTGAGAAGCTCCCGGACGCCCTCGCGCTGAACCACGAACTGGTCGACGGAGAGCTAGTAGAAGTGTCTGGAAACACGCTGATCCATAACCGGCTGCGGCACCAATTGGTTGCATTACTGAGCGCCCTCGTCGAACAGGGCAAGCTAGGCGAGGTCATTTCTGAACAAGAATTCGATTTCGGTGGCAATGCCCACGGGCCCGATGTATGTTTCGTCAGTGCAGCTAAACTGCCTCTTCTAAATCCAAAACGGCGCGTGCAGCGCTGCGTGCCTGATCTGGCCATCGAAATTGTCTCTCAGAATGATAAGTTCGAGGCCCTCATGAAAAAGGCTCAGCGCTATCGCGACTGCGGCGTGAAAGAGGTCTGGATATTTTCGATCGAAATGCGCGAGGCATACGTGTTCTCCGATCACCAGCGCATCATTCTCGGTGCGGATAGCGAATTCCGCTCCGGCTTGATCCCCGGCTTCTCCATCCGCATCGGCGAGCTGCTCGACCGCCTCTGATCGCTACAATAAGAAGTAGTGCTTCCAGCCACCTCCACCCTGTGCTCGAACTGCGGCACGGCGCTTGACCCGCAGGCGCTGGCCTGCCCCTCGTGTAAACTGCTCACACATGCCATGGAGTTCGAAGCGCTTTCGCAGCAGGCCAAGCTGGCGGGCTCGGCCCACGACTGGCAGGAGGCCAAAATCGCCTGGGAGCGCGCGCTCGCCCTCGTGCCGCCAGGGTCCGAGCAATATCGGACTGTAAAATCGCGCATCCAGAATATCGATCTGCAGCTCTCCGATAAAAGCGTCTGGGCGAAGCGTTTCGCGAAACTCGGTCCGGTGGGTGTTCTGCTCTGGAAGTTCAAGACCTTCGCGCTCATCGCCCTCACCAAAGGCAAACTCCTGCTCCTGGGCCTGACCAAGCTGAGCACCTTCGCCAGCATGCTGGCTTTCTTCGCGGTTTATTGGGGACTGTACGGTTGGAGGTTCGCGCTGGGCTTCGTGCTATCCATCTATATCCACGAAATGGGTCACGTCATCGCGCTCCGCAAGTACGGTATCGCGGCAACGTCTCCTATGTTTATCCCGTTCGTCGGCGCCATGGTGCGATTGAAACAATATCCTGCCAATGAGGCCCAAGACGCTCGCGTGGGGCTCGCCGGTCCGATATATGGGCTGGGCGCGACCATCGTTGCCTGGCTCAGCGCTCTCGTCACCGGACATCCCATCTGGTACGCCATCGCGCACACCAGCGCCTGGATCAATCTGTTCAATTTGATTCCGATCTGGCAGCTCGATGGCGGCCGTGGATTCCGTGCGCTCACCCGCAAACAGCGCGGCATGGCGCTGGGCGTCACGCTGGTGATGTGGGCCATTACCGAGGAAACGATGCTGTTGCTGATCGCCGCCGGCGCCCTCTACCGGTTGTTCAGCAAAGATTACCCCGCCGAAGACGACAACGGCGTCCTCACGCAATACATCGGCCTGATTGTCCTGCTGGCCATGCTGGTGCTGATGACTAGCGGCGGCGCAATCCGCTCGTCGCTTTAGCCCGTCGTTACAGCAAACCTTCAGGTTGAACCGCTAGCATGGAAGAATCGGAATATGCAGGTCCTGGTTGTCGAAGACGAGCGCCGCATGGCGGAGTTGCTGCGGCAGGGCCTCGAAGAAGAGGGCCACAAAGTCGTTCTGGCGCTTGACGGACGAAAAGGCTTGGCGATGGCTGAATCCTATCCTTTCGATGTCATCGTGCTGGACGTAATGCTGCCTGGAATCGATGGCTTCACGGTTGCCAAGAAGCTGCGCGGCACGCGAAATCAGACGCCCATCCTGATGCTCACCGCGCGCGACACCACCCAGGACGTGATCGAAGGGCTCAACCTGGGCGCCGACGATTACCTGATCAAGCCTTTTTCCTTCGAGGTGTTGCTGGCTCGCTTGCGGGCTGTCTCGCGTCGTGGACCGATTCCACAGCCGGTGTTGCTGCAGGTGGCGAATCTCTCCTTGAATCCAGCCAGCCGGGAAGTGCTGCGAGGCGCGCGCCGGATCCCGCTCACGCGCACCGAATACAGCTTGCTCGAGCTGCTGATGCGCCGAGGCGGCCGCGTGGTGCCGCGCGACAACTTAATCGAGGCCGTGTGGGGGTTCGATTCCGAGGTCCGCAATAACACCCTCGATGCATTCATCCGCCTGTTGCGCGACAAGGTAGATGCCGGCGGTGAATCGAAGCTCATCCACACGGTGCGCGGCGTCGGCTACTGTTTGCGCGAGGAGCAAGTGTGATGACGCAGTTCTCCATTCGCGTCCGGCTCACCTTGTGGTACTCGCTGGTCTTGCTGGCCGCGCTGTCATTGTTCGTGTGGGCGATCTGGCTGGCGGCCGACCATCGTCTGATGGCATCGGTGGACGCAGCGCTGATCGAACAGGCCAAGGGTGTGGTCACGGTCATCCGCAATGAACTCGATCCGCTTCACCCCGAGCAGCTTGAGGAAGAGGTGACCGAGTACGCGCAGGCCACCCCCGATGGCAACCTGATCGAGGTGCGCGATTCAAAGGGCCGGCGAATTCTCTCGAGCAAAGTAATCGCGCTCGATCGGGCTGGCGCGGCGGCGGCTCAATCGGGCTTCGGAAATCAGAAGACCGGACGCGCCCATTACCGCACCTATGTGGCCACGGCCGTGGTGAAAGGCTCGTCCTTCCAAGTCTTGGTAGCCACACCGCTTCGCGAAACGAAAAGTATTCTGCGAGATCTGCACATCCTGCTGCTCTGGACCGCTCCCGCCGTCGTGCTGATCGCGTCGCTGGGCGGATTTTGGATGAGCCGCCGCGCGCTCGCTCCAGTGGATGAGATCACGCAGGCCGCCCGTTCCATCGGCATCCAGAATCTATCGCGGCGGTTAACGGTGCCCGCTACCGGCGATGAGCTCCAGCGGCTTTCCGAAACATGGAACGACATGCTGGCGCGTTTGGAATCCGCGGTTAAACGTCTTTCGCAGTTCACCGCCGATGCTTCCCACGAATTGCGTACTCCCATCGCTCTGATTCGCACTACGGCGGAGCTTGCGTTGCGGCGCGAGCGGTCGCCGGAGACATATCGCGACGCCCTGAGCGAAATCGTGGCGGAATCGGAAAGGACCGGCCGTCTTATCGAAGACCTCTTGCTTCTGGCACGCGCCGACGCCGGTCTTCCAGCGCTGCCGCTCGAGAATCTGGAGCTGACTCCGCTGGTCCGCGACATCTGCGAGCAGGGACAAGTACTGGCCGAAGCGCGGCAGTTGCAGATCTCAGCCGACCTGCCGGAAGATCCGGTGTTCGTGCAGGCCAATGATCCGGCGCTGCGGCGGCTCTTATTGCTGCTGGTCGACAACGCCGTCAAATACACGCCCGCCGGCGGACGAATCACGGTGTCGGTGGGGCACGATCCCGCTGGCGCCACACTGGCCGTCCGCGACACGGGAATCGGAATTCCCGATTCCGCATTGCCACACGTCTTCGAGCGATTTTATCGCGCCGACGATTCGAGGAACCGGGATGCTGGAGGCGCGGGCCTGGGACTCTCGATCGCCAAGTGGATCGCCGAGCGCCACCACGCTAGCCTGGAGGCCGAGAGCGTACTAGGGCAAGGGTCTACGTTCCGCCTTCGGTTTCCTCTCAGCGGCTGAAGTTCGTGCGCAAAATAGCCGAAGAGATTACTTGGTACGCCCTCGGACCCCGCTAGTACTTTGGCTTGCCGCTCTCTCCTCCTTTGCGAACGCGATGACCGTTCGCGACAGCCGGATAACTACATCCGTAAGCGAGCAATCCTGCCTGACACCGCGATCCGCGGCCGTGTTCCAGTCGACTCAGCGACAGGCCTTTCTCTGGTTCGCCGCCCAGATGGTGAAAGCAAGCGACCAGTTGCGTGTCGAGTGGGTGGATCCGGCCGGGGCAATCTCAACCGCGGTGGAGTACGGTGAACTTCCCGATGCCGAGCAGCTCTGCTTCACCACGCAACTTCCCATCGCCGGCTTTGCTCCAGCGTCTCAGCCCGGCCTGTGGACCGCGCGCGCGTTTTCCAACGGCAAGCAGCTTTTCTCGCGGCAATTTCAGATTGCGGGCGTTGTGGACAATGGAGGCCCCGTGGTGACCAGCGTGACGTGGTCCGGCGTTAAGGCTCAGGAAATCGACTTCACGGTGCAAGGCAAAAACTTCCAACAGAATTCATTGGTCAACATCGCTGAATACACTCCATCGGGAGGCTGGCGATATCTCGCGAGCCTGCAGCCCAGCGCCGCCACGGCGGAGCGTCTGGTTGTGCACTACCCCGGTTTGCCGGCCAACGAGTACCTGGTGATTGTCGAGAATGCCGACCAGAGGCTGGGCCGTCCCATGCCCTTCGTGATTTCGACCTCCGGCTATAAGCTTCCGATGCCGGCCGGCGAAGCCTGGGTGATGACGCAGGGACCGTACGGCGCCTTTTCGCATTGGGGCAACAGTCTGCACGCTTTCGACATCGCGCCGCGGGCCGGACGCTGTGTGGTCGCGATGAAGGGCGGAATTGTTTATGCTCACGATCTCGGCCTCAGGCAGGATCACCGGCATCGCTCCTTCGGCAATTACATTACGATCGATCACGGCAACGGCGAGTACAGCCATTACGCGCATTTAGCCAGCGGGTCGTTTGTGGTGCGGAACGGCCAGCGAGTGGAGCAGGGCCAGGCCCTCGCGGTAGCCGGCAATAGCGGCTATACGCTGGGCGAGGGTGGCGGCTATCACGTGCACCTCAGCGTCACGAGGGCGCTCGCCATCTCTTCGAGCAGCATCCCGTTTCGATTCGAGGAATTGCCCGACGCGCCGCGAGGCGATCTGAATCGGACAGTCGTCTCCAGCAATGTTTCCCCGTTGTGCGAGTGCCGGCGGCGCTTCGCTCCAGCCTCGGCCGGAACCTCCCCTGACCGGCAATTCTCAGGACAACTCTCGGTGGAACAATGGTGGACCGAGCTGGTGTCGGTGCCCAAAGGCTCGGCGACATTCGAGGTGTCTGTAGAGTGGTCCGGCGCCGGCAGTGATCTGGACCTGCATCTGGTGAGTCCCAGCGGCCGGCATTACGGATACTATGGCGACACAACCGGGTATTCGGGTCCGCAAACCAATCCGCAGCAGTTCCGCGTTCCCAAGCCTGAGCCGGGAGTTTGGCGGATTTCAGTGCAAGCCGTTCGCAGTGCTGAGGGGCCGATCCAGTTTGGCGTGGAAACATCGGGAGTTCAGGCTAATTCGCATTTGGTCGCGGGGCGTCAGGTACACTGAAGTGGATGACGGGGCTGGCCGCCGATCCGGCGTGTAAGGACCACTATACCGGGGCGCATCATCCCGAGCGCCCTGAGCGATTCGACGCCGCGCTAGAGTCACTCGATGGATTATCGCTCCTTCCTATCGAGCAGCGCGTAGCGACCGAAGACGAAATCAGCCTGTGTCATCCGCTGCAATATATCCGGCTGGTGGAACGGGAAATCATGACCGGATTCCACGAATTAAGCACCGGCGATACCGTCATCTCCCCTCGATCTCTCGATGCCGCATTGCGCGCCACTGGAGCGGCGCTAAACGCCGTAGACGCGGTCTTCGATAAGAAGGTCCAAAACGCGTTCTGCATTGTGAGGCCTCCTGGCCATCACGCCACTCCGGCTAAGGGGATGGGATTTTGTATATTCAACAACATCGCTATCGCGGCCCGCTACGCCCAGCGTAAATATGGAGCCGAGCGCGTTTTGATTGCCGATTGGGACGTCCATCACGGCAATGGTACGCAAGACATTTTCTATGCCGATGGCACGGTGTTCTTTTTCAGCACCCATCAGCACCCCTGGTATCCAGGCACGGGCCTGCCGGCAGAAACCGGCGAAGGCGCTGGCGCGGGAATGACGATGAACTGTCCGTTTCCGGCTGGTTCCGGGCGAAGAGAGATCCTCGGCGCGTTCGAGCAGATGCTGGTTCCGGCCGCGAAGAAATTGAAGCCGGAGCTGGTGCTCATCTCCGCGGGCTTCGATTCGCGCATAGACGATCCGCTCGGTAACTTCCTTCTGACCGATGCCGATTTCGCCGACCTCACGCGCGTCATGCTGGATATCGCTGACCAGTTCGCCGGCGGCCGGGTTGTTTCAGTGTTGGAGGGCGGTTACAGCCTGACTGGCCTCGCTTCGGCCGCTCGCTCGCATGTGCAAGCTCTGATGGAAGCGCCGGGCCGGCAGTGAAGTGTATACCGCGATGAGTCCGGCCAGTGGAGCTTGACCGACCGAACTCTTCGCGGGTAATGCCCCTCTCCTCCGAGGGTCGAATACTGCAACCGTTATGAGACGGGCTGGTGGAACAACCAGGACGGCACGCGCCGCCCGAAAGTCTTTTTTCTGGGTTTAACCCCAAACTGCAATCATGGGTCCCATGCCCGTTTTAATTGCACTCGGCGTGCCAAGACGGCATATAAGGATAACCAACATGAAATGAATGGCTTGTTCTCGTCCCGAGAGGCGCAAAGAAGAGACAAGGGACGAAATGTCCCGCGAACCTTAGGACAGGATGTCCTATCAGCAACCAGAAACCAGGAATTAGAAACTGGTATGCTTAGATTTGTCCTCGTAGAGGCGCGGAGGCCATCAGTAGCCGGTTGCGCGGTTCCGGGAGTTTCGGAGCAGCCGGTCGAAAGGGGCCAGTTTCAACTCCGCCGAAATCGGCCGCGGCAGCTCTCGCCCGGCGCGGTTGGGGGGTAAGGTTAAGACCTGCCCACTGTCATCCGGATTCGGTTTACCGCGGATCGGATGGAGCGCTACCGGGAAGTACGCGCAGGCTGCCGGCGCGTCCCCCACCTCCATCCCTTCCTATTTGCGTATGAATATTTTCGAACTAACGCGCTCGCTGGTGGACGTTGAATCGATCACCCGGAATGAAGAACGCATGGGCAATGTGCTGTTCGAGCACCTGTCGGAACTGGCATCAAGGTATGGCGGGCATGCCGAACGAATGGAAGTGGAGCCCAAGCGCTTCAATGTGTTCGCGCATTGGGGCAATCCGGTGGTGACGCTCTCCACGCACATGGACACGGTGCCGCCATTCTTTCCATCGCGCGAGGACGATACGCATATCTGGGGCCGTGGGTCGTGCGACACCAAAGGCATCATTGCCGCGATGCTCTTTGCGGTGCGTGAACTGCTGGAGCAAGGCACGCGAGACATAGCGCTGCTGTTCGTCGTCGGCGAAGAACGAAACAGCGCGGGCGCTTTTGCGGCCGCCAAGAATCCGCGGGGGTCGAAGTTCATAATCAACGGCGAGCCCACCGAAAACAAATTGGCCATTGGATCGAAAGGCGCGCTCCGGTTGGAATTCACGGCCAGCGGCAGGATGGCGCACTCGGCGTATCCGGAGCTGGGCGAATCTGCGATCGAAAAGTTGTTGGACGCGCTGAACCAGATTCGCCGAATGCCCCTGCCGGTCGATAAAATCCTGGGAGCGAGCACGGTCAACATCGGGACGATCTCAGGCGGCCGCGCTCCGAACGTAATCGCCGATCAAGCCAAGGCCGAACTTTTCATTCGGCTGGTGGACGATGGGGCCGCGACCCGCCAGGCCGTCCATCACGCGGTGCAGGGAGTCGATGTGCGCGAAGTCCTGATGGTGCCCGCGGTGCACATGGGAACACTCGCGGGTTTCGAGACTACCGTGGTGGCATTTACCACCGACATTCCCGCTTTCGGCGGTAGCTGGGGTGAACCGTATCTCATCGGGCCAGGATCGATTCATGTAGCGCACACGGACGAAGAACGCATTCCCAAGAACGAGCTGGTGGAAGCAGTTCAAATTTACAAGCGCATGATCAAACAACTAAGAAACGAGTGAAGCAATGAACGGGACAAGAATAGAAATAGGCATTTTGGGCGCGACCGGTATGGTCGGACAGCAGTTTGTGAAATTCTTGCAGAACCATCCGTGGTTCGAGATCACCTGGCTTGGTGCGAGCGATCGCTCGGCTGGCAAGACCTATCGCGAGGCGACCAGCTGGCGCCTGGACGGCGCGATGCCGGCCAACGTCGAAAACATCAAGGTGGAAGACTGCAAGCCGGGCAATGCTCCACGCCTGGTCTTTTCATCCATGGACGCTTCAGTGGCAACCGAGATCGAGCAAGCGTTCGCCCAGGCTGGCCATGTCATTGTTTCAAATTCGCGCAATCATCGCATGGAGCCGGATGTACCGCTACTGATTCCGGAAATCAATTCCGATCATTTGAAGATCATCCCGCTACAGCAGCGCCGGCGTGGCTGGAAAGGGCAGATCGCGACCAATCCGAACTGCTCGACTATCACCCTGGCCATGGCGCTGGCTCCGCTGAAACAGTTCGGGATCACTAAGATTCTGGCGACCACCATGCAGGCCATCTCGGGCGCCGGTTATCCGGGGGTGGCGTCGATGGATATCAATGCCAACGTGATTCCGTTCATCGGCAGCGAAGAAGAAAAGATGCAGCAGGAGACGCAGAAGATCCTGGGCGATTTCACGGGCGACGCGATCCGTCCGCTGGCCGCCAAGGTGAGCGCGCACTGCAATCGGGTGCCGGTGGTGGATGGACACATGGTGGCTACCAGCGTGGAGCTGGCGCGCAAGGTGGGCGTAGCCGAGCTGATCGACGCTATTGGAAAATACCGCAGCGTGCCGCAGGAGCGCAAACTGCCGAGCGCGCCGCTGCGTCCCGTGATTTACATGGAAGAAAAGGACCGGCCGCAGCCCCGCAGGGACGCCGAGCGCGAGCGTGGGATGGCGGTGTTTGTGGGACGCTTGCGCGAATGTCCGGTGCTGGATTACAAATTCATGGCGCTGGGGCACAACACCATTCGAGGAGCGGCGGGCGCGGCGGTGCTCAATGCCGAGTTCATGTATTCGGAGGGACTGCTTGACTAGCCTGAATAAAAATCGATGCGTTCACATGAATGTGAACGCTGCACGCAGGAGTGCGTGCGCCACATGATCGTCATGAAATTCGGCGGGACGTCGGTCGAATCCGCTGAAGCCATCGAGCGCGTCGTTGGAATCGTACGGTCCAGGCTGGATCGCAAGCCGGTGGTGGTGGTCTCGGCGATGGGAAAAACCACCAACCGGTTGCTCAAGATCGCCAACCTGGCGATCACCGGCCAGCGCGACGAGGCTTTGCGCGAATTGGTGGCGCTGCGCGATTACCATCTTCGCGAGTCCGGCATGGAGCGCACGGTGGACGAGCATTTCCAGGAGATCGCGGAGCTGGTGAAAGGCCTGGCGGTGCTGGGGGAGCTAACGCCGCGTTCCATCGACGCCATCTCTAGTTTCGGAGAACGGCTGTCCAGCCTGATCGTTACCAATATCTTCAGCCATCGCGGCCTCAGCGCCGTGCATGTCGATTCCCGCAAAGTCATCGTTACCGACCGGCGGCACACGCAGGCCGCTCCTCTTTTCGAGGAGACCTACGCCAAGCTGGCCGCCACGATTCCACCGCTAGCCAAGGATCATGTGGTCGTGATGGGAGGGTTCATCGGAGCCACCGAAGATGGTGTCACCACTACTTTGGGCCGCGGTGGATCCGATTTCACGGCGTCCATCGTGGGAGCGGGAATACGGGCCGAGGAGATCCAGATCTGGACCGATGTAGACGGCATGCTGACCGCCGATCCGAATGTCGTGCCGGATGCTCATCGCGTAAAGGTCATTTCGTTTACCGAAGCGGCGGAGATGGCGTATTTTGGAGCGAAGGTTTTGCACCCGGCCACAGTCGTGCCGGCAATCGACCGGAATATTCCGGTCTTGATTCTGAACTCGAGGCGCCCTCAAGTGGATGGGACACGGATTGTTTCCGAAGCAGTCGCGAGCAAGAACAGCGTGAAGTCGATAGCCTGCAAGAGCAAGGTGGTGGTGATGAACATTCGATCCACACGCATGTTCATGGCGCATGGATTCATGCGGCGGATCTTCGAGATTTTCGATCGCTTCGAGACCTCGGTGGATATGGTGGCCACTTCAGAAGTAAGCGTTTCGCTCACTATCGACCACCCCGAGCGCGTGGAAGCGATTATCGGCGCGCTGCGCGAATTTGCCGAAGTTTCCGTGGACGAGAATCAGGCTATCATCTGCATGGTGGGCGAAAATATCCGGCACACTCCGGGCGTGGCGGCGCGCGTGTTCAAGGCGCTGGGCAGCATCAACGTCCGCATGGTTTCGCAGGGAGCGTCGGCGTTGAACTTGGGTTTTGTTGTGGCGGGCGAAGATTTGGCGGCGGCAGTTGGGGCGCTGCATAGCGAGTTTTTCAGCGAACTGGATCCGGCGGTGTTCGATGCCTGAAATTAGGGACAGTACACTCAATCCCCGATTTTTCGCCTCCAGCGCCGCGAAATCGGTATTTGAGTGTACTGTCCCTAATTATGCGTAATCTCGCCATCGTTGGGTACGGCAAAATGGGCCGCTTGATCGACCAGCTTGCGCCCGAGTACGGCTTCACCGTTACCGCGCGAGTCGATATCGGCCGCGAGGAGTTGCTCGATGGCGCCGACGTAGCGGTCGAGTTTTCCGTACCGTCTTCGGTGGTTGGGAATGTTGCGAAGGTAGCTGCGCTTCGCATCCCGATGGTGGTCGGAACAACCGGCTGGGCGGAACATCTGGCGGAGGTGAAGTCGATTGTCGCGAAGTACGATTCGGCGCTGGTCTGGAGCCCGAACTTCTCAATCGGCGTCAACGTCTTCACGCGCCTGGTTTCTGAAACCGCCCGCTTGCTCAAGAATGAAAAAGAATACGGGGCATGGGCGTGGGAGATCCATCACATCACCAAGAAAGACGCACCTTCGGGCACGCTGCTCAAGTTGGTGGAGCAAATGAAAGCGGCGGGATACGATCGGCCGATCGACGCCAGTTCCAACCGGGCCGGCGCGCATCCGGGAACGCACGAGATCGGCTTCGATTCCGCGGCCGACACCATCACTCTGCGACACACCGCGCGCAGCCGGGAAGGCTTCGCCCGAGGCGCTTTGAAAGCGGCACAATGGATTATAGGGCGCAAAGGATTTTTCGAATTCAGCGACGTTTTGTTTGGAGGTTGACATGTTATTTCAAGGCTGCGGCACCGCCATGGTCACCCCGTTCCGTAAGGACGGTTCTTTGGACGAAATCACGCTTCGCTCGCTGGTGAAGCGCCAGGTCGACGAGGGCATCAACTTCCTGGTTCCGTGCGGAACCACGGGCGAGAATCCGACCCTTTCGCGCCAGGAACATCTGCGCGTGGTCGAGATCACGCTGGAAGAAACCAAGGGCCGCGTTCCGGTTCTCGCGGGCGCGGGCGGCTATAACACGGCCGAAGTGATCGAGCTCGCCAAAGAGATCAAGGCCATGGGCGCGGACGGGATTCTCTCGGTGACGCCGTACTACAACAAGCCGACGCAGGAAGGTCTGTATCAGCACTACAAGGCGATCGCGGCGGCGGTAAAGTTGCCCATAATCGTATACAGCGTGCAAGGGCGCACGGGCGTGAATGTCGAGCCCGCTACGCTGAAGCGGCTGTCGGAAATCGATTACATCGTCGGCGTCAAGGAAGCTTCGGGAAATATCGGACAGCAGGCCAACGTCGTTCATCAAGTGCCGTCCGACTTCGCCGTGCTTTCGGGCGACGATGCCATCACTATTCCCTTGATCGCGCTGGGCGGGCATGGCTTAATTTCTGTGGTAGCCAATGAAATTCCGGGCGAAATGACGGACCTGGTCGAGCGCGCGCTGGCTAACGATTTCGCCGGCGCCCGCGAACTGCAGCGCAAATACATGCCGCTCATGGAAATTAATTTCGTCGAATCGAATCCGATTCCGGTGAAGGCCGCTATGGCTCTCATGGGTCTGCTGGAGCCGGTTTACCGGCTGCCGCTGTGTCCGGCCAATCCCGCAAATTTAGTCAAGATCGAAAAGGTTCTCGAAGGGCTGGGACTGCTGGCCGGCCGGAGCGTGCATGCAGGTTGAGATCGAGAAACTGTTCGACGAAAAACCGCAAGCTTACACCTTCGAACATTTCCGTCTCTTCCAGAAATTCAAACAGGCTCTCAACTCGGGCGAGATTCGCGCCGCCCAACCGGATTCCTCCAGCAAGACCGGCTGGCGCGTGAACGCCTGGGTGAAAAAAGGCATTTTGGTCGGCTTCCGCATGGGCGTTACGGTGGACATGTCAATCAACACCGCGCGCCAGCCGTGGTTCGACAAAGCCACTTTTCCGGTGCAGCACATCACCCTCGATCGCGGCGTCCGGATCGTGCCTGGTGGATCGAGCATTCGCGACGGCTGTTTCATCGGCAAGGGTGTTACCTGCATGCCGCCCATGTTCATCAACACCGGAAGCTGGGTGGGCGACGGCACCATGGTCGATTCGCACGCGCTGGTGGGAAGCTGCGCGCAGGTCGGCAACAATTGCCACATTTCAGCGGCCGCGCAGATCGGCGGAGTGCTGGAGCCGGTGGGCGCGCTGCCGGTGATCATCGAAGACGAAGTTTTGCTAGGCGGCAACTGCGGCGTGTATGAAGGCACGGTGGTGAAGCGCCGCGCGGTGCTTGGGTCCGGGACGATTCTAAACCGGTCGACGCCGGTGTACGACGTCGTGCGCGGTGAAATCTACCGGGCCACCGACGACGAGCCGTTGGTGATTCCCGAAAATGCCGTCGTGGTTCCGGGCTCACGCGCCATCACTTCCGGTCCAGGCCTGGATTGGGGCCTCTCACTGGCCGCGCCGGTGATCGCAAAATATCGCGACTCGAAGACCGACACGCGGATTCAGCTGGAACATTTATTGAGATAGTCCAGCGTGGCCTGAGCGGTCTTCTTCCAGGTGAATAGTGCCGCCTGCCGCGCCGCTGCTTCGGTCGGAATCGAGCCGGCGATCAGCCTTTGCAATGCATCTCGGATCGCGGTCTCGCTGGATGGGTCGAAGTAATGCACCGTCGGTCCGGCGACCTCGCGTAGCGGGGGAATATCGGAGCAAGCCACGGGAACTCCGGCGGCCATGGCTTCGAGCACCGGCATGCCGAAGCCTTCGAAAGTGGATGGATAAATGAATCCTCGCGCGCCGCGGAATAGTTCGTAAAGTTGATCGCGCGGAATCCAGCCGGTCAGCCGCACTGACCCGCCGGCCAGCTTTTCCACTTCCTTGGCCGCGAATCCGCGCACGCCCGTGATGAGCAGGCCGGGCAGCTCTTTCATCGGCTTCGCCACCCGCAGCAGGCGTTCGAGGTTCTTGTGTGGATGCGAGGTCGAGATGCACAGCAGATAATCGCGCGGCTGGCGTCTTTTCGCGACCTCGAAAAATTGCCATTCGACGCCATGATGGATCACCGCGGCGTTGGCGCCGTAGTAACGCTGCAAGTCGTCGCGCGTGGCAGCGGAAACGGCGATCAAGCCGCGCGATTGCTTAGCTGAAGCCCACAGGAAAAAGGTCCAGAATGGCAGATCGAACCATCGAAAATACTCCGGATGGCGTTTATGCTGCAGATCGTGAAAGACCGTGACCATCGGGCAATCACAGGCGATGGGCGCGGTGAATCCGGGATTGAACAGAACGTCGATCCGGTGTTTTCGAACCGCGAACGGGAGCGCGAACTGTTCCCACAAGATTCGCAAAGGCCGGAACGACGCGCGCAAGGGTTGTTGAGCGCAGATGAAATTGGCGCGGTCGGGAACGAGATCGGAGCCGGTTTCGCGATTGGTGAAGACAACGTATTGGTTTACGGAGTCAATCTCGCCGAGAGCGGCAAGTAGGTTGCGAAGATAAATTTCGGTGCCGCCGACACCGCCTGGAATCAGGTACAGCGCGTTGACGCCGATGCGCAGCATCTATGGGCCAAGGCGAGCCAGTTTTTCACGAGCCACGCTATTGTTCGGATCGATCCCGAGGGCGTGCCGGTACTCTTCGGCGGCCTGCCGCTGGTTGCCTTGCACGCTGAAGACGTCGCCGCGGTACACATACGACATCACGAAGTTGGGATCCAGTTGAATGGCCGTCTGCAGCGTATCCAGCGCCTGCGGGTATTGGCCCATCTTGCCGTACTCCATGCCGATTTGCGAATAGACGTGCGCGCTCTTCTCGAATGCCGCAGCCTGCCGAAGTTTGGCGATTGCTTCGGCCGGCTTACCGACGCCATCGTAGGCCAAGCCCCAATCCAGAAGAAGATCAAAATTCGGAGGCTCGAGTTCAGAGGCTTTTTCGAAATTCTCGACGGCCTCCGGATAGTGCCCGGTTTGAAAATAGGCCATGGCAAGCTGGAACCGTGGGCGAAGTTTATGGGGGGACTTGGCGACAGTGTCGTTCCACATGTCGATGGCGGAGTCCCACAACTGATTTCTTTGGTAAGTGGCTGCGGCTTCCAACACCAACACCAGCGAGAGCACTGCCAACAGCGCATTCCTGCCGATCTTCCAGCGGCGCAAAAATTCCACGGTAATGAACAAGAGCCCGATGAAGGGGAGATATAATCGGCGCTCGGCGAAGGGATCTTTAATCGGAACGAAAGAAGATGTCGGCGCGATCAAGATAAGGAAGATGAACCATCCGTAGGAAGCCAGCGGAAAACGGCGCCGGTAGATCCAGGCTGCGACGGTCACCGCCAAGAGCCCCAGGATGCCGATGATGGCGCCATGGTCGATAATGCCGCGTGAAATCGGGACGTCCGCATCCAGATTTTGTCCGATCGGCAGCAGGAACATCCACAAGTAATCCCAAATGACGCGGCACTCGGTGAAGAAATATTGGTACCAGGTGAACTCTTTCACTCCGAACCCCGCCGTGCTGGCCGCGCTTAGAACTCGCGTCACGAGTACTACGCCCAGCGCGCCGGCGACAGCGATCGGGATATATAGACGCCAGTTGGCGCGGATGCCGGCGATCGAAAATCCGGGATTCCAATAGTAGTCCGTGAGCAGCAGCAACAGAGGAAGCACCGCGGTATGTTCTTTGGTCAAGACCGCTGCGCCAAACAACGCCAGTATGGCGATCGTTGTTCCGTAGCCGACGGCATTGCTCTTGCGATAGAGAAATACCACTAGAGTCGCCAATACGAAGAAGACGCTGAGAGTCTCCGAACGGCTGGCGATATAACTCACCGATTCGGTCTGCACGGGATGCAACAGAAATAACCCGCCGGCGAAGGCCGCAAGCACGAGAGCTAGCCACTTTTCGACAGCCGCCCAGCTCATTACCTTGCGTATGGCCAGAAACACCAGGACGCCGTTAAAAAAGTGCAAGATGACGTTCACGAAATGGTAGCCAAAGGTATCTTGCATGCCCGCTCGGCCCGGGTCGGCATACTGAAAGTTCAGCCAGTAGCTGAACATCAGCAGTGGCCGCAAGCCTTTGAGCCAGACGAGCAGGGAGGCGTGAACGTAGCTTGGAAGCATGTAGGGGAGATACGTATCGTCGAGCAGGAACTGGCCATTCATTGCGGGCCAATACGCTTCGAAGACTACGAACAGCGCGACCAGCAGGCCGACGGCATAAGGCCAGCGCGGAGGCTGGGAAGCGGGCGTGACCGCGACGATGTTCGCAACCGGACGCTTCGTTTTGACGGTTTTACTGCTCTTCATTGCGATTCTGCAACTGGAATTCGACGATGGCGAGCCGCTGCGTCATGGCAATGTTCGCGTCTTTCAGATCGGAGATAACCACCGAAAAGCGGTAGATCACCACCACAAACACGCAGAAGACCAGCATCATCAAGGCCACGGGCGGGTAGGTTAGCCCCAGTTGCGCGGCGATCCAGTTGAGTGCGCCCGGCGAGCGCGACAGCACCAGCAGAAGGAAAGCGGCGGCCAGCCAGCTCACCGAATATTCCACGCGAATGTGGGAGCGTCTCACCGAATATAGGATCACCAGCATCAGAACGATGCTCAGGATGGTCATGGCATTTAACAGGCGTTCCATTTATTCGTTTCTCCGGCGGCCTTCAAATTTCAGGACGTTTACAAACACGCCCAACAGAACGTGAATAACGTAGTAAACCGATTTTACCGCGGTGATGGTGCTGCGGCCGGCCTTGCGGCGCCGCATACTGACGGGCACTTCCTGGAAGCGGAACCGTTTGCGCTGCAACACCACCAGCGCCTCGATTTCGGGATACTCCAGCGGAAAACTTCCGGTGAAGGTCTGCAATGCTTCGCGATTCACGCCCACAAAACCAGAGGTTGGATCGAGAACCGGCCGGCCCAGAATCGGCCGCAGCACCAGGCGGAAAATCGAGATCCCGATGGCGCGCGCGAAGCTGGTGTGATCGCCATTATTTTGATAAAAGCGAGATCCGATCACCATGTGGCAGCCGGTCTCTCGCAGTACCTTCAGCAGATCCGGAATGTACTTTGGATCGTGCTGGCCGTCGCCATCCACGCGGATGACGTACTCATAGCCCAGCTCGAACGCCAGCTTGTAGCCGGCCTGGACACAGCCGCCTAAACCCAGATGGTGGGGCAATCGCAGCACGTCGGCGCCGGCGGCTTTGGCACGGTCGTAAGTGGCATCTTTGGAGGCGTCATCCACTACTAGAACGGGCGTCTTGAGCATCAGCTGGCGCACTTCACGGATCACGTCGCTGATGGCACCCGCTTCGTTGAAGGCTGGAATCAGGATCAATAGCTGGCCCGGACCACTGGCGGGTCTCACAGCGCCGCCACTTGGCGCGGGGTGATGGAGAAGCGCCGGATGAGCCGCCGAAACTGTTTGGAAGTAAATCGCCGCTTGATATTACGGCGCTGCTTCCAGAGGGTGGGGAAACGGCCGAAAAGTTCCAGGTAAGCCCGTAACACCAATAGAGGCAGCTGTGCCGGACTATTTCCGGCGCGGGCGAATTCAGCCGCCTTTCCGCGGCCTTCGATGGCGAAGACAAAATGCCAGAAATAGCGAGCTATTGAATAAAGAGGCGCGAACAACAGCTCCGTCGCCGGCAGGTTTTTCACTGCAAGAAACAACCGATTGCGCTCCACGTAATATGCTTTCAAAGCCGAAGCTTGGCCGGCCGAGTGCGAGTAGCGATGTTGGACCACGGCGTCGGGAACATAAAGGCATTCCCAGGCCGCCCAACGCGCACGCAACCCCAGGTCGGTATCTTCACAGTATAGAAAGAACGCTTCGTCGAAGAGGCCGATCTCTTCCAGCATTTCGCGGCGATAGAAGGCGGCCGATCCGCTGGGCAGAAGCGCTTCCTGCCGGCGGGAAAAAGATTCCGGAGGTTCCAGATGGCCGCGTTGCTTGCTGCTGCCGTCCAGGCATAAAAGCATTCCGGCGGAATCGAGCCGTCCGTCGCCGGCCAACCGCACTTGCGAGGCACACATGCCCACGTCGGGCCGGGCTTCGACGGCGGCCACCAAAGCCTGGAGCCAGCCGGGTTCCGCGATCGCATCGTCGTTCAAGACCGCGAGGAATAGCGACTTTGAATCCCGAAACGCCTGATTAAAGGCCGCGCCAAAGCCTATATTGGTTTTGTTGGCGATGACGCGAACGCGGTCTTGCGGCTCGACCGCGCAGCGCCCGCTATTGTCCACTACGATGACCTCGAAATCCGAAAACGTCTGACGGCCGAGCGCAGCAAGGCACTCCGTCAGTGTCTCATCAGCCGCGAGCGTCGGCACGATAACCGTCACTGTTGGCTGAATCTCGCTGAGGAAAGGGGGGTGCATTTCCGGCTTTGGGCGCGGGCCCGTACATGCGCTAGGATAGTGGTTTGCCTCGATCCTTACTATACATTCTGATGTCGGGCGGTTTGTTTGCGCAAATCGCGCCGCACCTGGGCAATATCAAGCAACTGACCTTTGGCGGGCAGAACGCTGAAGCCTACTGGTCCCCGGACGGGAAGCGTTTGATATTCCAATCGACGCGCGATAAGCTGCAGTGCGACCAGATTTTCATTATGAATGCCGATGGTTCGGACCAGCACATGGTCTCGACCGGCAAGGGCCGGACCACCTGCGGATATTTCCTGGGCGATAACAAGCACATTCTGTACGCGTCGACGCACGAAGCTGGGGATGCGTGTCCACCGGACGCCGATCGCAGCAAGGGGTACGTGTGGGCGGTCTATCCCAGCTATGACATTTATCTGGCCACCGACGACGGCAAGATTCAGAAGAAGCTGACATCCGCGCAAGGCTATGACGCTGAGGGAACAGTGAACTGGAAGACCGGCAAGATCGTGTATACATCCATGCAATCCGGCGATCTCGACCTGTGGACCATGAACCCGGACGGGTCCGGGAAGAAGCAACTCACCAAGACCGAAGGCTACGACGGCGGTCCGGTGTTTTCCCGGGACGGAAAGAAACTGACGTGGCGCGCGAATCATCCGGCGACGCCTGAAACAGAAAAGAAATACCGCGAATTGCTCAGTGAGAATCTGACATCGCCCATGAAGATGGAGCTGTTCGTAGCCGATTCGGACGGCAAGAACGCAAAACAAATCACTAATTTCGGCTGCGCCGCCTTCGCGCCAACCTTCACGCCGGATGGCAAGAAAATTATATTTTCGTCCAATAAGCACAATTGCGATGGCCGGCGATTCGAGCTGTTCATGTGCAATCTGGACGGCAGCGGCCTGGAGCAAGTCACCGACTTCGGCGGATTCACGGCCTTTCCGGAGTTCTCGCCGGACGGTAAAGCGATTGTGTTCGCCTCAGACAAGGATGCCAAGGCGCGCTACGAGTTCAACATTTTCACCGCGGAGTGGAAGTGATTAGTTGAGTTACTCCACCGAAAACTTCTGGCGCGTCTCGTAAGTCTGACTCCCCAGGTTGTCCCGAACCGTCACAACGATGGTGTATTCGCCGGGCTTCTGATCCTTCGCCAGGTTTAGATTCAAGACGCCGGGTTGATAGCGCTGCGGGTAGAACGTCTGTTCCTTGCCGCCGGCGGCTCGAGGCTCTGCGTAAACCACGGAACCGTCCGAGAGCAGGACCTGCAGGCCATACTCGATATCGAACTGATTGGCGTCTCCCAGTTTGTACCCGGTCATATCGAAGCGCGCCCAGACCGGGTCGCCAGGACGATATGCGGCCACCTGCAGCGCCTTTCCGTCCTCCTCGGCGCGCAGAAACCGGAAGTTTCGCACCACTAGAGTATCGCTGGGCGGGACGTCCCTGCCTTTGACCGTGAAGGTAGTGCGAGCTTCCGCGGCGGCCTGGCCGATCTCATCCTTCACCTTAACCAGGATCTGATACTCGCCCGATTCGGCCAGGGGCGGGATCACGATGCTTTCCCGGATTTTGGGCATCCAGTTCTTGTCTTCGGCCGATACCGTGCCTTCCTCCTTGCCTTCCTGCAGCGGCTGCAACAGGACTCCGTGGTGGTCCCGCGCTTCCACCTGGTAAGTCACCAGAAGCTTCTTTACGTCGTATTTCTCTTCGATCTTCTGATAGCCCTCAATCTGGCAACTGAAGTGGATCGTTTCGCCGGGCAGGAATTCATAACCGGATGAGACCGGCGCCCCGTCCTCCATCTGCGAGAGCAGGGGCCGTACGATCGCCAGCTTCTTTTCGGCCGGCGCGGCCAAGCAACCCCCGGCGGCGGTCAGCGACAAGCACATTAGAAACTTCATACAACTTCCCGTTGATTCTATTTTAGGACTCTCGGCATTGACTTCAGTGGTCCCCTCCAGCAGAGTGGGTACTTATGCCTGACGAGAAAGGACCTCTTTCCGGCCTACGCGTGATTGACTGCGGAACCTACATTGCAGGCCCCGCGGCAACTGTAGCGATGTCGGATTTCGGCGCCGAGGTGATCAAGATCGAGCGGCCTCCCTATGGCGACCCGTATCGCTACCTTGGGCTGGTGCCAGGCATGCCGGTGTCGCAGTTGCCTTACTGCTGGATTCTGGAGGGGCGCAATAAGAAGAGCGTCGCGCTCGATCTCAACGATGCGGCGGCGAGGGAAGTTCTGCTCAAGCTGGCCGGTTCCGCCGACGTTTTCATCACCAATTATCAGACGCCCCTGATCCAGAAGTTCCGGGTGGCTTACGAGGATCTACGGCCATTGAACCAACGCTTGATCTACGCGCTGATTACCGGCTATGGCCTGGCGGGCGACGATTGCGAGCAGCCCGGTTACGACGCCACGGCCTACTGGGCGCGATCGGGCTTGATGTCCACGATGCACAATGGCGATGCGGAACCGGCGACATCACCGGCCGGTTTTGGCGACCATCCTACTTCCATGGCGCTGTTCGGAGCCATCATGCTGGGTCTTTATCGCCGCGAGATCACCGGCGTTGGGATGAGCGTCATGACGTCTTTGATGGCCAACGGCGCCTGGGCGCACGCGTGCGGAATTCAGGCCGCCCTGGTAGGTGCGCAGTTCTGGCCGAAATCGACGCGCTCCACTAGCATCAATCCGCTAGTCAACCATTACGTCACGCGCGACCGGCAGCGCTTCTACACCTGCTGCCTTGATCCCAAGAAAGACTGGCCTAATCTCAGCCACGCGCTAGGCCGCCCGGAATTGATCGACCATCCGCATTTCGCCACGCCCGAACTGCGCCGCGTCAACGGGCCGGAACTGATCGCGATAATCGACGCAGTCGTGGCCGGCAAAGACCTGGCCGCCTGGAGGGAGATCTTCCGCCGGCACGATGTAATCTGGTCGCCGGTGCCAACTACGCAGCAGACCGCGGCCGATGCGCAAATGGAGGCTAACGGCGTTTATGCCGAAATCGAACCGGGGCTGCGGACGGTCATGAATCCGTTGACTCTGGCGGGCGTGGAAAAAGTGAAGCCGAGGATGGCGCCGGGAGTGGGCGAGCACACCGTCGAAGTGCTTCAGGGCCTGGGCTACAGCGAGCGCGCGATCGCGGACTTGCTACACCGCGGAGTCGCGCAGGATGGCGCGAAATCGAAGCCAGCGCCGGGTGCGTCCGGCGAGGGGCCGAGGCTCGGCTAAACCTACTCGTAGCGCAAGGCGATCAAAGGATCGATCTTAGTGGCTCGCCGGGCCGGCACATAGCTTGCGAACAGGGCGACCGCGATCAAGACCAGCGCCACGCCGGCGTAGGTCCCGGGATCGGTGGTCTTGCCGCCGAAGAGCAGACTGGCCAGCAGGCGGGCCAGGCCAAAAGCGGCAGCCAATCCGATGGCCACGCCGATTCCCGCCAGCAGCATCCCTTGGCGGACGATGAGCTTCAGCATGTCACCGCGGCCCGCGCCCAACGCCATGCGAATTCCAATCTCCTGCGTGCGCTGCTCGACCGTATAGGACATCAGGCCATAAATGCCGATCGCCGCAAGCAGCAAGGCCAAACCCGCGAAGATGCTAAGCAGCAGCATATTGAAATTTTGGCGCGCGGTGGATTCGGAAACAACCTGTTCCATGGTTCGGATTTTCGCGATTGGCAACTGGCCGTCCACCGCCATAATCTCGCGCTGAATGGCGGCGCTGAGTGAGGACGGATCGTTCGAGGTGCGAATCGCCCAACTCAGGGGGATGACGCTGTTCGCGAGCTTAGTCAATCCGTCGGTGGTTTGTGGCTGAGGAATATACATGACTCCCTGGTCGGAATCTTTGAGGCCGCTTTCGCGGACGCTTCCCACGATACCGATGATCTCGCGCGCCGGCTCGGCGAAATCCGGACCGAGCGCACTTCCGCCGATGGTGATGCGCTGCCCAACCGGATCGCCCTTGGGCCAATATTTCTTGGCCATGGCCTGGTTGATGATCACTACCCGTTCGGATTTTCCAGTGTCGCGTTCTTCGAAAGTGCGCCCTCGAAGCACTGGGATTCGGAAGGCAGTGAAATAATGCGGCGATACCGCTCGCCATTGTTCGTCACCACTGTAAAGGTCCCCTTTAGACGGAGGGCGGCCTTCGATCAGAAACGGCAAGTCGATTCCACCTTCGATCGGCAACATTATCGTGGCGGCGGCCGACTGTACCCCCGGCAGAGATTCGATGCGCTGCACCACCTGGTGAGCCATGTTCTCGACTTTTGTGGTGGAGTCGTATCTTCCGCCCGACAGCGAGGTCTGCATGGTGATGACGTTGTGCGGGTCGAAACCGGGCTGCACAGAACGCAGTCCGACGAAAGTGCGGATCATGAGCGCGGCGCCCACTAGCAGAATCACGGCCAGCGCCATTTCGCTCGTAACCAGAATGCTGCGCGCGCGATTTTGCCGGAGCCCGGTGCCGGAGCGTCCGCTGGTCTCCTTTAGGACCGAGTTCACGTCGAGCCTCGAGATATGCAGGGCGGGGAACAGGCCGAACACCACGCCGGTTAACAGGGCGATGCCGAAAGTAAAGACCAGCACCCGCCAATCGAGCGCCGTGACGACGGAGGCAACGTGGTCGCGTTCGTTGACTCGCGGAAGGTTGCCAGGGCTGAGGGCCAATAACAGCCGGACGCCCCAGGCCCCAATCAGGAAGCCGAACACGCCGCTGATGGCAGCCAGCAGAACACTTTCCGTCAGAAGCTGGCTGACCAGGCGCCCGCGGCTGGCGCCGACCGCGGTGCGAATCGCGATTTCTTTCTGGCGGCCGGAAGCGCGCGCGAGCAAGAGATTGGCAACGTTGGCGCACGCGATTAACAATACGAAGCCTACCGCTCCCACCAGAATCATCAAAGCCGGCTTGACATCGCCGACCAAAGCTTCTCGCAGCGGCACCACCGCGACGCTTTCGGTCTTGTCCATCCACTTGGGGTTGGCCGCGCGGAATCGTTCGCCCACCATTTTCATATTCGCTTTGGCGGCTTCGAGGGTCACACCGGGTTTAAGCCGGCCGGCGACTAGCAGATAATGACCTTGATTGATGCTGTCGGGATCGGCCTGCAGCGGAATAAACACGTCGGCAGGCGGATCAGGGTGGAAGCCCGCGGGAAGAACGCCGACCACGGTGTAGGAATCGCCTGCCAGCAGGAGCGGCCTTCCTACCATAGACGGATCGCCGCCCAGACGGTTTTTCCAAAGGTCATTGCTAACGACTGCGACTTTCGCGCCAGCGGGCAAATCTTCCTGCGAAAGGAATGCGCGGCCCATTGCCGGCGCTACGCCGAAGACGCGGAAGTAATCCCGCGAGACGTGCACACCCTGGACCTGCTCGGGGCGGTCGCCGGAGCCAAGATTGAGGCCCAGGGTCTGAAAATCATAGAGGGTCATCGACTCAAAAGTCTGGTTATTTTTCCACGCCATGAATTTTGGAATGGAGGATGAGGATCCCACGCCTTGGGGAAAGCCGCGTTCGATGCGCATGATGCGATCCGGCTCGGGATAGGGCAGAGGCTGGAGCAGAACGGTATTGACGACCGAAAAAATGGCCGTGTTGGCGCCTATACCGAGCGCCAACGCGGCTATAGCGATGCTGGTGAAACCAACGCTACTTAGGAGAACCCTAACAGAGTGACGAAGATCCGAGAGTAAGCCGCCCATATCCTAACGATACGCGCAGCCTGCTCTAAAGTTCTGAGAAAGTAAAGAGTCTGGTCCGAAAAAGCTAGCTTTGCGAGGCAGCGGCCGTCAACACAGATGAAATCTGGCTGAAGATGGTGCTGATGCTGGAAGCGACATTGGGCATGATCGCGCCAGCTGCCACAGCCACGAATCCGGCCATCAGGGCATATTCGATGAGGTCCTGGCCTCTCCGGTCGCGCCAAATCTTGGCGAAAATGACAACTTTCAGAATGCGGTGCATTTTTTCTCCTCCATGTGAAATTCCCCAAGCAATCCGGCGCTTTGCAGACCTTGCCATCCGGTGTTTTGCCACCTGAGATATTTTGCCTCAATTAAGGGAACGCAGCTATCCCGCCGATATAGTAGTGAGGACTAAGGCTGAGGCCGAAAATTTAAGGTGAATACATCACAACAGAGCATCTGGCCGGTGTCGGTCTTCGGGCTGGGTTTTCTTTTACTGATCATGGGCTTATCGGGCGTAGCGAGCATTCAGGAAACGCGCCGCATTCATGAGCAGATTTTATCAGTAGAAGATAATTACCGGCACATCGAAAACATGGTGGAGGCGATCCGTTCTGATACTTCACGCGTGGCCGTACTGCAGCGGGATCGATTGCTGGACCGAAGCGTTTCCGCGGAAAACTATGTACGCCAGCTGGCCGCTTTAAGAGAAAGGACAGAGGCGACCATGGGGCATTTGCGATCCGCTCAGCTACAGCAGGACAGCAAAGCCTATGAGCGTCTGGAGAGCGCTTTGCGGGCCTATATGGACGCAGTGGCGGCGGAATTCCGGGCTACTCCCGTCAATGGTCTCAAATCGGCGTTCGACGACCGGTTCCGGTCCCAGAGTCTGACCATCTTTTCGGTGGCCGAAGAGCTCGGAAAACTGAACGAAGAGAATTTCGAATCGCGTCGGAGCGCATTGAACCAATCGGTATACAACCTGCAATACGACATCTGGGAGACGATCATTACGGCCCTGGTGGTGGGTGCGGTCATTGCCGGCGCCAGCATTTTCCGCATCACCAGTCTGGAGAAGGAGTCGGCTGAGCATCAGAAGAAGACCGAGCGAGCCGAGGAACGTCTACGGCTTCTTTCGCAGCAACTGGTCTCCTCCCAGGAACAGGAACGCAAGAATCTATCGCGGGAACTACATGACGAGATCGGGCAATTGCTGACTGCGCTGCGCATGGAGCTCGGTAACCTGGAGCGCATCCGTGCGGCTACGGGCGTGGATCTCGGTCCGCATCTCGACCAGGCGAAGAAATTGGCCGAAACTACGCTGAAGACCACCCGCGACATCGCCATGGGGCTGCGTCCGGCGATGCTAGATCTGCTGGGTCTGGGTCCGGCGCTGGAGTGGCAGGCGCGCGAGTTCTCCAGGCGCTACAACACACCGATCCAGCTCGAAGTGGACGGGGACCTGAAAGATTTATCCGACCGGCATCGGACCTATCTATACCGCATCGTACAGGAAGGGCTTACCAATTGCGCGCGGCATGCACAGGCCAAGAACATTCGTGTGCGGCTGCAGGATTCCAATGGTCAAGTGGCGCTGACGGTGGAAGACGACGGTGTAGGATTCGATGCGCACGCAAAAGTAGTGTATGGTTTGGGCTTGCTGGGCTTGACCGAACGTGTGCGTGAGCTAGCGGGCAGTATCGCGATCGAATCCGCGCCCGGCAAGGGCACGAAACTGGCGGTGACGTTACCGGTGAGCCGGGAAGTCCAGCTTACTGGATGATCCGTTTGCGGACCGCATAGAGGACGATGTCGGCCGTGCTATGCAGGTTGAGCTTGGCCATCAAACGGCTGCGGTGCGTTTCCACCGTATAGAGACTGACGTTGAGCAGGCTGGCCGCCTCTTTATTCGATTTGCCTTCAGCCAGCAACTGCAGAACTTCCTTCTCGCGATCCGTCAGAAGGTCGTAAGAATCCTCCAGGCCTTCGCTTTGCATCTGCCGCATATAATCCTCGAGCAGCGTCTGGGTAATGGTGGGGCTAAAGAAAAGTTTCTTGCCGGCCACGGCCCGCACGGCCTGCAGCAGGTCCGCCTCGGCGCAATCCTTGAGAAGATAGCCATGCGCTCCGGCCGCGAGGGCGCGTACCAGAAAGGTCTCATCGCAATGCATGCTGAGCATGACGATTCCGATGTTGGGGTCGCGTTTGACGATTTGCGAAGCTGCATCGATACCATTGAGCTGGGGCATGGTGATATCCATCACCACCACATCCGGGCCGAGCTGTTCGGTCATGCGAACCGCTTCGCGCCCGTCTGCTGCCTCGCCCACTACCTCGATATCGGGGTCAGTTTGCAGCAGGAAGCGGAGGCCCTTGCGGACTACGCCATGATCGTCGGCGAGGAGGACTTTGGTACGGAGGGACATATAATTTACCTATCGACGGGTTAAGGGATTGGCAGGAGGCATCCGGTGCGCTCGCCTTAAAAAATTAATATATGCATTTTCAGTGGCTTGCCGCGATCCGGCGAATTTCTTTGAGAACCGGTTGCCAAGGCGGAGTGGGTCTGCTATTCTATGGGCAGCCGCATAGTGCTCAAAGCGGATTTGAAAAAAGTTTGCCTTGGCGGTTGCCATCGGAACTCAAGTCTGCTAAGCTAACGTGAGGCGGAATTTCTACGGCAGGTAGGAACGAAGCAGTTAAAGCCTCAACTCCTGTCAGGTAGTTCTTTAAGTTCCCAAGAATTCTGGTTCAGGCGGAAACTTTGAATGTAAGTACCGCTTGCGCCAAAACGGCTTTCGAGGCCGGCAGTCGATTCGGTCTTCTTCGGATCGCAGGGTTGGCTGCGCAGATCTTTGACAATCTGGTTGGACGCAGAAGTAAATTCGTCAGAACTTTGAGTCAAACCGGGGCGATGATGGCTTGGCCTGTATTATAGGGTTAGGTCGATAGTCTCAACAAGATCAAATGAGAGTTTGATCCCGGCTCAGAATCAACGCTGGCGGCGCGCTTAACACATGCAAGTCGCACGAGAAAGTGGAGCAATCCATGAGTACAGTGGCGTACGGGTGAGTAACACGTGGATCATCTAC
>Ga0182024_10004820_pt1 | contig 30678 bp, 27 predicted proteins | sample P32metaG_FD_120480 | JGI IMG/M metagenome (GOLD analysis project Ga0182024, IMG submission 120480) | Permafrost microbial communities from Stordalen Mire, Sweden - P3-2 metaG (Illumina Assembly) | ecosystem: Environmental > Terrestrial > Soil > Wetlands > Permafrost | place: Sweden: Stordalen... | reverse complement strand
GTAGTCGCGAGTTGCCCAAACGAATGAAGCTGTGAGCTGGCTAAAAAAATTAGGAAACGCGGATGTAATATCGCGGCTCGAAAACACCAAAACCAGTGCTACACCAGCCCAATCGTGATCGCTCAGTTGGCGTTTTGGGTACGCAATAAGAATGGAAAGCAATACAGCCGAGATGGAGCCAAAGGCCGCTCAGGTCTTGGAGCTGGGATCGGGTCCAGCATTCCTCGCAAGTAAGGTGCTGAGCGAAGATCGAGCACGCGGACTATACAATGTCAGGTTCTTTTGAAGGGCGGCGTGGTATTGCATCGAGCGGTAGCGCGCTAGTCCCATAAATAATACCGAAATGGGAATGTTTGCTGGCTGACAAGGCCAACATGCCTCAAAATGGCAACAATGATCAGCCGCAAGCCCATTACTCTGCACCGCCTTCGCGAGATGCATGCCGCAGGCGAAAAGATTGCGATGCTCACTTGTTACGATGCGATGTTCGCACACCTCCTGGATGAGGCGGGTATCGACGTGCTTTTGGTGGGCGACTCACTCGGCACCGTCTTACAAGGTCACCCAACTACACTACCGGTGTCGATCGACGACATGGTGTACCACACGGCATCCGTGGCTCGGGGCAATCGCACGGCTTGGCTGATCGCTGATATGCCGTTCGGCAGCTACCAGGCATCATCGGAATCTGCGATTCACAATGCCGTGCGTCTCATGCAGGTCGGTGCGCACATGGTGAAGCTCGAAGGGGGAGGTTGGACAGCTCCGATCGTGCAACGCTTGGTTGAACGCGGCATTCCGGTTTGTGCGCATCTGGGTTTTACTCCTCAGTCGGTCCATGCCTTGGGCGGCTATAGAGTGCAAGGGCGCGAGGAGAGCGCGGCCCATCAACTCTGCCAACACGCGGAGGAGCTCGCCACCGCAGGCGCGGGACTCCTCGTGATCGAGATGATCCCAGCCGCGCTGGCGAGAGATCTCACTCACAAGTTGTCGATTCCGGTCATTGGCATTGGTGCCGGCGTTGGATGCAGCGGGCAAGTTCTCGTTTTGCACGACATGCTTGGCCTGAGTTTCGGGAAGACGCCACGATTCGTCCGCAATTTTCTTGAAGGTGCCACCGGCATCGAAGACGCGGTGCGGCACTATGTCGCTGATGTCAAAGCGGGCCGATTTCCAGACGATGCTGTGCATGGATTCTGATTCGGTCCCGAAGTGAAATTAATTCAGACCGTGGCCGATCTTAGGGCTGCACTATCAGCCGAGCGCGATGTCAACTTCGTGCCCACCATGGGCAATTTGCATGAGGGCCATTTGTCGCTGGTGCGCATCGCACGCCAGCGCGAGGGTGTGGTGGTGGCGAGTATTTTCGTCAATCCGCTGCAGTTTGCACCCCATGAAGACTTTGCCAAATACCCGCGTACCCTGCAAAGCGACTGCGAGCTATTGGCCAAAGGCGGCTGCGATATTGTTTTCACACCGGGTCCGCCGGACATGTATCCCGAGCCACAGGAATGCAAAGTTCATCCGCCGGCGAGCATCGGGGACATTTTGGAAGGGAGTGCCCGGCCAGGTTTTTTTGTCGGTGTCAGTACCGTGGTGCTGAAGCTTTTCAGCATCGTGCAGCCGAGTACCGCGGTTTTCGGCAAGAAGGACTACCAACAGCTTTTGGTGATCAAAAACATGGTCAGGCAATTTGCGCTGCCGATTGAGATTGTTCCTGCCGAAACAGTTCGCGAAGCGAGCGGTCTTGCCTTGTCATCGCGTAATGGATACTTAAAAGAGTCCGAGCGCGCTGAGGCGGTTCATTTATCGTCCTCTCTTCGCTCGGTGGCTGAGCAAGTCCGAGCAGGGCGACGCGATTGGCAGAGCATGGAAAGCGCGGCATTGGATTCACTCAAGTCGAGGGGATGGTTGCCGGACTACGTGGCGATCCGCCGGCGAGCGGATTTGGGCGAGCCTGAGGAAAGCGGGCCACTGGTGGTATTGGGGGCCGCGCGGCTGGGCAGTACCCGGCTAATCGATAATGTTGAAATTTAGGCCATTGCGGCTACGCGACCAACTCGACGAGTTCCCTTTGTACGCTGCGCTCGATCTGACTCGCCTCTTTTGCAAGATTGATTTGCATGGCGATGTGCGCCACTTCGAGAAGCATTGGCGAAACAGTGTAGCCAGCACGTTCGCGCAGCCAGATGAGTACCGGCGATAGATGCCACAGCACGGCGCTGCCCTCGTGCACGGGCACTGGAAAGTGATCTTTATGAGTGAGTGTGAGCTTGCGCATATTCTGGCGCGTGACGCCGACGCAGTCGGCGATGTCACTCAAGCCCACGAAGTCCGGTGTGACCTCGAGCAACTTGGCACCGGGGATCGCCACCTTTACCGCCGCCAGCGCACTGAAGATCGCGCTTTTGGCTGATTCAGCCTCGCGGATGAACTCCAACGCAATCCGACCTGCTTGCCCGATGCCCACCAACGCATCCTCGCAACCTGCCTCGCCGAGACGCTCGACAAGATCGTCAACGGGTCGGTGGTTCGCAGGCAAGGTCAATTTCAAGATGAACTCGTATTCCATTTCTCACTCCGATTCGTCTTTTCCGGCCTGCTTGTTCCGCAGGCAGTTATCGACGACACGCTTCAGCTGGCGCGCATGATTTCCCGGATTCTTCGGCGTACTCCAAATGCTCGCGATACAAAACTCGCCGCAGCGACACTCCGCATCGTCATAAGGACAATACATCTTGCCCACGCGTGGCTGCCGCCTACGTCGACGTGCCAGCCTTGTTCTTCGGCATGGCGAAGCGCCTCTTCCACGTCTTTTCTCGGATGCCGGGTGCGCGGCATGATTCACGTTACCCCAAGGTATTGGCGCAGCGCTAGGTTGTCAAGTGACAACCATGCCTCCGTCGAACGGTACTCGCTGTGATATGGGCACACGTGCAGATGTGTACGTGACTGCAAGTGTTTATGTGAATGAGTGAATGCGCGCGAATATTACATATTCATTCCGAGACGAGGGCTCACGGCCCGCCGGGGCCGCCGCGCGCACAACCAAGTTATATCCCCGGCGCTACGGGATTATTTTGCTGCGCCACTCCTGCGCGGCTGTCGGGTTGTCACGCAGTTGATACAAGTCAGCCAGAGCCCGGTAGGCTTGTTGGGTGCGCCGATGACGGGGTCCGCGTACCGCCTCGAGCCCGGCCGCGGCCGCTTTGAGATTCTGCTCGGCCATATCGAACCGGCCCAGACGCATGAGACACATGCCGATACGAACCTGGGTGGCCAATACGTTTCGATCACTCGCCGGCTGCGTTTGCCGACGCGTGCGGTCGACCCGCTGCAGCAGGGCCAAGCCTTGATCGGCTAATCCATCATTGCAGAGTGCCTGCCCCTGATCGCTCCAGGCTTGCAGCGTATACATGTTGTCGGGACCCAAGCTCGACTCGAGCAGCTTTGCGGTCCCCTCCAGCAACGCGCCGGCCTCGTGATCTCGATGCAGTTCGAGCAAATCCTCGCCATAGATGAGTATGGCCAATAGCGTGTCCTTGTGCTCAGCGCCGAGCACGCGCGTCTCGGTCTCGATGATTTCGCGCAGCAGCGGCTCTGCCTCGAGTGCTTTCCCTACGTTGATCAATGCGTTCGCATAGGTAATCTGCAGGGCCAAGATTTCCGGGTTGCTGGGGGCGAGCCATGACTCGCCGAGTTGCACGGCGGTGCGCGCGTCCTCCAGCGCTTCCGGATAGCGCCCCAAATCGGCCAGCAGCACAGCGAGCCCGTGATAGGGGTACATTGCCTGCAAGCGCAACTGTGCGCCGCCGTGTTCCTCGAGGCTGATGACGCGGCGAAAGGTCTGTTCCGCATCGTGTTCGTGCGCCGTGTGTGCTTGCACCACAGCCAACACGAAAAGCGCGGCGCACAGGTCTTTGGTTGAATCCAAAGGTGTCAGCACGTCGACCGCCTGTCGAATCGCGGGGCCGGCGCTGCTCCACTTGCCTTGTTCACGCAGCAGCTCCGCGCGTGCCGTCAACGCCTGTCCGAGTTCCAGAGCACTGCCGCCATGCTCGCGCAGCAGATTGAGCTCGCGCTCGTTGGCGGTGAGGCCCTCCTGATACCGGCCCAAACTGAGATTGGTTTGCGCGATGACCCTGAGCATAGACGCCTCGATGCGCGGCTCGCCGGCGAGCTTGGTATCGAGTTGCGCAGCGGCCGCGTCGAGAAACTGCGCCACCGTTACGCCGCGCTGTCCGGTGTGTGGATCCGGAGAGGTCAAGAGGCTTTCAAGAAAATCATCGCGGCGCGCGGCCATGACGCGGGCTGTCTCGACGCTGCGCTGTTGAATCTCATAGCTCACTGCGGCGGCGGTGAGCGCCAGCGTCAGCCCCGCGGCCACGCTCACCCCAACTAAGTGGCGGCGCACAAAGCGGCTGGCCCGGTAGGTGAGCGTGGGTGGCCGAGCGCTCACCGGCATGCCGTCCAGGTGCCCGAGCAGGTCGGCGCGCAGCTCCACGGCGCTGGCATAGCGGTTCTCCGGCTTGCGCGCCAGGGCCTTGAGCAAAATGGCATCGAGATCACCGCGCAGCTTCGATGCATCGAAGGGCATGCCCGCACTGCGCCCCGCGGCGCGACTCGGCTCTTCGACATCCTCGCGCGTGGCGGCCAATAGATAACCGAGCGGCCCGTTGCTATGAGAGTGGGGGCTCTGTCCCGCCAACAGCCGATAGGCTACTGCGCCGAGACCGAATACGTCGGTCGCCACGGTTGCTGGTTCTCCGGCCATTTGCTCGGGCGCCGCGTAGTGCGGCGTAAACAAGCGTCGTACATCGGCGGTCGGTTCGCTCTCGCTGCTGCTCGAGCGCAGCGCCGCGGCGATTCCGAAGTCGATGAGCTTCGGCCGGCCATCTGCGGTCACCAGCACATTGGTCGGTTTGATGTCCCGGTGCACCACCAGCATGCGATGCGCGGTAGCCGCCGCCTCGGCCAGCACGGCCATGAGAGTGACGCGGGTGCGTAGATCGATACCGAGCCTGTCGCAGTATTGGTCGATGGGAATGCCCGGTACGAACTCCATGGCGATCCAAGGATCGCCATCGTGGATGCCGACGTCGATGAGCCGCGCGATGGCCGGATGTTCGAGGCGCGCCAGCAGCCGCGCCTCGCGCACGAAGCGCGCCGCGCTCTCGGCCGTGACCGCGAAGCGCAGCAATTTGATGGCGACCGTTTGCTCCACGCCGCCGAGACGTTCGGCGCGATACACGACCCCCATGCCGCCTTCGCCGATGAGTTGCACCAAGCGAAATTGGCCGTACACGTCGCCCACGGCATTGCGAACCTTGGGCGGATTGCCGCATGCCAAGAATGCGGCGGTCTGCGCGGCTTCCTCGCTCGCCATGGCGAGAAGCTCCTTGACGGCGCTCGCGAGCTCATCGTCATCGCCGCAGCGCGCCAGTATGAATGCGCTGCGAGCCTCGCCCGGTAGATCGAGCGCCTCATCGAACAGATGGTAGATGCGCGCGCGATCGGCCGGCATGCTCATTTGTCCCGGGTCAGTTCGCGCGTCAGCCAGGTCTTGCCCAACACCCAGCGCCGGTTGGCCGTGGCGACCGAGATACTCAAGGCCTCGGCGACCTCGTCGACCGACAGGCCGCCGAACACACGCATCACCACCACCCCCGCCGCCGTCGCGTCGATCCCCTCCAGTTCGGTCAGCAAGGCGTCGACATCGAGCGCATCGTAGTGCGCGTTGCCGAGTCCAAGATTCTCGTCATTGAGGGTAACGGCTACTCCGCCGTCGCGCTTCTGTGCACGGCGTTGCCGCACCTCATCGATCACCGCTTGCCGGGTGACCCGGGCCGCCATCGAGAGGAAATGCGCGCGGTTTTGCCAGTTAAGATGCGTGAGCGACGCGAGCCGCAGGTAGGCTTCGTTGACCAGGGCCGTCGGTCTGATGGTCAGGTGACGCTCATTGCGCAACTCCCGGACGGCTATTGCGTGGATGTCGGCATACATGTGCGGCAGCAACTTATCGAAGGCGTCACGATCGCCCTTCGACCATTGCTCCAGCAATTGCGCGATTACAGAGGATTCCGGTCCGGCTTCTGGCATGTCTCTGGGCGGCTAGGATCTCCTTGATGATTGCCGTCCTTGCCTTTGCGGACATCTTAGCATCCATGCCGCTCATCGACACATCAGGCGGGCAATTGCCGGCTTGTGTCGGCTGAGAATCCTTGGAAATGTGTCGGTTGCTCATCCTTCGCCCCATTTACATAACCGATCTCGACCCTGGAATCGGCCGTGCCCAAACGGGCCATACTCCTCAAAGGCGCAAAGCAATGGCGTTTCATATCAGGGCCAATCCGCGTCAATTTGGCCGCTTGCGCAGCTGCCGTGCGTTCACGACGAGTATTCCGGCGAGCACCAGCGCGGCGCCGAGCGCAAATCGCAGTTCGATGGGATCCTTGAGCAGCAGCGCGCCGAAGAGCACACCGAACAGCGGCGTCATCAGCGATAGCAGCATCAGACGCGACGTGAAGTAGTGGCGCAGCAGCCAGAACCACAACAAGTAGCTGCCCACCGAGATGAACACCGTTTGAAACAGCAGCGCCAGAATTGCCGGCGTGGTGGGCACGGCATGCGTCTGGCCGGTGGCCAGTGCAAACGAGAACAGCAGGATGGCGGCGACGCCGACTTGGTAGAGCACCGTTTTGACGGTGGCGGCGGTGCCGATCCGGCCGCGGCGCAAGACGACATTGCTCACCCCCCACGCCACGCCTCCACACAAGGCGAGCAGATCGCCGACGATCAAGTCGGCGACCGGACGGCTGCCCGGACCGATGAACGCGACGACGATGCCGATGAAAGCGGCGCCGATGCCGAGCCACTGAATGCCGTCGAGCCGTTCCTCGGGCAGGAACTGCAATCCCAAGGCCGTGAAGATCGGCGCGGAGTACAGGAATACCGTTGCATGCGCGGCAGTCGTGTGGGCGAGCGAGGAGCCGACGAAAATGAATTCGAGCGAGAACATCACACCCAGCAGCGCACCGCTCAACAAGGTTCCATCATGGAAGGCGCCGCGGCCCTCGCGCACGGCCACGCATACACCGAAAAAGACCGCCGCGATGGCGAAGCGGATCGCCAATTGCATGATGGGGGTCACGTCCGCCGCGACACTTTTCATAACGACTTGCTGCAGGCCCCAGATCATGCAGAGCATCAGCATCAGCGCAATGGCCCTAGGGTCCAGCGGCCGGCGTATGGGCGGAACTTGTGCGGCAGGGGCGCTCACCTGCGCGGCAGCGATTTCAGCGCCTTCGGTAACCGTCACGATTCTTAAGTGAGCAGAGGCGACATACCTGGGTCACCCTTCGTCATCGCACGGCGATACGCGGGCCGCTCGCCGATTCTCTTCAGATACGCGCGCAGATGCGGCACTGAATCCAATGTACGCGGCACGAACGCGCGCATCGTCGTCAGCGGAAACAGCATCATGACGTCCGCCGCCGTGAATTCATCACCCGCGAAATAAGCAGCTTCACCCAGCCGTTTCTCGATCATGGCATACGCCAGCTCGCTGCGCTTGTTGAGCATCTCCATGATCGAGTCGCCGGCTTTGAGCTTGAGAGACGCGGCAATCAGCGCGCCCATCTCGCTCGGCATGAGCGTGGCGTTCGCGAAATGGAACCAAAAGAGATAATCGGCGAAATTTTTCTGACGGGGACCGACTGAGAGGCGGCCGTCGGCGTATTTCTGCATGATGTATTCCGCGATCGCGCCCGACTCCGCCATGACGAGGTCGCCGTCGCGGATCACCGGTGCCACACCCATGGGATGCAGCGCCTTGTACTCGGCCGGTGCCATGCGCGTCGCCGGATCACGATCGTAGCGTTGCAGCGTATAGGGCACGGCGAGTTCCTCGCACAGCCAGACGATGCGTTCGGACTGCGAGACGCCCAAATGGTAGACAGTAATCATGCACGACTCCGCGATGCCAGCGCTCCAGGATGCCAGCGCTCTAGCATAGCGGATCCGCAGGTTGGGACGGATCTGCGCGTTCAGTATTTATGCGTTGACAACAGCAGGCTGGTCTCGGTATGCGAGATGCCTTCGATCAATCTGATGCGGCTCAGAACGCGATCGACGGCTTCCAGATTGTCGGTGCGCAGCTCGGCGACGATGTCCCAACGCCCGTTCGTGGTGTGCAACGCGTACACCGCCGGATCGCCGCGCAGCTGCTTCAACACATCGTCCGTGCGATTTCCTTCGACCGCAACGGTCATCAAGGCACGAACTCGGTGATCCTCGGCATGCGATTCGAGCTTGACAGTGTAGCCGATGATGATGCCCTCGGCCTCCATACGCGCCAGGCGGTTTTGCACGGTGCCGCGCGACACCTTAACCGCCTTGGCCATGGCGGCAACGGATAGGCGCGCGTTATCGCGCAACAGAGCCAAAAGCTGTCGGTCAGTGGAATCCATGGGTGAATTATACAAAAAGACAGAAGGTACTGTCTAAATGCCAAATTTGCGCACTCTTTGCGCAATATTCTGGCTATTAGTTAGCGCCGCGCTGCTGGCACACTGGCGGGGCTGGATTGGCAGCAATCGAAAAACAAGAGGTCATCATGGTTACCTACGTCGGCACGGCCCGCATTCGTGAACTTCTCGCCCGTCAGGGCACCCCGGTATTCATCGAAGAGTTGGCGCGCGATATCGAACGCGATTATCAGCGTTGGAGTGAATTCGAAAAATCGGCGCGGCTCGCCAGTCATTCTCCCGACGGCGTCATCGAACTGATGCCGATCAGCGATGGACGGCTCTATGCGTTCAAGTACGTCAACGGTCATCCCAAGAACACCGCACGCCGTCTGTTGACCGTCACCGCGTTCGGCGCGCTCGCCGATGTCGCCACCGGCTATCCGCTGTTGCTGTCCGAGATGACGGTGGTTACGGCGCTGCGCACGGCCGCGGTGTCGGCGCTCGCCGCGTGCGGCATGGCGCGCCCCGCCAGCCGTGTCATGGCCCTGATCGGCAACGGCGCGCAGAGCGAGTTTCAAGCAATCGCCTTTCATCGTCTGCTCGGCATACGTGAATTGCGGCTGTTCGACACCGACCGCAACGCGATGCATAAGCTGTTCGGCAATCTCGCGGCGATGCGATTGCCCGGCCTCGCCGTGACGCGCTGTGCCAGCACCGCCGAGGCGGTGCGCGGCGCGGACATCGTCACCACTGCGACGGCCGACAAGCGCAACGCAACCATTCTGACGCCGGACATGATCGTTCCCGGCATGCATCTCAATGCCATCGGTGGAGACTGCCCGGGGAAGACCGAATTGCACGTCGATATTTTGCGCAGGGATGATGCACGTATCGTGGTCGAGTTCGAACCGCAGGCACGCATCGAGGGCGAGATCCAGCAATTGCGCGCGACGGCGCCGGTAATCGAGCTGAGCGACGTCCTCAGCGGCAAGCAGCCGGGCCGCCGCAGCGACGCGGATGTCACCATATTCGATTCGGTTGGATTCGCGCTCAACGATTTCTCCGCGCTGTGTTATCTGCAGCGTCTCGAGGCGGCGCAAAGCGATTCGCAGGAACTCGATTTGATTCCGCGCCTCGATGATCCGAAGAATCTATTCGCGGCGCTGCGCGAACCGGCGACGCTACCCCAACCGGTGGCGCTGCGCGAACCGGCGACGCGGCGTCCTACCTTGACGGGAGTCGCGTGATGAGCACAACTCGCATGGTCAGCTTGATCGGCGCGCCCACGGATGTGGGCGCGAGCGACCGCGGCGCATCCATGGGTCCCGAAGCGCTGCGGGTGGCGGGCCTGCACGCCGCATTGCGCGGCTGCGGCCTGCAAGTGGAGGACTCGGGAAACTTAAGCGGTCCGCCGAATCCGGGCATGCGCAAACTCGACGGCTACAGCAACTTGCCCGAGGTCGTGGCCTGGAACCGTGCCGTGTACGAGGCGGTGCACGCGGATTTGCATCGCGGCCGGCTGCCCATCTTGCTGGGCGGCGATCATTCCTTGAGCGTCGGGTCCATTGCCGCGGTCGCGCGCCACTGCCGGGACACGCACAAGCCTTTGCGCGTGCTGTGGCTGGACGCACATACCGATTTCAATACACGCGAACTCTCGCCGAGCGGCAGCCTGCACGGCATGCCGCTCTCGAGTCTCTGCGGTTTCGGCCCGCCGGAACTGCTCGCCCTGGGCGGGGCGCGGCCCGCGATCAAGCCCAACTGGGTGCGGCAGGTGGGCATTCGCAGCGTGGATGCGGGCGAAAGGGAATTCGTGCACGCGCAGAATCTCGAGGTGTTCGACATGCGCTGCATCGATGAGATAGGCATCCGGCATGCGATGGAAATCGCCTTGGAAGACATGGATGAGGATACTCACGTGCACGTCAGCTTCGACGTCGACTTCCTCGACCCGGAAATTGCGCCCGGAGTGGGCACCACGGTGCCGGGCGGCATGTCCTATCGCGAAGCGCAGCTATGCATGGAAATGATCGCCGACACGGGCAAGATGGGGTCGTTGGACATCATGGAACTAAATCCCGCCTTGGACGTCCGCAACAAGACCGCGATCATTACCGTGGATCTCGTGCAATCGATGTTTGGCAAAAGCACCCTGGTGCGCGAGCGGACGCGGCGCCTACTTCCCGGGACCACTGCCCGCGCCGGAGGCACATCCCGCGCAGCAAAATCTTTCGCCTCAGCGCTCTAACTCGGGCGAGTCATCCCCTTGCGACGGCGGTATAGTGGACGCTGGATTTTAGCGACGCTAAGCAGGCGTGGAGAGCTGGGTTCATGGCCAACAAGGTGTGGTTCATCACGGGCACCTCGAAGGGTTTCGGGCGAGTGTGGGCGGAGGCGGCGCTGGCGCGCGGCGATCGGGTGGCGGCGACGGCGCGGGACGTGAAGTCGCTGGCGCCGTTGGTGGAGCGCTACGGTGCGCAAGTTGCCGCCATCACGCTGGACGTTACCGATAAGGCGGCCGTTTCGGCCGCGATTGCCGAGGCGCACGAGCGCTTCGAGCGTCTGGATGTAGTGGTCAACAACGCCGGCTACGGCTTGTTCGGAGCGATCGAGGAGGTGAGCGAGGCGGAAGCCCGCGCGCAAATCGATACCAACTTGTTCGGTGCCTTGTGGGTCACGCAGGCGGCATTGCCGATCATGCGCGCGCAGAAGTCGGGCCACATCCTGCAAATCTCATCGGTCGGCGGCGTGCTGGCTTACCCCACCTGCGGCCTTTATCACGCGTCGAAGTGGGGGCTCGAAGGCTTCAGTCAGTCGCTGGCCGCGGAGGTGGCGGGGTTTGGCATCAAGGTGACCATCGTCGAGCCTGGCGGCTACGAAACCGATTGGAACGGATCCTCGGCCAGGCGGGCGGCGCGTCTGCCTGCCTACGACGGCTCATACGCGGAGATCCAGAAGTTCGGCGGCAAGGTTTGGCCCGCCGATCCGGCGGCAACCGCGGCGGCGATTCTCAAGGTGGTCGATGCGCAGGATCCGCCGCTGCGCTTCTTCCTGGGCAGCGCCGGCTTGCCGACGACACGCACCGAATATGCCAAGCGCCTGGAGACTTGGGAGAAGTGGAACGATGTCTCGGTGCAAGCGCAAGGTGAACGGCCGCCGAAGCCGGCGCAGCATTAGCTTGCGGCGCGGCACCGATGGCGACTCTGCGAAGGCTGATTTTGATGCTGCCTTTGATGTTGGCCTTGACAGCCAACCAAGCAGGTGCGGCCATTAACTCCGACGAGTGGCACCGCACTTCCGTGCACGGGCATGCGATTTTCTACGCGATGCAAGGCCGCGGCTCCACGCTGCTGCTGTTGCACGGCGGCGGCGATTCGGGTGAACACTCCTTCGCGCGCCAACTCGACGTGTTCGCCGAACATCATCTCATCGTCGCGCCCGATCAAGTGGGCCAGGGACGCACGCCTGACGTCAAAGGGCCTCTAACCTACACCGGGATGATGGAAGACACGGCGGCGCTGCTCCAGCATCTCAAGCTCAAGCACGTGGATGTCGTGGGGTTCAGCGACGGCGGAATTCTGGCGTTGATGCTGGCCGTGCGCCATCCGGAACTGGTGCGGCGCCTCGTGATCAGCGGCGTGAACATCGCGCCCGACGGATTGAACCCGGACGATCTGGAGGATCTGCGTGCGACGCAAACGCCGAAGCCGAAAACCATCGACGAAAAGCTCGCGCATCTATGGCTCAATTCGCCCACCGAGTCGGAGTTGAGCGTGGCGATGCTGGCAAAAATCGCGCAGCCGGTGCTGGTGATTTCCGGGGATCGGGATGCCATCACGCTCGAACACACCTTGAAGATTTTTCACGCGCTGCCCGAGGCCGAGCTGTGCGTGCTGCCGGGCACGGACCACGCGACGTTCTCCGGGCGGTCTGAGTGGCTCAATCCCATCATCGCAGCCTTTCTCGACCGCCCCACCAAGCAACCTGTCAATTGACCGTGTTCGACTCGTCAGGTGATGGTCAAGGCGAAGTTGACCGTATCGGCAACCGATCCTGAGGTCGCGGTGATCACGACCGTATAGCTGCCGGCGGGCGATGCGAGCCATGCCGTGGCGGCGGTGGTGCTGATCGTCAGTGTCGAGGTGGCGGCGGCGCCGTTGACGGTGACCGTGGCAGGTGAGAAGTCGCAAGTGGCGCCGCTCGGCAACCCGCTGCAGGTCAAGGTCACATCGCCGCTGAAACCATTCTGCGGCATCAATGTGAGCGTGGTCGTCGCACTCTGTCCCGGCGACGCCGTGCCCGCGAAAGCCCCGCCGATCGGGCCGCTGATGCCGGTCAAATTGCCTTGGTAATTGGCCGCCACGGGCGCCGTGCCGGCGCTGCTGCCGAACCCCGGCAGCCGCTGCTCTGCCGTGTAATGCGCCAGTCCCTGGCGCGCAATCGGCACGGAAATGGGCACTTGGGCCCCCTGCGCCGTGGCGCGGGTGAAAGCGACGGCCGCAATCGCGAGTGCAATGGCCAAGGCGGCGGTCGCGAGCAGTGTTGCGGTTGTGCAGGCCTGCCCGGTAGTGCGTTTCATGATCCCTCTCCCTGCGGGGTAACTGCGAGGGATCCTAGGGAGGTCCGTCCGCGGCAACAATCCCGCGCTTGGGGGGGGTAACGGGCGGCGCCGCGCGGGACGATTCCTACGCCGTTTGCACCGCGCGGCCAGTGGCAGGCCATTGAGCAAACGCCGAGGATGCACCCCCAGCGCGCGACCGACGTCGCGCATATACAACGAGGGGAAACTGAATGCGTGAATACCTGATGCCGATATTCGTGACCGCCGCTCTGGCGCTGGCCGGCTGCAACCAGGCGAAGTCGCCGGACGACGTCTCGAAAGACGTAGCCAAGGCCGAGCAGAAGGCGGGCAACGAGGTCGCGAAAAGCGAAGACCGCGCGCAGAGCTCGTTGGACAAATCGGCCGACAAGGTCGACGATTCCCTGGTCCATTTCAGCAACGAGGCCGCGCACCAGGCCTACGATGTGGCGCTTGCGAAGGCTGACGGCAACCGTAAGGTGGCGCTGGCGTCCTGCGAGTCGCAGAGCGGCGATGCCCAGAAGGCGTGCAAGGACCAGGCGGAATCCGACTACAAGGCAGCCCGTGCGGACGCCAAGGCGAGCGCCGAGGCATCCATTCAGTAAGTATCCGCGCCAAGGGCGGCGCTGCCGGCGGCGCGAGGGTGCTAACCGCCGGCAGCTAACCGCCTGTAGCGTTCGGATCGCGCCACACTCGTTCGAACGGCAGGCGCCAGGCGTAGGGAGCGATCAGCTGATGAATCGCGTTCGGGCCCCACGATCCTGGTGCGTAGACGCGCACCGGCGGCGGTGATTCCAAAAGCGCGGTCGAAACCTCCCAGAGCCTCTCGATACCGTCCGCCGTGGTGAACAGCGTGCGATCGCCGCGCATCGCGTCCAGAATCAAGCGCTCATACGCTTCGAGCACGTCGCTGACATGGCTGGTGTCGTGCATGGCGAACTGCAGGCTGAGCTTGTCGAGCCGCATGCCGGGGCCGGGGCGCTTGCCGTAAAAGGATAGCGACAATTTCGCCGCGTCAGCCAGGTCGAAGGTGAGGTGATCGGGCCCCTGTGCGCCGATGCCGGATCCGGCGGGAAACATGCTCTTCGGCGGTTCGCGGAACGCGATGGAAATGATTCGTTGTCCTTCGGCGAGCCGCTTGCCGGTGCGCAGAAAGAAAGGCACGCCCGCCCAGCGCCAGTTGTCGATGTTGCACTTGAGTGCGATGAACGTCTCGGTATCCGATTCAGGAGCGACGCCGTCTTCCGCATGGTAGCCCGTGTATTGCCCGCGCACCACGTCGCCCGGCTTGATGGGCAGCATGCTGCGGAACACCTTGTTTTTCTCCTCGCTGATCGGTGCCGGCTCCAGCGCAGTCGGCGGCTCCATGGCCATGAAGCCGAGAATCTGGAAGAGGTGGGTGACGACCATGTCGCGGTACGCGCCGGTCGCTTCATAGAAGGCGGAGCGTCTGCCCAATCCCAAGGTTTCGGGAACGTCGATTTGCACGTGGTCGACGAAGTTTCTGTTCCAGATCGGTTCGAACAAACCGTTGGCGAAACGGAAGGCGAGAATATTTTGCGCCGGCTCCTTGCCGAGAAAATGGTCGATGCGAAAAATCTGCTCTTCGCTGAACACTGCGTGCAGCTTGCTGTTGAGCTCGACCGCGCTCGCCAGATCCGTGCCGAAGGGCTTTTCCATGATGACGCGCGATCGCTCGACGAGACCGGCATCGCCCAGCAGCCGGATCGCCGACAGCGCCGCGTTTGGCGGCACGCTCAAATAATGCAGCCGGCGGCTCTCTTGTCCCAACGAGCGTTCGGCCTCATCGACTGCCGCCTTGAGGGCGGCAGGTCCCGCGGTGAGCGGCACATAGGTCAGGTTTTGCGCGAACGAGTTCCAAACCGCCTCGTCCACTTTGCGGGTGGCGAACTCCGTGACGGCCTGATGCATTTCGTTGCGAAAGGCCGGCGTATCCAAGTTATCCAGCGACACGCCGATGATCCTGCACCCCGGAATGAAGCCGGCGCTCGACAGATGGAACAGCCCCGGCAACAACTTGCGCTTGGATAGATCACCGGTGGCACCCACGAGCACCACCACTTGCGGGTAACTGGGACCGACCCCTTGAGAAACCTTCGCCATGGTCAACGACTCCCGTCGAGCAATATGAATGTGATTGAGGCGCAGTATACCTGCTCATTGCTGCGAAGCCGCAGGCTGTCATCGGGTCGGCGCGCATTGCGCCTACAACCGATGGGGGCGTTCGCCGCTGCCGCCGCCGGCAATAAGCACCGACACTGCAGCGGTGCAATCCACTACCGTCGATAGCCTGCTGCTCGTCACCATTCTCGTCGGAGTTGCCCTCAGCGTGGCCAACTTGATCGTGGCGCTCGTGAACGGGCGCTCCAGCCAAATGGCCGAAGTTACGGCGAACGCGAACATACGCGAGCTGTATCAACGCACGTTCACAAGAACGCGGCGGCGCGTTTCGATGCCACGTATCGGCAAGAGTGAGAGGCGTGCTGCCCCGCGGGACCCATCGCACTAGACCGTCGCGAGGCGGCTAGACAGGCGCGAGGCGGGCGACAAATTTCCTTTCCGGGTGCATGCGCAGCGACAGCACCATACCGACGCCCATGAGAATCATGCTGCCGACAAACGGCAGCTGCCAGTTGCCGCTGATGTCGATCAAAAATCCGGACACCACCGGACTCAAGATGGCGGCCAGCGCCGAACCCGTATTCATGATGCCGCTCGCCGTGCCCGAGTGCTCGAGCGCCACATCCATCGGAATCGCCCACATCGCGCCGATCGTCATTTCCGAAAAGAAGAAGCCGGCCGACAGGCATGTGAGCGACAACCACAGGCTATGAGTGAACATCAGCGGGATGAGCGAGAGCATGCTGAACAGCATGCAGACGCAAACCAGGTAGCTGCGCGCAATCTCGAGCCGTTTCGAGTACTTGAGCAGCCGGTCGGTGGCGATTCCCCCCAGACTGTCTCCCAGAACGCCGGCGAAGAACACGCTGGATGCGAACAGCGCGGAGCGCTGCAGGTCGAGGTTCTGACTGTGCAGAAAATATTGCGGAATCCAGCTGAGAAACAACCAGAGCGTCCAGCCGTAGCAAAAATAGACGATGGTCACCGGCAACATGCGCCTGATCAGCCGTGCCCAAGGCACCGGATGGGAATGCGGCGTGCGCGGCGGCAGCAACGCCAATTCTTGCGCGGAGACGCGCGGATGATCCTTGGGGAACTCGGTGAACGTCATCGCCCACAACGCCACCCAGAGAAAACTGATGAATGCGCAAACGAAGAAGCTGCTGCGCCATCCGTAAACGCTCATGACGGCGACAATGACGCCCGGGGCGGCGGCGTTGCCGACGCGCGCGGCGGCATGGGTGATGCCCTGCGCGAAACCGCGCTGCCCCTTCAAGATCCATCGCGACATCGCGGTCGTGGCGGCGGGGAAGGTGGCGCCTTCGCCGAAGCCCAGGAGGATCCGCGCGATCAACAACGATGCGAGGCCGGCGGCTAGCCCAGTGATGGCGGTGGCGGCTGCCCATATCAAACCGCAGGCGATCAGAGTGCGGCGCGCTCCGAAGCGATCGCTGATCCAGCCGCCGATGACTTGAAAAACCAAGTACGGATAGGCGAATGCCGAGAATACCAGTCCAATCTGGGTCTTATTCAGATGGAACTCGGTGCCGAAGCCGGCCGCCGCCGTGCTGACGTTGACGCGATCCAGATAGGTGATGAAGTACATCAACCCAAGAATGACGATCACGATGTTCGCGGGTCGCGGGCGTCTGATCATCGATGAATGGCTACGAGGCCAGGGCGCCGGGATGAGCCGAGAAATGTTCCATGACGGCTTGCACGCCGCTGCCGCGCAGGGGCACGTGCATGAGCTTCAAGCCCATCTCGCATCCCGCGACCGCCGCCAACAGCGTCAGATCATTGCTGTTGCCGAGATGCCCGATGCGAAACATGCGGCCCTTGAGCTTGCCGAGGCCGGTGCCCAGCGACAGGTCGAAGCGCTGGAAAATCAGCTTCCGCAACGCATCGGCATCGACCTCCGGCGGGGTAATGACGCCGGTCAGCACGGGCGAATAGACCTTCGGGTCGGCACACTGGATCGGCAGACCCCAGGCCTGCACGGCAGCGCGCACCCCGGCGGCCCAGCGCCGGTGCCGTGCGAAGACACAACCTAAGCCTTCGGACTGCAGCATGTCGAGGCTTTCGGATAAGCCGTAGAGCAAGTTGGTATTGGGCGTGTAGGGCCAGTAGCCGGTCTTGTTGAGTGCGATGATCTCTTCCCACGCCCAATACGAACGCGGCAGGCGCGCGCTTTTACTGGCCGCGATGGCGCGCGCCGACAGGGCGTTGAAGCTCATGCCCGGAGGCAGCATCAATCCTTTTTGCGAACCGCCGACCGTGACATCCACGCCCCATTCGTCGTGGCGATAGTCTGCGCAAGCCAACCCTGAGATCGAGTCCACCAATAGCAACGCCGGGTGTTTCGCCGAATCGATGGCGCCACGAACCGCGGCAATGTCGGAGGTGACCCCCGTCGATGTTTCGTTGTGAACGACGCAGACCGCTTTGATGCCGTGCTGAGCATCGCTGCGCAGGCGCTCTGCGATCAGTTCGGCATCGACGCCGCGTCGCCAGTTCGGCGCCTGCGGCAGAACGTCATCGGCGCCTTGCCAGGCGACGATCTCGACACTCAAGCCGAGACGCCGAGCCATTTGAGTCCACAGCGAAGCGAAGTGCCCGGTCTCGTACATCAGTACCCGGTCGCCGGGACTCAAGGTGTTGCAGAGAGCTGCTTCCCAGGCACCGGTTCCGGAAGCGGGATAAATGATTACCGGCGACTTCGTTTTGAAGACGCCTTGCAACCCCTCGAGCACCTTCAAGCCCAGCACCCCGAATTCGGGCCCGCGATGGTCGATGGTGGGCAGGCTCATGGCGCGCAGGATGCGATCGGGGACGGGGCTCGGCCCCGGGATCTGCAAAAAATGGTGCCCGACGGGATGGGAATCGAGTTTCAACATCGGCGGCCCCGTCGCTGCGGCGAAAGTGGATTCGCAAAAGGTGGCATATTTGCATGCAAAACTCAAATTCAGGGCAAACCTGTCAGAGAATTCCTACTCAAAGACGCGAATTTGACGAATTTGGCACATTGAATGCAAAATCCCGGCATGGCAGAGCAAAACTCCAGTGTGCTGCAGATTCCCCGCCGGGCATTGCATGATCATGTGATGGCGCGGCTGCGCGAAATGTTGATCGAGGGACGCATCGAGCCGGGAGCGAAGCTCAACGAACGCGAATTATCGCTGCGGCTGCAAGTGTCCCGCACTCCTTTGCGGGAAGCGATCAAGCTTCTCGGCGCCGAGGGGTTGGTGGATCTGATTCCCAACCGCGGCGCGGTCGCCGTCAAGCTCACGGAGACCGACATCCTGCAGGTGTTCGAGATGCTGGCGGGCTTGGAGGCGATGTCAGGAGAACTTGCGGCGCAACGGATCGGCGCCGCGCAGCTTCAGGAGATCAAGGCCCTGCATTACGAGATGCTGGCGTGCTTCGAGCGCGATGACCTGTCGGGCTACTATCGATTGAACGCGCGCATTCACATGGCCATCAACGAAGCCGCGGCAAATCCGCTGCTCATGAAATCCTACAAGGAGATCAACGCGCGGGTGCAATCACTGCGCTTTCGCACCAATCAGAACAAATTCCGATGGCAACAAGCGGTGCGAGAGCATGAAGAGATGGTGCAGGCGCTCGAGACCCGCGACGCAGCGGCCATGCGGCGGGTTTTGACCGAACACCTCCTGCACAAGCGCGACACGGTCGTCGAGCTGCTGCGAAACGGCACCATTCATCCGCCATCGATAGCGTGATCCGCGAGTCGCGCAAGGAGCTCTCGGACCCGGGCCTGAGGCAGCAGCTCGCGGTGCGCTTGGATCGCGAAACCGAAGGCGAGGTGCTGTTCGATGCCGGCTCGCGCGGCCGCTACGCGACCGACGCATCCATATACCAAATCGTGCCGGTGGGCGCTTTCGTTCCGCGCAGCGAGCGCGACGTCGCCGCCGCGATCGGCATCGCGCGCGAACTGAATGTCCCGGTGCTGGCCCGCGGCGGCGGCACGAGCCAATGCGGCCAGACGGTCGGCCAGGCCCTGATCATCGACAACAGCAAGTATTTGAATCAGATCCTCGCCATCGACGCGGAACGGCGCACCGCCGTGGTCGAGCCGGGTCTGGTGCTCGATCAGCTCAACGCAAGACTGAAGCCCCACGGGCTGTGGTTCCCCGTCGATGTCTCGACCAGCGCACAGGCGACTCTGGGCGGCATGGCGGGCAATAACTCATGCGGGTCGCGTTCCATCGCCTACGGCAACATGGTCCACAACGTTACAGCCATGAGTGCTTGGCTTTCCGACGGCGAGCTGTTGGAGTTCGGACCACGCAGCACATTGACAGGCCGCGCGGTCGAGATCGCGGCATTCGCCGAGGCCCAGGCGCGCGCCTGCGCCAAGGAGATCGAGGCTCGCTGGCCCAAGGTGCTGCGGCGGGTCGGGGGCTACAACCTCGATATTTTCAGGAATCAAAGCGAACGCCCCTACACCCGCGATGACAGCGTGAATCTTGCGCACCTGCTGGTGGGCTCGGAAGGCACCTTGGCTTATACGCGCCAGTTGACCTTGCAGCTGGCGCCGATTCCCCGTTTCAAGGTGTTGGGCATCGTCAATTTCGCGACGTTTCAGCAGGCGATGACGGCCCCGGAACACATCGTCAAGCTGGGACCGTCGGCCGTGGAGCTGGTGGACCGGGTGATGATCGACCTCAGCATGGGCAACGCGGCATTTCGCGACACCATTTTCACGGCGCTGATCGACGAGCCAGCCGCGATTCTGTTGGTGGAGTTCACCGATGACGACGAGGTCCTTGCGCACGCGCGCTTGCGGGATTTGACGGAGCTGATGGGAGATCTTGGATTTCCCGGCAGCGTCGTGGAAATGCTCGATCCCAAGTTGCAGCAGAATTTGTGGGACGTGCGCAAGGCGGGGCTGAACATCATGATGAGTCTGCGCGGCGACGGCAAGCCGGTGAGCTTCATCGAGGACTGCGCGGTGCCATTGCAGCATCTGGCCGAATACACCGAAGCGCTGACCGAGCTGTTCGCGAAATACGGTACGCATGGAACGTGGTATGCGCACGCTTCGGTGGGTACATTGCACGTGCGGCCCATCCTGGACATGCGCACCGATGGGCCGGAAGGCGGTGCCTACAAAATGCGCGCGATCGCACAGGCCACGGCGGGCCTGGTGAAGAAATTCAAGGGCGCCTATAGCGGCGAGCACGGCGACGGCATCTGCCGCGGCGAGTGGATTCAGTGGCAGTTCGGGCCGCAGATCAACCAGGCGTTCCGCGCCATCAAGAATCACCTCGATCCCATCGGCTTGTTCAATCCCGGCAAGATCATCGATCCGCCGCGCATGGACGACAGCTCCCTGTTCCGGTTTCCGCCGCCTTCGGCACCGCACCGTTACCAAACTTTCCCATTCAAGCCCGCGCTCGATTGGTCGGCGTGGAATGTGCGCAACGACGCCGTGACCGGCGAGCTTTCCGCGCCGGGCACGGGCGGCGATGTCACCGGCGGCTTCGCGAAAGCCGTCGAGATGTGCAACAACAACGGACACTGCCGCAAAGTCGATGCCGGCACCATGTGCCCGAGTTACCGGGTGACACGCGACGAGCGGCACCTGACGCGCGGCCGGGCCAATACGCTGCGGCTCGCATTGTCGGGACAGCTGGGTGCGGACGCGTTGGTGAGCGAAGAATTGTACGGCACGATGGAGCTGTGCGTGAGCTGCAAGGGATGCCGCAGCGAATGCCCCACCGGCGTGGACATGGCGGCGATGAAGGTGGAATTCCTGGCGCATTACAAGAATCTGCAAGGATTCTCGATGAGGGACAGGCTCATCGGGCACTTGCCGGACTACGCGGCGTTGGCAAGCCGCTTCTCGCTGTTGCTCAATTTGCGCGACAAGCTTCCCTTCACCGCGTGGCTGACCGAGAAATGTCTGGGATTCGCCGCCGCGCGTGCGCTGCCCGTGTGGCGCTCGCGCACGTTCTGGCGCGCGGCCGACGAACAATTATTTTCCGACGCCGATCAGACGCTGCAGGCCGGCGCCGCCACCGGCAAGGCGGCGGTGCTGTTCGTCGACACTTTCAACGGCATATTCGAGAGCGAGAACGCGCTGGCCGCGGCGCGCGTGCTGCGCGCGGCCGGCTATACGCTGCACACCATTCGCAAGGAAAAGGGGCACTATTGCTGCGGCCGGACCTACCTTGGTACCGGCATGCTCGAGCGCGCCAAAGGCAAAATGGCGGAACTGATCGGGGCGCTGCTGCCGTTCGCCGCGCGCGGCATTGCCATCGTGGGTCTGGAACCGTCCTGCCTGCTGACGCTGCGCGATGAAGCGTTGGTGATGCACTTGGGCTCCGCCGCCCAGGTGGTTGCCTCGCGCGCAAGTTTGCTCGAGGAATTCATCGCACGCGAGGCGCAAGCCGGCCGTTTCACCGTAAGGTTCGCCGAGATCCACGACCGCATCCTGGTGCACGGCCACTGTCATCAAAAGGCGTTCGGCGCGATCAGCTCCGTGCTCGATGTCATTCGATTGATTCCGGGCGCCAGACCTGAGCTCATCAATAGCTCCTGCTGCGGCATGGCGGGCAGTTTTGGCTACGAATCCAAGCATCATGCGCTGTCGATGAAAATGGCCGAAATGTCGCTGCTGCCGGCCGTGCGTGCGAAGCCCGATGCGCTGGTGGTCGCGGACGGAACCAGCTGCCGCCATCAGATTCGCGACGGCGCAGGCCGCACGGCCATACACGTCGCGCGCCTGCTCGAGCAGCAGATGCGCGCGCCGTGACTGGCGGCCCCCGGCAATGATCGATAAAAGCTAGCGTTCGAGCGTGAACACAACCTCGTACAAACCGGGATGTGCTGCGCCGAACGCTTTATTGCGTTCGAGCCAGCCCGCATCGCGAAGACGAGCGATGAGCCGCTGCGCGGCTTCCAGGCTCTCGCTCTGCGCGTAATTGACCACCCGTGTTCCATCGCAGCTGCGATGGATGCTCGCGGATATCCACCCTGGGCTGGAACTTGCGAACCTCGCAGACTCCGCGAGGAGATCGATTAGCGGCTGTTGTCCGCCGTCTGGGACGGTAAAGACGTTGATTTGCGTGATGATCCCGGTATTGGATTGAATGGTAGGCATGTCAAGACTGCTCCTCATGGTTAAGGCGGAGCATCGCCGGCAACTAACGCTTGTGGGATTTAGGACCACGACGCGTCAAGCCGCCGACGCGTTCGCGCCGATTGCTTGCCGCGGGTTCGCCGAGGTCGGCGATACGGAGCTTCCCAAAGGGGAAGGGACCGGGCTTACCTAAATGCCGATCCTGGTCCTTTTCGACAGCTGTGACTTTAAACCAGACGCCCCACATAAATCCAATCATCCGGCGGCCGACATCACTGGCACCGATTCAAGAAGCGGCCGCGGGACACGTTATGTAGCCTTCCGGCCCCTGCGAGTACCAGGTTTTCGGATTGTCGGTAGTGAGCGGGAAAAATACGGCCGCCGGCATAAGGCCAGCCGCTGCCCTCGACCGTAATGCCGGTGGCTTCGGATATGATCAATCCGGCCGCGGCGCGCTGCGTATAGTAAGCGGCCATCAGGTCGGTCGGGACATGGGCGCGGGTGGCACGGCCGCGCGTCAGAGGCGCCATCCAGATGCGGTCGGGGCAGATGAGACGACCGATTTTGATCGGATCGAAGAGCGTGGGCATGAATTCCTTCCGGGGCAGCGAATAAACGGACGACAATGCTATCAGGGCAATGCAGGAGACCGGCAAGGTTGCGGAGCGTACGGAGTATGATTGCCCCTCAATCCCTAGGGTAACGACGATGCAATACAGACAGCTCGGCAGCAGCGCACTTCGAGTCTCCGAAATCTCGCTGGGTTCCTGGCTCACCTATGGCGGCGGCGTGGCGCGCGAGCGCGCCATCGCCTGCGTGCATCATGCGTTCGACCTGGGAATCAATTTCTTCGACACGGCCAACGTTTACGGCAGGGGCGCCGCGGAATCGGTTCTCGGCGAAGCGTTCGCGGGAATTCCCCGCGAACGCTACGTGCTGGCGACTAAATTGTTCTTCGACATGTCGGACACCGACCGCGGCTTGTCGCGTGCACAGGTTTTCAAGCAACTCGATGCGTCGCTGAAGCGCTTGCGCACGGACTATGTCGATCTTTATCAGTGTCATCGCTACGATCCACAAACGCCGCTGCAGGAGACCATGGAGGCGCTGACCGAAGTCGTCAAGCTGGGCAAGGTGCGCTACCTAGGATTCAGCGAGTGGTCGCCGCAGAACATCGCCGATTCGCTCGCCGTGCCGAACGTCGAGCGGTTCGTCTCCAGCCAGCCGCAGTATTCGATGCTGCACCGGCTTCCGGAGAAAAAGGTCATGGCACTTTGCCGCGAGAACGGCATTTCTCAGATCGTGTGGTCGCCGTTGGCGCAGGGCGTGCTCTCCGGCAAATACGCGCCGAATTCGCCGCCGGCGGCCGACACGCGCGCGGCCAGCAAGACGATGGGCGGATTCATCTCCAACTTCATGCGGCCTCAAGTTCTGCAGGCGGTGCAGAAGCTCAAGCCGCTGGCCCAGGAAGCGGGCGCCACCATGAGTCAATTCGCGCTTGCCTGGGTGCTGCGTGAACCGAATGTTGCATCGGCCATCGTCGGCGCGAGCAGTCCGCAGCAGCTGGATGACAACGCGGCTGCATCAGGCCGCAGCATCGATCCGAAACTGTTTGCGGCAGCCGACGCTGTCCTGGCCGCAGTGGTGCGATTTTAATGCCGACCGAATCGCATCTGGACCCCTGGCCGGTGCAAGCGCTCGAAGCCACGCTCGGCTTGAGCGATGGCGTGGAAGATCAGACGGAATTGCCGCCGCTGTGGCATTGGTTGTATTTCTTGCCCACCGCGCCACGCTTCGCCATCGGCCGCGACGGCCACATGATCAATCAAGAGTGGGCCGACGCTTCGCTACGGCGACGGCGTCTGTTCGCCGCCGCCCGCACTGAATTCTTGCGCCCGCTGCGCATCGGGGTTCGCGCACGGATGGCCGAGCGCGTGATCGGGCAGCGCGATACCAAGGGCAAGCACGGACCCTTTCACATTCAAACCAACGAATATCAGTATTTTCAGGACGATCAGCTGTGTGTGCGCGAAGAGCGCGACATCGTCTACCTGCAAGGACCGGCGCCGTTCGAGCCGGCGCCGAAGGATCCGTTCCCGAAGGGCGCGACGGACGACCCATGGTCGCTGGCCGTGACGCCCGATCCGGTCATGCTCATGCGCTATTCCGCGTTGACCTTCAATTCGCACTTGATTCATTTCGATCAGCTCTATACGCAGCGCGAAGAGGGGTATCGAGAGCGGGTTGTGCACGGACCGTTGGTGGCGATCATTCTGGTGAAGCTCCTGGCGTTGAACGGCATAGATCGGCTGGCGCGTTTCGAATTCCGCGCGCGCAGCCCGCTGTTCGTGAATCAACCGATTCAATTCGCCGGCAAACCGGAAGGCGACCGGGTGGAGCTGTGGGCGGTGGGGCCGTCGGGCGTGCTCGCGATGCATGCCACGGCCTGGAAATAGGCAACCTGACGGCGCCATGCCCACGTGACAGGCACGGGCGCACACCACCTCACCATTGAAAGCGGCCTCGGCGCGCCCGCCGAGACGCAGCGCATGGCGGCGGCGCTCATCCCGCTCATGTATCAGGACTTGAGGCGCATCGCCCGCCGCGAACGCCTGCGGGTGCACGCCGGCGCAACGCTGCAAACCACCGCGCTGGTCAACGAAGCATATCTCAAGCTCGAACACCTCGGGTCGTTCAACGACGACGAGCACTTCCTGCGAGCCTGCGCGCTCGCCATGCGGCACATCCTGGTGAACCATGCCCGCGATCGCATGGCGCGCAAGCGCGGCGGTGGAATCGCCAATATCCCGCTGGACGATGCGCCGGAAATCGGCAGCGCGCCCGACGAGGTGGTCGTGAAGATCAACGATGCGCTGCTGGCACTGGCGCAGCTCAGTCCCCGCCTCGCGCAAGTGGTTGAATGCCGCTTCTTCGCAGGCTACGACGATGCCGAAACGGCGCGCGCGCTCGGACTCACCGATCGCACCGTGCGGCGAGATTGGGTCAAGGCGCGTGCCTGGCTGCGGCGCGAGATGGGCGCGGGGGCCGACGCCGTCTTCGACGAAACGCCGTGACCGCTGCTGCGGACTGGGAAAAAATCGAAGCGGCGCTCGATGAGATTCTGGGGCTGCCGGAAGACCAATGGCCGGCGGCTTGCGCGCGCATCGCGGGCGATGACGCCGCACTCGAGGCGGAGATAAAATCACTGTTGGCACATACCGGCGGCGTGGATCCGGTTCTGGACCGGCCCATACCCGCGCCGAGGCTGCTCGTTCCCGAAGGTTCGGGTCTGGCCGCCGGCACCAGGGTGGGCGCATACAGCGTCATCGAGCTCATCGGGCGCGGCGGCATGGGCGAGGTGTATCGAGCCGAGCGCGCCGACGGACAATACGTACAAGAAGTGGCACTCAAACTGATTCGCAGCGAGCTTGCCGACCAACCCGAGCGCTTCCAAGCCGAAAGGCAGATGTTGGCGCAGCTGCAGCACCCAGGCATCGCACGGCTGTTGGACGGCGGTGTGTTCAACGGCCTGCCGTTCATGGCTATCGAACTGGTCAAGGGGCTGCCCATCACGGAATGGTGCAAAAACGCCGGCAGCGACCTGACGGGCAGACTGCGCTTGTTCCTCGCCGTTTGCGATGCCGTCGCCCACGCCCACAGCAGTTTGATCGTGCATCGTGATATCAAGCCGGCCAATGTGCTCGTGACCGACGAGGGCAACGTCAAGCTGCTCGACTTTGGAGTTGCCAAGTTGCTGTCCCCCGCGGCGGCCGACATCACTCGTGCAGGGCCCCTGACGCCGGCATACTCCGCGCCCGAACAGCTCTTGGGCGCGGCCATCACCACGGCTACCGACACGTACGCGCTGGGCGTGCTGTTATTCGAACTGCTGTGCGGCGAACTGCCTTGGAAGTCGAACGGTATGTCCTTTGGCGTCGCAGTGCGCAAGATACTCAATGAGAATGTGCCCCTGCCCAGCCGCTGCGCCCGTGAAAGCAGCCACCCTCCCGTGCCCTGGAGTCTGTTGCGCGGTGATCTGGATGCCATCCTCACCAAGGCGCTGCGCAAGGAACCGGAACACCGCTTCACCACGGTCGAAGCGCTGCGCGAGGATGTGGCGCGGGTACTGCGCCACGAGCCGGTCACGGCGCGCGAGGGCGCGCGGCTCTACGTCCTAGGACGCTTCGTGCGACGGCAGCGCGTACTGGTAGCCGGTGCCGGCGCGCTGCTCATCGTCCTGATCGCAGGCTCGATCGGCATCGCCTGGCAGGCGCATAAAGCGCTGCAGCAGGCGCAGCGCGCAGAAAGAGAAGGCCAGAAGGCGACGGCCGTAAAGGATTTCCTGATCGACATCTTCAAGCAAAGCAGTGTGCAGAATCCCGGCGGCGTCGAGGCAAAAAAGGTCACTGCCGAACAGCTGCTCGATGTCGGCGCGCAGAGGATCAGGGCGCAATTGCGCGATCAACCAGAGGTGCGTGAAGAGCTGATGGACACCCTCGCCAATCTCAACAACGATTTGGGGCTTACGGACCGCGCGCAATCGCTGGCGGCGGACAATCTCGCAGAAATGAGTGCGCGTACCGCCGGGCGTCCGTCCGTGGCATTGGCCAGGCTCGAGATGCGCCTGGCGGCCACGTTGATCGATCGCCAACAGAAAGGCTTGATCGCCGAGGCCATGAATCACCTGCAGAAGGCGCTCGATGATCTGCGGGCGGTCGGCGAGGGCGATTTCGCGGATGCGGCGTCCGCTTACTATCAATTTGGCCGGGCGGCCTACAACGGCACCACCGAGGACAAGGCCGAGGGCAAGCGCGCGCTGCGCCACGCGCTCGACATCTTGACTCGCCGCGATCCTGCCAACCCGCTGCGCGGCGATGTTTTCGATTATCTCGCTCGTTACGCGAAGCTCGAGGAAAATGTTCCGGACGCCGAGTATTGGCTCACCGAACAGCTGGCGTTTCAGACAGCGCAGGGTGAGGAGCAGAACGGCTTTGCGATCGGCGACGCCTATTTCAATCTCGCCGACTTTCAGGCGCAGTTGCTGCATTTCGACCTTGCGGAGCGCAGCTTCCTGCATGCCATCGATTTACTCACCAAGGCTGCGGGCGTCGATCATCCGGAGACCGCCGAGGCGCGCGCACGGCTCGGAGAAATGTATTACTACAGCGGACGTCCGGCACAGGCCGAGTCGCTGTTGAGCGATGCCTTGCAGGCTGATATGCGCACGCCGCAGGGGGTCTACAACGCCACGGAGCATCGGCGTGTGCTCGGCTACGTCGAGCTATCGCGCGGACGCTGGCCCGTGGCCGAGCAATTGTTGCGGGAGAATCTCGCCGCATTGAAAGACAATCCTCAAGATGAGCTGCGTTGGGGCATCACGGCTGCAGGTTTGGTCTCCCTGCTGGTGGCGGAGGGTGAGATGTCCGAGGCGCACGAGCTTTACGACAAGGCGCTCGATGTTTATCGGCGCTACACCGGCGAGAAATCGCGAGCCTACGCGCGGCAGGTGGCTCTCGGCGGCACCATGGCGCTCGCGGACCATAGACCCAGCGAGGCGATCGCCAAATTCCAGCGCGTGCTCAAGGAGTGGCCGCCGGAGGAGGGCGATCTCCCAAGCGAATATACGAAATCGACCTTAGGGCTGGCCTCCGCCTACCTGGATCTTGATCGGTCCGAAGAGGCGCGGCAGAGCGCCGACGAGGTGCTGCAAAGGCTGCGCGCGGCACCCGCGCCAAATCAATCGCCGGAGATCGAGGCGCAGAGCCGGCGGCTGCTGGGAGACGCGCTGCGCCAATCGGGCAAGGCCGCCGAGGCGGAGACGGAGCTGCGGCGCGCGGTGGAACTGCGTCAAACGCTCGATGACGCCGACAGCCCCTGGCTGGCCCAGGCGCGCATGGATCTCGCGGAGTGCTTGGTCGCTCTTCACAAGAGAGCGGAAGCGCAAACCCTGATAAAGAAGGCCGCGGCGGCCCTCTCCCGCCAGCCGCGGCTGCGCGATATTTACCGCAACGAGTTGCAGCAAGCGCAGGTCATGCTCGCCAAAGCAGCCTGATTCTCGCGTCGATGTCCGGTCTGGCGTGGCTTCCGTGTTCTACCTACTGAACACCACATCCACCAGGAGAAAGCCATGACCCGCAAGACATTGAAATTGACCACCAAGGCCGTTTTGGGCGCATTCGCAACGCTCGCCGCGATTGCACCCATCTACAGCCACGCGGCGGACGCGACGGTTACCGTGACCCGGCAAGTCAGCTACGCCGGAATCGACATCAACACCAGCGATGGGGCGCACACGATCTATGTCCGCCTCAAGCATGCAGCCAATTCTCTGTGCATCGCCCCGAACGAGGAGTTCCGCAGCCCGAGCTGGAAGTACCGCGAGTGCATACAAGAGGCCGTGGCGAAGGCCGTGCTCGAGGCGAAGAGTCCGTTGCTCACGCAGATGTTCGTCGGCGACTACGGCAGCGAAATCGCCGCGCAATTGGGTGTCGACAAGGGAACCCGTGTCGCGAAGCAATAAGCGGCGCCGAATGACCGAAGAGTTCTTTCACCATTTGACTCACCTTTATTTAGGAGATCGACATGAAGACTTTCACCATCATCGCAGCCGCGGCTGCTGTGAGTTTCTCGATTCTCGCCAGCGCTCATGCGGGCGCAGCCGATGACCCGCCTTCCGTATCGGTCCGTTTCGCGGATCTCGATCTGGATCGCGCCGCCGGTTCCGCGACCCTGTACAAGCGTCTGAGCGTTGCGGCTCGCGCGGTGTGCCGAGACCTGGACGCCAGCGACTCGGCAAACAGCGACCTGAAGCGCGTGCTCCAGCAGCAGTACCAAGGCTGCGTGGATAAGGCCATCATCGGAGCCGTCGCGAAGATCAATCGGCCGGCCTTCACCAGCTACGTCGGCACCAAAATGACGTTGCCTGCTACTTTGACCAACGTCCAGCTTGCCGCGAAGTGAGGATCGAGCGCTGCGCACCAGGAGAACGGATGGCGGATTGACCATCCCCTCCTGGTGGCGCGGTTCGACGCATGACGCCGGCCGCTGCGCGTCTCGCGGCAGCCTCGGGCGCAGCCTGCCGCATGAACATGGCCAGCAGTTCGTTGATGGATTTCACTGGGGCCCCAGACTCGATTTCCATGTTGACTCACGCTCTTGGTCGACGCGCGAACATCGCGCTCCTGCGGCGCCAATATCGCGCGGCGGTATGCAACGCAGCGTGAACCATTTCTCGCTGCGCCCGCCCGCTGCGATTTTGTAAAATCGCCGCGCTTACCGCTGTCGCCGGCCGCAGACGGTCAAGGCCAACCCTCGGCCTTAAGTTGTGCACGGACGGTGTCAGGGTCGCGACCTGTCCTCGACCAGTGTCATTTAGACGTAGACGAATCGCCAAGTGCAAGGTCGGTCCAAGGTGCAAGCGACCGGTGAATTGTGCGGCAGAAGGCACCTCTGCGGCCCGACAGCAGACATTGGGTCGGTCAACTACGGGGTCGAAGGTTCTCATTCATCATAGAGCCGTAACCGGCCATGACCCGACGTTGGCCGCCCTTGAACAGGCCGCTCCATAACGGTCATGCGCGAGTGAATGCCACTTCGTATCTTCATTGTAGGACAGCCGACGACAACCACATGCGTATGGTCCCGTAATACAGGGGTGATATGTCCATATCGGGCATGATCAATTGGGGGCGACAATCGGCCGTTCGAAAGGTCATTGTTTTGAGTGAGGAGACGAAGATGAAGGTCGTATCAAGTTTGTTAATCCTAGGTGCAATACTCTGCGGCTGTAGCTACAACCCGCCGGCATCAAAAGCCACCACTGTGGTCGTTCCGCCAAGCTCGGGCACGACAACTGTAGTTGTACCGCAAGCTCAGGCGGTTTGCCGCGACGGGACGAGGCCGCCCTGTTAAAGGTAAAGGATGGGTCCAGGAACATCAGAAATCGCACTGAGGATCTGGGCCGAACCCTAGCTAGTTTTTGGAAATCGCGGTCGGTGAATAGGGCCAAGGCGGATCAGTGATCGCAGCAGTCGACCTCGCGTTAGTCGCTAATCGCCGCGCAGTGTCGACACTGACCGGAGCACGCCAGCATGGTCGACTTCGAGGCTGAACTCGATCGACCGGCAGCAGATCTGGCAGTCCTCCTCGACGTATTCAGAGTGCCGAATTGCTCGCCGCTAAGCTGCCACTCGGGGATTGGCGAGCATCTGCCATTCGCGCATGGTCTCGTTTGCAAAATCCTCATAAGCGCGGGGTTTGTGGCCTAAGAGCTTTGTCAATATCGCAGCATCATCGTCCTCGGCAACAAAGCCCCGCTCGAGATATCCTTGAAACATCATGCGAATATCGAACGCCGCCCAAGCGGGGGCATGTTTGCGCAT
>Ga0182024_10004819_pt1 | contig 30684 bp, 28 predicted proteins | sample P32metaG_FD_120480 | JGI IMG/M metagenome (GOLD analysis project Ga0182024, IMG submission 120480) | Permafrost microbial communities from Stordalen Mire, Sweden - P3-2 metaG (Illumina Assembly) | ecosystem: Environmental > Terrestrial > Soil > Wetlands > Permafrost | place: Sweden: Stordalen... | reverse complement strand
TGCGCGAGCTCGACGTATCCGCGTTCGACCCGGCTCGTGCCCAAGCGAACGCCGCACGCTTCTCCATGGCCGCCTTCCCCGCCCGCTCGCGGGGCACTTCAGCCTTTTGACGATCAAATCATTCATTTTTTGCACAATTGGTGCGATCACTCAGGAATGATCTGTTCCGGTCGATCCACATTCCCCCACTCGCTCGCCGAGCACTCATGTCGTTCCCGATCGCCCTCTCCGCCATCCTCGCCCTCGGTGGCGTCGCCTCAGCAGCGAACAGCATCGAAGGGGTCTGGTCATTCAGCGGCGGCGCGGTCGGGATCCAGGCCCTGTCCGACGGCACGTTCCAGGGCACGGTGGTGACCCCCACGAGGTTCGCCGAATGCGTGCATCCCGCCGGCCAGATCATGTGGACGGACATGCGGCCGCAGACGGACGGCTCCTTCTGGGGTCTGCACCAGTGGTATCACGAAGGTAGCAAGTGCGAAGAAGACCCCGTGCTGGGCCACACCGCGTGGCGGGTGCTCGAAACCCCCAGTGGCACGCGTGTCCTGAAGGTCTGCTTCAACACGCCCGGCAGCGAAACCCAGCCCACGATCGCCCCCAACGGCAAGGAAGCCAACGTGACCTACAGCTGCGTGGAATCGAGTCCGCTGGCGCCACTGCCAAAAGTGAGCGAAGAAGAAGGCTCCGGTAAGGGCGGGATAGGCAATGGCGGCTCAGGCGGCGGCTCGAATGGCGGCTCCGGCGGGGGTTCAGGCGGCGGCTCGGGCTCGGGGCTGATCACGTTCAGCGACACCGTTCTCCTGCCCAACGCCAAAGCCTGCGTCAGCCAAACCTCGCTAAAAATCAAGCTCCACGATCCCAAGTACGACCCGCTCACCGAGGTTGTCGTCAAGATCAACGGCAAGAAGTTTGCTGTCGTCAAGGGCGTCAAGCAGCTCAAAAAGGGCATCACGCTCACGAAACTGCCCTCCGGTACCTACAAGATCAGCATTCTTGCCACCACCGTGCTTCGACAGCGGCTCTCTGGCTCGCAGACTTATAAGAGCTGCGCCGCGGGCTCCGGCTTGATTGGGCTCAAAGGCGGGAAGAAGCATCACCACCACGGGTGACTTTTAGCCCCGCCGTCGCGGCGCACTGGAAGCCCTCGTCACGGCAGATCTCGGGCGTTCATTTCGACCGCAGGGACCCGCCTCAGCGGGGCCGGTCGAAATGAACGCCTGAGATCTGCCGTGACGAGCTAACGCGGCCCACAGGGTCACAGCCGAAGACCCGTCAGGTCCACCGACGTTTCTCTGGGTCCCATGTCGATAACTGGCCCCTGTCGTCGCGGACGAGCGGGTCGACGAACGCAATAACGTCGTTGACGAGATCGGTCCAACGGTCTGGTAGCGCCAGCGCGAAAGACGCTCGCCGGCGCAGCGCGTCGTAGCTGCGCTGCCGGTCGGGCATATCGGCGAGAGCCTCAGATAGCGGCAGGACCGGATGTCCGCGGTGTTTCGCTACCGCGTACACGGTTGCGCGAAGGCCCACGGCGCCGATGATGTGGATGCGGCTGAGAACCCACACGTCGGCGAAGTCCCGATCCCGGGTATTGAGCTCCCCGCGCTCCATCATCGTCGCAATCTTCTCCGCCATGGTCCGCTCGATCGGGTAGGCGAAGAGCACAATGCCCGCGCCGCCGAGGATCTCCGGGTAGCGGATCTCCTGCACCTCGCCCGGGTCGCCAAAGGAGAAGTCGAGGGTTACCACGACACGCGCCACCCCAATCGTGGCGGGGAGCTTGGCGCGCACTCCGCGGTAGCCGGCACCCTCACGCATCGGCTCGGTCGCGATCGATGCGGGGTCGAAGACGATCCAGTCCGGTTCGGGCAGCGCAACCGTGGCGATCTCGGCGACGACCCCTGCGACCGATGCCTCGTCGTTAGGAATCCCGTGAGCGGATAGGTCGGCGTCCTTGGTGCTCCGGCGTGCGTCGAGCACCGCCAGCAACATGGCGCCCTTGAGCACGAGCCGATCGCGATAGCCGCTGAGCGACAATCGCCGCAGAAATCCCTCGATCGCATAGAGCAACTGCAGCGCCTGCGTGTTGCGGCCGTGATGCTCACGGGCAAGACGCTGCAACTCGTGATTGACACGGTCGGCCTCGGTGCTGCTCAACTCATCACCGCTTCCAGGGCATCGGTCAATCGTCGCTGTCCCCCCAGCTCGCGGGCGATGGTGAGCAGCCGGCGAGGCTGCGCGTCCGGACGTCGCATGTAGCGATTCAGTGCGTGGAGAGCCGTATCCCGTCCGGCTCGATGCGCCAAGCGCATGGCATCGACGACAGCCCGCTCGGGCGAATAGATCGACAGCAACTCCCCGGTCTCGGTCGTCTCCTCGCGACGCTCGAGGGTGAACGTGGCAGCAGCGAAGACATGAACCTCGGTGGCAGGGACCTCGATATGCGGGCGGTGCGCCCCGCGCGCGACCGCCACATGCACGACGGCGGGCAGCTCATCGCTCAGGTCCCAATAAGCCAACGCGGAGTTCAAGCAGACGATGCCCCGTGGGACCCGCGCGCAGACCGTCGCCAGATCGGTGCTGGAGCTGACCGCGCCACCAACCCGACGAAAGACGCCGCGGCTGACGTTGACGAGCTCCCCACGGTCGCGCAGGCGATACAGCTCATAGCGAGGAACACCCGCGGGCTCGGCCTCCCCAACCCGGAACGGCCGGTCGCCAAATCGCTCCAGCAAAGCTCTCGACCTATCAACACTCATTGCTGCAAATCCTACACTAGGTAAGGTGGGCTGTAAAGCTTTTGATGCAAGACCGCCCGCAAAACCTAAACGCGAGCTCGACTTATCCGCGTTCGACCCGGCTCGTGCCCGAGCGCACGCCGCACGCCGCTCCGTGGCCGCCTTCCCTGCCGGCTCGCGGGGCACGTCAGCCTTTTGACGATCCAATCATTCACCTTTTGCACAGACGGCGCGATCGTCTCAGGGATGCTCTGTGTTCCGGGCCAGCGGGAGGCTGGCCTTGCCCCACCTTTTGGGCTGGTATCGCTACACCAAATGGTAATGCGCGGCCCGCTAAAGCCGGTGGGGCCAATATCCTGTCTCTGACCGCATGGCTCAAGCGCCTGTTTTTAATCGTCTCTCGAGCGCATCTTGCGATTCTTGCCTGTGGTAGTAGAATATATGCATGGACGAGAAAGATCGGGTGTCAAGGGCCGTTAGCACCGTGCTCGATGCCGACGTTCTCGTGCGACCAGCGGCCGATGGCACCCATGCTCTGCGCGTCATAGGGCTGCCTCGCCAGCCGCGTTTCCGCGCCGCGTGGATTCGCCGTGGCTGGCCGGCCGAGGTGCGCACGCGGCTAGATGCCTCCCCAACGGTGACGCTGATCGTCGCACCCGAGCTCTCATCCGGTGCTCGTCAACTGCTCGATGAACGATCGATCAACTGGGTCGACGAGACGGGCGCAGCGAATCTCCGTGGCGAGGGCCTGCTCGTCCACCTCGACCGAGCACCAGCCCCCAAGGACCCAGCACCGTCCGGCGCCTCCTGGAGTGAGATCGCGGTGCTCGCCGCCGAGGCGACCCTCGCCGCCCCTCCCGCACAGATCACGACCGCCTGGATCGCCGTACACGCCGGCTGCTCAATCGCGCGAGCCAGCCGGATCCTCACCGGCTGGGACCAGGAAGGTTGGACCGCGAAGCAGGGACCTGCCCGAGGACGCGGGGCGCACCGTGTCCTGGAGCACCCGGAGGCGATGCTCGAATCCTGGACAGCGCACCTCAACACCAGCCCCATCGAGCAGTGGTTTGCCCATACCACCAGCCGCGACCTCGACGACGTGCAGGCCCGCCTCACGCACGTCCTCGGCGATGTCGCGTTCGGCTGGACGGGGTGGGCCGCCGCGCAGCAGCTCGCGCCATTCGTCACCCAGCTCCCGGTCCTGCACGTGAGGGTCGATGAGCGCTACGCGCACCGCGAGCTCGCGCCGCGGCTACGGGACGCCGGCCTCACCGTCACAGATGACGCCGGCCGGATCGAGCTGTGGCGCACCCCCGGCAACGCATTCAGCCTCACGACTCCTTCTCCGTCTGGCCCCCTCGTCTCCTGGCCTCGGGTTTACGCCGACCTCAAACGCCTTGGCGGCCGGGGAGAGGATGCCGCCCAACATCTCCGCGACGTGATGGGATCAGAGCGTGGTTAACGACGAGCGCTCCCCCGAGGCCCGAGAAATTGCCGAACGAGCACTCGGGCGGCTCCTCGCCGCAAGCGCACCCACGGGCGAGGATCTGATCGTGCTCGGTGGACTCGTGCCGCCAACCCTGGCGCGCACCGATGCGCCGGAGGTCCCGGCACACCTCGGCACGACGGACGTCGACGTCCTACTTGTGACGCACCTCACCGCGGAGCACGATCTCGGACGGATCGAGATGGCGCTCGAAACAATGCAGTTCACGCCACAGGTAGACGGGTGGCGCTGGAGCGGTCGGATCGAGGATCGCATCGTCAAGATCGAGTTCCTCTGCGATCTCGATGACCAGCCGGCCGAGGCGATCGTTCAACCGGTCGGGTGCTCGAGGCTGCGAGCGGTCAATCTCCGGGGCACCGGCTACGTCGAGCGTGACCACCACGAGTACATCCTTCACGTTCCCGAGGGCAATCTGCGTGTTCAGATCGCCGGACTCGCCGGCTACCTACTCTCGAAGTCCGTGGCCGTACGCACTCGCGGCGCCGACAAGGATTACTACGACCTCGCATACGTCTTACTTCACAACGATGCCGGTGGCCCAACCGAAGCGGCCACCATCGTCAAGGCCAGCCCAGTCCGCTGGCGCCACTGCCCAAAGTCAGCGAAGAAGAAGGCTCCGGTAAGGGCGGGATCGGCAATGGCGGCTCAGGCGACGGCTCCGCCGGCGGTGGCTCGGGTGGGGGTTCAGGCGGCGGCTCGGGCTCGGGACTGATCACGTTCAGCGACACCGTTCTCCTGCCCAACGCCAAAGCCTGCATCAGCCAAACCTCGCTAAAAATCAAGCTCCGTGATCCCAAGCACGACCCCCTCACAGAGGTCCTCGTCAAGATCAACGGCAAACAGGTCGCGCCCTTCAAGGGCGTCAAGCGACTCAAAAAAGGCATCACGCTCACGAAACTACCCTCCGGCACCTACAAGATCAGCATTCTTGCCATCACCGTCCTTCGACAGCGGCTCTCTGGCTCCCAGACTTACAAGAGCTGCGCTGCGGGGTCCGGCTTGATTGGGCTCAAAGGCGGGAAGAAGCATCACCATCACGGGTGACGGCCACCGCCTCGACGCACTGTAAGCCGTCGTCACATCAGATCTCGGGCGTTCATTTCGACCGCAGGGACCCGCCTCAGCGGGGCCGGTCGAAATGAACGCCTGAGATCTGCCGTGACGAGCTATGGCGGCCCACAGGGTCACAGCCCACCCTGTGCAGATCCTGGTCTTCATCCCGGCGCAGATCCCGGGTCTTCGTCCCCGTCCAATACCGCTTCGCTTATGTATTGGACGACGACGAAGCCCGGGACTGCTTGCGGGGGAGGGTCGATCGAGAGAAGTCCCAAGGCGTGCGTAGGCTGGGAGACCGATGAACGAAGAACGTTCAAAGCCCGAAGGACAGCAGTCCGGAGACATCCAGGAGCCTGGTAGCAGCCGTCCCGCTGCCGGGCTGGCTGGGTTGCCGGCCGACTATCCGGCGCTCCTTGCCGAGATCAAGGCGCGGATCGAGGCTGCGCGTACTCGTGCGGTGCTCGCGGTCAACAGCGAGCTGATCCGGCTCTACTGGGAGATCGGGCACGAGATCCTCTACCGCGAGCAACGTGAGGGATGGGGCGCCAAGGTCATCGATCGACTGGCAGCGGACCTCCGTCGTGACTTCCCAGAGATGACCGGCCTCTCGCGCGCGAACCTCCACCACATGCACCGATTCGCCGACGCCTGGCCCGGAGAGGGTGCCGATTCAATTGTCCAACAGCCCGTTAGACAATTGCCGTGGGGGGCTGTTGCAAGGCTGAGAGCGGCGGAGGTTGCGGCCCTTCGGGCGGTGTAGACCGATCACCACGAACCCGAAGTAGCCGCCGGGGCGATTGGGCTTTTGGGCTCGCCTTTGATGCTTCGCTTACGCCGTCCGGTTGGCGGCGGTTGGTCCGGTCGGCGGGCGGCCCAGGTAGGCCGACTACGAGCACAGTGATCGACCGGGCGAGCCCGAGGGCGTAGCCGGCGAGGACGTCGGAGGGCCAGTGCGCGCCGTCGACGACGCGGAAGGGCCCGATGCCGAGGATCAGGAGCAGTGTGGGCCCGAGGATCGCCTTGAGGATCGTGTTCAGCGCGACCACGCTGACCGCCACGAGGATGAGCGCCTGCTAGCGGCAGCAGCGACGTTGAAGCTGCCTCGCTCGAGGGTGGGGTCACAAGCTTGGCTTAGAGTGTCCATCATGCTCAAATCTCAATCCTCGCCGGCTGGGCGCGCCGCGCTCGGCGCCGGCACGGATCTCGCCGACCCATGTTCGAGACTTAGACCCGGGACAGAAAGATTTCATCCGTGTGTCCAGCGGGCGGTAGCCTGCAAGGTACATCGGCACTGCCGCCACGCTCGAAACCATCTGTGAGTCATGCCAGTCCCGCCGCTCAAGCAAGTAGAAACCGCCGCTCACCAGCTCGTCGAGGGCATCCCGGCGCGCAGCGCTGGGCCGGAGTCCCTGTGGCAGATCGACGGGGTCGCGACCGCTGGGAAGTCGTCGTGTCTGCGGATGCTCGCCGGGTTCCTCGACCAGCAGGGCACGCTCAAGCCGATCCTCGTAGCTCCTCCCGCGCACAACCTCGACACGGGTCCTGCGGCTCTCGCCGACGTCGCGGTCGGGCTTGCAGGCCATGGCCTTCTCAACGGTGACCTCGATGCCTGGACGGAGGGAGGAGCCAGCTGGAATGAGCGGGTCGACCTCGTCCGTCGCTGTATCGCCAAGCACGATGAGGTCGTGCTCCTATGCGACGAGCCAAGCTCGTGGGGCGCCAATCGCGGGGGCGACGACTTCTTTGCTCGACGAAGCTTCGACGTCGCCTTCTTCCTCGCCGCGCTCCCGTGTCGGCGAGTGGTCACCGGGAATCTTCCCGTGCCGGTCAGCCCCGTCGAGCGCATCGAGCTGAAGCCTGCCTCCACCGATGCAAGCTGGCTGCGAGAAGCAGGCTGGGGGGAGCTCGAGCCGGCAGCCCAAGCTGTCGCGGACAGCGCGATGCTGGAGCGACGCTTGACAGCACTGCAGGTCCGGCTGCTCGTTGCAGCCACCTCGCTGACCTCGGTCGAGGAGGTGCAGGGCTGGCTCGATGAGGACAACGATGCTCGACGCTTGGTGGCGAAGTTCGCCGTGCTCATCGCCAACGACGCCGGCCACCGTCGGCTTTGGGATGCGTGGCTGCAGCTCTCTCTCACACGCAGGGCCATCGACGTTCCGTTGCTGAGCGAGATCACTCCAAAGGACGCGACCAGGCTGGAGCGAGACATCATCGAGCACTGTCTGCTGTTCGGCGACTCGCAGCTGCGACTCCACGATGTCCTTCGCGGCCAAGCCGCGAAATGGCGGACCGAGCACCGTCGTGACAGCCACGTCGGCAAGCTCATCGAGCAGACAAATCGCAACCTGTTCCAGATCCACCAGCGGCGCTTCGGGGACTACGCCGCAGCGCACGACGCGCGAGCGCTGACGGAGTCGATGGAAGCATTCCACTTCGCCAGCGCGACCGGGGACAACAACCTCATCAAGACAGTGCGACCGGTGTTCGTAGAGCAGCTCGACGCTCTCGGCTGGAGCCTGTCGTACGAGCACAGGGACTATGGTCATGCCGCCAAGGCGTTTGAGCAAGCTCTCCTATGGGATGAGGAGGATGACTACGCACATCACTATCTGGCGTACAACCTCGACCGCCTCGGCAAGCGCGCAGACGACGTGGAGCGTCACTTCCGCCGAGCGGTCATGCTCAACGGCACGCACCCTTGGTGGCGGGCCCGCCTGATCATCTTTCTGGTCTCGCGCGGGCGCGTCGAGGAGGCGAAGCGCGAATGGGACGACGCCCTGCTCGCGCTGGGAGTCGATGAAGGCGAGGCCTCTGTCGAGCTCTACGAAGATCTGCACGTGTGGGTCGGAGGGGCCCTCCTCGACGCGGGCGAGGCGCGCCTGGCCCGCGATGTTCTCGACGCCATCCCGCCGTGGGCTTGCAGCCAGATCGATATGTACGACGCTCTCAGCCAACGTGCCGATGCTCTGCTCGAGGTCGGTGAGGGGGCCGCGGTAATCCCGGCGTGGCGGCTACGGCCGCGTTGGTGGCAGGACGGGCCCGAGCTGCTGCAGCATCGGATCGGGACTGGTGAGCAGCTGGTCCGCTGGCTCGCGGCGCGTGTGGAGAGCAAGGACGAGAACGGCATCCATATACGAGCGGCGGTGCTCGAGCCACAACAGGCGGGCGATCCATCGATCGCGTGGTCGGAGATCGGCCTCGAGGAGTTCGATCGAATGTGCCGCGATGAGATCAGCGCACACAACCTGCCCGTCGGCTCTTTCCTAGAGGTGGGGATCTATGCCAAGCAAGCAAAAAGCAGCAAGCACGCCGACACCATCATCCGGGTGCTGCCGGAGCGGGAGTGGAACTCGCACGGCCTGCCGGGACTCGCCCCACTTCGACATCTACGCATACGCTCGGCACGGCCACGCAACAGACCGAGTGCGCGAGCAACCTGAGCCGTGCAGCTCACAGACCTGGCGCTTCTGCCAGATCTCCTCTACCTGTTTGTCTTCGGCCCCGGCTTCGGAGAGTCGATTGTGCTTCGGGTCCCGCCCGACGAATGGATCGTGGTCGACTCGCTACGCCACCAGACTAAGCTGGAAGACGCCAATCCGGCACTGCAGTTACTCACCGCTCACGACGCGACAGTAGCCGCAATCGCTCTCACACACCGGCACCGCGATCACGCCCACGGCCTCTACCAACTGTTAGATCGGCGGCGGCAGGGCAGTCCTGTCGGTCGTACAGATGTTTTTGCAACGCCCGATGAGGGCTGGCGAGGCAGCCAGGATGCAAGCTTTGTCCTCGATACTGGCACCGTGGCGAGCCTGCTGAACCGGATCGACCATATTTGGATCAACGATCCACCTAGCAAATGGATGCTGGTGGAGGGTGCGACGCGCACCGTCGGCGAGGCGACCATTGAAGTTCTGTCCCCTCCCGCCAACAGTCAACCAAGGAAAGGAGACCTCAACCGTCTTTCGAGCGCGATGCTGGTGAGGTGGCATGAATGTCAGATCCTCTTGGGTGCCGATCTGTCAGTGCCCGGGTGGCGGGCTGTCGCGAAAGGCGTGCCACCCGCAACCGGGTTCGCGACATCGCAAGCCTTGAAGGTCGCCCATCATGGCTCCAAGAGCGCCCAGCACGCCACAGCGATTGGTGTGCCACCCCCACGTGATCGAGCGTGCGTTGCGACTCCTTTTAATCGCGGCCGCCAGCTTCCCAGCTACGCCGACGACCACGGGGTCGACCTGCTGCTTCGCACCCATCTTGCGGTGGGGGTGACCGCGGCGCCGGCGCATGCCCGCGGCGCAGCTACTCCCCGCCGCAAGATGCAGCCGCAGCGAGAGCAGTTCGGAGCACTTACCCTGACTCATGAGCTGACCAAAGCGGTTCCAAGCGAGGCCTGGATCGCGAGTGCTTTTGATAGTGCCGGCGCGCGCGTGGGAACGTGGTACGGCGATGCGGCAGGCTCGGTTGTGGCGTAAGCGGCCTCTCGCTTTATTAACTTGTGATCTGTGGCTCTTTCGGATCTCGTGGTGAACGTTTCAAGTCAGGCCTGCTCGAGGATGCCAGGCCCGTCATGCTCTAAGCTGATTGTTGTGCTTCCTCCAGAGAAAAAACAAGCCGTCACTCGGCAGGTTGAGATCAGGGAGGGCGGCTATCGCCCATCGCAGACCCCCTCGATCCCCACATCAATGAACGGGCCGCAGATCCGTCCGATCGTACCCGCTCAGAACGTGCGCCCCACCACCGGAACACCTGGTCCAGCCAGCTCTCAAACCTAGCCACCCCGGCCCTTGACGAGCAGGGTCGTCAGACACGACCCACGCGAGCTCGACGTATCCGCATTCGACCCGGCTCGTGCCCACGCGAACGCCGCACGCTTCTCCATGGCCGCCTTCCCCGCCGGCTCGCGGGGCACGTCAGCCTTTTGACGATCAAATCATTCATCCTTTGCACAGACGGCGCGATCGTCTCAGGAATGCTCCATGTTCCGGTCGATCCACATTCCCCCACTCGCTCGCCGAGCACTCATGTCGTTCCCGATCGTCCTCTCCGCCGTCCTCGCGCTCGGGGTCAGCCTCGCCGCAGCGGCGAACAGCATCGAAGGGGTGTGGTCGTTCAACGGCGGCGCCGTCGGGATCCAAGCCCTGTCCGATGGCACAAACCCCACAGGCCGTCGTCAGCTAAAACCGACCGAGAGAATCCCAAGCCGTGCGTAGGGTGCCCATCATGGCATCGAGAGCACTCACGACCGGCGACGAACTCGGCGTCTTCGTGCCATCACCGAGCTGACCGTCCGCGTTTTCTCCCCATGCGGCATGTAAATGGGCCATGGTAGGCTCACGCGGGTCGTTTGCCGTTTATGGCACTACCAGGTGGCCCTACCCAGGTTCAGGATCGACACGGAGGCAGCTGGCATGAAGGATCATGACGGTCCGCGGTGGCTCCTGGGGAGCGAGGCTTGGGCTCTGAAACCCACGACGGTTCTGGTGCTCCTCGCGCTCGTCGTGTCGGTCTTTATGTGCTCGGTCAGTGGCGCTCGAGCCGACGTCTATTGGGGCAACTACCTCGGCTCGTCCGAAGCAACGCCCTCCTACATCGGGCATGCGCGCCTGGACGGCAGCGAAGCCAACGCCCAGCTGCTTGACGTCAAAAAGGAGAAACCGGTCGCCATCGCGGCCGACGACACCTCCATATACGTATCGTTCCCGGGGCCACAGGGGGGCGAGATCGGCCGCGCCAACCTGCAGGGTGGCGAAGCGAACCCCCACTTCATCTTCGGTCCCGGCGGCGGGGCGCTGAGCGGCGTCGGGGCGATCGCCGTGACCTCGCAATCCGTCTATTGGACGAACGAGCTGCTGAGGCCCGAAGGAGTGGGGTCAGAGATCGGGCGGGCACCGATTACCGGCGGCGAAGGAGAACCCTTCTTCATCACCGTGCCCAGCGGCGAGCCGGCGAACTCGATCGCCGTCTCCGGCGAACACATCTACTGGTCCGAAGGTCTCGCGATCGGCCGGGCCAACCTCAACGGCGGCGAAGTCGAATCGGAATTCATCAAGGACGGCCCGGGAAACGAACTGGGATTCATCAAGGGGATCGCAGCCGACTCCGAACACCTCTACTGGACGCACGAAATCACCGAAGGCCAACTGGTGACCGGCGCGATCGGTCGGATGAGCCTCACCGGCACGGCGATCGAACCGAAGTTCATCGAAAACCTCGGCAATGGCGCCGGCAAGGGCCCCACCGCGCTCGCCGTTGACACCCACTCGATCTACTGGACCGCCGAACACTCGATCGGCAGGGCCGAACTGAGCGGCGCCGGAGCCAACCAGAACTTCATCGCGAACCCAGGCGACCCCAGTGGGGTCGCGGTCGACCACCGGATCATCGTCAACAGCGCGGCTGACTTCCAGGACGCCAGCCCGGGCGACGGGACCTGTGCGGCCAGCAAAGAACACGGCAGCGTCTGCACGCTGAGAGCGGCGATCGAAGAGCTCAACGCCCAGAACAAAACGGCCCGCGCGACGATCGCGGTCGAAATCCCGGGCGGCAAACTGGAAACCCTGACGCTCACCAAACCGCTGCCTAAGATCGAAGCTCCCGTCTACATCGACGCCCGCAGACAGCCCGGCGCGCTCGTGGCCGGGGAACGCAAGATCGGCCTGATCATCGACGGCTCGAGCCTTCCCACCGAACCGCCATCCAACGGGATCGAACTGGGCGCCGGCGCAAAGACCTCGGTGCTCGCCGGCCTGCAGATCCAGAACTTCAGCGGCGACGGCGTCCTGCTCGAAGGCGAAGATGAGCAGGTCGGCGACTCCGTGCTGACAAAAGACGTCGACGGTGTCGAGATCGCCGGGATCAACGACATCGTCGGGATCACCGAAGGCGTCGCCGGCGACATCTTCTTCGAAGACGGCCGTCCCAACCTGCTCGGCTACCTCAAGGGCCTCCAGGGCAAGCACGAAACCGGCGAAAACTTCCAGAAGGGGCTATCGGTCTTCGGCTCCGGGGTCGAGCTCGTCAAGGGATCGGCGGGAGCCCGGATCGACGGTGACTACATCGGCGTCCACGGTGAAGGCTTTGAAACCGGAGCGGACAAACTCGCCCCGGACGGGCTGAAAGAATTCAACGCCACGAGCGGCCTCCCGATCGGCGTCCTGGTCGCCCCCACCGCCGCGGGCGGTGCGATCAGCGACGTGGAGATCGGCGCTCCGGGCATCGGCGCCGACGTGATCACCGCCAACATCTTCGGGGTGCTGGCGCTGGGCGATGAGGGCGCGCCGATCAACGAGCTCGCGATCTACGCCGACTCGTTCGGGGCCGGCGTCGGCGGCAAGGAACTCGAACCCTTCGGCGGCCTCTTCGGGGTGCTCGCCGCGGGCTCGATCGAAAACCTGAAAATCGGCTACAGCGGCGAGGGTGACACCTTCCAGGGCCTGCTGGTCGGGGCCGCACTCGACGGCACAGGCCTCAAGGCGCCGCTCGTCCAGTCGAATACGTTTGGCGTGGCGCACGTGGTCGGCAAACCGGAACACGGCATCGGACTCCACGACGGCGTCGGCCTGATGCTGAGCGACGTGGAAGGCGCCACGATCGGCGGCGGCTCGGGTCTGGGCAACAGCCTCCCCGGGTCGCTGATCGGGATGACGCTCGCCGGGGAACACCTCAACAACGACACGATCTCGGGCAACACGATCGGCACGGCCCCCGAAAAACCCTTCACGAGCTTCGAACAGCCGTGGGAAGAGTACGACACGGCGATCGGCATCCTGAGCCTCGGCCTGTTCTCGCCGGTCAAGACCGCCGGGCACGCCCTGACGCTCGAACACAACACGATCCAGGGGACGGTGATCGGCCTGACGACCGACAACGTCAAAGGGTTGCAGATGTTCGGCAACACACTCGAAAACAACGCCTTCGCGATGCTCGACTCGGGCTCCGGCGGCGCGCAGATCGGAGGCTCGGGCGCGGGCCAGGGAAACTCGTTCCTCAACGACGGGATCGGACTGTTCGAGAGCAACGAAGAACCGACTTCCGGCGAGCTGGGCGAGGCCACGATCAACCCCGAAGATGCCAAGCCGAGCACCCGCCAGAAACTGCTCAGCGTCCCCGACGACGAAGCCGCACTGGCCACCGTGGATGCGATCTCGACCGCTGAACTGAGCTCCACGAGCGCCAACACCTCAGCCCAGCCGGGCAGCGAAAACGCGCTCCTGGGCAACCGCTTCGGCGTCAGCGCCACGGGCACCGCACAGCCCGATCAGCTGCCGGTGCTGATCGCGGGAGACGAGCATGGCCTGCGCTTCGGAGGCACGGGCGCCGGCGAAGGCAACGTCGTCGAGGACAACGGCGCGGGCGGGCTGATCGTCGGCGGCACGGCAGGGCACTACCCGTCCGTGCAGGTGCTCGGCAACACGATCTACAACAACGAGAACTTCCTCAGCCCGCTGCCGATCCCGGGGCTCGGAATCAACCTGGTGGCCGGAGAAGCGCTGGGCTACGGGGTCCTCGGCGTCGACCCCCAGGACCCTACCCAGCCCGACAACGGGCCCAACGGCCTGCAGAACTCGCCGATCCTGACCGCGGCCGGCGCGGAAGCGGGGACGCTCACGCTGAGCGGTGGCCTGCGCGGCGTGAAGAACACGAACTACACGATCGAGGTCTTCGCCGACGAACGCCAGAACCCGTTCGGCGCCGGCGAAGGACAGACGCTGCTGGGACGCGTCGCTGTGAGCACCGGCGCGAGCGGTGAAATCGGCTTCAATGCGAGCTTCGCCGACCCAGGCGCGACCTACCGCTACATCTCGGCCACCGCCACGACCGTCCCCGGCCTGGGTGAACCCGGCGTCACGAGCGAGTTCTCGCTCAACGCGCCGATCACGAGGCCGGCCGAACCTCCGGCGAGTACCACCACCACGACTCCGGGCACAACCACCTCGACGAGCACGACGCCGGGCACGTCAACCACGCCGACAGGCGCGAGCACCACGACAGTCACCGCGAGCGGCAGCTCAGCGACCGCGAGCGGTGGATCGGTGACCCTGCCCGCGCAGGCGAGTTGCTCGAGCGCGACGGCCAGCCCGTGCACCGTTACCACGACAGCCACCGTCTCTGCCGCGAGCGCGACCAAGGCGAGCGTGAGCGCCACCACGGCGAGCACCACGAAGCACAAGCACGGCAAGGCACCGTTGACGATCGGCCACAGCACGATGACCCTCGCCCCCGGTGCAAGCAGCCCACTGCATCTGACCCTCACCGGCCAAGGTCTCGCGCTACTGCGCTCCCGTCACACCCTCGCGATCACAGTCACCGTCACGATCTCCGGTCACGGTCGGCCGACGATCACACACACGCTCCACTTCCAATTGAAGTACAAGCAAGCGGCGAAGAGGAAGACCAAGCCCCGCTCTCATCACTAGGAATACAGAACGCTTTGTGCGCGATCGGGCTTTCGTAGGCGAGAGGGCGCTACGCTGTCGTCACTCTTCCCCGTCGCCCCCTCGTGGGGTTGGCGGGGTGTCCTGCTTGGAGGTCTCTCGCCGAGTTGCCGCCGGTAGAGCCCCCCGCTTCGATGCGTGCATAGAACGCCAGCCGCTCGCGTTCCTTGCGGGGCGAGTCCCCATGTGCACTTGTGCTCCTCGTCTGCCGCTGGGACATGTAGCCTTGGTTTTGTTCAGTGACCATGCCTTATTATCCTTGGTTTTGTTCAAAGGTCCGCTAAGGTTGGCTCGGTTATGATCAGTCTTTTCGCACTTTCAGGTGAGGATCGCAGCATATGAGGGATTTCGAGCGCCGTCAGCACCTGCTTAACTTCAACCCGTGGTGGCAGGATGCCCCTCGCTGGGAGGAGCGCGATCCCGATCTGCGAGAGGCCCGGCTGAACGCGCTCGGCGCCTATGACCCTCATCCGCTGAGCAATATCGCGCTGGGCTCCCTCTATCTCCTCATGGGACCTCGGCGCGCCGGCAAGAGCGTTGCCGTGAAGCGCGCCATCGTCGGCCTGCTGGGCGAAGGCGTCGATCCTCTGCGCGTCGTGTTCTGCCCGTGTGAGGATCTGAGTCCCTCCGACTTGGAAAACCCGGAGACGCGGGGCAGGACGCCCCGCGCCCACCAGCATTGAGGTTACATCGACCTGCGCGGATGCGACCCAAAAACACACCCCATATGGACAGAGCACGCTGAAGATCAAGCTCCGTGATCCCAAGTACGACCCCCTCACGGAGGTCGTCATCAAGATCAACGGCAAACAGGTCGCGCTCGTCAAGGGCGTCAAGCGGCTCAAAAAAGGCATCACGCTCACGAAACTGCCCTCCGGTACCTACAAGATCAGCATCGTCGCGACCACCGTGCTCCGACAGCGGCTCTCTGGCTCCCAGACTTACAAGAGCTACACCGCCGGCTCCGGGAAGATTGGGCTCAAAGGCAAAAAACATCACCACCACGGCTGACTTTTAGCCCGCCGTCGCGGCGCACTGAAGCCGTCGTCACGGCAGTTCTCAGGCGTTCATTTCGACCGCAGGGACCCGCCTCAGCGGGGCCGGTCGAAATGAACGCCCGAGATCTGACGTGACGAGCTAACGCGGCCCACAGGGTCACAGCCCACCCTGTACAGATCCTGGTCTTCATCCCGGCGCAGATCCCGGGTCTTCGTCCCCGTCCAATACCGCATTCGCGGATTATTGGACGACGACGAAGCCCGGGGCTGCTTGCGGGGGCTGGGCCGATCGAGAGTCCCAAGGCGTGCTTATGGTGTCGGCGTAATCCTCGAGCGCCACGGCTGGCTCATCCTCGAGTTCCTCGCCTTCGTCTTCTGCCGCACGGCGGCCGCCGCGGACGACAGCGGCGCGGCCGACGCGCCTTATCCCTCGCGCTTTCCTGCCGCGTCGCTCACCGACGCCCTGGCTCTTGGGCGTTTACGCGCCACGTTTCGATAGGCAAAGCCCGGCAACACAGGGGTTGAGCTCGCGATCGGGCCCGTGAGCGAGCCTGCCGTCACCAGCGGTGCGTATGGTCGTTGGCATGACTCCAACCGCACCCACCGTCGTCCAGGTGCCCGGCATGCTCCTACGAGCGTCCAAATGCAGGGGGAAGCGTCTAGGGATCGAATTTAGGATCCGATCATGTCTGTGATGTAGGTTGTGATCTCATGACATTCGGACCAGACATCCCAGCCGTCGAGCACGAGGCGTTTGCCAAGCCTCCGCTCAAGGCGATGCTTGGCCAAATACGCTTTCCTACCGTGCTGAAGATCGCTGATCTAGGCGCACTCGGAGGCCTCCAGGAAGCGATCAGGGATACCTGGCCCGAGTTTGCCCAAGAGCAGCAGCTGAGCGTTGTCGTTGGCCCGGGTGGACCTCAGCAGGCGGAAGCGACGCGTGCCTTTCGTTTCACGGCGGCGGAGGGAACCTGGAGCGCTCTCCTCACACCGGATAGCCTCACCCTCGAGGCGGCAGCGGCGGACGAGTACTACACCTCCTATCGAGAGTTCGGTGAGCGGTTCAGCCAGATTTGGGGGGCAGTTCTCGAGCACTTCAGGCCTCGGGCTGTTCTTCAGCAAGGGCTCCGCTACGTGAACCACATCGAGCGTGAGCTAGCGGTTGGCGATTGGCAGCTGCTGATCAATCCCGAGCTCCTTGGACCGCTGACGACGAGCTTCAGCACGGGTCTTGTCCAAGCGATGGCGGATCTTCGTTTTGAGCTGGACGACGGTCTTCTCGCCTTCAAGCATGGCCTTGTTCCGGCCGGTCCACAAAACAAGCTCGGCTACCTATTGGACTTTGACTACTTCACGCAGGTTCAAAACAACGACACGTCCGTGGAGGCACTCCTAAAGCGCTTCGACTGCTATCACGACAAGATCTACGCCTTCTTCCGCTGGTGTGTCACCGAGCAGGCACTTGAGGAGTTCCGCAATGGCGACTAAGGATCTCTTCGCGACTCAGGATCTCTCTGGCTCCTATTTAGCTTTGCCGGCAATGATCGGAGCCGGAGCATCGGCCGTGGCTCCCCGGAAGCTAGTCGGCTACCTACAAGGTGAGCAAACACTTGTCCGGTCGAGCAACCCGGAGGGGTATCTCATCCCAGACATTGATTTATTTAGTGGCATCGGCTGGCGAGAGGGAACCGCCAGCCCGGAGGCAACAGCTGTCGAGATGGGCAAGACCGGAATCGTCGTTCACTTACTACGCGGTGAAGGCATGGTCGCTCCTATTGTCCAGCAGGATCAGGCATTTGGAGGCAGCATTCTTGTGTTTCTCCACCCGGAGTCGGTGCATGCAGAGGTTTGGGGACCCCATGGCAGAGTTCCGCCGACCCTCCTCAGTGGTTCGTTCGGCGCTCTCGAGAGTGTCTCTTCTATGTCTGATCTCGCGGCCGAGCTACCGGCAGACGCAAGTGTCGCTGAAATCGCCACGCGGATCGCCGGCATCTCAAACTTGAGCGATGGAGATCTTGCGCAGCTCTTTGGGGTAGCGCGGGAGACCTTCCAACGCTGGCGGACCGGTGAGTTGACGAAACCCACACGGGCAAATCGCCGCCGGCTCGGACTGCTCCTTCGCCTCTTGGCAGATCTTGACAGGCGCGAGGTGCAAGTCTCCGAGTGGCTCCGGAACGTGACGGAGATCGATGACTTGACACCGTATGAGCTCCTGAAGCAAGGACGACTCGATGACGCAGAGCATCTAGCCGCTCAGCTCCCGAGCACCTCCGCGCCGCGCATTCTGGAGGGGGCCGACGGTATGGCTGTCACGCATGCCAATGATCTGCCTACGTTTGCTCCTAGGCGTAACGAGCCGGCCGAGGACCTGGTACTAGAAGATGACGAGGACTGGGTTGAGATAGAGACAGAGGCCGGCGAAGATGACGAGTGAATATGGAACCAGTGAACTTTCTACCCGAGGACCCCTACCTCGACCGCCAAGACAAGCCGCACGTTCGACCGGACCGGCCGCTCAGTCAGGGCGACGTCTTCGTTGATATTCCGTTAGTCCGCGCAGCAAAGCACAGCGAGACAAGCGCCCACCGGTTTATCGCGCCCACGAAGATAGGTCCAAACGCTCTTGGGATGCTCGTTACTCATCCGTGCTCGAGTCGCTCGCGGTCGACTCATGCGCTCAAGGAGTCTGTCTCAATAGCGCCAGTGGTCCGATGTCCACCCGAATTTGGGCCACCGTGGGGAGGATATTACGAATGCTTTCCTCTTCCCGGTCTCAGGGATGGAAAAGACTATGTAGCTGATCTCTCGGCGATTTGTCCCGTTCGGTCTGAGTACCTCAATGGCCACCGCATAGCCTGTCTTGGCACGGAAGGACTGGCGGCTCTATTTCATAGGCTCGCGTTGAATGACTCCCGGTTAGACCGCATACCAGATCATTTCGCCGCCGAGGCAGAACGGCTATCTACTGAGACCAACCTGTGGGAGTTGTGGGTGGCCAAGCACAGTACCGAGGATGGATTTCAAGAGTGGCTCAATGAGGAGTTCCCAGGTCAGCCGATCGAAGACGAGCACGGGCAACTTGTTGCCGGCTCTGCCGAGCAAACCGGTACACCGCGCCGCGAAGTGCTGCGCTGGAACTTCGACGAGATCAAGACGGAACTCGAGCAGCTTCTCAGCCAGTCATAGATCGCCGTCTCATCGTGGCAAACTCTGATCGGCGTATTCGGCGAGCAGTCTTGGGCATCGAGAACTCCGGCCCAGGAGGGTCACGACCTCTGGCTCGAGCGAGTTGAGCCCGGGGATGCCACGGGTGGCCGGATCGGCGCATTCGAGCCTTCTCGCAGCCTCTGGATCTCGCGTGATGAGATCGCACACCGGAACACCTGGTCCAGCCAGCTCTCAAACCTAGCCAACCCGGCCCTTGACGAGCAGGGTCGTCAGACGCGACCCACGCGAGCACGCCCGATTCCGATGCGCGAGCTCGACGTATCCGCATTCGACCCGGCTCGTGCCCAAGCGAACGCCGCACGCTTCTCCATGGCCGCCTTCCCCGCCGGCTCGCGGGGCACGTCAGCCTTTTGACGATTCAAATCATTCATCCTTTGCACAGACGGCGCGATCGTCTCAGGAATGCTCTGTGTTCCGGTCGATCCACATTCCCCCAGGGTCGAAGTCTCTCCGCCTGCTCGCTCGTCGAGGGCCAAGATGACCTCCATTGATATCTTGTCGGGATCACGCCGGAATGCTAAGGTACTGGTTATGGCACTCGCATATGCCGAAGAGGCGATTCACGTCCATGACACCGGCCATCTCTCCGACCGTGACATCGCACGCGCAACCGGAGCCGCGGCAAGCACCGTGCGCGAATGGCTGGCACGTCGCAGTGCCCCCACCGGCGTACGCGCAGAGCGCCTAGCCGAGCTCTCATCGCTCGTCGAACGCCTCGCACGGGTAATTCGCCCGACATACATCCCCGTCTGGCTCAATAAGCCCATAACCGCACTCGACGAGGACAAGCCAATCGACCGCATCGCCGCCGGCGACTACCGAGCCGTCGCCCGACTCATCTCCGGCATCGAGGACACAGGCGCCAGTTGACGTGACGCTCAGCGTCACAGCGATCGCCGTGCGCGGACGCTGGATCAAGCACACCTACCCAGGGTCACCGCCACTACCCGAGCGCGATCCACCACCGGACAACCGCTGGCAACGTGGCGAAATCGTAGACGCGCTCTACCTTGCGGACACCGAGGAGACCGCATGGGCCGAGTGGTACCGCCACCTCGCCGAGCGCATGATCCCCCCACTCGCCCAGATGCCCCGCGAGCTATGGACCTGGCAAGTAGACGTCGAGGTCGCTGACCTCTCCACTCCTGAGCACCTCACCGAAATCGGCCTTGAGCTGCCCTCCCCCGGGCGACGCTCCTGGCACGCCTACCAACGAATCGGCGAGCAACTCTCGAAGGACGGCTGGCTGGGGTTACTCGCGCCAAGCGCCGCGCGTCCAGACGGTAAAGTTATTTGTCTCTTCCGCGACCAGCACGGTGTCGTCGGCGCCGAGCCGCTCCCTCCCCCGCGCCGCATCGACGAGCCACCGCCGCCGCCCGTCGGACTTCGAACATAACCGGGACAAACCAGTGCCCGCGCATAGGATCGACACTCACCTTGTCCGGAGCAGATGAGTTCCGATGAAAAACGCTGTGCAATCGTCCGCATCCTGCGCGAGCTGCATCTGATGGAGATCCTCGGATCGGGCTACGAACGCATCAGCACGACCTTCGACGATGGCTACCCCGAACCCGACTGGCGCGAGCTTGGTGTAGTCGTGCGCGTCACGATCCCAACGCACCCCTTCTTCGCGGAGGGTGATGAGGATGATCGTGAGGGTGATGGTAATAATGAGGGTGATCGCCTCGTCGATGGCCGCTCGATGTCAGCAGAGCAACGCGCAGCATGGGTGCTTACCGAGATCGACGCAGGCCGGCAGGTCACAAACCAATACCTGGCGCGAAACGCTGGGAGTCTCCCTGGCCACCGTCGAGCGTCTGACCCATCGCATGCAGCAGGAAGACACCATCCACTGGTCCGGAACCAGACGCTCAGGCAACTTTCGGCGCACCTGAGACGCGCTTCCCCTCGACGCAACCGGACTGCGAGGGGTGGAGCCCTCAGATGAATACAACCACAAAACAGACCCACAGAGTCACAGCCCACCCTATGCATCGGGGATGAGCCTGTCTCGAAAGCGCTCCGACCCCTTCGTCCAGGCGATGCGCGAGCTCGACGTATCCGCGTTCGACCCGGCTCGTGCCCAAGCGACGAGCGCCGCACGCTGCTCCATGGCCGCCTTCCCTGCCGGCTCGCGGGGCACGTCAGTCTTTTGACGATCCAATCATTCATTTTTTGCGCAATTGGTGCGATCGCTTCAGGAATGCTCCATGTTCCGGTCGATCCACATTCCCCCACTCGCTCGCCGAGCACTCATGTCGTTCTCAATCGTCCTCTCCGCCGTCCTCGCCCTCGGTGGCGCCACAGCGGCGAACAGCATCGAAGGGGTGTGGTCGTTCAACGGCGGCGCCATCGGGATCCAAGCCGACCCCCTCACGGAGGTGCTCGTCAAGATCAACGGCAAGCAGGTCGCTCTCATCAAGGGTGTCAAGCGGCTCAAAAAAGGCATCACGCTCACGAAACTACCTTCCGGCACCTACAAGATCAGCATCGTCGCTACCACCGTGCTCCGACAGCGGCTCTCCGGCTCCCAGACTTACAAGAGCTGCACCATAGGCTCCGGCTTGATCGGACTCAAAGGCGGCAAAAAACATCACCACGGGTGACGGCCACCCATCGTCACGGCAGATCTCGGGCGTTCATTTCGACCGCAAGGACCCGCTTCAGCGGGGCCGGTCGAAATGAACGACTGAGATCTGCCGTGACGAGGTAGAGGCGATCGATGAGCATGCCTTCGCGCAGCTGTGGTGATCGCGCTGCCGCGGCCACCATGCCAGTGTACGTCGGTGATCCGAAGTCCCGCTTGGAGTTCAGACGGCTCATAATGTTCGGCGGTAGAGCGCACGTACCCAGCCAGGCCGCAGAAATGCAGCATCACCGAGGTACCGCGCTCATGCTACATTTAGCGCCACCGTGAGCGCCCTATTTCGCCGTCAGCTCGCCCGAGACGCTATCGATGCGATCCTCGCTGGAGCGAGCGCGCGCGATCTCGAGCGGGAGATGCTGGACTTCAAGGAGGAGGCTGGCACCGTCAGTCGTGACGGTGTGCGTCAGCCGATCGACGCGCACGATGAGGCCGCGGCTCGTGCGCTGGCTAGTGAGGTTGCATGCTTCAAGAACTCTGAGCGCGGCGGGATGCTCGTGGTGGGGATCAATGACAAGGCTGCGGGCTCGGATGCGTTCGCCGGTTCCTATCTCGATGTCGGCTGGCTGCGTGGCCGCATCCATGCTCTGACGACGCCAAGTGTGTCGATCGAGATGCCCGAAATACTGGACATCGGGGGACGGCGGATCTATCTGATTGATGTCTCACCCGCGCTCGAGGAGGTGCGCGTCGGTGGCAAGCTCCGCGCCCGATTCGGTGACCAGTGCGTGGAACTGACCGGCGACCGAGCGCGAGAGTTCCTGGAACGGCGGCGCAACTACGACTGGTCCGCCCGGCCCTCGGACTTCCGTCTGTCGGGCGCGGACGATGCCGCGCTGGAGTCGGCGCGCGCTCACTACGAAGAGTCGAAGGGAAGCTCGCCGGGCACCGATCTGGCACTGACCCGGAGGCTTGGCATCACGGCTGAGGACTCCGAGGACCCACAGCTCAACAACGCCGGAGCGCTGCTGTTGTGCCATTTCGAGCCGAATGTGAACCAGCTTGACGTGCTGATCACCGTCGCGGAAGGCGTAGCGTCAGAGCGGCGCCACCGCGCGCCCGCGCCTCTGCTCACCGCTTTTGACGGTGCCTGGAAGCTGTTGCTGGAGGTGTTCCCCTCGCGTCAGCAGGTCATCGGGGTGCAGCGACGATCGGTCCGTCCGATCCCGGAGCGAGCTCTTCGTGAGGCGGTGATCAACGGGCTGATGCATCGCGACTACGAGCAGGCCCGCAGCCAGGTCCTCGCGATCGTCACGGGCCAGCCGGCGTCAGCGTTGAATGTGCGCTCGCCGGGAGGCTTCCCGTTCGGGGTGCGTCAAGAGCGATTGCTGGCCACTCGATCCCAACCTCGCAACCCTGTACTCGCCAACGCCCTGCACGTGCTCGGCCTCGCCGAGAGCGAGGGCGTCGGTATCGCGACCATCGTTCGCGTCATGCTCCGCGACGGGCACGTCGAGCCCGACATCCGCGAGGACGCCGGCGACGTCATCTGCCGGATAACCGGTGGACTCCTCGATGCTTCAGTCCGCGAGTTTTTCGACGACATTAACAGTCGCGATCACGAGCTCGGCGCGATGGTACGGACTTACATCGCGATCACCGATCTGCTCTCCCGCACGCCGCTGCGCCCGGAGCGACTCGCCGTCATCGGTCAGTGCAGTGAGAACGAGGCGTTCGAGCTTCTCGTGCGGCTCGCCAATCTCGGGGCGCTGCGGCGGATGGTGAACGGCAGCCGGTCGTTCACGCTCACCGACGATGCCGCCGAGAAGCTCCGTAGCCGCATCAACTACAAGCGACCGAAGACGATCGATGAGCACTGGCAGCTGATCCGCGCCTACCTCGACGTCGACGACGTCATCGGCCGCGACGAAGCCGCCCAACTGCTGGGTGTCAGGCCCGAGCGCGCCTCGACGATCCTCAGTGAGCTCTACAACGAGCACAACAAGCTCAAGCCCGTCGGCAAGCCGCGCGGTCGCGGCGTCCGCTACGAGCTCCTCGGCCCCAACAGCGCAGAGGAGTGACGCAGGACATCTAGGACCACCTCTGACGCAGGGCAGGGATGCCCCGCGCCCACTCCCTTTGGAGGTTTCACCTTCCTGCGCCGATGCGGCCCAAAAACACACCCACCCATACGGACAAGCCTCGCTGAAGATCAAGCTGCGCGACCCCAAGTACCCCCAAGCAACTCACCAGCGTGCACGTCAAACACGCCGCCCACAAGCTCGGGTGGTAACCATTGCCCCCGCTCTACCCGTCCTTACAGTCAAAGACCGAACCATCCGCGCCTGAGCCCGGCTCAGAACGTGTAGGGTGAGTGGTCGATCGGGAGGTGAACATGGAGTCCAAGACAGTTGATTCCGTCGAGTTTCGAGACGGACAGCAGCAGCAATGGAACAGCGCTGCGAGCGGCTGGCGCAGATGGTCGGATCTGATCGACGGGGCGGCGAGTGGAATCAGTGAGCGCCTGGTCGATATGGCCGGCGTCGAGCCCGGCAGCAGAGTGCTGGACGTGGCCGCCGGCTACGGCGAGCCGTCGCTGACCGCAGCAAGAAGGGCTGGGGCCGACGGTGCCGTGCTGGCTACCGATATCTCTGCCGAGATGATCGCTTTCGGCCGCGAGCGCGCCGCGGCTGCCGGGCTTGAGAACATCGAGTTCGTTCAGTCCGATGCGGCATCTCTGGACTTCCCGCAGGCCAGCTTCGACGCCGCGCTCTCACGCTGGGGGATCATCTTCGAGCCCGACGCAGAGGCCGCCGCAACGCACATCCGCAGCTTCCTTGCGCCCGGCGGGCGGATGGCGATCAGCTCGTGGGGATCACCGGACCGTGTCCCGTTCCTCGCGATTCCCATGCGCACCGCGATGGCGCAGCTCAAAGTCCCGCCCCCGCCGCCGGGAACACCCGGTCCGCTCTCGCGTCCGACGCCGCAGGCGCTGGGCGGCCTGCTGGAAGCGGCCGGGTTCTCGGACGTGGAGGTGGAGGAGGCCGAGGTCACCTTCGAGTGGCAGTCCCCCGAGGAGTTCACCACCTTCATCAGGGAGATCGCCCCGCCACTCACCGCAATGATCGCTCCCCACCCGCAGAAGGTGCAGGACGACACCTGGGCCGCCATAACCGAGGACATCCGTGAGGCGAGCGGAGATGGCGAGGAGGTGAGACTTTCAAACCTAGTCCTGCTCGCCGCCGGACAAGCGTAGCCAAGGACCGTCACGGCATCTGCGCGCGCCTGCATAAGCGAGCGCCGAGCGGCACCCAACAGGAGAGGTGGACTCATACAGGCCTACAGCACACCGATAGGGCGAGGAGAGACCAAGTACGCGAAGAGCGGAGCCGTTCACATCGCCTATCAGGTGTTCGGCGAGGGCGACATCGACGTGGTGCTGGTACCGGGTTTCACCACGCACATCGAGCTGACCTGGGAGCATGAGCCGGCAGCCTGCGCGGATGCGGCCCAAAACACACCCCCTACACACACAAGCATCGGGAGCAACCAATAAGACTCGCGTGACGCTCAAGGACCCCAAATACGACCCCCTCACGGAGGTCGTCGTCAAGATCAACGGCAAAAAGGTCGCCGACGTCAAGGGCGTCAAGCGCCTCAAAAAGGGCATCACGCTCACGAAACTGCCGAACGGCACCTACAAGATCAGCGTCGTCGCGACCACCGTCCTGGACCAGCATCTGGCCGGCAGCCAGACCTAGGAGAGCTGCACCAAAGGCTCAGACAAGATCGGGCTCAAAGGTGGCAAAGGCAAAGGCCACCACGGCTGAATCGTCACGGCAGATCTCGGTCGTTCATTTCGACCGGCCCCGCTGACGCGGGTCCTTCTGGTCGAAATTAACGCCCGTGATCTGCCGTGACGAGCCAGAGCGGCCCACAGGGTCACAGCCCACCCAACCAGCTCTTTTCCGGCGCGTCGGCTTTTCATCGAGCTGCGCTTCGGCTCGAAATCCTTCTCCTCGATCCGAACACCCGCTCGGTATCCCGAGGTCAAAGCTCGATGTCGTGCCCCTCAAGCCAGTTGACGTAGTTCTCCACGAACCGCGGCAAATGGCGCAGGAGGAGGCGAACCTGCCGGTGTACCTCGTCGGCTTCGACTCCCGGAGAGTCGTGCTGAAGACCATTTCGTGTGCGGTACAGCTCGATGAACGTCTGCGCCTGCTGCTCGCTGAACCCACCGTCAATCCGGATGGCCTCGATCAGCCCCGATACTCCCAGCATGCCCTCCGCCGGCTTGACAGCAACCAGCCTGGCGCCGACCCGGACTGCCTCGACGGTGTTGTTCAAAAGAGCCAGGTAGCCACCCGTCACGGCGAACACGCGATTGATCTCATCTGGATCCGAGGACGCGAAGGACTCCGCCCACACCCGCGCATCGAAGTTCTCACCGAACAGGCCCATCGCCTTGCGCAGTGCCCGCCGCTGCGCAGACAGCCTCTCCAGTTTAGAATTGATGCGGTCAAGCTCGGCCGTGTGGGCGTCGTCGTCATCCTCGCCCCGGGTACCTGCTCCCGCGGCCGCAGGGTCCTCGTCTGTGTCGGCCATCACGCCTCGTCGCGTAGCTCGCGCACCGACGCCCGCGCGCGCCGGCGGCGCGCGCGGTGTGCACGGCCGGCCCTGCGCGCCAGCTCACGCCGGCGTTCGCGCAAGGGCACCCACTCCCCGTCTCGATCGAGCACCACACGCCCCTCATCGACGGCTCGCAACAGCAAAAGCGGAGCCGTCTCCCGCACGCGCCCCAAACGCGCCACATCCACCCCACGACCCAGCACGCCCTCCAAGCGCACAGCCAGCTTGACAGCCGCATCCGGACGATCCTCAGCGAGCGACACCAGCACATCCAAATCGGACCCCTGGGTGTCCTCGCCACGGGCCACCGAGCCATAGACCACGGCCAGCCGTACGTTGCGCTCTGTACGCAAAGCCTGCCGCAGCTTCGCCAGCAAAGGCCAATGACCGACCATGTACCGGCGCTCGTCCTCATCAACACGCCGCCGCCGCGGACCCAGGCGCTCGCAGCGGATCATGCCATCGGCCACGGCACGACGCAGCGTACGCTCATCGGCGCCCAACTCGCCAGCCAACTCCATAAGCTCCATTGCCAAGCAGTATAGGGTCCCGTATGACCGTTACACCTTTGACGCGGGTCATGGAGGCCCGCGCCCACTCCCTTTGGAGGTCTGAGTTGCCTGCGCTCGCTATCGGGCTCCGGCGGCTCGAGCAGCAGTGAGGGCAATCGGCGTGTCCAGTTAGTCAGGAATCGACCACTGGATGGGTATATAATGACCGGTTAGCGGACGACTGCCTTATGAACACGATCTCGCGGGCCATCACTCCACGCATCCTCACGGCGCTCCTCGACACGCCCGCCGTGATGCTGGTCGGCCCGCGACAGGCGGGGAAGAGCACGCTCGTGCAGAGCCTCGCCGACGGTCCACACCCGGCCCGCTACCTCACCCTCGACGATCTGCGCACCCTCGATGCCGCCCGTCGCGACCCGGTCGGCTTGATCGAGAACCTCGACGGCCCCGTAATCATCGACGAGATCCAGCGAGCGCCTGAGCTGCTCCTTCCGATCAAGGCAGCGATCGACCGTGACCGCCGTCCCGGACGTTTTATCCTCACCGGATCCGCGCAAGTGATGCTCCTGCCGACTGTGTCGGAGTCACTCGCCGGGCGTATCGAGGTTCACACGTTGTGGCCTTTCTCGCAGGCCGAGATCGAAGGCGTCCCTGGCCGGATCGTCGAGTTGCTGCTCGACGGATCCCCACGACCGAGCATGGCGCCGGCGAGCACCCGCGAGGATCTGATTACGCGCATCCTGCGCGGCGGCTTTCCGGAGGCGGTCGCCCGCGAGACCGATCGCCGCGGGGAGTGGCTCGACTCCTACCTCACCGTGATCGCGCAACGCGACCTGCGTGACCTCGCGAACATCGAGCGCCTTGCCCAGATCCCGGCGGTGCTCGCCGCTCTCGCCTCGCGCGTCCGCGCGCCGCTCAACAAGACAGAGGTGGGCAGCTCAATCGGGATTCCCCGGACCTCGCTCGATCGATACCTCACCCTGCTCGAACACGTCTTCCTCCTCTACCGCCTGCCGGCCTGGTACACAAATCGCATCAAGCAGATCGCCAAGGCGCCGAAGCTCCTACTCTCCGACTCCGCCCTGCTGACACATCTGCTGCGGACCGACCAGACGCGCCTCTCCGACGACGATTCGCTACTGGGGGTCGTCCTCGAGTCCTTCGTCGGAATGGAGCTCGCCAAGCAACTATCGGCCACGAGCACACGAGCGTCGCTACAGCACATGCGCACCGCAACCGGGGCTGAGGTCGACTTCGTCCTAGAAGGAGCCGACGGCCGCCTCGCGGGGATCGAGGTGAAGGCATCGGCGACAGTACGCGGCGAGGACTTCAAGCACCTCGCGTCGATGCGCGACCGAATCGACCCCAAGCGCTTCGTCCGCGGCGTCGTGCTCTACACAGGCAGCGAGCGCCTTCCCTTCGGCGAGCGCTTGGAAGCATGGCCGCTCGCCACCCTGTGGACAAACACCGCCTGATCTCGCCCAGGCGATGCGCGAGCTCGACGTATCCACATTCGACCCGGCTCGTGCCCAAGCGCACGCCGCACGCTTCTCCATGGCCGCCTTCCCCGCCGGCTCGCGGGGCACCTCAGCCTTTTGACGTCCGCCCTTTGAGTAGATAAACCATTCATTTTTTGCACAGACGGCGCGATCGCCCCCGACGGCAAAGCCTGCGTCAGCCAGACCTCGCTAAAAATCAAGCTGCGACCCCAAGTACGACCCCCTCACAGAGGTGCTCGTCAAGATCAGCATCCTCGCGACCACCGTGCTCAAACAGCGGCTCTCCGGCAGCCAGACCTACAAGAGCTGCACCACGGGCTCCGGGAAGATCGGGCTCAAAGGCAAAAAACATCACCACCACGGCTGACTTTTTAGCCCGCCGTCGCAACTCGCGGATCCGGGACTCGTGCCGGCGCAGATCCCGGGTCTTCGTCCTCGTCCAATACCGCATTCGCGGATTATTGGACGAGGACGAAGCCCGGGACTGCTCGCGGGGGCTGGGCCGATCGAGAGAAGTGTCCCAAGGCGTGCGTAGGGTTCCGGCCGGGCGTCATGCGGCGCGGTAAGCTGGGTTGATGAGCTTCACAAGGATCACGGTGCGAGCAGACCAGATGGACGGTGTTCCGTGCATCCGCGGTCTGCGGATCCCGGTCTCTACCGTGGTCGGCATGGTCGCTGACGGCATGAGCGATGCAGAGATCCTCGCCGCCTACCCCGACCTGGAGGCCGAGGACATTCGCGAGGCGATGCGCTACGCCGCACACGCTGTCCTTGAGCGCGAGCTGCCACTCGCCGCCACCGGGTGAAGTTCCTGATCGACAACGCGCTCTCGCCTGTAGTCGCGGAGCGCCTCCAGACTGCCGGACACGACGCCAAGCACGTTCGCGATTACGGACTACAGGCAGCCAGCGACAAAGAGATCTTCAACCGCGCACAGCAAGAGCAACGCGTGATCGTCTCAGCAGATACAGACTTCGGGACACTCCTCGCGCTGCGCAAAGAGCGATCACCCTCAGTCGTGTTATTCCGCCACGATCCGAAACGACGACCCGAGCAGCAATCAGAGACGCTACTCGCCAATCTCCCCACGATCGAGCCCGACCTTACCGACGGAAGCGTAGTCGTCATCGAGCCCGGCCGAATCCGGGTCCGAAAGCTCCCCCTAATCCCATAGGCACCACCTTTGACGCGGGGTAGGATGCCCCGCGCCTACTCCCCTTGGAAGTTTCACCTTCCTGCGCGGATGCGGCCCAAACACACACCCCATATAGACAAGCCTCGCTGAAGATTGTCCTGCGTGACCCAAGTACGACCCCCTCACAGAGGTGCTCGTCAAGATCAACGGCAAGCAGGTCGCTCTCGTCAAGGGCGTCAAGCGACTCAAAAAAAGGCATCACGCTCACGAAACTCCCTACCGGCACCTACAAGATCAGCATCCTCGCTACCACCGTGCTCCGCCAGCGGCTCTCCGGCTCCCAGACTTACAAGAGCTGCACCACCGGCTCCGGCTTGATCGGGCTCAAAGGCGGCAACAAACATCACCACGGGTGACGGCCACCCATCGTCACGGCAGAGCTCAGTCGTTCGTTTCGACCGGCCCCGCTGGCGCAAATCCACAAGCCGTCGCCACGGCAGAGCTCGGTCGTTCATTTCGACCGGCCCCGCTGACGCGGGCCCATAGGCCGTCGCCACGGCAGATCTCGGGCGTTCATTTCGACCGGCCCCGCTGACGCGGGCCCATAGGCCGTCGCCACGGCAGATCTCGGGCGTTCATTTCGACCGGACCCGCTGACGCGGGTCCCTGCGGTCGAAATGAACGCCCGAGAGCTGCCGTGGCTAGCTCGAGCGGTCCATCGGGTCACAGCCCACCCCGTGCATCGCGGCTCGCCGTCCTACCAGTGAAGGAGCTATGCTGGTGGCTATACCACCCGGCCCCTTGTGGGCCGGGTTTCTTTTTGGCAGCGGGGATTACTTGGTGATCTGGATGATCCGCTCCATGCCGAGCTGAGAGTGGCTGCGCCCGTCTTGGGTGTCCATGAAGCACACCTCGACGTAAATGCCGGGCTTGGCCGTGATCGTCTCCTGCTGGAAAGCTTCGTGTGAAAGCGGCCCAGCGAAGGCCGCCGGAGGCCCTGAGATCAGCTTTCCAACCGCCTTTTCCTTGCCTGCCAGCAGGTCCTTGACGGCCTGCTTGGCGGCCTTCATGTTCTTGACGGGCGCCGCAATGTCCATGTGCACGAGGAAGCCTTCGTTTTCAAAACGCACCAGCTCGCCGTCGTGCAGCGTGCTCGGACCCTTGAAGCCGAACTCGATCGAGCGGATCGTGGCTTCAGGCGCCGGCAGCGCGACGGGGGATGCAGCGGCGGTCACCGTGAAGTTCGCGTGCGCCCTCGACCCCTTGCCTTCTTCTCCTGGGACCACGGCAACGTACTGACCGGGCTGCAGGTAGGTCTGGGCTTCGCTGGTCTGGCCGGAGCTCACTTCGGCGTCGAACACGAGCGA
>Ga0182024_10004818_pt1 | contig 30692 bp, 30 predicted proteins | sample P32metaG_FD_120480 | JGI IMG/M metagenome (GOLD analysis project Ga0182024, IMG submission 120480) | Permafrost microbial communities from Stordalen Mire, Sweden - P3-2 metaG (Illumina Assembly) | ecosystem: Environmental > Terrestrial > Soil > Wetlands > Permafrost | place: Sweden: Stordalen... | reverse complement strand
CCGGCACCAGGTGGCGCAGCTCCCGCTGATCGGCATGGTCGGCGGCGGGGGTCTGGGCGGGCGGGTTCTGCGCGCGCGGGCCCTGGGCGGCCGGGCTCTGCAGGCTCTGGGCGGGCGCGTCCCCGGGTCCGGCGACGTAGCCCAGGTACGCCCGGGCCACGGCGATAGCGTCGGCGTCGCTCGGGACGAGGACGTCGACCACGCCGTTGGGCACCTGCACCGACATGGGCCCCACGTCGCCGGGCGCGACCACACCGAGCCCGCCGCCCTCGATCATCGCCGGGCCGCCCATGCCGAGGCTGCTGCCCTCGGTCGCGATGATCACATCGCACGCCCCGGCCAGCGCCGCGTTGCCCGCGAAGCAGTACCCGGAGACCACGGCGACCAGCGGCACGTGCCCGCTCAGCCCGGCGAGCAGCCGGAACGTGGGCACGTCCAGCTGGGCGACGGCGGCCGTGTCGGTGTCACCCGGCCGGCCGCCCCCGCCTTCGGCGAAGATCACCACTGGCAGCCGTTCCCGGCGGGCCAGCTCGAGCAGCCGATCGGTCTTGCGGTGGTTCTGGATGCCCTGCGTGCCGGCCAGCACCGTGTAGTCGTAGGACATCACCGCGACCGGCCGGCCGCCCACCGCCGCCGTGCCCATGACCAGGCCGTCGGCCGGGGTCCGCTCGATCAGGTCCTCGAGGGTCCGGCGGCGCCGCTGGGCGGCGATGGCCAGCGCGCCGTACTCGACGAAGGTGCCCTCGTCGGCCAGGTCAGCGACGTTCTCGCGGGCGGTGCGGCGGCCATCCAGGTGGCGCCGGGCGGTCGCGTCCCGCCGGTAGGTGTCCGAGCCGATGTGGTGCCGCCGGATGGTCTCGTCCAGGTCGGGACGGATCCGGCCGGGGTCCGCCGCTTCGGGCCCCGGGCCGCCGGGCCCGTCGTGGTCGCGCGGGTCGAAGGTGGCCAGGAGCGCCCCGGCCGCGACCGTGTCCCCGGCCTGCACGGCCAGGCCCGTGATGACCCCGGCGCCGGGCGCCGCGATGACATGCTCCATCTTCATGGCCTCGAGCACGAGGAGTTCGCGGCCCGGGGTGACCTCGTCGCCGGGGCTGACCGCGACGGCCACGACCGTCCCGTGCAGCGGCGCGCGGACGGCGGTCTCGTCCCCGTCCGCCAGCGCGGCCGGCGGCGGAGTCGACGCGGCCAGGGACGGGGCGGTGGCCGGCAGCAGGCCGGGGTGCCGGTCGACCCAGGTCGTGTCCAGGTCCTCATCCTCGAGGTGGCCGGCCAGGGCGCTCAGCAGGTCCAGGTTGGCCGCCACGCCCTCGATCGCGAACTCGCCCAGGGCCCGGCGCAGCCGGGTCGCGGCCGAGCGGCGGTCGGCGCCGGTGGCGATCACCTTGGCCAGCAGCGGGTCGTAACGCGGGCTGACCGCGTACCCGGGATAGCCGTGGGTGGCGACCCGCACCCCGCGGCCGCCCGGCGGCTGGAAACGGGTCAGGGTCCCGCTGGCCGGGAAGATCGTGCCGTCGGGCTGCGGGATCTCGGTGTTGACCCGGGCCTGGATGGCGCACCCCCGGGCCGGCGACGGGCTGCCCGCCCGGCCCGGATCAGGGCTGTCCGGACCGGCCCGCCCAAGATCAGCCAGGCCCAGGTCGGCCAGGGTCTCGCCGCCGGTGATGCGCAGCATGAGCTCGACCAGGTCGAGGCCGGTGACCTCCTCGGTCACGGTGTGCTCGACCTGGATGCGGGGGTTCACCTCGAGGAACACGAACCGGTCGCCGGTGACCAGGAACTCGGCCGTGGCCAGCCCGCTGCAGGACGCCGACCCGATGAGCCGGAAGGCCGCGTCGTGCAGCCGGGCGCGCAGGCCAGTCCCCAGGTCAGCCGGGGCGATCTCGATCAGTTTCTGCCGCCGCCGCTGCAGGCTGCAGTCGCGGTCACCGAGCACGGCCACCCGGCTGCCGTCCCCGATCAGCTGCACCTCGACGTGCCGGGCCCCGGTGAGGAGTTCCTCCACGTACACCGCAGGGTCGCCGAACGCGGCGGCCGCTTCGGAGGCGCTGCGCCGCAGGGCCTCCTCCAGCCCGGCCGGGTCGGGCACCGGCCGCAGGCCGCGGCCCCCGCCCCCGGCGACCGCCTTCACCATGACCGCGGCCCCCGGGCCGAGGCTGTCCAGGAACGCCCGCGCCTCGTCCGGACCGGCGGGCCCGTCGGTGGCCCGGGCCAGCGGGATCCCGAGGCTCGCGGCCCGGGCCCGCGCCGCGGTCTTGTCCCCGAACAGGTCGAGTACCTCCGGGGCGGGCCCGGCGAACCGGATACCGGACGCGGCGCACCGCCGCGCAAGATCACTATTCTCGGCCAGGAAGCCGTAACCCGGGTGCAGGGCGTCACAGCCGGACCCGGTGGCGGCCCCGACGACCGCCGCGGCGTCGAGGTACGCGGCGGGACCCGCGCCCGGCAGCCGGACGGCGGTAGTCGCCCGGGCCACGTGAGCGCAGGCAGCGTCGTCGTCCGGAAACACGGCGACGGTCTCGATGCCGAGCACGGCCGCGGTGGACATGATGCGGACGGCGATCTCCGCCCGGTTCGCGACGAGCAACCTCACTCTGCTTGCCTCACTGCACTGGCCTCACTGCACTGGCCTCACTGCACTGGCCCCACTGGGCTGGCCGGCCATGGCTTCGGCCTTCTCCGGCTGCCGCATCTGCGACCGTACTGCAGAGGTGCTGCCCGACTCAGAGGTGGTGGGTGGCGAGCCGCGGGCCGCCCCGGTGACGGCCGCCCGCGGCCGCCCGCATGGCGGGGATGGTCTCCGCGGTGACCAGCCCGTGCTCGTCGGTGAGCTCGTCGATGATCGGGAACGCCGCGGCGATCCGCTCCGGGCTGTCGATGACGATCGTGACCGCGGGCACGTGACGGCCCAGCTGGAGAACCCGGTCTCCGTGCGGCACGTGGTCGCCGTGGAACCCCAGATCCCGCGGAGCGTGGTCGCCCCGCTGATCCCGGCGGACCGCAGCCGCCGGACGATCGCGCGGTGCACCGGCTGGCCCCTGTGCAGGGCGGCCTCGGAGGTGAACACCGTCAGCTTCTGCCACAGGGCCATGCCGTCTTCGCTGGCGCCCGGCAGAGGATCGGGCGGGGCGAGGAACTGCCCGTCCCGCTTGCACACCTGGACCCGTTCCAGGGTCGCGAGCGGGCGGCGGAGCAGCGCGCCGAGTTCCGGCAGCACCTGCCCGATGCGCTCGCCGGAACCCACCGCGATGACCATCATGGGCACCTCGGCGTTGCGGCTGAAGAACCTGGCCCGTTCCCGCCGGCCGTGGGCCGTGCCGTCCACGGCGACCACGCGGTCAGCGGCTGGACGGCCGGGCGAAACCGGCCCGCCGGGAGGCCTGCGAGTTCCTGCTCTGAGAGCCGCGGGTCAGAGCCGGGCGCTCACCTGGTCGACGGCGAAGGTGATGGCCTCGGTCTCCGCCGGGACCGCGACCCCTGCGACCAGGACAGTCGGGGTCGCTTCCACCCCCGCGCTGGAGGCACGGGCGGTGACGTAAGGCGGCCAGTCCAGATACGTCCCCTGGCTCACGCAGTCGGCGAAGCCCTGGGTCAGCCCCACGGACTGGCCCACGGCGACGAGCTCGGCGTCGCTCAGCCCGGCGCTGCCCTCCGGGGGCTGCTTCACGAACAGCGCGTGCAGGTAGTCCAGGAACCGGTCCTGGTCCGCGGCGCAGCCCGAGGCCGCGGCCGCGCGGGTCGAGTAGCGCGTCGTCGAGGCCTGGTCGAGGAAGTTCATCGGATGGTAGGCGAGGCTGATCCGGTGGCCGGTCACCATCGAGGCCAGCGAGGGTCCCGAGGCCAGCTCGAAGCGCCGGCAGAACGGGCACTGGAAGTCGATGAAGGCGTCCACGTGGACCGGGCCGTCCCCGACGATGACCCCGTCGCCCTCTGGCGTGGCACCGGCCGGGACACGGCTTGGCATGGGCGGGACGGTCACGGGGCCCTCCAGCATGTTCGGCGGTCGAGCGGTCGTAGCCAGGATCACACAGTCAGGACCGGGCCACCCTAGCCGGGTTGACGGTTCTTCAGCCCGGACGTGGACGCAGCGGGGCCTGCTGATCGCCGACCAGCTGGCGCGGGCCTGGGGCGCACCGGCGACGAGATAGCGGGCTGGACCACCTGGTTCGAGATGAACCGTGCGTCACCCGAGCACCGGCGCCCGTGGCGCCGTCAGCACCCGTCGTAGGCGGTCCAGTTCGAGGCGCCCCCGGCGTTGATGGCATTGTCGAAGATCTGGTCCTGGTATGCCGGGCCCGCCACGCCGAACTCGCCGGCCGCACCGCCGTACTTCTCCCAGGTGCCGATCTGGAACTGGTAGGCCCCGCCGCCGTTACCAGGTCCCCAGGCGTAGCTGCCGCCTTCTTCGGCGTTGCGGATGCAGACCCCGAGCGAGGAATGGGCGGGATCCGAGCCGCTGCTGGGGGAGCTGGCCGCCGGGCTGGGGGTCGGGGCCGGCTGGGCGGCGGCCTGCTGCGCCGCCTGCTGGGCCGCCTGCTTCGCCGCCTGCTTCGCGGCTTGCCTCGCGGCCTTCTCGGCGGCCTGCTTCTTCGCCAGCTGGGCCGCGGCGAGCCTGGCGAGGTACTTGCGCCGGATGGTCCGGGCAGTGTCACGGACGGTCTGGGCAGCGATCACATGCTGCATGTGGAACATCATGTCGTCGCTGGCCAGGCTCGATGTCTTGCTCGTCACCGAGACCACGCTGTGAGGTGACTGGGCTGCGACGGTCCCCGGCGATCCGCCCGACAAAAACACGAAAGCCGCAGCGACGCCTGCGAGCGTCGCTGCGGCCAATACCGGTACGCCGACCCGGAGGGCGGGCTTCCTGGTGGTCCTGGGCCTGGAATGACGGGGCGCTCCGGGCATCCCACTCCTGTCCGCGAGGCTTCGCGATCACCCGGCGAGGGGGCGCCAGCCACGAGGGCCGGCGTCCGGTGGCACGAGGAACGCCTGTCCCGGGGGAACTTACTGGGACCTGAAGGGCAGCGCAGGAAAACGCCGAAATAGCGCCTTAATGGTCCACAACCGTGGTACCAACCCTGCGCGTGCCGGATCTGGGTGGTCCGGCGCCCGTCACGTCCACTGCCCGAGGCTCGCCACCGGTGCCCGGCGACGCGCCCCAGCACCTGCTATTCCCATTCTGACCAGCTAATACACCGTCTGCGCTGCCAGTCCCGGCGAATGGCACTTCCGGGGGTGGCCAGGCCGGCCGGCATACCGTGATGACCGTAGCGCGCGGCCCTAGATCGAGGCGCCCCGGCCATTACAACCGAAAAGCACAATAGGTCTTGGCCGAAACTCTCTGGTGCGGCCGGCCCGGCCCAATCCGGCCCCTGCGATCTCCAGGCCAGTTTCGGCGTCCGCCTCAACTCCCTCATGCGCCCCACGACCTCCGGGCCGGGCCCGCCCCCCGTGCCACCTCCGTCGCCCCCCCTCCCCCCTCCGGCCCGGAGCCTGCCTCACCCCTCCGGACGGAGCCACCTACTCCGAACGGAGCCCGTAGGCAGGCCCCAGCCCCCCGGACGCTCTGGCCCTTGACCAATTAGACCAGTCTGTCTATTGTTCATTGAACAGACCTGTCTACTCAATCAACACGAGGGGCTGAATATGGCTCAGCATGACGGCAGCGGTGGCCACGCGGCCGCCGTACCGGCGGCGGGTACCCGGTCACGAGGCGGGGTGGCCGTCGCAGCCCGCCCGGCCCGTCTGGCTGACCCCGGCCTGATGCCGGCGCGGACCTCCTTGGCCGCGCCCGGAAGGTGGCGGCTGACCGGGCGGCCCGCACTGTACCTACTGGCCTCGCTGGTCGTGGCGCTCCTCGCCGCGTCGGCCGCCCCGACGCCGCTGTACGCGATCTACCAGGCCCGCTGGCACTTCACGCCGACCACCACCACCCTGGTGTTCGGGGTGTACGCGGTGGCGGTGCTGGCGTCACTGCTGACCTTGGGCAAGCTCTCCGACCACATCGGCCGGCGTCCGGTCCTGCTGTCCGCGCTCGCGGTGCAGGCCGCGGCGCTGCTCGTGTTCGCCACCGCCGGCGGGGTCCCCGAGCTGCTGATCGCCCGGGTCATCCAGGGCTTGGCCACCGGGGCGGCGCTCGGCGCGATCGGCGCGGGCCTGCTGGACATCGACCGTGCGCGGGGCACCTTCGCCAACTCGGTGTCCCCGGGCATCGGCTCCGGGTCAGGCGTGCTGCTGTCCGCCCTGGTGGTGCGCTACCTGCCCGACCCCACGCACCTCATCTACCTGGCCATAGCCGGCGTCATCGTGCTCCAGGCCGCCGGCGTCGCCCTGATGCGGGAGACCGTGAACCCGAAGCCGGGGGCGATCGCATCGCTGCGGCCGGAGATCCGGCTGCCCCGGACCCTGCGCGGCCCGGTGCTGACCGCCGTCCCGGTGCTGTTCGCGGTGTGGTCGCTGGCCGGGCTCTACTTCGCACTCGGCCCCTCGCTGGTGCACGCCCTGACCGGGTCCGGCGATGTGGTGCTGGGCGGCCTGAGCCTGTTCACCCTGACCCTGACCGCCGTGTTCGCCATCGTCGTGCAGCGCGGCACCGCGGGCCGCACCGTGATGCTCACCGGGATCGTCGCGCTGATCTCCGGGGTCTCCGTCACCATGCTGGCCCTGGGCATCGCGTCCACAGCACTGTTCTTCGTCGGCTCGGCGATCAGCGGAGTCGGGTTCGGCGCTGGCTTCCAGGGCAGCCTCCGCATTGTGGTACCCCAGGCCGCGGCTCACGAGCGCGCGGGAGTCCTGTCCTTGCTGTACATCGCGTCCTACCTGGGCCTCGGCGTGCCCGCCGTGGCCGCCGGATTCCTCATCGTGCACGGCCTGGGACTGACGGACACTGCCCTGTACTACGGGGGCGCGGTCATCCTGCTCGCCGGGCTGGCCCTGCCCGGGCTGCTGGGCTCCCGCGCCCGCGCCGCCGGCCGCCCTGCGGCGTGAGCGGACGGGCGGCCTGCCATCCGTTCCCTGCGACCGGGCGCCGCGATAAGATAGACAGAGCTGTCTAAGGAGATGAACGACATGGCTGTGAAGAACGCGGCCAGACCGTCAGCGCGTGAGCGCCTGCTGGCCTCCGCCAACGAGCTGTTCTATGAAGAAGGCGTGCACACGGTGGGCATCGACCGTGTCATCGAGCACGCGGGCGTGGCCAAGGGATCGCTGTACAACACGTTCGGCAGCAAGGACGAGCTGATCCGCGCCTACCTGGAAAGCCGGCACGCCGGCATGGAGCGGCGCTTTGGCCGCGCGCTTGAGCGCTACGACAGCCCGCGCGATCGCTTGCTCAGCATCTTCGAGGCCCAGGCCGAGCTGTTCAGTGAGCCCGGCTACCGCGGCTGCGCGTTCACGCGGGCCAGCGCCGAATCCCACCCGGGCGACCTGGTGGAGCAGGCGGCCGGGCGTTACCGCGCCTGGGTGCGGTCCCTGTTCACCCGTCTCGCCGGGGAGGCCGGCGTCCCCGACGCCCCGGGCCTGGCCCGCCAGCTCCACATGCTGTACGACGGCAGCGGGCTGTCCGCCCGGATGGACCACGACCCGTCGGCAGCCGAGGCAGCCAGCGTCGCGGCCGCCGCCCTGCTCGACGCGGCCCTCGCCGCCCCCGCACCCGACGCCGAAGGCGCGCCGGCCTGGAACTGACCGGGCCCCGCGCCTGGGCCGGGGGCCTAGTCCGGCAGCAGGGCCAGCCGCAACTGACGCAGCCGCCCCGGATCGCCGATGACCTCGATCGCCGTGATCCGGCGGTCGGTGCTGACCTCAAAGGTCAGCACGACCTGCAGCCGGCCTCCGGGCGCGAACACGATGCCCACCGAGCCGTCCACCAGGGCCAGCCGGGACTGCCCGGACCGGGCCGAGGCCGCGACCGCGCCCTGGGCCACCGTGTCCGCACCCCGGAGCAGCACCGGGTGGCCGGACGGGGCCACGGTGGCATCACCGGCCAGCGTGACGTCGGAGTCCAGCAGCGCGACCAGGGCTGAGAGATCGCCGCCACGCGATGCGGCAAGGAACGCGGTGGCCACCTCCCGCTGGCGGCCAAGGTCGGCGGCCCGGTCCGGGCTGGGCGCGCCGCGGATCCGGCGCCGGGCCCGGCTGGCCAGCTGCCGCGTGGCCTCCGGCGATCGCCCGAGCACCGCCGCTACCTCGGCGAACGGCATGGCGAACATGTCGTGCAGGACGAACGCGAGCCGCTCGGCCGGGTTGAGCGTGTCGAGCACGACCAGCAGGGCCAGGCCGACGGAGTCCGCGAGCACCGCCTCGTCCTCGGGGTCACCGGGCCGGCCGGCCGGCCCGGTTCCGCCCGTCCCGGGCGCTGCCGCGGTCCCGCTCCGGGCAGCGGCTTCCGCGGCGCTGGGCCACGCGCCGCCGACCGGCTGCTCGCGGCGGCGTGCCCGGAGCATGTTGAGGGACACCCGGGCGACGACCGTCGTGAGCCACCCGCCGAGGTTCTCCACCTCGCTGGTGTCCGCACCGCTCAGCCGCAGCCAGGTGTCCTGGACCGCGTCGTCAGCGTCGCTCGCCGAGCCGAGCAGCCGGTACGCCACGGCCCTCAGATGAGCGCGGTGCTCCTCGAACGGCGCGGCCAGCCAGTTACTGTCGCTCATCAGTCACATTCCCTCGACGCTGTCACACCACCCTGACACCTGGCCCGCGCCGGACGTGACACGCGTGCGGAAAGCGGCCAGCCCAGATATCACTCATTCCTTCCGCCCTGCCTGGTGCCCCTGGTTCGCCCGAGGCCGTCGACGAGGCCACCGGCCGCCTGTTCGTCGCTGGCCGGACCGGCAGCCAGCTGGAGATGATCGACCCCGGTACCCCGGGCGTACCCGCGCCGCATTAGCGCAGGCGGCGGCGTACTGGAGATTCTCGTTGATGCCTTGACGATTCCGGCTAGGTCGAGGCCAGCGTCATCGGCACCTTATGTTCCGGTTTCTTCGGGGACCGCCGGCTGGCTGGCCAGGCACGTAGCGGAGGTTCCTGCTAACGCCTCACGCCGGAGGCCTGGGGTTCACCTCCTGGCTGCCTGACCAGCCAAAGATGTGAGGTGATCAAGGACGTGCATGCTGATCTGCTGCCAACCGGAGAGTCCAGCGAAGTGGTACATATCTCCGCCCATTGTGACCACTCAAAAGACGCGGCACCGATCACCTATGAGAGCTACCTGACGACAGTGACGGGCAGGGCCGAGTACGCCGAATTTGATATCCGCAAGACGGCCGACAATGCCCTGGTCGTTTATCACGATGTACACGCCGGGCGCGGCGGCCCGCTGGTGGCGCAGCTCGGGTACCAGGAACTCTGCGACCGCCTGGGATACGTAGTCCCCCGGGTGGATGAGGTGATGGCCCTCCTGGCGGGCCGTCTCATCGGCCATCTCGACCTGAAAGAGATCGGGTACGAGGAGCGCGTGGTCGAGATGGCCTCCTCAATCCTGGGCCCGGAGAACTTCGTGGTCACGACGCTGGAAGATGCCTCGGTCGCCACGATCAAGCGGGCGTTCCCCGGAGTCCGGACCGCGCTATCACTGGGACGCAGCCTGCAGGGCGTGCCGCGCCGCCACTGGGCGGCCGTCCGGCACGGCGAATTGTTTCCCCTGTCCCGGATCCGCGCCTGCGGTGCCGACTGGGTAGCGGTGAACTACCGGCTCGCGCGGCTGGGCGTGGCCAGGACCTGCCACCGGAACGGCATCGGCATCATGGTGTGGACGGTCGACCATGATGTCCTGATCGACCAGTTCCTCATGGACCAGCGGGTCGACGTCCTCATCACCAACCGCCCCGGCCACGCCGCCCGCCGCCGGTCCGAACTGAGCCGCGACCTTGCCGATCCGCTCGGGCATTCAGCAGCCAGCGAGCGCACCAAGGTCTAGCCGCGTGAGCGGGTGAGCTCGCTGGCGCAGGCCCACAGGGCGCCGGGGTAGGCGCGGTCCGGGGTAGCAGGCGACCAGCTCCGGGTGGGCGCCGAGGGTCCCGGCCTCCGGTCAGGCGCCTGGATGCGGCGGCTGGACCGGGTGCCAGTCGGCGGCCAGCATGCCCAGGACGACCTCATCGGCGAAGCGCCCGTTGACCCACGCCGCGCGGCGCAGGGTGCCTTCCGGGACGAATCCGGCCCGGGTGGCCGCCGCGATCATCGCGGCGTTGTCGGCCAGCGTCTCGGCCTGCAGCCGTTGCAAGCCCAGGATGGCGAAGCCGTATCCGCAGAGCACCCGGACGGTGTCCGTGCCCAGGCCCCGGCGGCGGAACCCTGGCCGCAGGGAGATCCCCAGGTGGGCTGAGCGGTTATGCCGGTCGATGCCCCACAGGAGCGCCTCGCCGGCCAGTTCGCCACTGGCCAGATGCACCACCGAGAAGGCGGCAGTGTCCTCGTCCCGGCCTTCCATCCGGTACGGGGACCCGGCTGCACCGGCCGGGATCGGCCGCCAGGGCCGCGAATCGGCCCGGACCCTGGTCGCCACGTCGTCGTACAGCTCCGCATGCAGGATCGGGACATCACTGTCCTCCCGGGCCCGCAGCCCGGCTACTTCTCCGCGCAGCATGGGATGTTCCTACCGGATCGGACACTGGTGCGGCAATCTGATTGCCGGCGCCCGCCCGGCCCCAGCCGGTCAGGAGCCGCAGCGTCCGCCGCCGGCCGCCAGGGTGACCCGGATGGGCTGGCTGGCCGCCGAGGCGCGGACCTGCACGGGAATGCAGTCGCGCAGGTCCGTGACATAGCCCTCCCAGAACAGGGTGAGCCCCGGCGCGTAGATCTCCGGGATCCTGGTCCCGGCCGGGCCCGCGGCGCAGCCGGCCAGGGTCAGGCCGGGTGCCCCTTCCGCCAGCGTGTACGGCTTCCCGCCGGAGTTGAAGCTGGCCAGGAACCTGAACCGCCCGCCCAGCTCAGGGGCGGCGCTGACCACGGCGGTGTGCCCGTTCTCGACCGCGATCACCATGCCGGAGCCTCTCACCTTCCCGGTGGACAGCCGGTGACCAGGCGGCACGATGCCGCGGGGCCGCTCGTACATGAACCACACCGGGCCGGCGTGGATGCTCTGCGCTTTCCAGCCCCGGCCCAGGGTGCCGCCGTCGCTGGACTGGCAGTCCCGCAGCACCGTGCCCGGCGCCCCGGTGGCGGTGCTGGACGGCGTGGCCGACGGGATGACGGCCGGGCCGGTGGCCACCGGGCCGGCCGCGGGCGGGCCGGTGCCCGCAGGACCAGCCAGGACCCCGCGCGTTATCAGCGTCCCGGCCACCCCGAAGGCCACGATGGCGGCGCAGGCCACGGCGATCCGCCGGTTGTGGCGCCGATGCCGGCGGTGGATGCCATCCAGCAGCCCGGCGGGGGCCGGCCCGGCGGACGCCGCCATGGCCGCCCGCAGCCTGCGCTCGAAATCGGTCATGGCGCACCGTCGCCTTCCCGGGCACCGCTGTACCTGGCGCCTGCTTCACTCGTTCCGTCACGCAGCCGGGCCAGCCCCCGCGCGGCCTGGCTCTTGACCGTCCCCACGCTGCAGCCGAGCATCGTCGCGGTCTCGGCCTCGGAAAGATCCTCGAAATAGCGCAGCACCAGCACGGCCCGCTGCCTCGGCGGAAGCGCGGCGAGGCCGCGGATCAGCAGGTCCCGGTCGGCGACGGCGGCCGCCGTGTCCGCGGTGCGCGGATCGGCCCCGCTTACGGCCAGCGAGATCTCCGGATGGCGCCGGATCTTCCGCCACCGGTCGATCGACGCGTTGACGAGGATCTGCCGCACGTAACGTTCCGGGTCAGCCCGGCGGGAGATCCGTCCCCAGCGCCGGTAGGCCCGCTCGTACGCGCCCTGCAGCAGGTCCTCGGCCTCGGCCCGGTTCCCGCCGGTCAGCAGCCTGGCCATGGTGAACAGGCGGGCCGACGAGCCTTCGACGAAGTCCTCGAAGGATGAATCGTCGTTCCCGATGACATCGGGCGGCTCGTCCTCGCTCATCACCCACCACGCAGCAGTTCCCACATAGTTATTGCACGACGGACGTCACTGAAAAGTTGACTGATCTGCTGGCGCTGCTTCGGCGGCAGCGCCTTGTTACCAGACCTGCTGATCTGCGGGACGGCAGCGGCGCATACGCTCGGTGGCATGAGCCTCGATGGCCCGTCGCCGGGGGCCGCGGTGTCCGGGCTGGTGCGCACTGACCCGCATGGCCCCGGGATCACCCGTGCGCGGATCCCGGGAGGGTTCCGGTATCTCGACCCCTCCGCCGCGGAGATCACCGACCAGGAGACGCTGGACCGCATCCGCGCGCTCAGGATTCCCCCGGCCTGGGAGAACGTCTGGATCTCGACGGATCCGCTGGGCCACATCCAGGCCACGGGCGTGGACAGCCGGGACCGGCTGCAGTACATCTACCACCGGCTGTGGCGCGAGCAGCGTGACGCACAGAAGTTCGCCCACATGATCCGGTTCGCCGGCGCACTGCCCGCGCTGCGGACGGCGGCCCAGCAGGACCTGGGACGCCGGGGCCTGACCCATGACCGGGTCCTGGCCGGCGTGGTCCGCCTGATCGACCTGGGCCTGTTCCGCGTCGGCGGGGAGAGGTACGCCGAACTTGATCACCACTACGGCATCACGACGCTCGAGAAGCGGCACGTGCGGCTCACGCGCAACGGCATCCTGTTCGACTACATCGCGAAGGCCGGCAAGCAGCGGACGATCGAGGTCACGGACCCGGTAGTCCAGCCCACCGTCCGGACCCTGGCCCGCACCGACAACGGCCATGACGCCCTGTTCTGCTACGAAGAGGGCGGCGCCTGGCACCAGCTCCACTCCCGGGAGGTGGGCAACTACATCGCCGCGCAGTCCGGCGGCCACTTCACGGCCAAGGAATTCCGGACCTGGAACGCCACCGTGCTGATGGCGCTGGTCCTGGCGAACGCGGGACCCTCGGCGACCCAGCAGAGCCGCAAGCGCGTCATCTCCGCCAGCGTCCGCGAGGTGGCTCGCGCGCTCGGCGACACGCCGGCCGTCGCCCGGTCGTCGTACATCGATCCCCGGCTGGTCACCCACTACGAGTCGGAGGGTGAACTGGCCGGGATCCCCGCGCAGCCGGCCGGGATCCCCGCCTCCGCGGAGACCGAGGCCGCGATCGCGGCCTTCCTGACCTCCTGCGGCGACGGGGTGCTGCCCGCCGCCGACCTTCGGGCAGGTGAGATTCACGAACTGATCGCGGCTGACGGGGACGCGCATGACGACGAGGCTGAACCAGGGCTCCTGAGCACCAGCCATCCACCCGCCAGGTGAACGAGTTCATCGAAAGTCACGGCTGGGGACGAATTCGAGCAGTGGCATCTGGGCGTCGACGACGAGGCGACTGAGCGGCTCCGCGAGAATGATGGACGAACGCCGCCCGTGACCGCCGGCCGCCGTGCCCGGCGCCGGGCAGGTTCCAGGTGATGCGGCCGGCCGTCAGCGGAACAGCTCGCGGTTCTCGTGCAGGAAGTCCTCGATGGTCCGCGGCTCGTCCCCGGTCAGGTCGCGCACGGTGGTGGTGACGCGCTCGTTCTCGCCCGCCATGATCGCCCATTCGCGCGTCACGAGGAGTTCGGCCTGCCCGGCTGGCACGCCCGCGCCGGTGAGCTGCCGCACCAGCTCAAAGGCGCCGGTGGTGCGGAACGTCACCGTCTCGCCCAGCTCCCCGGAGAGGACCTGGAGAGCCTCGGGCCAGCTGACCAGCCGGGGGCCGGTCAGGTCATGGTGCTGGCCCCAGGTCGAGGGGTCGCCGAGGATGCGGACGGCGGCGTCAGCCACGTCGCGGGGGTCGCTGAGGGCGACCCGGCCGGTGCCGGCCAGGCCGGTCCAGGTCCGGGTGGCCCTGCTCGCCGGGGCCCCGGCGAGCAGCGACGCCGAGAAGATGGCGGGGCGGATCGTGGCGTAGGGCAGGCCGGCGACCTGACCAGCCAGTTGCACTGGCCAAGCCCTGGCCGGGCGAGCCGGCCGGGCCAGCCGGGCCCGCCACCGAGGCACGGCCGGCTGGCGGGTAGGAGCGCCCGCCCCGGTATCCCGGAGCTTCCTGCGGCCCCTGCCCGCCGGCCGTCACCGGCGCCAGGTCAGCTGCGGAGCTTGGCCAGCTCGGCCGCCACCATGGCCTCGTGCTCCTCCTCGTCCCGCCGCGCGCTGGAGGGCCTCCAGCGGCCCCGCAGCAGCGGGATGCTGAGCAGGAAGGCGATGATCCCGCCAAAGCACACCCAGTACCAGTCCTTCCACTGGCCGGCCTCCTGGGCGGCGGCCGTCTGGACCGAGGCGCCGTGCGCCTTCAGGTACGGGAACACCTGCGGCGGGACCTTGGACAGCGCGGTCAGCTGGGCCGCGTACGGCGCCACGGTGGCCAGCTTGGGGGCCACGGCGATGACGCCCCGGATGGCCGCGCCGTTGGCGGCGATGGTGGTGAGGATGGTGGTTCCCTTGGCGCCCCCGCCCGCGGCGGCAACGGCCTGAGCGGCCAGCTTCGGGGGGATGGCGGCCGGATTCGGGTAGGTGGCCAGCTTGGCGAACAGGGCCGGGTTGGCCTGGATCACTGCCAGCTCGGGCGCGAACTTCTGCGCGTTGGCCAGCTGCGCCTTGTACTGCGTGGCGGTGGCGACGACCTGCGGGTGGCCCTGCGCGAACGCGATCTGGCTCTTGTACTGGGTCGCGTACGCGGACACGGTGGACCCGTAGTTGACCAGCGGGGTGACCGAGTTGATCACCGCCGGAATGATCAGGAACGCGATGAAGATCACCACGCGGATGATCCAGCCCCAGATGGCCAGGCCGGTGGCGATGAGCGCGGGGTTGCGGGCCTCGACGGTCTCGGTGAAGCTGGCCATCCAGGGCGCGTAGGCCACGCCCAGGAAGAACGCCCCGATGGCCAGGATCGTGGCGAGCTGGTAGTAGCTGGGATGATGGCCCGCCTGCTCCAGGTACACCACGGTCATCACCGCGGCCAGGACCCCGCCGAGCACCATGAACGGCTTGCGCACCCGGAGCCGGTCGGAGATCACGCCGATCAGGACGACCGCGATGACGTTGAATCCCCAGTTCCAGTTGCCCAGCCCGTTAGCGTCCTTGACCGAGAAGCCGAACATGGCGGACAGGTAGATGACGCTGAACCCGACGGCCGTGTAGTAGATGAGCAGCATCACCGAGACCGCGATGGCGGAGATGACCACGTCGGGCTTGAGCAGCTGGCGGAACGGGTGACGCAGCGCGGCCTCGATGTCGATCCCCTTCGCCCGGGCCTCGATCAGCGCCCGGTCGCGCATCGTCACCATCAGCTGGTCGCGCAGCCGCGGGGCCAGCTCCTTGAGCCCGACCAGGGCGATCACGAACATCACCAGGCCGGCGATGCCGCAGATACGGAACTCGTGCGTCCAGAACCGGGGGTCATGCACCACGGCGGGGACGGTGTCGCTGGCCACGACCGCGACGATCAGGCTGCCCAGCACCGGGCCGGTGGTCCAGAAACCCATGGCCGTGGCCCGGCCCACCTGCGGGGAGAAGTCCCGGATCAGCGCGGGGGTGGCGACCAGGCAGACTCCCTCGATCAAGCCGAGGACGAAGAACTCGATGCCGAAGGCCCACTTGGTGGTGGCGGCAGGAATGATGAAGGCGGTGAACACCCCGGTGAGCAGCAGCCCGCCGACCACGAGGTTGGCCCGGCCCCACCGGTCGGCGAGCCCGGCGAACAGCGAGCCGAACGCCCCGACCAGGTTCCCGAAGGCCAGGATCACCACGTAAAAGCTGAAGCTCATGTGCAGGTTGGTCAGCATCAGGGTGGCCACCGAGCCGCTGACATAGAGCTCGTAGTACAGCGTGACCGTGGCCAGCACCGTGATGGCCAGGTAGAGAACGCGCGGTCCCGTGCTGGGGTAGGTATCGAGCTGGCGACGCCAGAGCCAGTCCCCCCTTCCGTGGCGGCCAGGGGCCAAATCGGTTGCAGTCGCACTCATGCGGTCCTCGCAATCGTCGTCGATCCTGGGTCCGGAGGCCGCCCCGCCCGGGCCGGCGGTGCTGCTTGCTCCCTGCGGGCATCGCTGACCACGCCGCCGGGCACGGCGTGGATGCCCTGGTAGACAGGCCAGGTGATGCTGTCCTGGCCGCGCTCGGCCACCGCGTAGAGGTGGGCCGGCCCGGTGATGCCGTCGCTGGCCATGACCCGCACGAGGATCGCGGCCTGGGTGCCCACGGGCGCGCTGGCCAGATGGTCGGTGATCACGTCCTCGGCACGTATGGCGTCGTCGGTGCGCCCGCAGGGGCAGTGCAGGGCCTGCGGCTCGGCCGGGAGGAGGATGCCGTAGTCATAGACCACGGCGCCGGGCGCCCCGCGCATGAACAGGACATCCATGATCATTAAACGCGGGACATTCACCACGCTCATGGCGGCCTTCTCTGCTCGGTGTAATCCCCGGGCGCCCGGGCAATCACATAAGTACGACGGTGTACTTTAATGCGTTAGGCTAGCTTAGGAGCATGACCGCCGTGAGACAAGAGGGTGCGCTGGCCCGCACGCACGAGGGTGAGCCAGGGCTGCCCCGCGGGCGGAACGGGCTGCCGACCGAGACCGTCCGCGCGGCCCAGCGGGAGCGGCTGCTGAGGGCGGTCATCGCCGCGGTGGCCACGACCGGGTTCGCCGACCTGACCGTCGCGGACATCGTGCGCGGCGCCCGGGTGTCGAGGGCAGCGTTCTACATCCACTTCGCCGACAAGGAAGACTGCTTCCTGGCCGCCACCCGTGAGGGCGGCCGGCTGATGATCGACCAGGTCACCGACGCCGCCCGGCGGCTGCCCCCGGGCACCAGCGCCGAGGAGGCGCTGCGGGCGAGCATCGCGGCGTTCCTGGAGTTCCTGGCCCGGGAACCCGCCTTTGCCCGGGCCTTCTACGTGGACATGCCGGCCGCCGGGCCCCGGGCCGTGCAGAGAATCGAAACCGCGCTGCACAAGTTCGCTGAGCTGAACCGGGCCTGGCACATGCGCGGCCGCCTTGACCACCCGGGCTGGCCCGTCGTGCCGTACCAGGCGTACTTCGCCCTGGCCGGCGCCACCGCGGAACTGGTCCGCGCCCAGGTCCGGCAGGGCAAGATCGGCACCATGCCGGAGCTGGAAGACACCCTGGTCGCCTTCCACCTCGCGATCATGGCCGCCCGCCCGATCGACCTGCCCGAAGTCCCCGGCGGGTAGCCGGGCATCGACACGGCCGCGGCCAGAGCCGGGACCCGGCAGGCCAGGTTCCCGGGCGGGCGGCGCTTTCTTGGCCCCGGCGGCGGGGATGAGTACGGTGCTGAAAGACCGAGGGCGGCAGAACCGTTAGAGAAAACGGTCCGCCCGGCCTGGAACTCGGGGGTTGGGATGCCGTGGTTTCCGGACTTCGCCAGTGCCGTGGAACTGGCCCGCAGGCAGACGCGCGCGGCCGGCCAGGCTGATCCGGTCGGGCAGTACTTCACCGCGCTGAACCAGGGGGACGCGCGCGCCCTGGAGACCGTGTGGCCCGGGGAGGTGGTCATCTACGACCCCAAGGCGGGTGAGGTCCGCGGTCACCGGCACCTGCGGCAGTTCGTCAGCCAGAACAAGTCCTGGCTGGCCGGGCTGCACGCCCGGATCGAGACGGTGGCCTCCACCGTTTCCGGCGGGCGGGCCGTGGTGGAACTGCTGGCGCACCTGGCCCCCGGCGGGCAGGAAGTGGCCTGGCCGATAGCGGTCGTGGCCGAATCCCCCGACGACCAGTCGGTAGTGTTCCGCACCTACTGCAGCCAGTGGCCGGTGGACGGGCGGCACCACGTCCGGCCGCCGGTCCTCGGGCCCGGGGCCGCCGATCCGGGGGGCGTCGTCGGCCGCTACCAGGCGGCGCTGGCTGCCGGCGACACCGACGCGATCGTGGGCACCTTCGCCCCCGACGGGTACTACCACGAGCCGATCGGCCCGCACTACGTCCACCGCGGCACACCCGAGCTCCGCTCGTTCTTCACCGAATGCTTCAGCGCGGGCGGCGGCGTCGGCCTGCAGCACTGCGCCGTAACCGACGACGGCGTGCGCTGCGCCCTCGAATACAACTGTGTCCGCTGGGGCCGCCACGACCTGCCGCCCCAGGCCGGGATCGGGGTCTACGAGCGCGCGCCGGACGGGCTGCTGGCCGCGGTCCGGGTCTACGACGACGTCCAGGCCCCTGCCGGGCGGGCGCTGCTGCCGGAGGCCGAGGTGCCCCGCTGAGCGCCGCGCCCGCTCCCGCCGTCAGCTTCTGGTGATACCCGGGTCGCTGGGATGGGGGGTGACCGGGGTGGTCTGCACGTCCAGCCAGGCCGCGAGCGGCAGCGAGGCCAGGATGGCCTGCATCGCGGCGCGATCGCCGGCCCGCCACAGGCCCAGAGCCCGTCCCTGGCCCGGCAGCCCCCAGAGCCGCTCGAGATGTCCCCGCGCGGCGAGTTCACGCGTGCGGTCCCGCTCTCCCGCGTCGGCGGCCGCGACCTCCTCGGCCAGCGTGCCCTCGGGAATGGTGAGCGTGAAGGTGGTCAGGAACTCCGCGGCTGGGTGTTCTCCGGCGGCTGGCGGGTCAGGGAGGCCGGCCTGCGCCGCGGGGCCGGCGGGGGCCGGCGGGGGGTCGTTCGGGTGCGGGGAGAGCGGCGTGACCTCGTCGGTGCGCCACACGTGCAGCGGCATCGAGGCCAGCACCGCCTGCAGTTCGGCCTCGTCACCGGCGGCGAACAGGCCGAGGGACCGCCACTCGCCGGGTTCCAGCGGCGGGCGCCACAGGCGCAGCAGGTGCCGCTGCGCGGCCAGGTCGCGCGAATGGGCGGCCTCGCGGGCGCGGACGTCGTCGACCGCCGCTTCCGGGGTTCCTCCTGGGACGTGGGTGGTCATCGTGACGAGGTATTCCATGCTGGCCGCTATCCCTCCGCAATCCTGAAGACCCGCCTGCCGATGTCAGGCGAGCCGCGGTCGAAGACCGTCGATGACGTCGGCGCAGGCCGGCACCGGCATATCAGAAACCTTTGTTTGCGAACCATAATCCGGGCCCGGCTCCGCCGGGGTCAGCTACTTCATTATTCCCCGGGAGCAAGGCTGGTCGTCGGCGGGCCGCGGTTAAATCCCGGGCCACAGGCACGCCCGCCTTCGCCCGCCCTGGCCCGCGGCCAGGGCGCGCCCAGCCTATTGAGTTTGCCGAATACCCGGCGAACGGCAGCCCGCTATTTCGGGGCACCGCCGCCGGCGTCTGGACTTTGGCGGGACGGGGCATGAGGCTGGACAACAGAGCGAGCCCCGGTGGTGCCAGCACGAACCACGGGTAACACGCAGAGGAGCAGAAGTCGTGGATATGAGGCTCGAGGTCGTTGTCATCCCGGTGGCCGACGTGGACCGGGCGAAAGACTTCTACAAGGCGCTCGGCTGGCGGGAGGATGCCGACTTCGCCGGCGACGCGGGGTTCCGCGTAGTCCAGGTGACGCCCCCTGGCTCGGGGTGCTCGGTCATCTTCGGCAGCGGGATCACCTCGGCCGCGCCGGGCTCCGCCCAGGGCCTGCAGCTGGTGGTGAACGACATCGACGGGGCCCGGGCCGAGCTGATCGACCACGGCGCCGGCGTCAGTGCGGTGTTCCATGACGCCGGCGGGGTATTCCGCCACGCCGGGACGCAGGGGCGGGTGCCCGGCCCGGCGCCGGACCATCGCAGTTACGGCTCGTTTGCGTCGTTCAGCGACCCCGACGGCAACGGCTGGATGCTCCAGGAGATCACCACCCGCCTGCCGGGCCGCTGACCGGAAGGGACCCGGGCCGCTGGCCGGACTGGAGCCCGGCCGCCGGATCGCCGTCCCGTTTGCTGAAGGAGAGATCCATGGCAGTGACCTATGCTTCCGCGGCCGACCTCGCCGAGGCGCTGCGCAGCGCGGAGGCGGCCCACGGGCGGCATGAGCAGGAAATCGGGCACGCCGATCCGGACTGGCCGGACTGGTATGCGCAGTACATGGTGGATCAGCGGGAGGGCCAGGCCGGGTCGGGGGCGGGGGCATGAACGGCGGCTACGACGTCATCGTCATGGGCGGCGGGTCGCCGGGCGAGCACTGTGCCGGCGAGCTGGCCGACGGTGGCCTGCGGGTGGCCCTGGTCGAGCGGGAGCTCGTAGGTGGCGAGTGCTCCTACTGGGCGTGCATCCCGTCCAAGACGCTGCTGCGCCCCGGCGAGGCCGCGCATGACGCGCGGGAGGCGGCGTGCACCGCGCAGGTCGACGTGGCGGCCGCGCTGGCCTGGCGGGACTTCATGGTCTCGGACTACTCCGACGCCGGCCAGGAGCGCTGGCTGGCATCCAAGGGCATCGACCTGCTGCGCGGCACCGGCAAGCTGGCCGGCGTGGGCGCGGTCGAAGTCGATGGCGTCCGGCACACCGCCCGGCACATCGTCCTGGCGAACGGTGCCGATCCGGTCACACCACCCGTCCCGGGCCTGCGCGAGCTGGACGGCGTCTGGACGAACCGCGAGGTGACCGGCATGAAGGCCGTTCCCCGGCGCCTGCTCATCCTCGGCGGGGGGCCGGTCGGCGCTGAGATGGCCCAGGCCGTCCGCCGCCTGGGCGGCGAGGTGGCCCTCGCTGAAGGGGCCGCGCACGTGCTCGCCCGCGAGCCCGCACCGCTGGGCGAGAAACTAGGCGAGGTGCTGCGGGCCGACGGCATCAAGCTGCACCTCGGGGTGCGCGTCACCAAGGCGGCCCGCGACGGCAATGACTACGTCCTGACCCTCGATAACGGCCGTGAACTGCGCGGCGACCACCTGCTCCTGGCCACCGGCCGGCGCCCGCGCACCAGCGGGATCGGCCTGGAAACGGTGGGCGTGACCGTGGCGGGATCCGGCGTTCCCGTCGACGCTCACCTCCAGGTGGCCGAGCGGCTGTGGGCCGTCGGGGACGTCACCGGGGTACGGCTGCTGACCCACGTCGGCAAGTACCAGGGCGAGGTGGTCGCCTCGAACATCCTCGGCGAGCCCCGCGAAGCCCACTACGAGGCGATACCGGACGTGGTCTACACCGACCCGCAAGCGGCCTCGGTGGGGGCGACCGAGGCCGCGTTCAGCGCCACCATCCCGCTGTCCGACGTAGCCAAGACGGCGACCTACACACGGAACTACGCCGAGTCCAGCGGCTTCCTGACCCTGCTCAGCGACGGTGAGCGGCTGACCGGGGCGCACGCGCTCGGCCCCGAGGCCGGCGAGTGGCTCCAGCAGGCCACGCTGGCCATCCGCGCCCGGGTGCCGCTCGGGGTGCTGCGCGACGTCATCCAGCCCTTCCCCACCTTCTCCGAGATCTACGTCGCCGCGCTCAAAGAGCTCCGTGGCCGGATTGCGGCGGCCGCCTAGGAAATGCGCGCGATATTCCGCCGGCGACCAGGCCGCCTTGCTATTAGGCAATTATGGTGCGATGGTGGAAGAGCGGCCGGGGTGATTTTGCCCGCTTCGGGTTATCGATATCTATAGCTGGGGATCTTAGGCACGGCGCCACAGTCCGTGGTCCCGTAACCCTTGACGGTACGCCAGCTCACCAGCGTTTTCGCGGCAGTGTTTTCGCAGCAGAGACGTGCGCGTCACACTGCAGCGCGAGTTCAGCACCCCCGGCGATGCCGAATGGCCAGGCCATTGTTATGCCTTACTGCCCCTGCGAGGGTGGCCACCAGCGAAAGGAAACCCCGAGCCGTGCAGCAGGCCCTGGCCGCCTCCACCCTCGAGGACGTGATGGGCGTGCCCGCGTGGAAATCACAGCCGTCCTGGTACCTGGTCGCCGGGAACGACGAGGCCATCCCGCCCGCCGCCGAGCGGCAGTTCGCGTCCCGGATGAGCGCGACCACTCTTGAGGTCACGTCCGGTCACGTGGCGATGGTGTCCCACCCCGACGAGGTGACGCACCTCATCGAAACCGCGGCCCAGGCCGTGCTCCGCCAGTAACCGCGCCACCAGGGCCGGGCGGCACGGCTTCAGCTGCCCGGCTCCGGCACGTAGTGGCGGCTCAGGTCGGCCGGGTCGATCCACACCCGCGTGATCGCGCGCGTCGACGGGTCGCGGAACCTCTCCGGGGTCGGCACCCACCTGGGCGCAGGCTGCTGGCGTTGTGCATGGCGGCGGCGCTGCCCGGGCCGGGCCCGGGCAGGCGGCGCATCGCCGGGCGCCGTCCCGCTGAGCAACGGGAGGTCGGTCACCGCCGCCGCCGCCTCGTCGGAGTACGTCGAGGCGAGGACGACGCCGACCCGCCGGCTCATCTCGTCCAGTTCCAGCTGCCCCCGGGCGTAGTGCTCGCGGAGCATGACCAGCAGGCGCTCCCGGTCGGCGTCGCTGACCAGGGACCGCGGCCCCGGCGAGGGTCTCTCCGGCACGGCCGGTACAGCTAGCTGACCGGGCGAGCGACGACGGCCGTCCCGTAGGCCACGATTTCCGTGAGTTGCTGGCCCATCTCGGACGAGTCGAACCGCATCGCCACCACCGCGTTGGCGCCGAGCAGCCGGGCGTTCTCGATCATGCGGTCGATCGCGTGCCGGCGGCTGTCCTCGAGCAGCTCGGTGTACTGGGTCACCTCGCCCTGGCGCAGCGCCTTGAACCCGGCGCCGATCGACTTGACCGCGCCCATACTGCGGACGACCAGGCCAAACGCGACACCGAGGTCCTGCTCGACGGTCATGCCTGGCAGCGAGAGCGCGGTGGTGACCGGGAGCCCGGCCGGTGCAGGTTGCGTCATGGGCGCCATAGTAGACACCTCCCGGCAGGGCACCGGTATACGGCGCGCAGGGGTCAGCCCATGGACTTCGCGCCGTCCAGCGCCTCGCGGATGATGTCCGCGTGCCCGGCGTGCTGCGCGGTCTCGGCGATGATGTGCAGCAGCACCCGCCGGGCCGACCACTCGGCTCCCGGCTCGTACCAGGGAGCCTTCGGCAGCGGGTGCGCGGCGTTCAGGTCGGGCAGGCTGGCTACCAGCTCGTCGGTCCGGCGGGCAACCTCGGCGTAGCCGGCCAGCGCGCCGTCCAGCGTCTCACTGGGCAGCAGCCGGAACTCGGCCGCGCGGCGCGCCCAGTCGTCCTCGGTCATCGCGCTGAAGTCACCCAGGGCCGGCGCGCCGTCCAGGATGAACGTCGCCCACCCCTCCTCGACGGCTTTAACGTGCTTGATCAGGCCACCCAGGCACAGCTCACTCACGGTGGTGGACTGCCGGGCCTGGTCGTCGGTGAGGCCGCGGGTGGTGAAACGCAGGAAGTGCCGCTGGTGAGCCAGCGCCGCCAGGAGGTCGGCACGCTCGCGGTCGACGGTGCTCCCGTGGCCGGCGGCGGGCTCGTGACCGGGGGCGGGCGCGCCGGCCTGCCCGCTGGCTGAACGGTCGCCGGTGGTCGGGGTGCTCATCGTCATGATGTCGGCCTTTCGTGGTCGCGAGGTGGGAGTTTCCGTTCCGGCTCTGAGCCGTTGAGCTCACGCTACGAGCCATAGCGGCCACTTCCTGACCTAAATTGGCCGAGGATGGGAAGATGGCGAACACCAGCACGCGCACGCTGCGGCTCCTGTCGCTGTTGCAGGCCCGCCGGTACTGGCCGGGCACGGAACTGGCCGGGCAGCTGCAGATCTCGCCCCGCACGCTGCGCCGGGACATCGACCGGCTGCGAGAGCTGGGGTATCCGATCCAGGCTCAGCGCGGCGTGGAGGGCGGTTACCAGCTGGCCGCGGGCACCGCGCTGCCGCCGCTGCTCGTCGACGATGAAGAGGCCGTCGCCCTGGCGGTGGGTCTGCAGGCGGCCGCGCAGGGTGCGGTGGAGGGCATCGCGGAGTCCTCGATGCGCGCCCTGGCCAAAGTGGTTCAGGTCATGCCGGCCCGGCTGCGCCGCCGGGTCGAGGCGCTGAGCGCGATGACGGTCCCCGCCAGCTGGGGAGGCGGGGCCCAGGCCAGCGTGGATCCGGGCATCCTCACCACCGTCGCCCTGGCCTGCCGGGACAGCGAGCGGCTGCGCTTCTCCTACACCGCGGCCGCCGGGCAGCACACCGACCGGCACGCGGAACCGCACCGCATGGTCCTGCTCGGCCGCCGCTGGTACCTGGTCGCCTACGACCTCACCCGCCACGACTGGCGCAGCTTCCGCGTCGACCGGCTGACCGCGCCGCGCGGCACCGGGGTGCCGTTCCGGCCACGCACACTACCCGCGGCCGACGCCGCTGCTTTCGTCCGGGCCGGCGTCACCAACGTCACCCCGACCTACGACGTCGAGGCCCTCGTCGAGGCCCCGGCCGCGGACGTCCGCCAGCGGATCGGCCAGTGGTGCACCGTCGAGGACGCCGGCGCCACCCGCTGCCGGGTGCGCATGACCGTCGACTCGCTGGACTGGCCCGCCGCCGCCCTGGGCATGGCCGGAGCTGACTTCCAGGTGGTCTCCCCGCCTGAACTGCTCGGCCGGGTCCGCGACTGGGGCCGCCGGTTCAGCCAGGCCCGTGCCACGAACGACGATGACGTGACGCCGCGGTGAGCGCCGGCCCGGTCAGAGGACCTCGTCGCGCTGGCGGACTGCGTTGCGCCCGGCAGGCGGCACCCGCAGCCGGTCATCATCCAGGTACAGCTGTCTGAGTTCCGCGAACGAAACGTTAGGGGCCTGGGTGAGGGCAGCGAGACGGTCGAACACCGGGTGGTAGTTTCGCCGACGCCGGCGCCCGGCACTGGGAAGCTCTCCGGCAGCTCTACGGGGCCCATCTCCGCGGTACCGGCTGAATAGCCGACAGTGCCCGGCGCGTCCCGTCCCGAAGGCGCGGGCCGCCGCAGCACGACACCCTCAGCGCCGCGTTGCGTGAAGCCAGGGCTCACCCACGATTCGGCTGGCCCGCGCGAACGGCTCAGGACACAACCGCCGAGGGCGGTTCCCGCCTGCACAGCCGGGCGCTGCCGGCACCGATCACCGGCAGCGTCATCACGCCGGACGGCATCACGGAAGGCTCCGGCGGGTCCGCCGTGGCCGCCTTCCGTGATGCCGTGACGGCGTAGGTCGTGATGATGATCGCAGTGGACTGCCTGCACGTACTGCCTGCAGAGGGCGATCCGCTGACCAGCGCGTCGTGGAAGGACGCGCGTCCTACGTCAGAGAGGGCGGACGTTCTCCGCCTGCGGTCCCTTTTGCCCCTGGGTCGTGTCGAATTCGACCTTCTGGTTCTCATCCAGAGAGCGGTAGCCGGAGGTGGCGATCGCCGAGAAGTGGACGAACACGTCCGCCGTCCCGTCATCCGGGGCGATGAAGCCAAAGCCCTTGTCGGCGTTAAACCACTTGACTGTGCCTGTTGCCATCAGTTCTAAGTCCCTAATCGATGTCGTGACGCGACCTCGCCGCGCCGCACGTAAGCCTATCGGTCCCGGCTACGAAACCGGAACCGGAACCTACCGTATTTCGAATTATGCATCTGAACTGTGGAGCTAAGGAGACTCGGACGCTGACCCCGGGTTGCCAACCACGGCTGGCGGTCTTCACGCGTGCGCCACCGCAGGTCAGCGTCGGTGCGGGGGCCGCCAGTCCGCTAGCGTCCCAGCCTGCTGCGGTACTTCTGTGCTCTGCTCTGCACAGGCCAGGTGGACATGACCAACGAGAGTCACGAGGGGGCCGGTGCTTCCCGAGATGATAGCGAGTAGCGCCCGGGCCGTCCTGCCTGTCGTGCCGGCGATGTGGCATGCGACCAGCCGTTGTCTGGGTGGCGGGCGGCATCCGGCCCGGCGGACCACCTGACCTGCGTGAGGTCAGGACTGCTTGGCGGCACTCGGCTCGGAGGCCTCGGCCGGAGGCGGTTCTTGGCGGGCAATGATGTGGACGTCGATGCCAGACGCACCTGCCTCATGGATAACCCGCCGCAGGATCGGCCCACCATCGGCGAAGTGCCACCAGCCACGCTGCATGGACCCGATCACGATCTGAGTGATCTGATGCTCCCGTGCGAAGCTGACGATGGCCCGGGCCGGATCGTCATCCTGCACCTCATGCCAGCGGGCGCCCAGGTTACCCGCCAGCTCTCGCAGCTCGTCTACCGAACGGCCTTCGCGGGACGGGCTGGCGTCGTCGAGGATCACGTGGAGCACGTCAAGTTCGGCCTTGACCCTGGACGCGATGCGGGCTGCCCGCCGCAGCAGCACGTCGGTCCCCGGCTCGCCGCTGACGGCCACCATGATGCGCTCGGTCGTCTCCCACAGGACCTGAGACTGGCGCTGCCGGAGGTGCTCGAGCAGTTCATCATCCGACTCGTCGGCAACGAGCCGCAGCGCCAGCTCTCGCAAGGCGATGAGGTTGTCGCTGCGGAAGAAGTGAGTGAGGGCCTGGGGGACCTTCTCTTTCGGGTAGATGTTGCCGTGGAGCATCCGGCGGCGCAGCTGCCCCGGTGAGGAGTCGATCAGCTCGATCTGGTTGGCTTTGCGCACGACCCAGTCCGGCACCCGTTCCCGGACCTTCGCCCCGGTCATGTGCTCGACCTCGTCGGCGATGCTCTCCAGATGCTGGATGTTGACGGTGGTGATGACGTCGATTCCCGCGGCGAGAATGTCCAGGACGTCCTGCCAGCGTTTCTCGTGCGGGCCGGATCCCGGCACGTTCGTATGGGCCAGCTCGTCGACCAGGGCGATCCCCGGCCGCCTTCGCAGTACCGCGTCCAGGTCCATCTCCGTGAGGCGCGTCCCCCGGTAGTCGACCACCTTGCGGGGGATGACCTCAAGGCTGCCGATCAGCTCCTCGGTCAGCGGCCGCCCGTAGGTCTCGACGAACCCGATGACGACGTCGGCGCCCCGGCTCCGCCGGCGCTGTGCCTCACTGAGCATCGCGTAGGTCTTGCCGACGCCTGGGGCCGCGCCCAGGTAGATGCGGAAATGGCCGGCCTCTTCGACCTCGTCGGTGGCGCCGGTCTCGGCGGCGGCTTCGCTCACGCCTTCGTTGGTCCCCTCAAAGCCGGTGCCGCTCATCTGCTCGGTGATCTCGGTAGCCTCCCTCCACGCGGATCACCCTCCTGGGCGTCGGCCGGCTCGATGCGGTATAGCGCGTTCCAGATCAGCAGCCGACCGTTATCCATTCTGGCAGTGCCTTCGCCGGTATAGCACGTGGCGGACGCACTCAAGCAGGTGAGGTTTCCCGCCGCACTGCTGGTCCGCCGGAGCCGCGAATTCAGCGTCGCCGGCGTCCTGGGCATGCGGAACAGGAGTTCTGTGCTCTGGTTCTGGCCGGCGGCTCACCGGGACTGTTGGCATGTGCCGTGCCTAGCGGATAGCGTCTGGGTTGGGGCCGTGGCCGGGCAAGCCTGCTTGAACCTGGGCACGACGTGGGTCAGGCCGCCTGTGGCCTTGGTGGCTGCGCCTGTGGCCAGAGGCCGCACCGGCTGCCCCGACAACGTGCGCGTTTCCGAATGGATCCAGCGATGACCAACGGCGCCCCGTGCGACCCTGGGGACCGGGCGGATGTGACCGTTCAGGCTTCTGCACATGACGCAATGGAGTCGCGTTCCGACAGCGGCAGGCTGCGCACCTACCTGGGGATTGCCCCTGGGGTGGGGAAGACTTACGCCATGCTGCGGGACGGACGCGCCCGGCGGCGCTCGGGCGTCGATGCGGTGGTGGCGTACCGGGAGCGGCACGGGCGGGCGGCGACCGGCGCTCAGGTCGGCGATCTCGAAGTGCTCCCTACCCGCACGGTCGTTTACCGGGGCGCCAGCTTCGAGGAGCTGGACGTCACCGCAATCCTGGAGCGCAGGCCCGAACTGGCGCTGGTTGACGAGCTCGCCCACGCGAATCTCCCCGGTGAGCGGTACGCGAAACGCTGGCACGACGTCGCCGAGCTGCTCGCCAACGGCATCGACGTCTATACGACCCTCAACGTCGCCAACATCGAATCGCTGGGCACGCTGGTCTCCCGGATCACCGGCGTGCACGCGGCCGAACCGGTGCCGGATGCCTTCCTGCGCGCCAGCGAGATCAAGCTCGTCGACCTGGCACCTGCGGCGCTCCGTCACCGGCTGGCCGAGGGCCTGGTTGTTCCGCAAGAGCGGGTCGATGCGGCCTTGTCGAGCTATTTCCGCTTCGCGAATCTCGCTGCCCTGCGGGAACTCGCACAGCTCTGGCTCGATGACTCCGTGCCCGATCCAGTCGCGGCGTTCCTGGCCGCGCGCGGGGTCAGCGACCCTGTGCAGGCCTCGGTCATCGTGGTCGGCCTGGAGGAGTCGCCCGCCGACGAATGGCTCATCCGGTACGCCGCCCGCCTGGCCGGGCTGTCAGATGCCAGGCTCCAGGGGGTACACATCCGGGCTATTGACAACCTTGGCCCACCAGCGGGAGCGCGGCTGGAGCAAGACCGCCGGCTGCTTGGCGAGCTGCACGGGACCCTGGTCGAGGTCAGGGCCGGCGACACCGCTTCGGGACTGATCCAGGCCGCGCACCAAGCCGGCGCGTGCCAGCTGGTGATCGGGTCGTCCCGCCGCTCGCGCTGGTCGCGCCTGCTGAACGGGTCCACGGTGGCGGACCAGGTGCTCCGCGCGGCTGGCGACCTGCCCGTCCAGGTCGTGAACGTCGGGCGGCCGGACAAGACCAGCGACGAGTGGCGCCGCTCAGGACACCATGCCGGGAAACGCCTGAAGCCGTCCGGGAAGTGAGGCCCAGGTGCTGGGATTGCTCTTCTTGGGACCGCTGATCAGGAGAGTGGCGAGTCCGAAGGCAAGAAGGCACAGCCCGGCACCAGGACCGGTGACGGTCGATGGTGCCACCGCCGAAGCCAGCCCGGCCACCAGGGCCGCCGCGGCCACGGCGGCAAGCAGCACCCCGAGCGGGGCGCAACGTCGGGTTTTGCAGTGCTGAGGCGAGCGGGAAAAATGCACCGCGACTCCGAAGCAGATCCACACCGGTATCCACTGATACTGCCCGGTGACCCTTAGCACGGCTGCACCAGCGCCGAGCAGGCCAAACTCAAGGCAACGATGACGCTGTACCGGCGCCGGACCGCCGGATCGGTCATGGCTGGCAAGGGGCCGGTGGACCTCTTGGCCACCACCACCCCGGTCACGGCGAGCAGCGCACCTAGCGCGGTGCCCACGGCGAGGGGAATCACCAGCCACGATGGTGCGGCTGCCTGGCCCCACCCGAACCACACGAATGCGAAGAACCCGTCAACAGCCACGGTGACCCCGCGGCTACGCCCGGCCGGAAATAGGCGCGATGTTCTCTCCACCGGACCATCTTCACACCGGAACAGGCGCCCGCGCCGAGCACGACAACTGGTCGCGGACGGATCAGTCAGCGCACATGGGTGTCACTGAACGGTCATCGGTGCGACTGGGGCGGTTGATCATGAGAGCTGCCAGCTTGGCTGCTTGCTCAGAGCGCGGCCGGAGCCCGGTTCACTCATGACGCCTCGCGCGGAAGCGTGGTCGCACCACTTGTCACAGCTGCTTATCTCGACCCGGCCACACCGGCGCGGGCCGGCTGGGTGTCCCGACCCTAGCCGACAGCTACAGCCCTGGGTGGAACGAGATAGGCGACGATGAGGGCCGCCGGGAAGAAGAACAGGCTGAAGATGAAGTACCCGATGAAACTGTGGCCCTTCCGGCCAGCGACACGGGCGGGCCAGAACGCGATTGCAATCCAGATGAGAACCATCAAAATCGTCCAGAGGAAGATCATGAGCTACTCCCCTCAGCGTTCGCAAGGAACGCTCAAATTCGCTGCCAGGCGGCAGCGTCGGCACCGGACGTTTGCTCGAAGAGCGCCCACCGATCCACGGCCAGGTTCTCTGATCAGGGCGTGCATCAGCAGGGACCAACGTCCTGCTGCAGGTCCTGAGAACTGGCACCGCGACATCACCGGCCAAGCGAGGCGGCCGCTCGCGAATCGGCTGTCACGGCAGGGTCTCGGACTCCAGCGCGTTAGCCGAGGCCCGGCGGATCGTCGCTGCGCCGCTGGTCAGGGCCCGCCGCCACGGCGCAACGCCCTCGATCTCGGTTTCCAGGGAGAACTCGTATGCCTACGACAGTGCACCGAAGGTCCCGGGTCTTGCGAGGAGGCGGCGCCTCATTGATCCGGTATCGATCGGAGAGTACCTTCTGGAGAATGGGCCTGGAGGTCACTGGTGCGCCGTCTGTGATATCTGGCGGCGGTCGCGCGACCGCTCCGAGACCCGGCTTCGAGCTACCCGAGTCGAAACTCGAACCCCCCAGAGGCCGATCCGGAATGGTCGTCCGGACAACTCTGGTCGATAGGTTGATCGCTGCCCAGGCGCCCGTCATTACGGTGATCGCACCGCCCGGCTACGGCAAGACAACGCTTTTGGCGCAGTGGGCTGAACGAATCGGACCACGCGTGGCGTGGGTCTCCTGCGACGACGGAGACAACGACCCTGTCGTGCTGCTGAGCGCTCTTGCGGTTGCACTGGACCGGATCGAGCCCGTGGACCCGAAGATATTCCAGATGCTGGCCTCATCAGGCGCCGGCATCACCGCGGTGCCGCGGTTCGTGTCCGGCATCGCCTCGATGCAGCGGCCGGTCACCGTGGTACTGGACCATACAGAGGCAGTGACGAACAAACAATGCCTGAACACGATCGCCGAGTTCGGCTTGCGCCTCCCACCCGGATGGCAATTCGCACTGGCCTCGCGCGCCAAGGTGCCCCTTCCGTCGGCGCGCCTTCGTGCTCAAGGCGGGATCTTTGAGATCACCGCCGAAGATCTCGCGATGGG
>Ga0182024_10004817_pt1 | contig 30692 bp, 32 predicted proteins | sample P32metaG_FD_120480 | JGI IMG/M metagenome (GOLD analysis project Ga0182024, IMG submission 120480) | Permafrost microbial communities from Stordalen Mire, Sweden - P3-2 metaG (Illumina Assembly) | ecosystem: Environmental > Terrestrial > Soil > Wetlands > Permafrost | place: Sweden: Stordalen... | reverse complement strand
CCTTCTTTAGGGGTTGAGGATGAGATAGATCGCTCGCGTTGCGAAACAGCCGTTTGGCGGCATTGGCATCGCGCAATGCCGACAATAGGAAATCGATGGTGGCACCCGCGGAATCGATCGCCCCAGGTAGCACCAGCGGCCTTTTACCCGAAGGTGGGTTTCATCGACCCGCCACGACTTGTTGCCGTAACGCTGCACCCATCGCCAGACCGCCGTATGATCGGCTTCCAGACCGCGTTCCTCCAGTAGTTCCTCCACATCGCGCAGCGAGAGAGAATATCGAAGATACCAGCGGACCGCACAGAGAATGAGCACCGGTTCTGTTTGCCGCCACTTGAAGATCTTCGGTCGCGTAGGCATTTCCCGATTCTTTCACGTCGTCAGCCAGGGCCCACGGAAGTTTGCAACACAACCCATTCTTCAGCTTCGCTGGCGTTACAGATTAGAGCGAGCTCTTCAATCGCGTTCGAGATGGGAATCGCTTCGCGTAGCAGAATAACGCCGGGACTTTGAGCATCAGATGTGAAGCGAGCGAAATGTGCAGGCATCGTCCGCCGATCCTGGCTGACGAGAATTCGTCCTGAGTCCGCCGTGATCCGCAGAACTTCTGGATCTCCCAAGCCCCCAAGACCCGCGTCGCCAGACGTGCGAATGTCGATCTCGGGAGCTAGCCGTCGCAGCCCGCGTATGATGCGTCCGTCCAAGTCGGCGTCAGCCTGGAATCTGACTCGCATGCCGCGCCCGCTGCAGCTTGGCAATCAATTCGGCGTTCGTTTGCCTCGACTGGCGGTGTTGCACCTCTGCGGCGCGCTGACCTTCGATAAGGTACGCATTGATTTCCTGCTGGTTCGCGAGGTAGAACGCGAGCGCGCCGTGCACCTGCTCGAGGTTCAATGCAGGGTAGGAATCAACCATACTTTCGGCCGACATTCCCTCGCGAAAGAGAAGACGAGGGAATCCAGGGACACACGCGTTTCCCCCACACGATACGCGCCTTCAACCTTCTTCACGTATTCCTTCTTCATTCAGCCCTGCCGACAAATCCAAGCTGACACGACGAGGGTGGCGGGCACAAGCCGGTGCTGTCATTTCCGTGATACTCTCCGGCTCAAATGGCATTCACACTCAACTACGACAATCTGCTCTTTCTCGAAGCCGAGGATCTCGCGGAGGCCGGAACCAAGAAGGCCTATGATTCTCTGGCGCGGGATCTCGGCCGGCATATCTCGCCGCCCGGCGGGAGGTGGTCGATAACGACGCGCCCAGCTACGTGGTTCGATGTGGTGACCAGGAGTATCTGATCTACTCACCTGAGGTTCCTAATGATGAAGGTCAAAAGCTGGGGAAGAGCAGCGTATGCCTTTTTCAAGATTGTCAACGACCAACTGACGAAATCGGAATACCGCCTCTATGCGATCACGGCGGCAACGAGTTGGGAGGGATGTTTCTTACGCAGTCTGAGTGCGAGACGGCGCGGCGATCACTGCCGGGGAAAGGGAACCGGCCTTACCTGCCGACGCTCGATCATCCGTGGTATGGCCAGTATCACGACTAACCCGGGCCAGCGAGCACGCCAAAAGGGCCAACAGCATATGGCCGGCGCCTCATCCGCCAGTTCTGAAAACCGCATTGGCGGACCATCTGTTCAATCGCCAGAAGATTAACAACCCACCCACATTTGTACTCATGGTACGCAAGTTCGAAGGGATGCTTGCGGCAACTTCTTGATTTTTATGGTGCGCCCGGGCTGACTCGAACAGCCGACCTTCTGGTTCGTAGCCAGACGCTCTATCCAACTGAGCTACGGGCGCGCGATCTTCATTATAACAATCATCCTGCTCCCGCCACGATTTTTCCCTCACGATCCAATCGCAGCCGTTTTCCGCGCCATTCTACCGTGTGACCGAAGAGCGCTGTCGCCCAAACGGCTACACCCCACAGATCGCGCACCGGAATCAGATAGAAATATTTCCAGACATCGGGGCTACCCAACACCCGCCATCCACATGTGAGCGCCGTAGCCAGGCGGATGGCCAGCAGTCCCAGCGCCGCCGGCCACAGACCGAACATTGCCGCCAGCAATGCCCACATCGTCGCGAACGTAATAGGCAATCCGGCATACCCCCCGCCGCGCGACAACCTAATGGTGCGCGCCCAGCGCAATTGATGCCGCCACGCGGCGCTCCACGATTCGGCCGGCAACCTGGTACTAACGACCACGGTGGAAATCACGTTGCGAAGCCCGATTGAGTGCAGCTTACGGCCCAGTTGGTAGTCATCAGCCAGATAATCCGCGATCGCTTGAAAGCCGCAAATGCGCTCCAGATCTTGCTTGCGAAATGCGAGTGTCGAGCCGAGGCCGAACTCGGACACGCCGAACCAGGGCGCGACTAACGTGCTGGGAGCGAAGTCGGTGGCAACGGCCAGGGCTTCGAAGCGGCTGGGCCAGTTGTGCGCTTCGGCGCGATAAAGGCACGTTACCAGCCCGATGGTGGGATCGGCGAGCGGCGCTGTCACATCCCGAAGGTACCCGGCGGGCACGGTGATATCGCTGTCGTTGACGATCAGGAGCGGGTAGCGGGCCTCGCGCGCGAGATCGGCCAGGGTGCCGACTTTAGCATTGGGGGTTTCCGAAGGACACTCGATCAGCCGAATCCGAAGGGCGGGGAACTCTGCGATCAAGCGCTGTATATCGGCGGAAGCAGGGTCGTCGAGCGAGTGCACGCCGAACAGAATCTCGAACTCGGAATATTGTTGCAGCGCGTGCGAGCGGATGGCTTGGTAGAAGCCTGGGTCGCGGCCGTAGACGGGCTTGAGGATAGAGATGCCTGGGGGAAAACCGGCAGCTCGGAGACCTGGCCCACCATGAGCCAAAGCAGCAATGAGTGCGAGCAGCTGGTAGAGAGCCGCGATTGAAATAATTCCAAAAAGAAGCCAGGTCACATGGCTAGCAGGGCCACACCGCAGGCCACCAGGCAGGCGCCCGCCCATCGCTTAACGGTTACGGTTTCCTTCAGCACCAGTTTGGCCAGCACGGTCTCAATCACCACGCTGGCAGCCGTCACCGGCACCGCAAAACTCACATCCGCCACCGAAAGCAGTTTCATGAACGCGAAAAACGAGATCGCCATAAAGAATACAGCTAGTACCAGCGGCCCCCGGGCCGCCAACCCGGCCAGCATGCGCCCCAGTCTTCCAGGCCGTAAGTCCTCCGCCGTCACAACGTGTCGCTTCATTTCGAAGCTCTGCAACAGATCCGCCAGCGCCGTGCACCCTACCACGGTCGCGACCATGGCCCACCTCATCAGCTCCGCTCCGAACCCGTGGTATTGGGCTGCGTCAGTCCAACCAATACGATGCCGGCGACGATCAACCCCGTGCCGGCCCAGCCCTGGTATGAAATCTCTTCGCCCAGAAAATATTTTCCGACGATCGCGGTGAGGACGTACCCGATGGCCGTGACCGGCAGCACGTAGCTCAAGTCCGCCCAGCCGAGCAGCGTCATCCGCGATAGCAGCCACAAGATAAGCAGCATCGTGCCGAGCAGCACCCACGGACTGAAGATAAGCCGGATGTATGCCAACGGGGAAAGGCCTAGCTCGGCATTTTGATGCTTCACGCCCCACGACATCGACACATTGCCGAGCACGTTGGTAGCGACGACGAAGAGCGTAAGCAGTTTGGTCTTGAGGTCGACCGCGCGGCTTGGCGCCATTTATAAAACGCTTTCTTCAGCGCCTCGCATGGAGCTATTCGCCTGCTTTTGCTCTTTGATGAACCGTTTCCGCTTCGCGCTTATAAACAGAAATTCCCGAGCCTCTTTGTACAGGCGGGGAAGGTCGTTGTTGCGGATGGCCTTTTTCACGACGCGCCAAGCAGTCTTGGGACGGAAGTAGTATTCCGAATAAAACTTTTCCACCCACTCGACCAATTCGCCGCGATCAAACCCGGGATAAACGACATTGGGCAACTGATGGCCCGTGTCGTCCGACATGCCGTGGATGTTAACCAGGGCGTTGGCCTTGGCATGCTCGTAAAATTCGGTTCCAGGAAAGGCATGGCCCAGCGAGACTTGAATCGTCTCCACGTCCAGCTTCTTGGCGTACTCGATGGTTTTGCGCAGCGACTGGCGCGTCTCGCCAGGCAGGCCGACGATGAAATCGCCATGGATCACCAGGCCCAGCTTGTGGCAATTCTCGGTGAACCGCATGGCCATGTCGATGGTGGCGCCCTTCTTGATGTTCTTCAGTATCTGCTCGTCTCCCGATTCATAACCGACGATCAGCAGCCGGCATCCGGCGTCCTTCATGGCCTTCAGCGTTTCGTAATCGGTGGTGACCCGCGAAGTGCAGCTCCAGGTGAAGTTCAGCGGCCCGAGCTTGTTCGAAAGTTCAATGGCGCGCGCCTTCCGGTAATTGAAGGTATCGTCGTCGAAGAAGATCTCCTTAAGGCCCTGGAAATTTTCGAGAACGTAGCGGCACTCGTTGACCACGTCGTCCGACGTTCGCAGCCTCCAGCGATGGCCGGAGTGCGTCTGCGGCCACAAGCAGAACGTGCACATGGCGGGGCAGCCGCGCGTCGTATAAAAAGATACAAAGGGATTCAGCAGAAAGGGAACGTTGTAGCGCTTGAAATCGAGGTCGCGGTGGTAAATCTTGGTGGCCCAGGGAAGCTCATCCAGATTTTCGATCACGCCGCCTTCCGGATTGTTGACGATCGATCCGTTCTTGCGATAACTAACGCCCGGCAGATCCTCTAGAGGCGTACCTTTGGCGTAGTTGGCGATTTGATAATCGAACTCGCGGCGCACCACGAAATCGATCGCCTTGGAGGCGTTGAGGGATTTCTCCGGCTCAATGGTGACCGGCGGACCGACAAATGCCACCTTGAGCTTAGGGTTGACGTCCTTCATCATCTCGCTGATCTTGACGTCTACGGTGAAACCAGGGCTGGAGGTAAACAGCACCATCAATTCGAAATCGTTGGCCATGGCCACTGTCTGATCGATGCTGATCTTGTGCGGAGGCGCATCCACCAGCTTGCTGTCAGCCAGCATTCCGGCCGGATAGGCGAGCCATACCGGATACCAATACGATTCGATTTCGCGCGAAGCCGGCCAGCGCGATCCAGCGCCCCCGTCAAAGCCTTCGAACGACGGCGGATTGAGGAATAGCGTTCTCATGGACCCTCTATAAATTTCAACGGCCTGTTCTTTTGGGAGCGATGAACAGGGAACCAAGCAGGTAAATTGTCAGTCTAACAGTTGCAGCCTCACCGGCACACTCGCCAGGGGCCCAGGCAAGCATTCCTGGAATCACTTATTTAGCGTGCTCGCGGCTGCGTCGTCGTCAGTATCTTTGGAGAATTTCTGGTAATTGATATCCAACTCCACCGGACCGAAGAAACGGGCATCGATCTTGCTCTGGGTACTCTGCGGCACCGAAACGCCGTTCTGCAGTTTATAACGCCGCACAAACGCAACCTTTTTCAAAAAGATCGAGGGTGTCTTGACGAACGATCCGGACTCGCGCACCGGCATGTAGGTCTCGGCGTCCAGCCACAATTCGCCCTTAAACAGCCCTACCTTCTTGTGTCTCGGGGTGACGTGTAAAACATAGGCCGAGCGCCCGTCCAAATCCTGCGTGCCTTTGTACTTGAATTTATAATTCTCCGGCGTGATCGAAAGATTCGATTCGTTCTGATTGTCGCCCTGATTGGCCTGCACTTCGGCGGTCAGATAGCGCGCGATGACCTCCGTCTTCACGGTATTGTCGCCGCTGAAGCCCAGCATGTGATAAGTAATCCGTCCCAGCTTCGAAATGTTGCGAAGGGCATGCAGCCGGCCCTGCATTTTTCGCTTGGGAAGACGCGCATCGATGTCGACTTCCATAGAGCCGCCCCGCAGTGCGTTTTGCTGCTCCTGAGTGGCATCAAGATACCGGCTTACGATCTCGTCCTCCGGGACCGGCGGCTTGGCATAGGGCTCGGCGAACGATACGCCAATTCCTAACAAACCTACCAGCGCCGCTTTCAAAAATACTCTCAAGACTCTCCTCACCCGTCGTGGGGGATACACTAACCGCGCCTCTGATACTAAAGGTCTTCCATACAATGTACCAGCCGTACCAATAAAACGCAATCCCCAAGTCATCCTAAAGTACTCCCCCTAGCTACTGACTTAGATACGCCTAAGGGACCTCAGGATACGACAAAACGAACCCAAAACGGTTAATCCAAGGTGTCAGCCGGACTACAATGGAAGTTATTCAATCTTTTCGAGCTTTCGCCTGAACGCGCGATGCGAATTTGGCAACCTGGATGATGGCCCGCTCATGGGTGCCATCACTGATCTTGTCCTTCTCATCGAACGCTTCCACCCGAAAAAAGAGGCGGCGTTCCTCAACGCTGGTCAATTCGCTACGAAACGTTACATGCATACCTAAAGGTGTGGCGGCCAGATGACGAACGTCGACGCGCGCGCCAACTGTATCGAAACCTTCCTCGAGGAAAGGCTTCACGGAATTGCGGGCGGTCATTTCGAGGTGAAAAATCAGGAACGGGGTCCCCAGCACGCGCGCGGCGTCAATGCCCAGGAAACTGACCGCGGTTTCGGCAGTAACGATGATGGAAGATTCGCCTTTTGTTCCGATCGGGATGTTGGCCACCGAATCATTATAAGCGGTCGATAGTGGCTATCCGCAATTCCCCGTTTCCCCAGACGCAATGGCGGCCGACGCCAGTCCATTGGGCGGCCTCCAGGATCGGCACAAACTCGGTCAATTCACCTTCGTACTCGGCCCATCCGACAAACCCGCCGATGCCGTGGGACTGGCCGGTGCGGCTGCTGCGGCGGCGTGTCGTCAAGCGGCGCACCTGACAGTCGGTCATTCGCACTGCGGCTGCTCGCGCGCCCAACGCCTCGAAGTCGATTTCCAGAGGGCCTGGGCCGTAAAGTGACCTCAGCGTGCTCACCCGGTCGCGCGCGCGGGCAAACAAGACCCCGAATTCCGGTTGGGCCGCGGGTTCGGCATTGCTTTTCAATTCGGTCGGTGTTCGAAATGTGACTCGGAGCCGGCGCACTTCCGGCCGGTCAGCATCGAGGGGAATGGAGATCGGCGGGCCGAGCTGCCGGACCGACAGCAGATCGGCCCGCCCGCGTTCCGGGCCAAGACCCTCGGCGGCCAGGTCCCGAAAAGCACGCTCGAAAAGCTCCAGGACCGGATATCGCATTTCAAAGACGTTTATGTCGAACCAGAAGGACTCGCCTGGCGCGGGCGCTTGGCGGTCCAGATGCGCGGCCCGGAGGACGAACGGGCGGGGCCAATCGGCCAGTCCGCTGGGTCCGATGCTCCGCGGCCCGGTTAGCCGAGACGCCGGCTCGAATATCCGGGCATAGGCGCAGTCCATCCGGCGCTCACATTCGCGCACATCCCGGCCGGCATGGCCCGGACATTCCGGCACGCAGGCGATTCGGCGCAGCACGCTTCCCAAGGCGCCTCGCAAAATGTTACCGGGCATTCCGGCCGGAAAGCTGATGGGATCCAACGCCGAAAACGTAAAGCGGAAAGAGTTAAGATCGAAGGTCACAATCCGCCAGGTCAGCTGGGAGGCGCTTCTCTAAACATGTCGCGGATCTTGCGTACCAGATCGTCGGTGGTGAAAGGCTTTTGCAGAAAGCCGGATGTTGTATCGGAGTCGACGGGTCCTCCATAGCCGGAGACGTAAAGAACCTTGGTTTGCGGCCGTTGTGCAATCAAGCTCTCCGCCATGGTGCGGCCGCTCATTCCTGGCATCACAATGTCGGTAATGAGTAAATGGATTCGGCCGACGTAGGTCTTCGCGAATGCCATCGCCTCTTCACACGACGCTGTGGAGAGCACGTTGTAACCATGCCTCACGAGCATGGACTCAACCACGCGCCGTACGCCGTCCTCATCCTCCACCAGCAAGATGGTTTCCGCTCCGCGCGGCACCGGGCTGCGGGGGGCTTCTACCGGCGCAGCCGGCTCGTCCACCACCGGCAGATAGATGCGGAAAGTGGCGCCGTGCCCGGGTTTCGATTCCACCCCGATGTCGCCGCCGGTTTGCTTTATGATTCCATAGCTGGTCGAAAGCCCCAGGCCGGTGCCCTTCTCCTTGGTCGTAAAAAAAGGTTCGAATAGACGGGAGAGCACTTCGCCGTTCATTCCGCAGCCGGTGTCCTCGATGGAGAGCATGGCATAACGGCCCGCCTTTGGGGTGGGATGGGTGCGCGCTAATTCCTCGGTGACCTCGACATTAGCGGTTTCCAGAGTCAATTTACCCCCATTCGGCATGGCGTCCCGGGCGTTTATCACAATGTTAAGGACCACTTGCTCGATCTGACCTGGGTCGGCGCGGACGGTTTTCAAGCCGGAAGAAAAACTAGCGTTCAATTTGATATCTTCTCCGAGCACCCGGCGCAGCATGCGATCCATGTCATGCACCAGCACATTCAGGTTGAGGATCACCGGGCGCACCACTTGGCGGCGGCTGAAGGCCAGCAATTGACGCGTGAGATCGGTAGCGCGTTCGGCGGCCTTTACTACCTGCTCCACATCACCTTGCGCTGGATCTCCGGGGTGCATCCCATCCAAAAGCATTTGGGAATATCCCGAGATGACCATGAGTAGATTGTTGAAGTCGTGAGCTACGCCTCCGGCCAGCCGTCCCACCGCCTCCAGCCGCTGGGAATGGTGAAGCTGTTCTTCCAGACGTTTGCGGTCGGTTACGTCGCGCGAGTTAACGACCACCCCGGAGACGCCCGGTACGTGCGACAAATTGCGCCCGAAAGACTCGATCATGCGCCACGATCCGTCCTTGTGGCGGAACCGAAATTCGAACGAAGCCGCTCCGTCGGCCTGGGTAAATGCTTCCTTCACGCCGGCAATATCGTCCGCATGGACGAAGTCGAACACATTCCGCCCCACCAGGCTTTCCGACGGATAACCCAGAACCCGTTCGTGTGAGGGGCTCACATAGCGGATGGTGCCGTCGACGTTGAGAATGCTGATGAGGTCGAGAGAATGCTCGATCAGCGAGCGGTAATGTTCTTCGCGCCGCTCCAGCGCTTCGACCGCCCGCCAGCGCTCGGTGGCATAGCGCATGGAACGGACCAGCAGATCGCCATCCACGCGGCCTTTCACCAGATAATCCTGCGCGCCGGCCCGGACCGCCCTAACAGCCACGGCTTCATCGTCCAGGCCGGTCAGGATGACGATGGGAACCTTGGGGGCATGAGCATGAGTGCGCACCAGGGTAGCGAGGCCCTGCTCGTCGGGGAGCGAAAGGTCTAGCAGTACTACGTCGAAGTGCTCGGCGCTTAGCCGCGTCAGGGCCTTTTCGAGCCGGTCGACATGCTCAAGTTTCAGATATCCGGCGCCGGTTTCGCGGACCAGTTCAAGGAACAGGCGGGCATCGCCCGGGTTATCCTCGACGAGCAACGCGCGAATGCCTTCCAGGTTCATTGGTTAGCTAGAACCCTCATGCCGGACGGTCAACCTGAGATTCTATCAGGTGCGGGCCGTGAATGACGATGAGGGCGCCAGGCGAAAGCGTTTCATTGGGTCTACCCCCTATACCGCAATGCGGTACACCCTTAAAGGTGAATGATGGCCCCGATATAACAGTCCTGCAGTTGCCGAAGTTCAAGGCCGAGGCCACGGAGTTGATCGGAGGGCGGCATCGAAGCCGTGGTGGATTATCTGATTGACCATCCGGACGCCGGAGGTGTGATACCCGGTGCCGGCGGAGCGCGAAAGTTACGATGGGCGGATGGGCGGATCGCGGTTTATTTGAAAGGAGTGCAATAGAATGCCAAAGAAAGCGGCTGCGAAAAAGACCACCTTCGGCGCGGACCTGATCGAGGGAATGAAGCTGGTCCTGGCGCACCAGCGCGGCCAAATCGAACTCGAGCAGGTTCGGCCGAAGCCGATCGATGTAAAGGCCATTCGCAAACGGGTGAAAATGTCGCAAGCTGAATTCGCGAGGACTTATGGCATCAGTAAACGCGCGTTGCAGGAGTGGGAGCAGGGTGGACGTCAGCCGGATTCGGCCGCGCGAGCGTATCTGACAGTCATCGCGAAAGAGCCAGCCCTGGTGCGCCGGGCACTCGCCAGCGACTAAGCACGGCGCGAGCCGCATTTGCAGTCGCGCATCTGATTGTCGTATCATAAAGCTTTGCGGCTCTAGCTGGTACGGCAGTTTTGCTCTGATCCGTCTGATTAGCCCACAATTCAAGCTCAACGAAGGATAGTTATGTACGCAGTGATAGAAACCGGCGGCAAGCAGTATCGTGTCGCTCCCGGAGATGTAATTGAAGTGGAAACGCTGGCCGGCGACGTCGGCGCCGAGATCGAATTCGGCCGCGTGCTCACGGTGGTGAACGATTCTAACGAAGTTCTGACCGGGGCAAAGCTCGGCGAGGCGCGCGTGAAAGGCACCATCGCCGCCCATGGACGAGGCGAAAAGATCCTGGTGTTCAAGTTCAAGCGCAAGAAGCAGTATAAGCGCACCATCGGTCACCGGCAGAATTACACGCAGGTGAAGGTGAACGAGATCCTGGCATAGGTCCTATATGGCACACAAAAAAGGTCTGGGAAGTTCTAAAAACGGGCGCGATTCCAACGCGCAGCGCCTGGGCGTCAAAGCCTTCGGCGGGGAATTGGTGACGGGCGGCTCCATCCTGGTGCGCCAGCGTGGGACAGCGTTTAAGCCGGGCGACAACGTCGGCCTTGGCAAGGACGACACGCTGTTCGCTAAAGTGTCCGGGATCGTCGTGTTTCGCGACCGGGGCCGTTCCGGCAAGTTCATCAGCGTAGAACCGGTAAGCTAACCGGTATCTAGTTTCTGGTTCCTAGTTTCTGGTTTCTCGCGCAACGAGGATTGTGGCCCCACCACCTACCTCCCACTACCCACTAGCATGTTCATCGATGAAGTCAAAATCCGCGTAAAGGCCGGGGATGGCGGCAACGGGTGTCTGGCTTTCCGCCGCGAGAAGTACGTGCCTCGCGGAGGACCGAGCGGAGGCGATGGCGGGCGCGGCGGCGACATTACCATGGTCGCCAGCACGCACTACAACACTCTGCTTCATTTCCGGTTTAATCCCGAGCACACCGCCCAGCGGGGCCGGCACGGAGAGGGCAGCAATCGGACCGGTAAGGAAGGGGAATCGATCGAGCTGCCGGTGCCAGTCGGAACCATCGTCTATGACGCCGACACGGGCGAAGTTTTGCACGATTTCACCGCGGCCGGCGACCGATTCCTGGTGGCCCGCGGCGGGCGCGGAGGAAGAGGCAACCAGCACTTTGCCACGCCGACCCACCAGGCTCCCACCGAGCACGAGCCGGGGAAGCCGGGCGATGAGAAGCACCTGCGGTTAGAGCTGAAGCTGCTGGCTGACGTTGGGCTGGTCGGATTCCCGAACGCCGGTAAGTCGACGCTCATTTCGCGCATCTCAGCCGCCCATCCAAAGATCGCCGATTATCCATTCACGACGTTGGAACCCAATCTCGGTGTAGTGAGCGTGGACGACCGGACGTTCGTAGTGGCCGACATCCCGGGGCTGATCGAAGGAGCCCACCTGGGCCACGGCTTAGGCATTCAGTTCTTGCGGCATATCGAGCGCACGCGGCTGCTGGTTCATCTGGTGGACGTGTCGGAAGCGAGCGGGCGCGATCCGGTGGAGGATTTTGGGGTGGTCATGGCGGAGCTGGCCAGTTTCCGGGACGATTTGGCCAGGAAGCCGATGTTCGTGGTGGCTTCGAAAATCGACGTTGCGCAGGACCCTGACAGGGTAGCGCGCCTAAGAGCGCTTGCGGCCGGTAACGGCTTGCCTTTCTATGAGATATCCAGCGTAACCGGGCAGGGGATAGAGGGCCTTAAGTATGAAATGGCTCAATTCCTCTTCAGACCGGTCGAAGAGGATATTAAGCAAGAAATCAAGCAAGCAGATTAGGAGGCCTGTCGTGCAGATTCCAGCGATGTCATCCGCTTTGGAGGGAATGTCGCGAGCCGAGGAGCAGTTGAACCAAACCGCCAGCAATATTGCCCTCTCAACCACCACCGACCCAGCCACCCCTGTGCCGCGCGTTGCCAGCGATACTGTGGACCTGAGCGCTTCCATGGTGTCGCTTATGCAGTCGCGAAACAGCTTCGATGCCAACAGCAAGGTCTTCAAGGTGGCTGACGAAATGCAAAAAAGCCTGCTCAACGTTGTCGGGTGACAAGCTATCGGCTGAGCAGGCTCTTTTTCGGGGACTAGCTAGGCGTCGTTAGTTGGGATTCACCTGGCAGCCCGGGTAGTATTGGTAGTTCCCGTTTTGATCGTAGGCTCCCGGAGGGTTGCAGTTGTTCGGAGCGCTAGGATAGGCGCCGTTTGGAGCGCTCTGATAACCAGGGTTCTGGTTGTTGTTATAGCCGTTGGGAGCATTGCTGGGATAACTCGGGCTCGGATAACCCGCGCCCGGATTGCCATAGGCGCCGGGGTTGCTGTACGCGCCCGAGTTGTCATAATAGCCGGCGCTCGGAGCAGGCGCGGCGTAGCCCTGATTGACCGTGTAGCCAGGATCATTGTAGTAAGGATCGGCGTAGCCGTAAGCATAAGGTCCGCCGTAGAAACCGAACGACAGAGCCGGTCCGCCGTAGAAACCGCCGCCATAATACCGGCCTCCGCCATAGTAACCACCGCCGCGGTAATAACCGCCGCCACCCCGGACATAGCCGCCGCCACCGGAGAAGCCGCGTGCGCCACCTGAGAAACCGCGCGCCCCGCCCGAGAAACCGCGTCCTCCGCCACCAGAGAAGGCATGGCCACCTCCACCGCCGTGTCCACCCCCGCCTCTGGCGAACACCGCCATCGGGGCTAGTAAAGAAAGTCCCGCGCCTAGAACCAACGCCCTGAATCCGGTTTTGTTGAACATATCGATTTCCTCACTTCTTTGGATGTGGAGGGGCGTGGATTCGTTGAATAAATTACAATTCGTGACGTTAACGGATGTTACTTGATGAGAACGCTGGCGTTTCGCGCGAAATTCAGTAGCGTGGAGGGGAAGATGCCCAGGATGAGCGTACCCAGGGCCGATGCCCAAAGAGCGGTTCGGATCCCGATTCCCAGTGGCTGCAGAGTGGCGGTGGATTCACCCGGTTCCTGCATGTACATAACGACAAGGATGCGCAGGTAGTAGTAAGCTGCAACCGCACTGTTGAGCAGGCCCAGGACCGAGAGCCAAACCAGGTGGGCATCGAGCGCCGCTTTAAAGATGTAGAACTTGCCGAAAAAGCCGCCCGTCAGAGGCACGCCAATCAGCGACAGCAGAAAGATCGAAAACAAAGCCGCCGTGACGGGCTGTTTCCAACCCAAGCCCGCCAAGTCCTCTACGTTGACGTATTTCTCGCCTTGCCGCGAAAAATGGGTGACGACCGCGAACGCGCCGATATTCATGAACGCATAGGCGGCCAGGTAGAACATCGCGGCCGCGATCCCGACTTGGTTGTGGGCCGCGACGGCCACCATCACGTAGCCGGCATGCGCGATGGAGCTGTAGGCCAGCAAGCGCTTGATGTTCGATTGCGCGAGCGCGGCGAAGTTTCCGATGATCATGGTGAGCAGCGCCGAGGACCAAACGAACGGCTCCCAACGGTCCGTAATGGGCGCGAAGGCAGTATTGAACACCCGCAGGAAGACCGCGAAAGCGGCGGCTTTCGGACCCGCCGACATAAAGAGCGTCACGGGCGCCGGAGCGCCCTGATAGACATCCGGCGCCCAAACCTGGAAAGGCGCGGCGGACACCTTGAAGGCAAACCCTACGAACATCAGCGCGGCGGAAATGCTGGCCAAGGTCACGTTGCGCTGCGAGCCTGGTGTCAACAGATAAGTGCGAATGTCGGTCAAGTTTGTGCTGCCGGTGGTTCCATAAATCCAGGCGATGCCATAAAGCAGGAATGCAGTGGCGAACGATCCCAGCAGGAAATATTTCAACGCCGCTTCGTTGTTGCGCTTGTCGTCGCGCAGGTAGCCGGCCAGAATATAGGTCGCGATGGAAGAGATCTCCAGGCCGATGAAGATCATGATCAGCTCGTTGGCGGCTGCCATGATGCATTGGCCCGTTACCGAGAAAAGCAGCAGGGCGTAATATTCGGCCGAGGCGGCGTGCTCGATCCTCAGATATTGGGCCGAGCAAAGCACGGTCAGGATCCCAACGCCAATCACCAGCACGCGGAAGAACGTCGCAAAACTATCCACGATCAGCATTTTCGAGAAGGCTGTGCCGGGGTCATTGTTGGCCATCACGGCGGCCACCAGGGCGGCCAGGAACGCGACCACGGTCAGAAAACTCAAGCCCTCTTTTCTTTTTTCGCCCAGTAGCGGCTCGATGAACATGATCAAGGTTCCGGCTACGATCATGATGATCTCCGGCAGGAAGCGCAGATAATCGGCGGCCGAAGGCGCGAAGTTAACGGGCATTGGCAAGCTCCCTGGAAGCGTGCGTGAACGGCTCTTCGGGCGGCGCTCGCAGCACATGAACGTCGCGCCGGGCGTCAATCGGGCCGAGCAGTACGCCATTGGATGCCGAGATCGGCGGAATGAAGCTTTGCGTGAAGGTGCCCATCCAGAGCATTAGCGCGATTAGAGGGACGATGATGACGTATTCGCGGATGTTGAGATCCGGCATATGATGCGTCAGGTCGTCGGAAGCAGGTCCGAAGAATAGGCGCTGGTAGAGCCACAGCATGTAACAGGCTGAGAGGATCACGCCGATGGCAGCGAAGACAGCCCAGCGGAAGTTGACTATCGAGACACCCTGCAATACCAGATATTCGCCCACGAAGTTGTTCAACATCGGAAGGCCGATGCTGGCGAGCATGGTGATCATGAAAACCGTAGAGAGCTTGGGAGCCGGAGTGGCCACGCCGCCGTAAGCGGCGATCTCGAGCGAATGGCGGCGCTCATATAAGAAGCCCACCAGGATGAAGAGCGCGCCGGTTGAGACGCCGTGATTGAGCATTTGGTAAACCGCGCCGTCGAAGCCCTGCTGCGTGAAGCTGAAGATACCGAGAACGACGAAGCCCAAATGGCTGACTGAAGAATAGGCCACCAGCTTCTTCATATTCGGCTGCACCATGGCGACTAATGCGCCATAGATAATTCCGATGATCGCCAGAACGCTGATCCATCCGGCGGCGTTGCGGGCGGCCGCGGGAAACATCGGGACGCAGAAGCGCAGCAGTCCGTAAGTGCCCATTTTCAACATGACGGAAGCCAGCATGACGGAGCCCGCGGTGGGCGCTTCGACGTGCGCATCCGGCAACCAGGTATGCAGCGGGAACAACGGGACCTTGATCGCAAAGGCGATAAAGAACGCCAGGAACAGCAAGAATTGCTCTTGATAAGTGACCGCGATCGACCGGTTCTGGAGTCCCGCGAGTATCTTGACGTAGTCGAACGTACCGGCTTGATTGTAGAGGTAGATGATGGCCACCAGCATCAGCGCCGATCCAGCCATGGTGTAGAGAAAGAACTTTACCGCGGCGTAAATGCGGCGGTCGTGGCCCCAAACTCCGATCAGGAAGTACATCGGCACCAGCGAGACCTCCCAGAAGACGAAGAACAGGAAGAAATCGAGCGCGCAGAACACGCCCACCAGCCCAAATTCGAGCAGCAGCAGGAAGGCGAAGAATTCCTTGACGCGCTTATCGACCGAGCGCCAGGAAACGAGCACGCAGATGGGGGTGAGCAGAGTGGTCAGGATGACCAGCCAGAGACTGATCCCATCTATGGCGACGTGATAGTGGATAGCCGGCGAATCGATCCACGGAATATCGGTTTCGAAGACGAACTTGCCGGGGCTCGCGAACCAGAACGGTCCGATCAGGCCCAGGGAGAGTAAGAAAATGGCGGTGGAAGAGACCAGGCTGAATGTTCGGATTGCGTCGCGGCTGTCTTTGGGCAAAACGAGAACGATCAGGAACGCGACCAGGGGCAGGAAAATGACGACATCGAGCAGCGTCATCGGGTGGCGCCTCCAAATCCGATAGCCAGAAGAAGCAGCACGGAGCCGAGCACTACCCAGGCAGCGTAGCTGCGAATGTTGCCGGACTGCAGGAGCTTCAGGATATTGCCGACGCCGCGCGATCGCGTGCCCACGCCATTGACGATGCCGTCGATCAAGCCGGCATCCACGCCGCGCCAGAGAAATATTCGGGAACCTTTAACCATCGGCTTCACGACGGCCGCGTCGTAAACTTCGTCAACGAAGTATTTGTTGTAGACCAGCGTGTAGAATCCGTTGGCGGCCTTTGCGAACGAGTCGGCCATGCCGGGGCGCGCGATGTAGAACAGGTAGGCGATTGCGATGCCGATTACCCCCGCGGCAACCGAGACGTACATCAGCCACTCGTTGCCGCCTTCCGGTCTGGCCGGGAACATCGGCTCCAGCCAGCGCGGGATATTGATGAATCCACCACCCGCTGAAAGCAGCGCGAGCAGGACCAGGGGTCCGGTCATCACCGCGGGCGATTCGTGCGGATGCGCATGCCCGCGATATTCGCCGAAGAACGCGAGAAACAGGGCGCGGAATACATAGAAGGCGGTCATCGCCGCCGTAAGCACGCCGATCCAGTACATCCAGGGCGCGCGCACGAACGCGGCGGCCAGAATTTCGTCCTTGCTGAAAAATCCGGCGAAGGGCGGGATGCCGGCGATGGCGATCCCAGCGCACATCAGCGTCAAGAAGGTGATAGGCGTGTACTTTCGAAGGCCGCCCATATTGCGCAGATCCTGCTCACCGCTGAGCGCGTGGATCACGCTGCCGGCGCCCAGGAACAGCAGCGCCTTAAAGAAGGCGTGGGTCATGAGGTGGAAGATTCCAGCCGAAAACGCGCCAACACCCGCGCCCAGGAACATGTAGCCGAGCTGGGAGATGGTGGAGTACGCAAAAACTTTCTTGATGTCGGTCTGCGCCAGGCCGATTGTGGCGGCGAAAAATGCGGTTGCCAGGCCAATCACTGCCACGGTATCCATCGCGATGGGCGCGTGCGTGAACAAGGCCGCCGAGCGCGCGATCATGTAAACGCCCGCGGTCACCATGGTTGCGGCGTGGATTAAGGCGGAAACGGGAGTGGGGCCGGCCATGGCGTCGGGAAGCCAGACATACAAAGGGATCTGCGCGGACTTACCGGCCGCGCCGACGAGTAAGAGCAAACAGATGGTTGTCAGGATGCCCGCGCCGGCCTCCGTCGGCATGGGCTTGGCGGCGTCGAAGACTTTGCTAAAGTCAAGCGATCCAAACTGCCGCACGATCAGGAAAATCGCGAGTGAAAATCCGAAGTCGCCGATGCGGTTCACGATGAACGCCTTGTTGCCGGCGTTGGTGGCGAACTGCTCCAGGAAATAATAGCCAATCAACAAATAGCTGCAGAGTCCGACGCCTTCCCATCCGACGAACAGCACCAAAAAATTCTGGGCGAGCACCAGAACCAACATGAAAAACATGAACAGGTTCAGGTACGCGAAGAAGCGGTAGTAGCCATCTTCGTGCGCCATGTAGCCGATGGAATAAATATGGATCAGCAGGCCGACTCCGGTGACCACCATCAGCATTACGGCGGTCAGGCGGTCGACGGCGAAATCGACACTGATGTTGAGGGAGCCGCTCTGAACCCAGGTGAAGTAGTGCTCGATGTATTTAGTTTCGAGGGGACTCAGTCCCACCAGCGTCTTGACGGCCCACAGGAACGAGAGCGTCACCGAACCGATGGCGAATAGATTGATCATCGATTTCGGCATTCGCCGGCCGAAAAGGCCATTGATGAGGAAGCCCAGGAACGGGAGGATGGGAATGAGCCAGAGGTACATGTTATTTGGCATGGCACTTGTGGCGCACGCGGTCCTGCCCGTGGCGTACGCACTCGTGCGTGCAGCGCCGGCACTCCTGCCGACGGGTTTCTTCAAGGCGTTCACACGAGTGTGAACGCGGCACGCACGAGTGCGTGCGCCACGGAAACGAGTGCGTGCGCCACAGGCTGTTCAGAAACATTGCGTCCATGTCAGTACTTCATCGAGCTCACGTCGTCGATCATGAGCGTTTCACGATTCTTGAAGACTGTCAGGATGATGGCCAAACCCACCGCGGCCTCGGCGGCGGCGACCACCATCACGAAAAAGCTGAAGATGTGGCCATCCACCTGCTTCAGCGTGTAGGAGAAAGTGATGAACGTGAGATTCACCGCGTTGAGCATCAGCTCGATGGACATGAAAACCGTAATGATGTTGCGGCGATAGATGAAGCCCGCCACGCCGAGGCCGAAAAGAATGGCGCTCAGAATCAAGTACCAGCTGATGGGTACGCTGGTTGGCATCAGATCTCCTTCCGCGCGAGTACCATCGCGCCCAGAATCGCAATGAGAATTAAAACCGACGTAACCTCAAAAGGCAACAAATAAACGGTGAAGAGCTTGCGCCCGATGTTCAAAGCGGTGCCGCCCTGAAACGCGCCGAAGACCACGCCTTCGGTCTTGGGCAGCATGGCTTGGATTGCGAAGCTGATCAATCCCAGAAACGCGGCAAGCAACAAAATACCCACGTATTTTGCGAAGTTCGACACTTGCAGCGACGCGCCTTCGGCCCCGGCATTCAGCAGCATGATGACGAAGACGAACAGCACCATGATCGCGCCGGCGTAAACGATGACCTGCGCGGCGGCGATGAATTCCCCGCCGAGCTGAAGATACAGAATCGCGAGCGAGCCCATCACGCCGATGAGCGAGAGCGCGCTGGCGATGGGATGAGTCTGGGCGACCAGGCTGATACCGCAAAACACCGCGATACCGGCGAAGACGAAGAAGATCAGCGCAGTCATAATTTATTTTGAAGACAGAGCGACAATCAGCCCTGTGAGAAGCAGGTTGACCATGGCGAGCGGAAACAGGAATATCCAGGCAAAGCGCATCAACTGGTCGTAACGAAAGCGCGGCAGCGTGGCCCGAACCCAGATAAAGACGAACAGCAGAATTCCGACCTTTCCGCAAAACCAAAAGAGCGCCATCAGGATCGTTTTCAACACTGGAACCAGAAAGGAGACGCCGAATAGAGCCGCGATCCCCAGAAATAGCAGAGCGGTCGCCGGCAAGGTGAACCTGTCCATCCGGCGCGCCGGATGCAAGCCGTGATAGAGCGCTACCAGACTGCCGGCTGCAAAAACAAGGATGGGAACAAAATCGGAATAAGGCTCCGGGAAGGGCGGCTGCCAGCCACCCAGGAACAGGAGCGTGGCGACCGACGTGACCGTCACCATGTTGGCGTACTCGGCCATGAAGAACGCCGCGAACTTCATGCTGCTGTATTCGACGTGAAAGCCCGCCACCAGCTCGTTTTCGGCTTCCGGCAGATCGAACGGAACGCGATTCGTTTCCGCGAAGCCGGCGATCATGAACACCACAAAGCCCAGGATCTCAGGCCACACATTCCAGCGCGGGATGAAACCCAGCCAATACCCGCTTTGGTAGTTCACCATGTCGCGGAAACTGAGCGTGTTGGCGAGCAGGAGCGGTGAAGCCACGGCCAGCGCCAGCGGCAATTCGTAGCTGATCATCTGGGCCGAGCTGCGCAAGCCGCCTAGCAGCGCATATTTGTTGTTGGATGCCCACCCGCCCAGCGCCACCCCATACACTCCCACCGACGAGACCGCCAGCACGAACAGGATGCCGATGTTGAGATCGGTGAGCTGCATCCAGGTGGTGACGGGGCCAATGGTGATTTGTGGGCCAAACGGGATGACGGCGATAGAGATGAGCGCCAGCGTCACCGCAAGAAACGGCGCCATCAGGTAGAACACTTTATTGACGTGCGAAGGGATCACGCCTTCCTTAGTGATGAGTTTCACCACGTCGGCCAGCGGCTGCAGCAGGCCGTGCGGCCCGACGCGGTAGGGTCCCACGCGGAGCTGGATGTGCGCGATCACTTTGCGCTCAATCCACTGCAGATAGGCTAGCGTGGTGAGGAGCACGAAGGCGATGATCGCCGCCTTGATCAGGCTAAGTATGAAAAAGTCCATCGGTGACCTTACGGTCGCTTTTCCGAATACAACCCGCCCGGCGATTCGATCACCGCGCTGAGCGCCTTGGAATAGCGCCCCAAAGTTCCGGAGGTGAAGAGCGTATCCCGCGCGGACTGAATCAACTCCGGTCGCGAGCTCGCGGGCACGTGGCCGTTCACCGGAACTGTTTGGGCTGCTCCTCCCGTTGTGACGATAGGCAAAGGAATATTATAACCACGCACGTTCCTGCGAATCTCGTCGAAAATTTTGTCCGGCGTCCAGATGCCGATATTCACGCCCATCTCTTTTGAGAGCAGGCCCATAATTTCGAGATCGGATTTGGCACCCATCACTTTCAATCCGGCTTTGAGATGCTGCACTTCGCCGCAGACATTGGTCACGGTGCCGCTCTTTTCGTAAGCCGAAGCGGCGGGGAAGATCACGTCCGCGCGCTTAGCCGTCTCGGTGAGAAACATATCGTTCACCACCACGAAGGCCTGCCCGGATGCCAGTGCTGTCCGCTTTAATGGATTCGCGCCGACCACCCATAATCCTTCCAGATCGGGCGCCGCGAGAATTTCGTCATAAGCCAGGCCGTCGCCCGCGGCAGCCGCATAGCCGGGGCCCAGGCCGGGCAGAAGTCCCATGTCCGACGCGCCCCGCGAATTAGAGTAGTCGACCAGACAGACGTACTTCACCGGAATTCCGAGCGAATCGCCGAACGCGACCAGCTTGCGCACCGCCTCGCCCTTGACGGCGTCGCCAAACACAATCACGAGTTCGGGTTCGGCCTTCAGTTGATCGCGCAGCGATTCCAGATCGGCCAGTTCGCGGCCCGGCATGGTAATGATGCTGCGCACGGCCTGCTTCTGCTCGCGCACCGGCCCGGGCGTGACCGTATAAGTGTGCGCGCCATGATGCCGGTAATTGGCGCGAATCTGGAAAGCCAGAAATGGATGCTGCTGGGAAAGATCGCTCGACACGACCAAAATTGCCTTACCGTTGTAGAGATCGGCGCTGGTGGCCAGAGCGTCCGTCTTGCCGCTCAGCGCATCCAGCAATGTTGGCAGATCGCCGGTGCGATGATGGTCGATGCTCTCGGTCGCGAGCACCTGGCGGGCAAATTTCTGCAAGTAGTAGTTTTCTTCGTTCGTGGTGTGGTTGGAACCGATTACCGCGAATTTCCCGTTGCGGCCCAACAGGTCTTGGAACTTTCGCGCGACCGTAGTCAGGGCTTCCGACCACGAGACCGGGTGCAGATCGCCGTTTTTACGCAGCATGGGCGATTGCAGGCGCTCGACGTTGTGGACGAAATCGAAAGCATAGCGGCCCTTGATGCATAGAAATTCGCCGTTGATGCCCGAGTGGTCGCGATTGTTGCCGCGGATGATTTCATTGTTCCGTATGCCTAGCGTAGTCTTGCAACCGTCCGAGCAATGCGTGCAAATGGTGCCGACGTGCTGCATTTCCCAGGGCCGCGTTTTGTAGCGGTAAGTGCCGCTGGTGAGCGCGCCCACCGGGCAGATGTCGATACATGCGCCGCATTCGTCGCACTCCAGATGATCGAAATGATTGGGCGCGATTTCGGAAACCGAGCCTCGATTGATGACGCCCAGCGCATTCACGCCCATGCCTTCGTCGCAGATCCGCACGCAGCGGTAGCACAGGATACAGCGCGGCTTGTCGTAGAAAACCACGGGCGACCATTGCTGCTCGTCCACATGCTGCTTCTGCTCCAGAAAACGGCTCTCGCCCATCCCGTAGCGGAAGGTCATGTCCTGCAATTCGCACTCGCCGCCTTTATCGCACACCGGGCAATCGAGGGGATGGTTGGTGAGCAGAAACTCCAGCATGCCCTTGCGCGCGGCGTGGACCACGGGCGTATCGGTGTGAACCACCATTCCTTCCGATACCGGAAGCGTGCAGGCCACCTGGGGCTTGGGCGTCTTGTCGACTTCGACCAAGCACATGCGGCAAGCGGCTTGCAACGTCAGGCCGTCGTAGTAACAAAAGGATGGAATCTCGATGCCGACCTGCTTGGCCGCGTTGATGATTAATGTTCCGGGGGCCGCCGTCACCGGCTTGCCGTCGATGGTCAGATGTATTGGGTCGCTCATTTTCTCAGGCCATCGCCAATTCAGCGGAATGCTGATAGGGGCATGGCTTTCCGTTCAAGTGCGCTTCGAAGTCTTCGGGGAATTTCTCGACGATGGAAATGGTTGGCATGGCCGCGGCGTCGCCTAAAGCGCAGAAGGTCCGGCCCAGCATGTTCTTTGAAAGCTCGCCGATCAGCGCGATGTCGCTCTTCTGGCCGCCTCCGCTATGAAAACGGTCCAGCATTTTTCGCAGCCAGGTGGTGCCTTCGCGGCAGGGGATGCACCAGCCGCAGCTTTCGTGCGCATAGAACTTCATGATCCGAAGCGCGAACTTGACCATGCAGGTATCCTCATCCAGAACGACAGTCCCGCCCGATCCCAGCATGCTCTTCACTTTGGCAAGGGTGTCGAAGTCCATCGCGATGTCGCATTCGTCGGCTGTCAAGACAGGACAGGACGAACCGCCCGGCACCACCGCCTTCAGCTTCTTTCCGTTTCGCATTCCTCCGCCAACTTCGTAAATCATCCTGAGCAGATTGAAGCCGACAGGAAGCTCGTAGACGCCCGGTTTATTGATATGCCCGGAGAGACAGATCATTCGCGTGCCGCCGTTTTTGGGAGTCCCGAGCGCCGCGAAAGCCGCGCCGCCATCGCGGATAATCGCCGGAACCGCGGAAAAAGTTTCGACATTGCTGAGCAGCGTGGGAGATTGCCAGGCGCCCACCACGGCCGGAAAGGGCGGCTTCATGCGCGGGATACCGCGTTTGCCTTCGATGGAATCGAGCAGCGCCGTCTCTTCGCCGCATTCGTACGCGCCGGCGCCGGTGTGCGTGTAAAGATCGAAATCGAAACCGGTGCCTTGGATGTTCTTGCCCAGGTAACCGCGCGAATAGGCTTCGCCGATGGCCTGGTCCATGGCATCGATCAGGTAACGATACTCGCCGCGAATGTAGATGTAGCCCTTGTGCGCGTCCACCGAACGGCCGGCGATCAGGATGCCCTCGATCAACTGATGCGGATCGTTCTCCATCAACAACCGATCCTTGCAGGTGCCCGGCTCGCTCTCGTCGGCATTGATGATGACGTATTTGGGCTTGGGCGAGGTGCGGGGTACGAAGCTCCATTTCATGCCGGTCGGGAATCCCGCGCCGCCGCGGCCGCGCAGAGCCGACACCTTGACCTCTTCGATAATGTGCTCCGGTGTCATCTGCATCGCTTTGAAAAAGGCTTTGAAGCCGTCGTTGGCGAGGTAGGTATCGAGCGACGCGGAGTTGGGCAGGCCAAAGCGCCGGGTCAGGATTTTGACTTCGAGCGGGCTGGGTTCGTTATAGAGCATTAGTCGTTAGTGGTTCTTTCTCAACTCCGCGATCAACCCGTCCAGCTTTTCCGCCGTCACGAAATGATGAAAGTCGTAGTTGACCTGAATGGCGGGCGCCCACGAGCAGGCTCCGATACATTCCACCTCTTCGAGCGAAAACTGGCCGTCCGCTGCCACTTCCTTGTGCCCCAGGCCCAGCGTTTTCGAGGCATGCTTCAACAGCTCCTCGCCGCCCAGCAGCAGGCAACTAATGTTGGTGCAAACCTGCACGTGAAATTTGCCCATCGGTTTGCGATGCAACATCGAATAATAGCCAACCACCTCGTCCACCTGCAGCGGCGTGACTTTGCAGCGCCGGGCTACTTCCTCGATCAGCTCGTTCGATATGCGGCCCAGTTCATCCTGCGCGAAGAGCAGCATGGGGATCACCGCGGAGCGAGTGCGGCCGGCGGGATAACTTTCCAGCAGCTTTGCGAATTTGGATTCGAGTTCCGGCGAGAAGGTCATCAGCGATCCACGTCTCCCAATACAAAATCCATGCTGCCCAGAGACGCGATGGAATCGGCCAGCAGCCGGCCCTCGAGTAACGCCGGAAGCGCCTGCAGGTTGCCGAAGCTGGGCGTGCGCATGAAAACGCGGTACGGTTTCGAGGTGCCGTCGCTAACGATGTAGTAGCCGATCTCGCCGCGCGGCGATTCCACCACCTGGTAAGCCTCGCCCGCCGGTACGCGGAAGCCCTCGGTCACGATCTTGAAATGATAAATGAGCGCCTCCATCTGAGTTTTCATCTTTTCGCGTTCCGGCAGCACGATTTTCGGAGCGTCGGCTTGCCAGGCGCCTTCCGGCATCCCGTCCACCGCTTGTTTGACAATCCGCGCGCTCTGCCGCATCTCTTCCAGGCGCACGCGGTAACGCGCGTAGACGTCGTTCTCGGTTCGCGACGCGATGTCGAAATCGAACTGATCGTAACTCGAATAAGGCTCGCTTTTGCGAATATCCCACTTCAGGCCGGCGGCGCGAATCATCGGCCCCGTAACGCCCAGATCCAACAGATCTTCGAGTGGCGCCAAACCAACGCCCTGCGTGCGCCGTTTCCAGATAGGATTATTGTCCAGTAGTTCTTCGTACTCGTCCACTTTGCTAGGGAAAGCAGTGATGAACTTGCCGACCACCTGCTGCCACCCGCGCGGCGGCTCCAGGGCCAACCCGCCGATCCGGATGTAGCTGGTCATCATTCGCTGGCCGGAAAACATTTCGAAGATACGTAAAATGTCTTCGCGCTCACGGAAGCAATAGAAAAACACGGTCATCGCGCCGATGTCGAGGGCATGGGTGCCTAGCCAAACCAGGTGGCTGTTGAGCCGCTGTAATTCGGCCATCATCACGCGCGTCCATTGCGCGCGCGGAGGGATCTCGATGTCGCCAATCAATTTCTCCACTGTCAGCGCGTACACCAGATTGTTGGAGAGATTGGAAAGGTAATCCACGCGATCGGTAAGCGTGACGGCCTGCTGCCAGGTCTTGACCTCGCATTCTTTCTCGATGCCGGTGTGCAGAAAGCCGATGTCGGGAACCGCCATGACGATGGTTTCGCCGTCCAGCTCCAGCACCACCCGCAGCACGCCATGAGTAGAAGGATGCTGCGGACCCATGTTCAAGGTCATCCGCCGGCTGGTCGTTTCCGGCGGCGCTGTGACGGAGTGTTCCGCATCCACGGCGGTGATCGTATCGGTATTGAGTGTTAGCTCTCGCATGAAGGATCCATATCGCTCTGATAGCTGTACTTATGACCGTGCACCGGATAGTCTTTTCGCAGCGGATGGCCCACCCAATCGGTGGGCATGAGGATCCGTCGAAGATCGGGATGATTGCGGAAGCGGATGCCGAACAGATCGAAGACTTCCCGCTCATACCAATTCGCGGCGCGCCATACGGCGGTGACGGAATCGATTTCGCACTCCGATTCGGATACCCAACATTTCAGCCGAAGCCTCGAATTTTCCTCCAGCGAGTGCAGCAGATAGACCACTTCGAAGCGTGGATCGGCCGGGCGCCAGTCAACCGCGGTAATTCCGCTAAGACGGAGGAATTTTCCCGGGCCTTTAAGATATCCGCAGACTTCCACGATGCTGGCGGGCGCAATGAATAAGGTTGGCTCGGCATGCTCGGAGTGCCCGCCTATGATCGCTTCAGGCAGGCTGGCATCCAGCGCCGCAGCAGCCGCGTGGTCTTTCAGTTGTTCAGGAAGCATCTATTTTTTCGTTGCACTCGGCTCTTCGAGCGACCAATCCAGCGCGCCCTTCTTCCAGACATAGAAGAAACCCACCAGGACCAGAACGATGAACAGCAGCATCTCGGCGAAGGCAAACATCTTCAGTTCACGGTACACCACCGCCCACGGATAAAGAAAAACCGCCTCGATATCAAAAAGGATGAAGACAATCCCCACCAGATAGAACTTGACGCTGAAACGCTCCCGCGCGCTTCCGGTAGGCGCGATGCCGCATTCATAGGGCGAATCTTTAACCCGGTCTTTGACGCGCTTGCCGATGAAATAAGAAATGGCGACTAGGGCGCCGGCCACCAAAACAGCGATGGCGATCTGGACTAGTACGGGGAAGTACGTCTCGGGATAGGTGGTTGGCATTTGAAAACGTAAATTGTAAAACCGTAAGCTGTACAATTTGACTATAATGAGATCCGGCCTCGGGCCGCAAGTTCGTTTTCTCGTTTCTCGTTTCTAGTTTTCAGTAGCAGAGAATGATCGCCGGAACAAAAGACATTCAAATTGTTGTAAACGGGCAGCTTCGGACTGTGCCGCGGGGCCAGAGTGTAATTGAGCTGCTGGTGTGGCTGGGAATTGACGGCGGACGGGTGGCGGTGGAACTGGACCGGTCCATTGTGCGGCGCGAGGATTGGGAAAAAACTGAAGTTTCCGACGGAGCCGCTCTGGAGATCGTGCAGTTCGTCGGTGGCGGTTAAGCGGTTCGCAACTTTCCTATTGACACGCGCGATAGGTCAGGTAGAATTTTAGTGGCCGTCCAGTTTAAAACGTTGGCGGGGGAACATGTTCAAAACAAAGAAAACTCGTTCTGAAAGCGAAGATGGGGCTCGGTCGTTCACCAGCAGTGATGTTTCCCGCATCGCCCAAGTTAGCTTGAGGCAGTTGCAATGGTGGGACGAGCGCAAGGTGGTGTCGCCTCGTCATGAAGGGCACAAGCGCGTTTACCAGCCCGCCGAGGTAATCGAAATTACAGTCATCGCCGAACTGAGACGCAAAGGTTTCTCACTGCAAAAAATCCGGAGGGTGCTGCGATTCCTGCAGCGCGAAATGGGCAAGCGTTTGAGCGACGTACTCGAGTCCGATTCCGATCTGCATCTGGTGACCGACGGTAAGTCTATTTACCTCGAAGACCAGCAGGAACGGATTATCGACATTTTGAAAAATGCCAAGCAGCCGATGTTCCTGGTGTGTGTCAGCGACCAGGTCCGGCGGCTGAATGAATCCCCGCGCAAGCCGGTTAAGGCCGAAGCGGCAGCCGCAGCCTCGCGGCGGTCGACTCGTAGCGCCTGAACCAATCCTCATCTGGCGGCATTGCCGGAAGTCCGATATACTAAAAACAGTGAGGTGCTGATTGTCGCGACGACTAAGGCCGCTCTTCTCCGTTCTTTTCGTTATCATCCTCTGCTCAGTGCTGGGAGGTATTTTTGGCCCCGGCCTGACCGGTGTCTCTGCCGCGTCCAATGGGCCGGAAGAGGACCTGAAGGCCAGCATCAAGCAGTTCACCAAAGTGTACGAGGCGGTAGAGAATAACTTCGCCGACAAGGTGACCGCCGACAAGGCCATCTACAAGGGCTCCATCCCCGGCATGCTTCGAACCTTGGATCCTCACTCGAATTTCTTCGACCCCAAGGATTTCCAGGCGTTGCGCGACGACCAGCAGGGTCATTATTATGGCGTCGGCATGACGGTCGGCCCGCGCAACGGCAAGACCATCATCATCGCGCCCTTCGGCGGATCGCCGGCATACAAGGCAGGCCTTCGCCCTGGCGATGTGCTTCTCCAGATAGACGACAAACACACCGATAATCTTTCGACTTCCGAAATCGCGGATCTGCTGCGCGGCCACCGTGGGACGCACGTCCAAGTTATGGTGGGACGCGAAGGCTCCGAAAAGCCACTGGTGTTCGACATCGTTCGCGACGAGATTCCGCGCTATAGCGTCGAAGCGGCGTTCTGGGTTCGCCCCGGCATCGCCTACATGCATATCTCGCAGTTCAACGAGAATACCAGCCAGGAGATGGAAGACAATTTCAAGAAGCTGGGAGAGAACAACATCAAGGGACTCATTCTCGATCTGCGCGAAAATCCAGGCGGCCTGCTGAACGAAGGCGTGGCGGTGGCCGGTCATTATCTTCGCAAAGGCGAGGTGGTGGTTTCCCATCGCGGGCGCGCGTCGGCCGAAAAGCCCTACTACGCCCGAGGCAGCGCGAGTGGACAGAATTATCCGATCGTCGTTCTAGTGAATCGCTATTCCGCATCGGCCGCCGAAATCGTGGCCGGCGCTCTGCAAGATCACGATCGCGCCTGGATTCTGGGCGAGAACACCTTCGGAAAAGGTTTAGTGCAGACTGTCTTCCCTCTTCCCGAGAACACCGGTCTCGCGCTCACGACGGCGCATTACTATACCCCCAGCGGCCGGCTGATCCAACGTGACTATTCGAACATCTCGTTCCTCGATTATTATTACGGCAAGCGCACCGACACCAAGAACCTGCAGGATGTGAAGAGCACCGACAGCGGACGCACCGTTTACGGCGGCGGCGGCATCACGCCCGACGAAAAGTACGAGCCGCCCAAATACAACAAGTTCCAGACCGACATGCTCCGCAAGTACGAGTTCTTCAACTTCACCGCGAAGTGGTTCGGCGGCCGGAGCAGCGCGCAGCTCCCCAAAGGCTGGGAGCCGGACGCCACGGTGCTCAACGACTTTCATGCGTATCTAATGAAAGAGAGCGTCCCTTTCACCGAAGCGGAGTGGAGCGATAACCTGACCTGGACCAAGCAGCAGTTGAAGAAAGAAATGTACGCCACCGGGTTCAGCATCGAGGAATCGCAGAAGGTAACCGTCGAAACCGACCCGATGGTGACCAAGGCGATCGAGGCGCTGCCCGAAGCCAGGGCGCTGCTGGACAAATCGAAAAAGCTGGTCGTCCAACGGATGACTCGCGACGATCGTCCGTAAAGTTTGACCTACAATTCTTCGCCCCAAATCACCGTCCTGGACGCGGGCGGCCAGTACTGTCATCTCATTGCCAGAAAGATTCGAGACCTGGGCGTGTATGCCGATGTGCGCCCCAGCGACACGCCGGCTCAAGAACTGCGCGGCCGCAAAGGGCTGATTATCTCGGGTGGTCCGGATAGCGTCTACGAAAGCGATAGCTCGCGCATCGATCCGGCCATTCTTTCGCAAGGCAGCGCGGTACTCGGCATCTGTTATGGCCAGCAGCTGATGGCGCATGAGTTGGGGGGCCATGTTCGAAAGGGCATCAAGGGCGAATACGGGCTAGCCGTTCTCGAACGAACGCGGCCTCACGCGCTTTTCGCGGATCTCAATGGCGAGTCGCAAGTCTGGATGAACCATCGCGATCAAGTTGAGACTGTGCCGGACGGCTTCGACGTGCTCGCCAAAACCCGCACCTGCGCGGTAGCGGCGATGGCGCATCGCGACCGTCCACTGATGGCTGTTCAATTTCATCCTGAAGTTGTGCATACGCCGCAGGGGCACAAGATCCTGTCGAATTTTGTGTTCGGCGTGTGCGGCTGCACCCAGGATTGGGATCCGAAAGATCGCATCCGGCCGCTCGAGGCTGAGATCCGGTCGGTCGCGGACGATCGAAACGTGTTCTTCTTCGTGAGCGGCGGAGTCGATTCCACCGTCGCCTATACGCTGTGTCTCCGTGCTCTCGGCGCGGACCGCGTATACGGCATCTACGTCGACACGGGATTGATGCGCGAAGGCGAGACTGACTACGTCCGGCGCCTGTTCGCGCAACTGGGAGCCACGGCGTTTCACATCGAGCGGGCCGAAGCCGAGTTTCTCAGCGCGCTGGCGGGCGTTTTCGATCCCGAGAAGAAGCGGCACGTCATCGGCGAGCAGTTCGTCGCGGTTCAGGAACGGGTCTTGAGCACCGGCCATTTTCTGGATGGCCGCTGGATACTGGGGCAGGGAACCATCTATCCCGACACCATCGAATCGGGTGGAACGGCGAGAGCGGACGTCATCAAGACTCATCACAATCGAGTGGCCGGTATTCAGAAGCTGATCGAAGCGGGCAGGATTATCGAGCCGCTGGCGTCTTTTTATAAGGACGAGGTCCGCGAGATCGGCGCCGAGCTGGGAATCCCCGGCGAGTTTCTGCACCGGCATCCTTTTCCCGGGCCTGGTCTGGCGATCCGCTGTTTGTGCTCGGAAACCGAAGCGCCGGTCGAGCGCCGGGAGCCTGGCTGGCTGCTGCCCATCCGATCGGTCGGCGTAAAAGGCGATTCGCGAAGCTATCATGCCGTGCTGGCGCTCGACAGCGTGCCGGATGAAGATGTTGCCACGGATCTGGTAAACGGAATGCCGGACATCAATCGGGTGGTAGGCGTGGTAAGGGGGCGCGAGCCAATCTCAGCGATGCGGTCCACTGTTGGTTCGCTCACTCGCGAACGTCTGGAACGATTGCGCCGCGCCGACGCGATCGTGCGGAGGCTCTCGGAGGAAAGTGGATTCGAAGAAAAGGTCTGGCAATTCCCGGTGGTCCTGATCCCGCTCGGCGCCGCCGGCGTTCCGGACTCCATCGTTCTGCGCCCCATTCACTCGGTCGACGGCATGACCGCTCAAGTGGTGCGAATGCCCGACGACCTGCTTCACCGGATGGCGGATGAACTGCTCGCCGTCGACGGCATCTGCGCCGTGTTCTACGACCTGACCCACAAGCCGCCCGGCACCATCGAGTGGGAGTAGCGCACGCACTCCTGCGTGCCGCGTCGGCCAGGGGCTTCCTCTACGGCTTTGCTTATCGCCGGACAAGGCCGCCCGTTCTGGATGCCCGTCGTCAACACTCTCCAGAAACTCGTTTGTGGATAGTTGAGTTCAAGGCGTTTTCCTTAAGTTGGATGCGGCATGGAAACAAGCGCGAAGCCGTGCTGAGCAGCTTTCTTTTTAAGATGGCGGATTTGCT